>Ga0160429_1000031_pt1 | contig 188830 bp, 198 predicted proteins | sample SolpanmetagenomR_FD_108199 | JGI IMG/M metagenome (GOLD analysis project Ga0160429, IMG submission 108199) | Solar panel surface microbial communities from Lawrence Berkeley National Laboratory, California, USA - R | ecosystem: Engineered > Built environment > Solar panel > Unclassified ... | reverse complement strand
TGGTCCAATATGATCTTCATAGGCGAGTTGTAGCCAAAGTTGCCATCTTGTTGGTCGAAACGAAAATGTGTAGGAAAGAGATGCAAGACTAGAGAAGGCAGTCGACCTGCGAACTTGTTCAAGATGTGCTCCGATGTGCGCACATAAGGCTCGGCGAGTTTGCGCTTCGCCGCACGGAGATTGTTCTCAGTGCTATGTTGACCATGGCCGAGAGAAGGTCGCTGCGCGTCCTTGCGCTGCTTTGTGATTCCAGAGTGTACGGGTGGTCTTTTGGTAGCAATAATAGGTGAAGATGAGGACATGCCTGATGAGGATGGAGCATTCGTAGAAGGAGCGATCGGCGCTGGTGGGGGTTTCATGTTGGGAGTCGTCGAAGGAGGACGAGTTGAGGTTGTGGTCGTCATATTTGACGATCTCGAACGTCGACCCTGCCCACACTCGGTTTCCAGCACCGAATGGCTTCTTCTTCTACTCTCGTGGACGTTCCCCGCCAAGATCTGCGTGTTTCACCAGCGAGCCGTCGCAGCGGTCGCAAAGCACGAGGTCGTCTTCGCATGTACCAGAATCTGTCTCACCGCCAGATCCAGGGTGAACGTGGGAGCGTAACAATAGTGATGCCTGAATACTCGATCACTCGATCACTCGGCCGACTCCTCTTCTCGGTGTAGTAACGCTTCACGGTATTGATGCGGTCGTAAACGGGCGAGTCATGTATGATTAATAATCTCGACTTGGCGAGCTCCCCATCGTCATCAACATCAAGTACTCCTAGTTCCTGTGTGTATGTCCGTGCTTGAAGGGCAAAGAGTAGTACGTACCTACACGCCGTGTCGCAAAATGACATCCAGCCCGCACTGACCAGAAAGAAACATAGCCTCAAACCTGAATCTGTAGACTACCACACCACCAACTGTATTGAATTTGTTCTTGCTACCACTGTTGCGACCTCAGAACTCACAACCACAAGAATCAATAATGGAAGTGGTTGGCGGTCTTCTTGCCGCTGAGCAGGTAGTCTCTACTAGTGTCGAAGCCGGTGCATTGGGAGCTTATGCAATTCGAAAGCCTACTCTACCACTAAGGGCTACTCTGAAGCAGATTGCCACATCACCAGACGATGTCGGATCCGACTCACTTGCTCGATTTGGTCACACTGTTGCATTTCTGCATGACGACGTCTACATATTTGGTGGTCAGGTTTCTCACGATGAACTCGCAGGTAATGAGGTACACATCTTAAAACTCGGAAACTTGCAAGGTTCAGGACCAGACTATCGAGCCGTGCCAGCACTGCCATCACAGGATGGAGATGACGTGCCTTGTGCGCGGACGGGGCATACTCTTGTGGCAGTGGATGACAAGCTTTTGCTATTTGGAGGCTATAATGATATTGAAAGCAAGATGCCTATAGATGAAAAGGGCCGGGTGTGGATCTTTGATCCTACAGCCACGACATGGTCGTATGTTGAGCCATTGAGCGAGAAGATTCCTTCTCTTCATTCCCACGCCGCAGTCGCCTTCGAGAGGAGCATGATCATTCATGGTGGGTGCACGGATCCAGCTTCTCCGCCAACAACAGATACATGGCAGTTTTCTATGTCTTCTCACGGCTTCACCAAATTACCCTCAGCGCCATCTCACGAGGTCTCAGCACCCTTAGCACCACAAGCTCCACCAAACTTCACCATCGTCGACAATCACCTTTATTTGATCTCTCATTCTTCGTCCCTTGACAATGCGATTCACAGTCTAGACCTCATGGGGGATGCTGGTGTCACGGAGTGGGTGACTACTGAAAGACCAACAAACCCACTCACGCCTGGAGCTCGTCCTCGACGAGCTGGCGGGGTTGTCCCGGTCACAACTGGTACTGGGCGAAACTACCTGCTTCTCATTCTTGGCGCTAAAGAGGAGTCCACGAACTCAGCACATTCTACTGGAGCTGCACAAAAAGACGATGTAGCGGGTTCAAGTCCTTCCGCAAATGTAGCTGGTGCGCCTGCAGTGCAGCCAGAAGAAGTACCAGAGTCATGGTCTGACATTTGGGCACTACAACTACCGTCGGGCACAAAAACTGCAGCAGCTGCAAAAGACGTCGCTCGATCAAAGCTGGGACTGGACGATCATGTTTATGAGTGGGCCGAAGTCGACATCCAGACTCCTGATGCAGATGTCAAGAACATGATACCAGGCAGCGAAGGGAAACAACATCCAGGTCCACGATCGTGGCTTGCGTGCACTCCAATAAATGGACAGAAGGTTTTGTTCTGGGGTGGACTCAACCCCAAAGGAAATGCTGAAGGTGATGGCTGGTTGCTCGATATTAAGGAGCCAGAAGGTGAGACTGATGGCATCCTGGGCAAGATCAAGAAGTGGACGGGCATGGACTCGTGATGTATACGGGCTACCATAGTTACAATGAGTGTGAGATTAGTCAACCAGCCAAACCTCATCTGTCACATGTGGTACTTGAGACAATATTTGCTCCACGGTATGCCAGTTCTTGGGCTAAATTGCACAGGCTATATGATCGTTATGGTCATATTGTTACACAACTGTAAGGTTGAAGAATGAGGAGTCTCCAGAACTTGCCACCGGAAAGAGCCGCAGAGGACAAGATGAAGAAAACATAAGAATCTTGTCCTTCTTGAGATTATATCATGACTGTAAAAGAGTGCAAGAATCCAAGATGGACTAATTTCAGGCTATTGATTAGTGTTGGCACAGCACAATGTTTCTGGGGTTCTCACCAATCACAAACATGCTCCAAGGTAGTCCGAAATCTATACACTTTCGACGAGACTCTTGGCGCTCCATAAAACGCCATTACGATGCTCGGCGCTGAGACTCGGCGATCGCTTTTGCACAGCCCCAACCTCACGCCCTTCCTCGACCCGACCTATTGCACTGTAAAGTAGGCGCAGTCACAATCAAATCGAACCTCCCGGCTAAAATACTCCATGCATTGCCCTCGTGCTCCAGATGCATTCTTCCGGGGTCGTGGGTAATGTGGTTGAAGTGGGTGTATATGTTGTGTATAAGAAGCCTCATCGCCGTGAAGATGCGTGAATGTCATCCATATTCTACCTTACGAGGATAGAGTCTACTATTTCAACCTCTGCTTAACACAGCAAGCCATGTCTGACCGCCATGCATCCGTCTCTGTCCCAGTGTTGGGCAAGACAAACAAATGGTGGTTCCAAGATGCTGGTCTGCGCCGTCTTTATTTCCTGTTGTTGGTTGCCATCATGTCTAGTGCTACCAATGGTATGTCCGAACGCATGAACGAACGCTGTAACACTAAATAAAATGGAAATTTTACTAAATGGATATAGGTTACGATGGGTAGGTGTTTCGAGCAATGAAATGGGGTATCATTCTAACAGATATAGATCGCTTATGAACGGTCTACAGTCTTTGACCTACTGGCAAGAATGTGAGCCATACATTTGATCATCTACACACTTTGGGGACTGAAAGTTACAGACTTCAAGTACCCACGTGGTTCGCAGCAGGGAATTCTTAATGCCATCCAATCCATTGGTGCCATTGCATCTCTACTCTTCGGTCCCATTCTTTCGGACACTATTGGACGAAAGTTTACTATCTTTATTGGTACACTCGATGCCACCACTTGTGGTCTGTTAGTCGCGAGCTAACCTTATGTAGGCTGTTGTGTGATCTGTCTTGGAGCTGCTGTTCAGACTGCGTCCACGACCGTCGCAATCTTCACCGCCGCTCGTTTCTTCATTGGACTTGGTTCTGGTATCTGCGCCATTGCATCACCACTGTTGATCACTGAGCTTTGCCATCCAAGACAGCGTGGTAAAGTCACTGCTGTCTACAATACCATGTACTACTTTGGTGCTACACTTGGTGGATGGATCACTTACGCCACCCTTCGTATTCCGTCAGACTGGTCATGGCGCCTACCTTCGCTTCTGCAAGCAGCTCCCTCTATTTTCCAGCTCTGCCTCGTGCTCTTGCTTCCTGAGTCACCTAGATGGTTGGTGGCACACAACAAGCCCGAGCGTGCCTTGACAATCTTAGCCAAGTACCACTCCAATGGAAATGAAAACGATGAAGGTGTCCAGTTCGAATTTGCCGAGATTCAGGCAGCCATCGAGTTTGAGAAGCACAACTCGAAGGGCAAGTGGCTTGAGCTGTTTAGAGGAAGTGAGTGATTTTGATCGTGGAGGTCTCTTGTCACAGAACACATATACTGATAAACTTCGCAGAGCCCAACAGGATGAGAATCTTCATCTGTCTTTGCTGTGGTATTTTCTCCCAGTTCTCTGGAACTTCTCTTACAGGTAATGACACGAAGCTGAACAGGCTTCTTGAATACTCGCTGACATCATAGAAGCATACTACCTCGCCAAGATCCTTGACGGTATTGGTATCACTGATCCTTGGTATCAGACCAGACTAAACGGGTTTATCACTCTTGTCAACCTGTTCGAAGCCTGGTTCTGGTGTCTTTTCGTTGACAAGATCGGACGGTAGAATCTCCATTTACCTATCTTCGCATATCTGCTAATTGTTATTCAGTCGCCCCCTCTTCCAAATGGCCAGCATAGGCATGATCTTCACATTCGGTATCTGGATTGCACTCACCGCAAAGCAAACCGCATCCGGTGAAGTCAGCTATGGCAAGGGTATTATCGCCATGATTTTCTTCCACAACTTCTTCTACAATATGTGCTGGTAAGTCACTACTCCCATCATCCGCACATCCAACGGTTAGCTAGTGTAGCCTTGCTAGCTAGTCGTTATCACCCAAAGGTCTCCTGCTAATACTTTGGTCACTTTCAACAGGACGAGTTTGAACGTTGCATATCCTATCGAAATCTTGCCTTACAACATTCGTGCCAACGGTCTCATGCTTCAGTCATTTGCTACGAACCTGGCCCTGTTCTTTGCGCAATACGTCAATCCCCTCGGTATTGAGGCTGGAAGCTGTAAGGTTCATGACCACTAATCACGTGTTTCATGTTTATTTGACGTTTTATAGGGAAATTCTACTTCTTTTACGAGGGCTGGATCATTATCCAGGCTATTGTTGTATACTTCTTCTTCATCGAGACTAAGTAAGTGGAAGATCCCGTCCTTCTATTGGGCATCCCTACTAACTGTTCATTTAGGGGAAAAACTCTCGAAGAGATCTCCCGTCTCTTTGATGGCGAGGATGCTGTCCAGGCACTCAAGGGTGAGGCTATTGGTATGGAATTTCAAGGTGACAAGACCAGTGGCACTTCTTACAACGAAGACGTCATGAACGGAGGCATTGAGACTATCCATGACTACCCAAAGGACAGCACTGGTAACGTCTACCAGAGGAGAGCCAGTGTGAACGCCGAGAAAGGGCTCTGAGCTCTGGTCGAACGAAGTGGAAGAAGTGGAGAAGCCTGATACGTTGTCCTTACTGTACAGAGAGGAGAGTTCGAGAGATATTGCTTAATGTGTATGCAGTATTTTGGTTAGGGTCTGAGTTCGTGAAGGATATGATTATATAGATTGCATTGAGTCAATACCACTTCGCGCACGGTGCTAGCTAGTGGACCTCATTGCCACATGAGTGATTAGGAGTCTGTGAGCGTGCTGCACTCCCTACTCAAGGTTCGTATTAGCCGAGGCATACGTGAAACAACGAGGTGGGGCTTGTCTTACATACAATTGTTTCAGCAGACCTCACGTTTAAACAACTTACACAAGAGTCGGCAACACCCAATTCACCATGACAGGAAAGAAAATCGACTTCTACCTTGATGTCGGTAGGCTAATCCACAATCCCGCCCCGACAGCCTTGACTAACCACACTCAGTGTCTCTATACAGCTACTTTGCATTCTTTTATCTTCTAGAGCATAAAGAGCTGCTCGCATCTCATGGCGTGGAGATGGAGTATGGCCTTGTCCGGACGTTCAAATAAGCCAATGCTAAAACTAACTAGATATCATCCTGTCTTCCTCGGCGGGATTATGCAAAGCAGTGGTTAGTCGAGTATTACTGTAGAGAGATCACAATGAATCTGCTATTGACTACGCCGCAGGCAACCAACCACCTTGGAAACTACCTGCCAGAGGAGCCTATTACAATTTCGATGGCAAACGTGCCATGAAAGCATTCGGCAGGAAATACAAGGTCGCATCCTTCTTCCCATTGAACTCCTTGTTAGCACAACGCTCCATGGTGTACATCAAATCACATCATCCGGATCAAATCGAGGCTACATATACAGCGCTCTTTAACGCACTCTGGGAACGCGAAGTCGACCTCTCCGAGCCCGAGCTCTTCTCGGAAGTGCTCAGAGAAGTCTTCTCAGCATCTGATGCAGAGGCCATCATTGCCGCTGCTAAAACAGATGAGATTAAAACACGGCTCAATAATAATACGACACATGCATGGAAGGACTTGGGTGCATATGGAGCGCCGTGGTTTTGGGTTTCTGATGGAAAGGGAAAGGAGGAGCCGTTCTTTGGAAGTGATCGATGGGCATATATGTGAGTAGCTTGAGTTAGTTCGAGATGTCTTGCGGATTGGTCATGCTAATTCAGACAACAAGGTGGGATTTCTTAGGTCTACCATATGAGCCCGTTAAGCTGCTGCCCAAGCTGTGAGGAGCGGCGAGTAAGGGTGTCAGAGTCATCCTGATTTAACTTTTGCAAGATCCTTGCTTTCATGCTATAAGTATACCAAGCTCGAATAGACGAGTGGTTTCGATTATCTCATAAACCAAATATCACTTCAAGATCTAACTAAAGTTTTGATCTCCTCTTTGCACTATCCATCCTGTGCCCTTCATCGTCCTGTTCTGCTACACTCAGATCAGGTAGCACAGCTGGCATGATCCTTCTCGGGTTGGCACCCGGAACAAGTGTATAGTGCGAGAAATCCGTTATGCCATGCTCTCTCCTCAGGTAATCCTCATCAAGTTCTAGATTACCATTGATCGTGGCTATGGGCGATTTGAGCATGGCACTAATAGCATCAGAGAAAATGGTCGGTTTGCGGAGCTCTTCGCGGATAGAGGGATCCTTGGTTGCTGCTGAATCAATCGCCTATGTTGTGTTAAGTGGGAGTCCCAATTGCAGGGAGTGATATACCACATACTGCAGCTGGCCATATCGCGTTTATCGCCATATCATGTCGTCCTTGTCGCTCAAAATCCATTGCGAGTCCCTTAACGAGTACTGACATGCCAATTTTACCCATCGCATAGGCTGTTCTGGTGAAATCAGCAACTTCAATAGAGGTGCGATCACACACCGTACTCACTTTCCTCGGAAAAATCTGGAATATATAGGTGGAGACACTACAATGATCCTTGCTTTCCAGTTGTTCTTCTCGAACAGTGGCAGACAGACCTGTATGCAGCCGTATAGACCTTCTGGGTTTACTCGCTGCATAAGCTGGAATTTTTTCATAGGAGTTGTTTCGACAGCAGACCACCAGATAGCACCACTGTTGTAGACGAGGACGTCAAGCTTGCCGAACGACTTTGTGATGCTGTCAGCAGTGTTTCTGAAGGCTGAATGTCTTGACTACCTTACCTTGTCAATGATGCTTGCCATCCTCTCAACAGCTGCATAGTCTCTGACATCTACTGTAACTATCGTCGCCGAACCTCCTGCCTCCGTAATCTCTCGAGCTACGGTGTCAATTGTCGAGAGGGAAGAATTTGGGTTTGGCGGAAAAGGTTTGATCGTCGATGCGTCTGAGGAGCTCTTCGCTGCAAGCACGACTAGCAGCTGTTAGCTTGAGTACATATAGCGTTTAGAGCATTTGACTTACCATGATAACCATCGCTGGCTAGACCGATGGCTATCTGTCGTCCAATACCTCTAGAGGCGCCCACTACAAGTGCTGTCTTCTTCGACATTTCTACTGCTCCAAATATGTTCAGCAATGCTCGCAAGCACACTTCATCTAGTAATATATCAGCTCGAAGGCATAGCCGAGGTCGATCATGGCAAAATGGCGTTTAGTCAACAGCACACGCTTACTCACGAATTCATGAAGTCAGTTAGTGCTTGTGACTAAAGCACCACAAGCCGCCACATGATCACGACTTGACTTGCAGCATATTCAAGATGAAGTATTTGTCGTCCTGTCATGCTGCCACAAAGCCGAAGATATAGAGCCGCTTAGTAATCGGCCGACATCGGCTTCGATGTGATTTCGTGTGGAACGTGTGCGCAGCCACATCACTTCTTTGCATGAAGAAAGATGATGTGGAATGGCCTCAGTGTGACTTCTCCTCATGGTTGTGCCCTTGATGCTCCGAGTCTAGCTTTGTTGTTGTGCTTCCGTTCCGGGCGAAAATGAACCGAAAAGTAACGCGAATAGTGGTGAGCTCAGTGAGATGAAGATCATACAAAGCATACAAGATTAGGCTACAGAGTCCATCATGTGTACGAACTTTGTGTCAGCTTCAGTCAAGATAGCAGACTGCTCAAGGGAATCATCACACCGAATCTCGTTGTGACACCTTCCAATATCATCACCTTTCCCCCTATAGAAATCCACCTAGTAGGGTGGTTGTTCAACTCCCAAAACGTTGGCATTACGATCATCAGCATCGGGACACAGTTACAAATTCAGGGCATGCTGTGGCTCAGAAGCGTGATGACTTGCTTGTTGGTGGCGATGTATCTGTTTGTAATTGCATGATGGTGAGAGCACTTATACAAGGTCAGATCCTGTAGCCAATGAAGGACGAGGATAAAGACGAGTAGAAAAGCGTCGACATGACCAGAGCAGCTCTACACTTGCGTCAGTACTGTCAACCGATGGCTAGCTGGAGGGCAGCGTCCATGGCTTGATAGTCTATCGGCATAGACGCATGATCCTCGGAGTGTCCTCTTGAATTCTCAGTGTGGTCCGCTGTTGCAAGACCGCTGGCTTGGCTTTACAACTTGTAACATACCCTTCAATGCCGGCCACAAATTACTGGGTTAAATTCGACCAAACTCGTTCCGGCGCAGCTACCCAGGAGCTATGGTAGTGGTACTATACAAGAACTGATCACGCCAATCTATGCAGACCCGCCTGTGTGGAAGATGAGTCCCTCAATGAAACGACAATGATTGCTGGCTCATCAACCTTTGGGTTGGCACAGTTCAACACGAACGCCCGTAGGCCCACCGAGATCGTGCTTCGCGACCGTGCTGTAATACGTGTAGCCGCCAAAATCTCCGATCTTCAACATGAAAACTGATCTCTCAAGATTGTACTCAAAAAGCCACAACGATCAAGAGTATGTGACATGCCGATACATTCTCGAACTCTTATTGTCATCTGATTTGAGCGCCTTCCCTGGCTACAACGTCTCATCGAAGGTGATTCCAGATTGTTTGTTTGCAGTTTGGCAACCATGGACGAAATCACCATTTTGAATCACACGTCGAACAACGATAACGTTATCTGGACATGGATGTACCGGGTGAATACCGATTACAAGAATAGATCGAAGCAAGGATTTGTCAGTCTGTTGTACCACGTCTCACAAGTTAGCTTCTCGTATTCGGAATTGGGCTTGTGCCAAAAAAGCTCGTGCTCGGAACATCCGAGTCTAAGATATCGGCCGTTTGCTAGCATGACCAGGGTTCTCTACTGTTGCGCTTACTGGTAGTTTAGGATATGCTTATATTATCCTTCGCGGCAGTTTGAATGGCGTCGTTCGAGATCACACCAGTTCATGCTTGGCACTATACCAAAATCTTTGGACTTGGCGTTGGTAATACCGCCGTGACAATGTGATCAGTAGTTTGGCTGGATTCAGATGCTCGAAATCAGAAAGGACGAAGTATACAAGACAGCTGCTGGTCGGTGAGATGAATGAAGATCATACAGCATCAGTTTCAAGACACTTTCAGCTCCTGCTTCGACACACTCTCTTACGATCAAACGCTCTTTTATCACCAAACACTCTTTACACCCAAACGCTCATTACATTACTCTCGGACAGCTTGACCCAACCCAAACCCAACACAACATCAAAGACCTGCCGCAACAACACCTACCGCCATGCATTTCACATCCCTCCTTTTCACCACCATCGCTTCCCTCACCCTCACCAACGCCTCCGCTCTCCTCGCTCGTGGAGTCAACGATGCATGCGCACCTCAGACGCTCGGATCCGGTCCCGTTCCACCAAGAACCGGTCCCGGTGCTTTCCAGAAATTCGGCACATTCTCTACTGTCAGCACAAGCGCCACAACTCCCTCAGGCTACCAGCGCACCTTTCACAACCAGCTCGCTTCAACCCAAGGATCCAGCTACATGGGCTTGTACACTTTGAGCTCGTACGATACTACGGCTTGCGCCAATCTCTGTGGAGGCTCTGTTGGCTGCCAAGGCTTCAACCTGTACTTTGAGCGTGATCCAACACTGAACTCGGCGCCGGGCTGCGCCAACCCTCCCGCAATGACGACGATTGGATGCACACTTTATGGCGCACCACCAACTTCAGGGAACTTGACGAACGTGGGACAGTTTAGACAGCAGTTTCAGGTGGTGATTGCTGGAAGCAATGGATATGCCATGATTGGCAGTGTCAGCACAACGTTGGCCGATTATGGTGTCAATCCTAACAATTGAGCGAGGATTGAAGGCGGTGGCTACTTGGAGACTGTAATGGTTGGAGAAGCTTCGTTTTAATTTTACTCAAATTATCCTATTATGTCTATTTTACTCGATTTTTTAAATTATGTCTGATATCTTTCTCGCGCTGGTGGTTGCACGTTTTCCTGAGACGCAAGATCCTGGAGGGGCATGTATTTTATGCTTTGGGAGACTGGTGCTGTAATCCGTGGCCAGTACCTGTATCCAACGATAGCGGTGAGAACTGTACAGAAAAGGAAGAAAATGGCCGATCCTGTATAATACATGTTTTGACGAAAGAAGCTGCATCGGAGTAAGCACTGCGTTTGATAAGATGCTAGTGCGGTGACTTACTTTCTAGCATTGGAGATGAAAGACTCTTTTCCTTCGGCATAATCTTCTGCGTTCTCAGACTCAGACTCAGAATTATTGACGTCGTCTGTAATATCGCCAGTCTTGCTGTTGTCAATTGCATGACCATCCACTACCGAAACACCTGCAGCAGCACATGCTGCAAGATGATCGAGAGGCAGTCCAGCAAGTGATAACTGTTCTTGAAGTTTCAATGGAGCTTCAATCATCGTTGCCACAAGTCCTGAGTGCGAGTGCCATTCCATATGACAGTGGAAGATCCTGCAGAATAGCTGGCGTTAGGATGATGACGTTACATAAAAGCGAAAGCAAACATACCAAGTACCAGGATTGTCAGCACGAAACCTCAATACAACATGACCGCCTGATTCGACAACAACAGTATCACGACGTATGGGACTTAGTGGGAGATTCATGTTGACCATCTCGTCACTGGTAATATAACCAGCGCGAGGAGCAGATTGAGATACAATCTGAAAGTTATGACCTTTTTCAGTGTCTATGAGTATCCTCCCACTCATTTCGTTGTAGATAATGACGTACCGTGTAAATGGAAAGGGTGCTGTGATAAATTAGATTGTTATGTCTACTTCATTTAGCATCAAAGCAAACTTACCCTGCCACTCATTCCGTTGTAAATAACGACCTCAACGACCTCGTTGTGATCGAGAATGAATGCGTTCGTCAGATTCCCATATGTGCTTGGGTTGATCGCGGCACTACCTGAGGAAAGAGCCTGATAGAAGGCAGGAATCGTGGGAAGTTCATATCCGGCGCCATTCAAAAGCCAACTACGGAGTCTGTTAGTGCCAAATAGTGGTGACGTGAAGACTAGGTCTCATGTCTCACTGGTGCATGCCATCCGCTAGAGTTCTCATCGTCAGGTTTAGGTTGATGATATTGCTTGGATCCTTGAACAAAGGCTCCATGTCATAAGGCTTCAGATCCATGTCACTAATCAATGCGTACGCTCCTGCATCACTAGCGGCTGGCAAAGACTGCTCCTGATCGTATAAAAGCCAGCCTGTGACGTTCTGTTGCGCGAACTGTCTGCGTCCCATAAAAGAGGCTGCATCAAGACTCGCCACTATAGGGTAATTCTTTGAAATGTCTGCCTTGGTCTTCACCAAGAAGCTACACCTCTGCCCAGCGCCAAGATATATCATGGTTTTATCTGCCTGTTGTGTGTATACGCCATCTACTTCGACCACCGACATCTCATGGTCTTCGATCCAGAAATACTGTCCTACAATAGCGCCGACATTGATAAGGCGTATTAAGTATGTCGTGTCGGCTTGAACCATCACCTGAGTGTTGATAGTGTCGTTGAGAAGATTGGCATCTGGTATCGGCTCGTGCATACCTTGACCTGCTGCATCAAACTGATTTAGGAGGATTTCCATCTCAACATTGTACCAGTCAGATATGGTAAGGACAAGCTCTTCATCATATGAGTCACGGTGTGGACTTTGAGGGTCATTGACTACAAATGCACCTCTTAATCCGTCCGGATACTGCGTTTTGGCGTGACTGTGGTACCAGTATGTGCTACAAGACGTCAGTAACACTGACCGGATGATCTCGCTGCTACCTATCCTGAGCAACATTCGTCTTACCCTGGCTGCTGCACCGTAAAGTCATACGTCAAAGACGCTCCCGGTTCTATTTCGCACTGAGAAGTCCCTGCGGCACCATCCATATAGCTTGTAGTGTTCATGAATAAACCATGATAATGTAAAGATGTAGACTGGTTGCCGAGTTGATTGTGAACATTGATAATGACTCGATCACCAAGGTCGACGTGAATCACTGGGACAGGCCATTGTCCATTGATACCAATCATAGGGCGCTCATAGCCGCTAGGCCCAGCACGCACCCAGGTAATATTGAAGTCATGGTAGACTGTGTCTGCCAGCGTGCCTGTACAGAACAGCAGAAGAAGGGTTTGGAGAAATAATCCAGGAATCATAGCCCAACCAGGGCGCATACTACTTTGCTAGCGACGATATACAAGAGGCACTTGACGAAATATTATTCTATTTGATCATTTTGAATAGCTGTGATATACGACATTTGCCACCTCAACCTGGAACTTAATTGACATTTACTGGATGACTAAGCATGCCTAGACCTAACGCTTATTCGTCTAAGATGAGATGCTCTTTCTTCTTTCCTGTTGCATACTGTTACAGCTGTTGGGGACGAAAGCTGGATCATATAGTGCCCATGACCAATTATCGCTCACAGTCAGACCTTTGTAATGCCCATCCTTCCACGATCATTCTGCAAAGCACCAGGAAGACAAGGATGTCCAGGATCGTAGCTCCACAGAAGAGACATCAAAGTGACTCTTCCTGCAATACACTGCGTCAAAGTCATCGTTCAAAGTAGGTAAACAAATTGAACTGAATTTTTCTGTCCGACTGTTTGAGTTTGTTACAAAAGGTCAGCAAGTGTGTTTCAGAATGACTACTAAAGTTGCTGACGCAATGGCTAACCAAGTCCACTTCCTTGATGATCATCCTTCCAGGTTCCCCAGAAATCTTAAACCCAGTCTGAAACACAATGCCAAGCAAAGGAACCTCGATGGTTGTCTTCGATTCGCATTCGCACTGTTCTGTATACCACGCTTTGCCACCTTGACATCGCCTCTCCAACTCATCTCACCAACTATCCCGAGTCTTGCACACCTATACCCTCCATCTACCTTGATAGACTCTCAGACACGCATTCAGTCCGTCTTAGTCGGGGAACATTATACACACCTGCCCAAGACACAGGTTGAACGACGAGCCTTAAGTTCCGGCCACAGGCTACACAACTACGCACCACTACGCACCATGCCTCCCAATGCTCCAAAATGGGAAGAAGTCGACCAATCCCGCTCCATCACACGTCTTCCTGCACCTATGATCGATCCACCAATTCCACTACGATGGGACACAAGGTACAAGGAAGAGCTATACAGTTATACAAGAGCAATGCTGATACAACTTGATCAGACAGCCTCTATCCTGGGTAATTGCTGAAACAATGTGACCGACAATACGACCTACTGACATGCTCAGGACCCTGCGGAGCCTCTATCTTGGAACAGAGAACATCCTGAAGGCGGAGGAGACTCTGGATTGATTAAGAATAGTATACCTTTGTCTTGGGTATGTCAAGAGCACGCTATGATTCTAGTTGGGGTTGATGAATGTTGCAGGACGTCTCGAACCCTTTAAGTTGGAATCAGATGTACCCCGAAGGAGGAGGCGATAGTGGTTTGATTAAAGACTCGATACCACTCAGCTGGGCAAGTTCCAAACACGCCGAAGGCCGGAGCAGAGTCTAATGGCTGAAACAGGATGTAGCAAAACCTTTCAGCTGGTATGAGGAATACCCTGGTGGTGGTGGCAGTAGTGGTTTCATTGAGGATTCTATACCGCTAAGTTGGGTACGTGGGCACAAGATGCTGCTAGGACAAGTCTCAGCTAATTTCCGGACGAAATAGGATGTCGCAAATCCTCTAAGCTGGAACGTCCTGCATCCTGAAGGTGGAGGTGACAGTGGCATTATTAAGGACAGTATTCCTCTCAGCTGGGACGTCAGTAAGCCTCTGAGTTGGTACGAGGAATCTCCAGAAGGAGGAGGTGACAGTGGACTAATAAAGGACTCGATTCCATTATCGCAAGTATTCCCTATGCTGATCCCTATAGAGTAAACAGCTAACATCCTAATTCTAGTTGGGTATGTGAATGGAAGGCTTCTATTTGACCAGTCAATACTAATCTATCGGCTTATAGGACGTAGCACATCCTTTATCATGGGTAAACAGCTCCGAATCATCACCAGGTCAAGACTAATGCTGATCTCCTACCAGGACCCCGAGCACAAAACAGGCAAAGCACTGAAACAACAACGGCTCAAAGACGCCGCCGACCGCGGTGTAGACGTCGAGGCCGAACGCAAACGCATTATGACCACGAAGAAAGAACGCGCCGACGTTCTCGGTAATCCCATAGATTGGAACGAGCCCAAGCGTAAGAAGTGGCTCAAAGAGAAACGCCTCGCTGAAGCACGAGCAAGGGGAGTTGATGTAGAAGCAGAGGCAGCGAGGATCAAAGAAAGTAACAAGAGAGCCGAAAGGGTATTGGGTAATCCGATTGATTGGGAGGATCCGAAGAGGAAGAAGTGGCTGAGGGAGAAGAGGATCAATGAGGCGATTCAGAGAGGTGATCATCAGAGGGTGAAGGAGGCTATTGAGGGGAGGAAGGATAGAGGATTGTAAGGGAGAATAGAGGGTTATAGATATCTCTCTGGTCCTGTCGACATGCCTTATCCAACTTTGCATACTTTCAAACAAGCCAAGAATTGCCTGTACAAATGTATCTACTAGTGCATGCGCCAAACTTCATCCTAGTCTTCTGCATACTTCCTCCCACTATCTCCTGCCCACAAGACCCTCCTCATGGGCCCCTTGCACTATCACGCGACCATACATAAAGACCTGTGTCAAACTCGCTGTTGCAAAATACGGGCGCAGCAACGTGACGTCGCCAAAAGCCGTTTCCAATGGCACCACATCAGACGAATGAAAGCATCGTGTTCCTGAATATCAACCAAGACAAGATAGTCAGGGCAAGATCGAGGACCGAAGGCAGAACTCTGAACTCCTCCATCTTGCTTTATATCGTGTATACTTTCGCTGCCCGCTTTCTGCTTTCTTGCATTGCTCATTCTCTTCTACCTTGTCGTTTTTACTGTAACACTACAAAACCCTCACCACAATGACAGAAAAACCAATCTTCGTGGCCACGCATCCACGAGCATGCTCAACTGCATTTGAAAGAGTACATTCTCCCACTTTCCCGTCCTCATGTTACTCATGTACCCTTCTGATCCATCGCTTAATCCTCTATCTAGGTCTTCATGTCCCGCCGCGACATCCTCCGCTGCGAACACGAACCCTTCTCCGAGCCCTACTACTACGGCCCCGAACGCCTCGCCGAACGCTGGATGCACGACGATGCCTACCGCAAGAAAACCGGCCTCGACAAAACGACCTACCTCGACATCTTCGACCGCATCAACAAAAGCAACACTGAAGGAAAACGCATCTTCATCAAAGACATGGCGCAGTACTTTCTCCCTCCCAACGACAAACCAACCTCCTTAGCACCGTCACTGCTCGCAGAAAAGAAGCCGCCAAACCACCGCAAATCGTCCGCCGCTTACATCGACACGCCGAACCTGCCACTGGTCAGTCAGAAGAGTAATGGTGATGTAAACGAAGAAGATACGGAGATGGAAAGTCGACCGTATACCACGCCGAAGGAGAAGGGAAATCCGACGATTGTGCCAAATGCACTACTAAGCCAGTTCCACTTTGCGTTTCTGATCAGGCACCCAAAACATAGCATCCCCTCGTACTACCGCTGCTGTATCCCGCCTTTGCAGGAAATGACGGGCTTCGACTATTTCCGCCCGGATGAAGCTGGGTATAGCGAGCTGCGCCGTCTCTTCGACTATTTGCGCAGTGTAGACCACATCGGGCCTGGGATCGCTGGAGCAGAAAAGTCGTCGAAGGAAGGAGAAGATGGAAGACCAGTAGGCACACAAACAGGCAAGAGTAAGAACGTGGATATCTGTCTGGTGGATGCAGATGACCTGCTGGATAAGCCGCAAGAGATCATCGAGGCGTTTTGTGAGAGCGTGGGTATTGATTATAGCGCTAAGATGTTGGAGTGGGATGAAGAGTCACAAGAACATGCGATTAAGGTGTTTGCGAGCTGGAAGGGGTTTCATGAGGATGCTATTCATAGTAATGAGTTGAAGCCTAGGGCGCATGTAAGTGGATGTGCTGTTGGAGCTTGCGAGTTGGAGAGCTTGTGGAAGCATTGAAATATTGGCAGTGCTAACTTATTTAACTTTTGCAGAAGAAAAAGGAAAAGAGTGAGGAGGAGTTACATGCCGAATGGACGGAAAAGTATGGCAGAGAGGCTGCGGATGTGATGCAGCAGACGGTGAGGGATTGTTTGCCGGATTATGAGTATTTGAAGCAGTTTTCTATCAAGATATAGCCCGGGGATGTTGGGCAGGATAAAGGCCTGTAAGCGAGAACAGAATGAGATAGACAGGACAGCCTGGCACTGTACATGTAAGATGATTCCCTAATGATTTAGAACTCACTTTGTGTGAGGAAGGTTGGAGAGTTGGTCATGACATCCATTGTCTTTGCATATTTCATGTCGCATATTGAGATGACTATCATGAGTTTGAGGCTACTGCAACAGGTCCTCTGCATTTCTTTTGGACGAGATGGCACTGCTCTTTCGCTGGAGAATATGTTCTCGTCTCCTTATACCTCAACTGACATGTCAAGGACTTGCAAGTCATATTCTCTGCTACACGTTAAATCCTCAAAGCCCAATGAATCCCATCCCAAACATGCTTCATAAACCACTCCTCACCCCAAATCTCCTCCGAATGTCCTAAACTCGTATACCAAACCCTACACTTTACATTTCCACTATCATTGCCTTCCCTACACCAAACAGCTGGCTGCAGCTCACCCATCTCCTTCTTCCTCTTCTCCGCCTGATCATCCACATAACTGTCCCGATCCCATTCCGCCACAACCGTAACCCCGCTCTCCCTTGGATCACTGAAGAAATTATACTGCTCGTCCTCCAACGTCACGCGAGGCGGGAGATTGCGCACAGACACATGCCCGTTCTCACTCTCCTCCCCATCTGCACTCGCACCCGTCTCCATCTCCAAGGCAGGCGTCGTCTTCCCCGTCAACTTAAAAACCTCACCCCTCTGAAAATCAGGATGATAATCAAAACTCGCCCCAAAAATGCGCTCAAACTCGGCGTTTTGCGTATGTGTCGCTGTCGCAGCGTGGATGCCTATGATTGCCTTGGCTGGGTCGGCTGCGAAAGCGGATAGGTTGGAGAGTTGTGCGGGGGTGAAGATGTCGCCAATGGAGGAGAGGAAGAGGAGGGCGCTGAAGGGAGAGAGGGTGGAGGGGGAGTCGAAGTAGGTGGAGAGGTCGGATTCGGTGTTTGTAAATGTGATGTTGCTAGTGCTGGATTGAGGGTGGGACTGCAGGGCGTGGAGGGCGGTAGGGATGGAGGTGTGGCGGTAGCCGAGGGTTGTTGTTATTACTAGGATGTGGTGGGTTGGGGCCATGGTTGTTGTAGGTGGGATGGAGTGATGAAAGGAGAGGGAGGGGGTTGAGCTGATTCTTCGAACTCACGAATTAATAAATAGGTGAAAACAGCTCATGCTGTGAATAAATAAGAACTTTGGTCATGGGAAGAATGTATGATACTGCTATACCGGGCGGTGTTAGCCATGACAAGTCAAGTGGCAACGAAAGAAGTCGACATAAGCCAGTCGGACGGGGCTGGTTGCCAGCATGACAACCACTCAAACATTGCCAACATTGCCGCGCTGGACTCGAACGGACGATTATGTCACTTCCTCCATTCCTGTGCACGAGCTCATCCCCATTAGCTTTTCTAGCACGAGCCTCGAACGCTCGTGCTCACCGCTGCATACCTCACAATGGTCGCCGCCTCACCACAAACCAAGAATAATATCAAGAGCTGGAAGCAAGTGGAACTGGACTTGGGTCGACCACCACTCAATCCAAACAGTCAAGTGCGAAACTGGCAAACATTGCAAGAAGCTTCGCCTGAGAAGAATGCCTTACCTTATGCTCACCTGGCCTCACCGCTGACACTCATTGCAAAAGTCAATAAGACTGTTGACACGCCAAAGACAAGCACATTAGAAAAGACCGCACCCGTCATCGTGACGGCCAAACCATCCAAGACACGTTTGGCCCAAGATGTCAAGCAAGCCACAACGCCAAAGAAGAGAATAGTCAGTGACGATCATTGGAAGAAACAACGCACGCCTGCCACTGCTTCACCCCAAAGCGCACCAACATCCGCTCAAAAAGTCATTCCTGAAGGTGCTTCACATGGCTTTGCGAAAACTGGAGGAAGTCCAAAATACAATGCTTGGGTTAGAAAGAGGGAGAAGAGTCCACCTCCGAGATTGGGCAAGGAGGAGAAAAAGAAAGAGTCGGATGGTGAGGAAGCGAGTCCGTTGGATCTTTTGTATTGGATGACAGGGAAGCCTAAGGTGCCGATTGCAGTCCGACCGGCAGGATATACACATCATGTTGCGGAGGAAGCTGTTACAGTTCGACGGCAAATCGAAGATCCTGTCACAAATCCGCAACAAGTTGAAGAACCTTTACAGCGACATGAAACACCACCACGGTCCACGGAGAGGGCACGGAAGAGACCGATCTTACCAGCATTGGCGACAGCAGCAGAAGAAAGAAGGAATCCTGTATCTCGAGAAGCATCTCCTGGCTCTGGAACGATAAACATTGATGAGCTACCAGTGAAACCACACGGTACTCGATTAGAATCATGGCTCGGACAGTCAACAAGACGGGAGTCTACATCGTCTGATGACGACTATGTTTCGCCTTCACTGTATTCAGATCGCTTTCGTTTACCAGCAAGAAAACAGCCAAGAGGACATCGGGATGCCAAAGCCAAGCTCGAGAAAAACAGAGATAGCTCAGGCCACGATGACAATCATGACGATGACTATTTCTCAACTCCTCGAATGCCGCGACACAGATACGACGAAGAAGACGGGACATCCCAAACTGAAGTCACGTCACCTCTTAGTCCAAATTCTCTGCGACGGAGAGGTGCGAAAAGACAGGGTAAATCGCCTAGGAAGGTATCACCACCGGCAAAGCGTGAAACGTCCTATGCAGAGAGTCAGGCGAGTGTGCCTTCGGTATCCTCTGATGGATATTCTGAAACAATCTACTCTACGATTGATAACGAAAGGCATGGCCCTATCAAGTACTTGAGGCGGCGGGCGCCTACTCTGGTTGATATTCCTCCAAGACGTGTATCTACGGGTGTCCCTACCACCGACACGTCAGGCAAGAAGTCACATCCAGTCGAGGACGATCCATTCGTCAGCAGAGAGCCAAGCGCAACTGCCGCGAGTTGGGCACCCACACGCAAAGTGACCACAGACGCTGATCTCATGTCTGTGCTCTCAGTTGGTCAGCCAGAGCAAGGCGCACTCCCTCGAGCGCATGCAGCACCACAATCAATTAACATCAAGGAAATCCTAGACGACCTGAAAGTGGACGATGAACAATATATTCGAGAGCTGAAGATTTTAGTCGACGATGTCATACCAGTGCTGCTTAGTACTGCCCTTTCCAAGGCCAATTCGAAAGATATTGTAGGAGTATTCGGCTCAACGCCAACCGCGTCTGCAACGACGAATGCTATTGTCAGTATTGGTGTTTCGCTTGAACGCCTGAAGGGATGTCATCAGCGGATGCCGACGACTAACGTGACTGCTCTGCTTTGCTGGGCTGATAATGCACATCAAGTTTATGTAGATTACCTGAAAGCATGGCGTTTGGGGTTTCAAGAAGTGGTCATTAACCTTCCTACAGCCAGTCAAGGAGGTGTTGACGTTGCTGGTGTTACAAGTACTGGACATCCGAACAACGAAGGAAAGGCGAATGTTAACGTGGCATTCTTGCTAAAACGACCTCTGATTAGAGCTAAATATCTCGCTCGTTCCGTCAAGGTTAGCCCATTCATTACATATACTATCATGACCATGCTAACAGCAAACAGCACCTAGCTCAAGCAGAGACCTCAACGTTAGCATTAACATGTGTCACCAAGTACCAAGATCTCGTCGAGCTCGCCAAACGTAGACAACACGAAGAGCGAGCTCGATTGGAGGATGAAGCAGCAACAAGCATCGACCCAACTCAAGCACGAGACCCTCGCACTCTTACAGCAATAACTGGAGTCAAGATCGATCCCAACCGATCTGTCCGAGCTCGCGATTACTTCACCCTCCAACTACATCACTCTAATGGACAACGTCTCGATTGCAGTGTCGAGATTGTCCTCAGAGACGATAAAGATGGAGCTGGTAATGGCGATATCCTAATCTGCGAGATTGGCCCTGGCTCGAGATGGCTGCTTTTCCCGCCTATACAACTTTCAAAGACATCTGCTAGGTTGGGTGTTGATTTGGAAGAGCTCGTCGTTATGGTCCGTGGCCTGATGTCGGATGGCACTGAATGGTATGAGCTTCTAGTGTTGCGTACACAGGATGAGCATATTGTTCGAGACTGGCATAGAATGCTAGGCAGCATACCTATGCCACCTGCGGACAGACGTGCCACCGCTACAACACAAGGACCTACGAACTTGGCAAATACGCTGGACAAGCTGAGCATGGTCGATGTAAATCACAAAGGCGAATCATATGACGAGAATGGATCAGATGCCGCCAGTGCATCTCCACGATCTTTTAGTGGACGCAGTGTCATTTATGATCGACCATTACCTGGATCTAGAGCTCGAACTAACACGATTGGAACTGTACAAGACGGCATTTCTCCCGTTAATAACAGCTCATCGCCTATGATCAAGCGCAAAGCTGTGCCTGCTAGATCAGACGTTAGCTATGTGTCTTCAACAACTCCAACACCAGTACCTGCCCCCAACACAAAGACAGCACGACCAATATCCATCGCTCCTCAGTCTCCTGCTCACGTACTCAGCTCGCCTGTACGAACCCCTCGAAGATCGTCATCGCCTTTGAAGCACGAATATAGACCAGACAACTCCTCCGCCACCGTGTCAGACTTTGACGAGGACTATTCCGACGACTATAGATCCACCAGTTCAGAGTCCTCAGCTGACGAGTTTCCATTATCACCACTAGAACACTGGAAGCCAAGTCATTCTCAGGTCTCTCAAACCGTATATTCAGCAAGTGTTACCGGCTCGTTGTCACCTTCCGACTCCGCGTCTCAAGCGGCACATAAGACACTGTCTCAAAACGCACAATCCTCTGATAAAATATTCGCCTCGCTCTACTACTGGTCGACTAAAGGCTGCTGGGAAAGCATACATCGCGATGATTGCCTGATCGTCATAACGCCCGGTCTAATCGAAGCTTTCGACGCCATCTCAAATCCCACAAACACTCCCAAAAACGCTACCACCCGTCCCATCATCGCCCTCGAACTAACCCCCCTCGTCCCAATCCGCCGGGGCACTGCTCTCGACATCTCCATCCGCTCCCCGCCAACCAGCACCTCCACCTTCCAACACAGCAGCAACATCCTCTTTCGCTCCCGCAACGCCCAAGAATGCGCACAGCTCTACGCTCTAATCAACCAATCCCGCATCAACAACCCCACCTACATCGCCATGCAAAACGCCCGTGGCGGCCCCAGCAGTAACTGGGCTGAATACATGGATCGTCGTCCCGGAGGTGGAGGCGCTCGTGCTATCAGCAGTTGGTGGCGGTTTGGCTCGAGCAAGAAAAGCAGTTATCGCAAGACGGAACATACGTCCAGTCTGGCACAGACGGATGGGAGTGGTGGCGCTATGAGTTCGGCGTTTAGGCGCTTTGGTAAAAGGTCGGCTAAGAGCAGGAGTACGGGTTATAGCACTTCTTCTGGAGGCGCCAAAACACCACCGATCATGGGATTGGCGGGCAAGGGCACGCCAACAGGCATAACGAATAAGCCGATACGTTTGTATCTCCGAGAATCGGCTGCGGGATGGCGGGATCTCGGATCAGCGTACCTGACTATTCTGCATCCGGCGGACGGCGCGGTGATTTCACCCACTGGGCACTTACTGCAGATGAAACGAGTGCTGGTGACGAGTAAGAATGGGAATGGATTGCTGGATGTGACGTTGGGTGAGACGTGCTTTGAGCGTGTGGCGAGGACGGGGATTGCTGTTAGTGTGGTTGAGGAGGTTACTGGAGGTGCTTGTGCTGTTGGTGATAGGGGTGGGGTTGGCGGGAGTAAGGGGAGGGTTTTTATGATTCAGGTATGTTTTTTTTGTGCTGCGTGATGGTGGTGGTGGAGGACTGTTTTGCTAATTTGTTTGGTGTAGATGAAATCGGAGGCTGAAGCTGCTTATACTTTCTCTCTGGTTGGGAGGTTGCGGTATTGATCTGATCTTTCGCTTTCTTTGACTGGATAGGATGGATTAGAAAGAGGTGATTGCGTAGGTGAGTCACAAGGTGGCGATCGAGAGTCGACGACGAGATGAATAACTGGGGGAAAGGAAGAGTATGACACCATCTGTCGTCAATTGGGCCACGATACATGACAAGATAAAAAGGAGGCAGAAAGGGTCGAAGGCACTCTTGAGACAAATGATTAATATGCTATGTACCACTTTCATCTGTATGCTAACTTCCGATGATGTAACATTATGCAAAGTCTCCTATGTCACCTTGGAGGCATAATCATTTTCTTAGACGTCTCCAAGGCGTCGTGCATGTCACGTGCCTGCCTCCAATAAGAGCGTGCCAGCCGCTCGTATTCAGGAGATCTTCCATAACCCATTCGACACAATCTTTAGATCAGGGAGAAGAACATATAAAAAAAAGGGTAAGAAAAACGATTGATCCAAATTGTGGGTTGTGTGCATGTCATAATCGTACATTGCTTGGTTGCGCAAATGTGTAATGTGAGCTCGTAACGCATGTTGTAAGAGTCTAACAGTTAGAGGCTGTAACATCTACATGTAGTGAGGCATTTGCTGCATCTGCATCTGCTGCATTTGCGGCATGCCGTAAGCCATTTGAGTAGGAAGGTATTGCACCTGTTGACCATTTGGAAGCACCATAATGGGGCGTTGATGCTGCTGTTGTTGCTGTTGCTGTTGTTGGAAGACTTGCTGCTGTTGTTGTTGTTGTTGTTGTTGTTGATGTACACAGTATGTGCAAACAAAGACAGGTGGAAGTGCATTGGTATCGAGGCCGAGACAGGTAACGTGAAGCCAGTTGGTGCAGGATTCACTACGAGATATTAGTTAGGGCATTTCGATGGCATCAACACCAATCAACTTACCATTGCACCATCAATTGGCCGTCATTAGGTACCATATTATTGCAGATGCAGCGTGTAACGTCCAGGAATTGCTTTTCAAATTCTGAAGGAGGCGTAGGCATAGTAGTGGGTGAGATAGCAGTTGGTGAGATGTTCCAAACACCACTATCTTGACGTACGGGCATGAATTGACCTTGAGGTAATGGAGGTGGTGGCATGGCAAATGATGGAGCAGAGACGAAAGGATCAGCACCAGCAGGAATCGAAATCTGGAAGGTCCTGCCAACGTCCATGGACTTCTTCCTGCGATCTTTGACTGCCTCATGGAGCGCTTGTTGTGCTTCGTTCTTCATGGGTGAAGTGCGTAGAGAACGGCTTCGACCAAGGCCATCATGGCGAGTGGGAGATGTCTTCAATGATCTTGACCGGTTGAGGCCAGTGAGCAAAGTATTAGTACGGCTACGAGCAGGACCTGTAGGAAGATCTTCGTCGTCACTGTCAGACTCTGATGCCGATTCGTCATCCTTCCTGAAGGCGACCTTGCTACGCGGCTTTCGCAATGGTTTGTCGTCAGTGCCCTTTGCGGTTGTCACAGCTCTGCCCTGTGAGTCGACCCTGAGGACGACAGAGGGACGCGATGCGTGTTTGGAAGGCTCGGAAGTGACCTCGACTTTTTCGCTGATGGACAGCTTATGTTGCTTGAGAGGCGATGGAATTCTGGGTAGATGAGCTCCGTGCTCGGCCATGCTTGCTGAAAGATCAACCGACGATGATGTAGCGCTTCTGGGTAGAGCTGCTATTTTCCTTGACTTGCTGTTACTGCGACTCATGCTCATTGCAGCAGGCTTCTGTTCCACAGCTCGATCAATGCTGCCAGATCTTGACATTTGATGAGCTCTCTCAGCCCGCTCCTGTCGCTCACGACGTAAAGCATCATTCTGAAACTGGTAGGGTTGTTGCCTCAGGTCAGCGCTGGAATTGCTGATAACTGAATTTGATCGTAACATTGTTGCAGTCGCAGGAGGATGAGAACCAGGAGCACCAGCAGTGAGCAGGACACTAGGGTCGACACTTGATGCTTTTCTTGCATGCAGAGATTGCATCGTGCTTGCTCTTACCCGCAAGGCATTCGAGTCATTTGGACGCGTAGAGTGTGAAGTAGACGGTCTTGACGCATGTGATGGTAGCGAAGGTACCACGAATCCACCCTGGCTTTGCTGACGTGCGGCACGTGAGACAGGTGGAGCATTAAAGACAAAAGGCGCGGATGGTGGCATCATTAACTGTTGATCTGGTGTGGTAAATTCTTGAGTCAGCATAGGCATGGTCGAGTTGCTCATATCAACACTGCCGTTCGGGTCCCAAAATACAGGAGCCTGTGAGTGTGCAGGTGCTGTTAGTGGACCAGTAAGATCGAAGTCATACATCTCAGGCATTGCAAGCTGATATCCATCCATATTCAACGAGGCTGATTGAGGCAGAACAGGAACTTGCTCGTTCTGTTTTGACCATGATTCATCTGGAACGGACATTCGACGTGGTGGTCCTGAAGCTGTAGAGACAGGTACTTGCATCACTTGTCTCATTCTGTTGGCTTTTCTTCGTGCTGAGGCCACAGGATCGCGATGAGTAGGAGGAGTCGGCATCTGTTCTACCATGATTGGCTGTATAGGCATATCCGAGGGGAGGTATGTGAACTCATCAAGATTGGTGCCATTGTCGAATTGTTCCAAGAACGAGTTGGTTGGGAAGGACGTGTGGTTCAATTCGTGCTGGTGGTCAAGCATAGGCATGGCCTTCTTCGTTTCCAGTTTGGGCAAGAGGTGCTGATAGCTTTCTGGACGTGGTCTCTTCATGCTCGTATTACTCGAGGAACTTGAAGGCTCGTCCATGAAGAAACCATCTGGTAATTGTCCCGGGGTCTGGAAGCTGGTTGTGAAGGTGTAATCTTGAGGAGTCATCCAACCAGTCTGGAAATCAGTAGGAGAGCCATCTGCTGTCGGTGGTGAATGAAATTGTGCACCGAATTTCGCGGATTGAGGAGTGGGTGGGAAGCTGTAACAGTGATGGATTAGCATTTTGAAGCTCAAAATGATGCCCCCGGTACACATGTAATCTATGCAAGATAGGGATTTTGATCAGTGATAACATACCCATTAAAGGAGTGTGAATTGTTCATGGCGGCTATATCCTCGAAACACCGGTTTTGCTCAAGCCAGGGGCCTTAAGAAGTGATGGTGCGTAGATTGAACTGTTGTGTCACCGCATGCCACCAGAAATGACCTGAGATGTGTTCGACTTGACTAGGGTGCTTGAAATAGGGACGTCAGGATTGGACGGAAAGAGTGCTGGATATACTGCTGCAGGGTCTCTTGGAGGTATCCAGCTGCTTGGGTGGACACGCAGACAATGATGTACTGCTCAGCCTCTGTTGTTTCTTGAGCTCGTGCTCTTGCTATGGAAAAGCGAAGGTCAAGGGGCCCTGGGAGGAATGTGCGGAGGTTTCTCGAACGTCGAAAGGGGAATAGCCCGGTAGCTGTCGATAGCAACACGAGCTGACACGCTCGAATTGGAAAAGAAGATATAGATGACCGAGCTGGACTGAGACTCGTACAGTCCAGTGGCAGCTCAAACAAAGAGAACAAAGGACAAAGGACAATGGACAATGGACAGATGGGATGGGAAGAGAAGAGAGTGAGAAGATTAACTGAAGATGTTCCTTCAGGGGTACAAATGCGGTTAGTGACATTGCGGGGAGGAAGATAGGCGAGCGAACTAAGGTTTTTGTACCTGAGAATCATTTTTCTCATCATTGGTAAGGGCCGAGTCTGGTGTAGCAGATACCGCTTTTCCAATCCCTGTCTAGTCCCCAATCATCCACCATACTAGGACTTGAGTACATACGAGTGGCAATCTGACAAAGCTGAGAATGGCTAGTGAGCTTTTCACATTGGCCGTGCTTGCAGCAGAAGCGTGCCGAGATAGTGGCCTTCGCCCCGTTTATGACCATTTTCTTAGCGAATGGTGGAGAAAGAGAGGAATCCGCGCAAAGCCACTAGCATCCAGAGTGGACGGCTCAAGGCTCAACATAGATTTCCTTCGGGCCATACCAACCTGTGCAATGGAAATTGAGGATTTATCATGCGAGGCACAGCATGACTGGATAACTCCTATGTCGTCTCTCTATTGAGCACGCCTGTTTCGACACCGTTTAGCCTCAAGACGCTTGACAGAGGGCACGCATCCGAGTGGCCGCCGCTTTTTAGCTTCAATCTTTATCATGGTTCTGGTCCGTGAACCCACATCCAAGCCCACCAGAAAACTAGACGGGACGCGGCTGTCTGAGCTAGACGTCACTTGAAGACTTGGTGACAGAACTACCAATGAGATTGTGTATATGGACATATCACAGGAAGACATATAACATTCGATCGAGGCAAATCTTTAAAGATGATTGGGGTGAGAGGAGTTTGTACCCTCGGTCCAAAACGAGGGGCAGGATTACCTGACTGGTGGACGTCCCAAAGTAAGCAATGACCACCACTAGTCAGACCCCAGGATTCCGTCTTCTGCAGCTAAGAGGTCCGTCTTAGGCAGTTACCTGGTAGTTATTGCCCAACATAGGCTCGGCGGGTGCTTCACAATTCAAGAGCGATGAATGCGGCAAAGCGTGCCATCTTGATGCAAGATCCAATGCATGACAAAATCGCCGTATCTGACTGCCAATGTTGCATGGCAGGTACGAGATGTGATAGCTTGATTTCTTAAGTCTTTGACATAGCATACGTAAGGTACTTCATGCAATGATGCGAGATGGTGCATGGATGTAACTTTCTAAGTAGCAGGTAGGTAGATTCCGTCATTTCTGTTTTCACCAAGACGCCAATATTGGCTAAGCCACGAGTGAAAAAAGGTACCCGCCAATGCAGTCCATGGCGCGGTCCAGCTTGACTCTCAAACACCAATCTTTATCTCCAACCGATAGATACCTTTTCCGACTCGAAGCTGAAACGCAGCACTCCCAAGATTGCAAGCCACACGAAAAGGGAAAGGGTTCAGAGACCCTGTCTTTTTGGCTCTTATTTGTGCCTGGCACGACGCTTGCGCACTCTTTCAATAACGCCTCACAGGCGAGCCTTTCCGTCCGAGGAATTTCGCCTATTTAGAATATTAGCAGTCGTGGCAGTGCACCGGGGCTAGCAGAAACAGCTGCCATAACGGAGGTGACACCAAAACGCTGCAGCGTCAAAACTCAAAACCATGTGCGCAGGCCCGGTCTTCAACTACACCTAGGTTCTCACGCCAAAACTGTAATAGCCTATGTACTCAAGCATTTGTGCCGTTGTCGCTCTTCGCCCACAGCTTGATTGGCAAAGTCCAAGGCCGCCACTAGGTCAAGCGGCACCTATCAAGCACTCTGTTTGAGTACAAGACTCATACCTTGTTATTTGGACTCAATTTACGTCCTATCATTGGTAGTTGAAATTGCCTGAACCGTCGCCTGTGCCTCGTCATGAACGCCGAAGATTCGCGTACAAAGTCTAACCTACTATCCGCTTCCGCCAGAGCATCCATTAGTCCTCCGCCAACAAAAAAGCGTAGACGCTCTTCGTCTGAAGAACAAGTCACTAAATCCCTCAAGAAGCCCGAGGCTACGTCTTCTACCGCTCCTCCGACACCTCTACCTGCTAATGCTATCAGGATATTTGCATGGAACATCAATGGTATTAACAGCTTCCTGCAAACCTCCATTGCTGGCTTTTTCCAGAAGACCAACAGGTCAAGTCCAGGTGCAGAAAGTGGTGTTGTCAAGCACTCATTACGGGACTTTCTCAAGTGCAATCAATGGCCCCAAATCGTGAATCTGCAGGAAGTCAAGATAAATCCATCAGATGAAGCTACAAAGAGAGCTGTAAAAACTGCTATCAATCGTAATCGCAATGATGCTGGCGATGATGGTCCGGAGTACGATGTAAAATTTTGTTTACCTTCGGACAAATTCAATGCCAGAGGCTTTGGACGTAAAGTGTATGGCGTTGCTACCATCATGCGAAAGGACTTCCTCGAACAAGATATAACTCAATGTCGTGAGGTGGACTGGGATGTGGAAGGCAGAGTACTGGTGATCGAGACCAAGTCAAAACTTGCCATCTTCAACATCTATGCTGTCAATGGCACTGACAATCCCTACAAAGACCCTACTACAGGTCATGTCGTAGGTACTCGTCACGATAGGAAGCTCGCGTTCCATAGGCAACTTCTCGAGGAGTGCCAAAAGCTTGAGAGTCTAGGCTGGCGTATTGTCCTTACGGGAGACATGAATATCAGCCCACAACCTATTGACGGACATCCAAAGCTTCGCACCCATCCTGAGCAGCATGTCCGGAACCGTGCCGACTACAACAGCAAGTTTTTAGATGCTCAAAACCAGGACGGCCTGAGAGCAGTCGACTCGTTCAGACATCTACATCCCAGTTCAAAGAGGTACTCTTGGATCAGCACTACAAAGCCGTGGCTAGAAAGCTGCGATAGGGTAGATCACATGCTTGTGTCAAGATCTATTGTCGAGCCAGGTGGCTTGGAGACTATATCGGAGTCGTCTGTGTTGGCCAATACAAGCAATTCGCCTTCGAAAGTCACACTGCTCGAAGCTGATATACTGATGACGCCTGCTGATAGAGGTCCAAGTGATCATGTGCCGTTGTACGTTACTTTACTGTATGACTGACACGCTGGTTTAATCCGAGCGAGAGACGCAGCTACAGTGAACGATATCCAAGGCTCTGAGAATAAGCCACTCAACTCAAGACTACTTCGGGCTTGGGGAGTGTGCTCTTGATTCACCAATTGCACGAATACCCCAGTGTGATGTTTTCTACACGGCCGCCAGGCTTTTTGTAATATAAACTCTGGTGCTTTCACAACATAATGCAAAGCTCCACGTCCCACATGAGGCGGAACTGCTACCTGTTTTGGTTTCTGCCGAAGCAATACCGAAGTTTCTGTAAAGAGATCGCTATGAACGATATGTGCCTACTCCCCTCTGGCCTGGCCTCGAACAATTGCCTACCTCGTGAAGATAACGTGAGCTGGAATGTTCGCCGCCGTCCAATAACTTAAGCGATCTAGGCCCCCAGATTTGAGTTGGAAGGTTGCCACATTTCCCACGTGGAAGCCAAGACCTGATTCATTTGTTTCTTCTGCAACTCCTGTCTTTCGTCTCATGTCCATTTTTAACTAACTAGAACCTAAAACTTGAAGCGTTCGGAGGACTCATTTGGCTACGTACTCATATGGCCCATCTGCACAAAGGCTAAATTCTACCATTGGAGTTGACGTCCACCATCCGCCACTGCCGCCAGCTCACGCAAGAGGCACCGTGCCTACCAGCGGCGGTCGCGGCTGTTCATCGTCAACAACCAAGCCGCGGGTCGGCTTTGCAATGTCGAGACGTGCTTCTTGCACGCTTGAGCATGATCCCTTTATCCCTCGACATGTCAGCATCAGTTCTGAGTCACCATCATTGCATACACCCTGCGCAGAACTTGCAAATGCCGAACCTCACGACGCAGCAGAAAGAGCAAGGGAGCTATACAAGTACTTTCAGCCGATAGATTTCACGAGGGAAGCAGAAAAAGAAGGCTCACCTAGACATGATACGACACTCGCGGCCTATGCTCAGCTCGTTGCTCTGAGGCTCGATCTGAGAAGATGTTTCATCACGTAAGATTCGTAAAAGTTGCAATACTAAGCATATTGCTGATATGAGGATTTAGTACATTTGACAGGGATACGCAGTATATTTTGGCGGAGGCCACGAGAACGATTGACCTCGAAGATATGAGCAGATCGGAGGACCCGGAGGATGCTCTCTGGTTAGGTCCGGGTGTATCAGTCGCAGATATCCACGATTCGATCTGCCTATACACACTGAAGGCCCTGCCCAACGAAGCTTTCGAGGTACCCGACGTGCAAGGCGACCCCAGATTTTCCACAGGAGCTTGCGTCATGAACACATCATATGTACGATACTACCTTGGTGTCCCATTAAAGACGAAGAGAGGATTAGCCATCGGAACATTATATTTAGTTGACGAGAAACCTCGGAAGCCTATAACTCAAGACCAACAAGCCTGTAAGCAGAATATGTACTCAAAGGACGTTTTCCGAAATTTCTGACATTCTCCAGTCCTGCAAACTATGGCAAAGAATGTGATACGATACTTGGAATTGCTTCGAGAACGAGCAGAGCGTCGACGTTCCTTGAAGATGAACAAATACTTAAGCCTGTTCGTCAACCCTGCAACAGATATCGATGACAGTAAGAGTCGTGTGGCTAGACTTGCAACGAAACATCGCCGAGTCTTGTCAGGCTCCAATCGTAAAGATAGACACGATACTTCACAGTCTTCTACATCTAGACGACGTATGACCAATGATAGTGCGTCCGAGGCAGACTCGGTTGTATCGGATCACTCAAAGGCTGGCAAGTCAGAAGGGAAAAAGATGAAAGACAAGAGCGATGAACACCGTAACCTAGAAATCTTTCGAGAGGCAACTCGACTACTTTTAAAGTCTTTAGATCTCGAGGAAGACGGAGGTGTGGTTTTCATGGATTCTCGGTCTCGCATCAACGCTGGTCTTGCTTCTGATCCGAAGGACGAGAGGAGACAAAGCATCGCACCATTACAGCGTCGTGGTAGTACGGCAGTCGTACAAAAGGCCGAGATACTAGCCTGGTCAACTTCAGGGTCGCCCAAAGGCAAAGCCTCGTCGTCCTCAGCTGACGAAGAAGAAGAAGACGGCGAAGCTGCATTCGGTGCATTATCAGTGGATGTTGTAAACACTCTGATAACTCGTTATCCGCAAGGCAAGCTATGGGTGTTTGACGCGAGCGGCTCCATAGTGTCAGACTCGGACGGAGATTCACCTTCAGGTGACTATAAACTACAGGCAGAGGCCGCTATACTGCGGCAATCTTTCCCGGCCGCCACGCAGATCATGTCAGTACCTATATGGGATTCTGGACTGTCCCGGTGGTCTGTATGTTTCGTATACAACACGTCGAAGTTTAGATTCTTCAGCGTTGAGACTGACCTCCTTTTCGTCATTGCATTCTGCTCATGCATCACTATTGAATTGGCAAGATTAGCTAGCATAGCTGCTGATCAACTGAAATCAGGCAAGGATTCTGTACACCTCTTTTACTGGTAACATGCTAACCTGGTCACAGACTTCATCTCCTCAATATCGCACGAGCTACGTAGTCCTCTCCACGGTATTCTGGCATCATGCGAGTTCCTCCAAGACACAGAAGCCTCGGCCTTCCAACAAAGCCTTGTACACACCGTCACTAGTTGCGCAAAGACCCTGCTCGACACAATCAGCATGGTCCTCGATTATAGCAAAATCAACGCATTCGAGAGGAATTTCAAGCGTGCGGCAAAGTCCAAGAAAGGCATGCCTCACACCCACACGAGTGCTGATGGAAGTCTTCCTACCCAGGGTCAAGCTATGCTAAACATTTACGGGAATGTTGACCTGGCTGCCATCACCGAAGAGGTGGTTGAGAGCACAACAGCAGGAGCAATGTACCAGGACTTGTCGAGAATCGAAATCAATGACCTTGGTGCGAAATCACGTGGTAGAACTGGAGATCGAGGTCAGGCACAGACTGCCAAAGACCTTGCAGAATCATTAAATCTGCCAGCTGTTGGTCGTGCAGATGGGCATGTTGAGGTGATGTTAGACATCAAAGCGAAGTCAAACTGGTCATATGTGACACAGCCTGGAGCATTTCGAAGGATTGTGATGAACTTGGTCAGTTGCCATTTCGTATTCGTGTTCAGTTGCATTGCAATTACTAACCAATATCAGGTCGGCAATGCCCTCAAGTATACTCCGTCAGGTAAGTGCTGCATGTATGGAGATAGTGCAATTGACACTGATAACAGCCAAGGCTGGATCAAGATCTCTCTGGACACGGTAAGCAGCACCGACAATTGTGCAGCACGTGCGGCAGATACTGCAACGCCAGACGGCACTACAGAGATGATTGTCTTCACGGTAGAAGATACGGGCAAAGGTTGGTCACATTGAGAGGGTTGCTGACAGATATTCCAGCTAACCTTTATCATAGGTATCTCAGCCGAGTATCTGCAGACCAAGCTATTCCAAGCCTTCGCACAAGAAGACCACCTCGCCATTGGTACAGGTCTGGGGCTGTCTCTTGTCAAATCCATACTCAGTCTTCTGCACGGTGAGATCTCGATCACATCTACTGTAGGACGAGGTACTACTGTTACTGTAACCATTCCCATGATACAAGCCACGACCTCGAATCCTTCAAACAGCACTACGCCCTCGACTGGCAGTAGTGACACTGTTAAGGACGACTCTGTAACAGCTATACGGAAAATCGCAAAAGACCTTACTGTGTCCATATATCCTTGTAAGGTACAAACACTAAATGGGACAGCCGATCGTGCAAATTGCATTGAGGCTCTCCATGACAGACTGGCCCCATACGTGACGGACTGGTGTATGCTCTCACTCGTACCTTGGACAACGCAATGGCCTGGCGATCTTGTTGTGATTGATGAGGCCGAGCTCGAAGACTACTTGCAAGTCACTAATAACACAAAGGCAACAAGCCTCGATCGACCACTGCTGGTGATATGCTCTAATGCTTCTCACCACGACCTGCTCAATGTACAATCGCGCATCAACGGGATTGAGCTATTGAGCAAGCCATATGGTCCCTACAAGCTGGCTCATGCACTACGTCTTGCCCTGGAACGGAAAAGCGGATCAGTCTCCAAAGCTTTCAGGAGTCTGCCAGACCCGGGTTTACCTGTGCTAGAAGAAGTTGCCGAAGCAGTGCCATTGATCGAAGAAGAGGTCACTTTGCCAAGTTCTCAAGGTGATATCAAGGTTGCTGAATCTGGTTCAATCATGGCCAAATACGATAGCGCAAATGCGGATCTAGTTATGCACGCTGACGACGAACAACATACGTCAACTTCAGCAGGCACTGGCAGCGCTGCTGAGGGTATGGAGTTTCCATTCGCTACAGTGAGCACGGATAAGACATCACCTCCTATGTCGCCTCAAGACACGAATCCAATCAGTTCCGAACTGGTCGCATCACCTAGAATGTCACTACGACCTGATCTCCGCAATCGACGAACAATGAGCCCTACCGTTAGCGAAATCAAGAAAATCGAGAAGGACGTTGCAACTGAAACTGCGTTACATGCGATGACACCTGCCGGACTCTCTGCAACTGGTACCGCATCCATCAGCCAAATGTCGAAGATTGATCCGATACCTGTGCAGAGATCCCAGAGCTCAATCGCACAACGTCGAGAACCTACTGTTCTCCTAGTAGACGACAACGCCATCAATTTACGTCTTCTGACCATGTTCATGAAAAAGCGCAATTATACTTCGATCCTTTCTGCCCGCGATGGCCTCGAAGCGGTTGATACCTATTCTTCCGCTCTAAACAGCACTCCATCAGCTCCTCCGGATATTGTGTTCATGGACATCAGCATGTAGGTTCAGCTCACCAACGACCCAATGGAGACCTTGCTAATCTTCATCCAGGCCTGTTATGGACGGATTCGAAGCCACCCGCCAAATCCGCGCCCTCGAGTCCAAGAACGCGGACGAGCACTCGCCGACAGACCGGCCCGCCAGCGCTTTGATCATTGCACTGACTGGTCTAGCAAGTGGGAAAGATCAATCAGAAGCCTTTTTAGCTGGAGTTGATCTATATATGACCAAACCGGTGTCCTTCAAGGAAGTAGGGAGATTGCTGGACAATTGGGAAAAGAACGCTGGGGCGCATGATGCTGCAGCTGCCGTTGCAAATGCAGTGCATGAGGCGGCGGGCACGGAGGCGGAGGGTGTGCCGCATGGTGCGCTGACGCATAGGATGAGTGAGGCCTTGAGGGAAAGGGAGGCTGTGGAATAAGTTATTGGATATTGTCGGAGTTGCAGGGCAAAGACAGCTTGTTACAACAACCAAGAGCTGGTTGTGTGAGCATATGTGAAACACGAGTTGACCATGGCATTTCTGTACATAGGGCATTGGCATTGGGATGTACAAATGGCACAAGGAGGTACTTTGAATACGTGCGATTGCGTGCAACGCGCGACCTGGCTCTCCGCAGCAGGTGACAATGAGTGCTATTTCAGCATCCTCCGATCCAACAGGAAAGTGAAACTTAGTAGACTTCAAAAAATAGTGGAGAGCTTGAAACATCGCCAACTTGAAACACCATCGACCGTTTCAGTGTTCTTGGCCCCGGGTCTAGCTCCGTCCAAATATTTTCTGACGCAACAGGCTCATTGCTGCTCATCTTCTACCAATGTCCCTCTACCACGAAGCAGCATCCGTGCTAACCCGCGCCAGCAAAACAACAGACTCGCTATCATCTTTAGTCTACAGTGATAAAAGCTTGAAAAGTGCGCCTAAGCAGGTGTATGCGCTCGTAGTGGAGGCCGCAAAATGGTCGCCTGTTATTAGCAAGATTGTTGAATTGGCGGGGCTGTTGAAGATTGAGAGGAAGGTAGGTAAGCCTTGTTTTGAGGTTAGCAAGAGAAGATCGAGGAAGCTAATATCCTAGGTAACAGCTCACACCACAACTTGCCATCGTCCTGGTCCACGATCTTCTTCTGTCTAAACAAGGCATTGCACTACCGAAAGGTCATGGCTTAAGGAACGCGGTTGAAAAGTGCAAGGCACGACTTAGTGCAGAGTTTACAAAGGCAAGAATAAAGGCGGGCTATTCGACTGTGGAAGCCTGGCGAGTAGTCGTTGGAAAGAAAGAGGTGGATTCATCGGAAAGTGCACCGCGACCGCGACATCCGCGATGGGTGCGCATTAACACATTGGCTGGACTGGATCCGATGGCGACGACGTTCGCCGAATATAAGAAAGTGTCGCTCTCAGAGGTGTGTCTGGCGAGTTCAGATGACAAGCTTTTGGCTGTGGACGAGCATATACCGAATCTCATTGCTCTACCCTCTGGTACTGATGTCACGAAGACTTCGGCTTATCGTGATGGCTCTATCATACTGCAGGACAAGGCTTCGTGCTTCTCGGCTTATCTTCTAAATCCGTCACAAGACGACGGTGATATAGTCGATGCATGTGCGGCACCAGGCAATAAGACGACACATACAGCCGCTCTTCTTGCAGGAGCGAGGAAAAATACTGCTGTTGAGTCGGGTGTTCCGCAAACAGTCTATGCATGTGAACGAGACAAAGGCCGAGCACAGATATTGGCGAAGATGACGAAGATTGCGAATCCTCGAGACACTGCAAACATCGAATGTCTGCTTGGCCAGGACTTCCTGCGACTGAGCCCACAAGACAAGCGCTTCAATAACGTGGGAGCACTGCTGCTCGATCCGAGTTGTTCTGGCAGTGGTATTGTCAAGCGAGGAGGTGGAGCTACTGCTGAGAGTCTGCAAGTCACGCTACCGGGCGCGACGCCGCAAGAGGATACCACAAAACGACCTAGCAAATCTTCGAAGAAGCGGAAACGAAAAGCAGAATTGCCGCCTCCTATCGCCAATCTCCCATCGGGCGCAGACGCAGGAGAACAAGAAGAAGTGATATCGGAAGAAAACGAAGAAGCACCAGACTCAGAGGAATCGTTACGGACGCGGCTGACTAATCTGTCTGCTTTTCAGCTCAAGATTGTGCAACATGCTTTTGCGTTTCCGGTTGCGAAAAGGGTGGTATATTCGACCTGTTCTATACATGCTGAGGAGAATGAGAATGTGGTTGTCAAAGCTTTGAGGTCACCTATAGCTCGGCAACGTGGTTGGAGGGTTTTGAGGAAAGAGGAGCAGGTGGATGGGATGAAGAGGTGGCATGTTAGAGGTGATCTGGAGGCTACGAAGAGCATTTTGAATGATGGTGAAGACGGAGATGGAGTAGAGGATGCGAAGACGATTGCAGATGCTTGTATTCGTTGTGTGAAGGGTACTGCAGACGGGACTATGGGTTTCTTTGTTATTGGGTTCGTAAGAGAGGAAGCAATTGATATTGCCCCGGGAAGTGCTCGACGGCAGGAGAGTGAGGCTACTGGGGCGGAGGAGGAGGAGGAAGATTGGAGTGGCTTTGATAGCGACTGAGCTTTTTTTCTTCTACAATCAATCACCACTTCAACAATCTGCTGAAGGTGTTTCTAAGGTTGTTTTCATCCCCACGCCAAGACGCTCGCCGGTTCATCCGCTGTTCAACGTGCTTTCGAGGTTCGCGTGGTGGTCACGGTTTCTATGCGAAAGTGTACAAGCTATATCACAACCTTCTCGATCACTATTGCCCGTATTGTTATAATTGATTCTCCGGGTCAACTTGTGCTGCAAAAGATCCCAAAGAAAAAGGTTGCAGAAATTCCTACCAAGGCTCGTGCCTAAGCTTCAAACAACTGCAATAAATATTTGAGCCAGAACCAACACAACAAAAAGAGAGCCTGACAGCACAACTGAGCGCAAGTACCGCTTACGCATCAGCCAACCATGGCAACAAGAAGGAGGAGAAGCTCGCCATCCAATGGAACCATACCAGCAGCAACCAAAACAGCATCACCACCTAGATCGCGAGCAAACGGCACAGCAGGCGCACCACGAATACTTGAGACTGGCGACGAGATGACAGACGAAAACATCTTCCTGTTCATTCCAAATCTAATAGGTTGGGAACGCTCGCCATCTTTCCCTTTGTTGACAACACAACCCAGCTAACCTTGCAAACTCAAACAGGCTACTCCCGCGTCGTCCTCGCCATCGTCTCCCTCTATTACATGCCCCTCCATCCCCGCCGCTGCTCCTTCCTCTACACAATCTCCTGCCTGCTCGACGCGCTCGACGGAATGGCAGCACGCCGCTTCGAGCAATCCACCAGATTCGGCGCCGTCCTCGACATGGTCACAGATCGCTGCACGACAACGTGTCTGCTGGTCTTCCTAGCAAGCGCGTTTCCGCGCTGGAGTATCCTTTTCCAGGGACTCATTAGTTTGGACTTGGCAAGCCATTACATGCAGATGTACACGACTTTGACTATGGGCGGGACGGGGAAGAGTCATAAGAAGGTGGATGAGCGGAGGCATGGATGGTTGATGACGATTTATTACACGAATACGGTAGGTGAAAGGGAACGCGATGGGTGGGTGATGATCGAGAGGCAACAGGAGGCTAATAGGAAAATAGACGGTCCTCTTCACACTTTGCGCATTGAATGAGCTCTTCTTCATTGCATTCTATCTTCTGTCTTTCTCGTCGCCGACCTTGATGCCTACATTGGTACAAGCTGGAGGTGAAGGCTCAACGTTACAACCTGGCAGTCCCGCGGCACCTTCGATGGTATGGACAACGCCGTGGAGTGCGGGAGCCATGGAGATGGCGAGGTATGTTACGGTCGTCGTCGAAAGTTGACGGTGCAGCAAAGACTGACGCAAATGTGTTTATAGAGCGAATAAGCTGGACAGTACAGTACCGTGGATATTGGCTGGCATATCCGCACCTGGCATGGCTTTGAAGCAATATATCAACATTGTACAACTGGTCAATGCTAGCAAGTGGTTGTCGGAAGGAGATCGAGCACAACGAAAGAAGGATGGGTTGCCACGAATGAAGAAGACGAGGTGATATGTCTGTTGTGCATGAAGGCTGGATTTGCTATAATCTTGAAGACAATCACGCTCATACACGGAGAGAGATATCAAAAGATGTCGATATCGCAAATACAATATATACCACCATTGCTCTCGACATGTCTGCCGATGTTGGCTATCTGCACATCTCCATCGCTTGACGAGACTTGGTCATTTTAACACTCGACACATCAAGCACGAACCAGCACGTGAAAATTACATCACTGGTCTTGTGCCCCACCACACATATAAGAGCCTTTGGGTGACCATCTTTTCGAGCATCTTCAACAACATCAGCAACATCCAAACACCATCTCACCAAATACAGTCTCTCAATCCTCCTCAAACAACACACAACATGTCTTCAGGTTCAGCGGCACACTCGGGAGCGGGCATCGACATGAGCTCAAACCAGAGTAAGTTTTCACCCCTCGATCCATTCTCTTTGCCATCTTGATCTCAGAGCATCTTCAGACTCACATTTGATTTTCTAGACTACCCCGGTGCACCAGGCGGCGGAGCTCAATCTGTCTCTCTCCCAGCAAACAACCAGCAAGGTAGCGCCTCAAAGAACGACAGTATGTCACCATATGACCATCATTCATTCTCAATCACTTCCCTGACACGTCTTAGACGCAGCAGCCTCCGCAGGACAAGATGGTCAATTCGGTTCCCACGTTGCAGGCACTGGACCTCAGACCACTAAGGGTGTAAGTGTACAATCCTATATAAGCAGTAAACCGATTCGTCGCTAACATAACCCCCAACCAGCACCAAGTAGGCCAAATGGTATCCGAAGCCGACCACGCCCCTGAATTCCAAGCAAAGACGCTCCCTCCCGGCTCCGCACCCTCAGACCGTACCTTCCAAGCCAACCCCACCGACGAAGTCCCCGTAGCCGCTTCCGGCGGCAGCACCTCAGCCCAAGACACCATCGGCGGCGCAACCTCAGGAGACGTGCACACCGGTCTCGGCAAGCCAGTCCAAGGTCAATCAAGCTCGGAACTTCACTCCAACACAAAGATTGCTGGTGGACTCCAGAATGTTGGTGCAGGGGGCGTGCCCAGCGGTGCGGATTTGGGTGGAAGCAAGGCTGATTTCAGCACTGCTGTGCCGGGCGCGTCGCAGAAGACGACCGGTGAGACGCATAAGAGTGGTGTTAGTGATATGAGTGGGAACAATGGAAACACTACGCAGTTGGAGAGGGGTAGTGCTAGTGATGAGAGTGGTAGGGGACAGTAGATGTGTTCGCGCGAGAGAGAAAGCTGTAATGCAATAGTATAGCAAAAATGATATAATTCCGGCTTGAGCTTGTCTCGCCTACAAGTTATCAGTCTCACGTCTGTGTGCGCTGTTATTGTGCTGAGGCGCCCTTCTTTATTCAATTCCCAACCAACAACGCAGCACTACAGCAGGAATGAATGTCAAAGCCAGATAAAGACGTCTACGGAGCACATACCCTGCCGATGTGGTCCGTGCATATGTGTTTCACCTTTGCTTCAACTTTAAGCAATGACTGGTGTTCCTCTATTGAATAAAACCCAGCTATAGCGTAACATTCCCTAGCCACATCCTCTCTAATAACACCAATCACCCCCGCTCCCTCCAATCTCATCATCCCAACACCCATTAACCACCCCCTTCATCCTCCCACGCTCACCTCCCCCACCCTCCACCACAACACTTCCACCCAAAACCCAAAGTAATATGTCCGATCGCGCATCCATCCGCGGCGCCCGCGGCACCTCTCGAGGTAACTCCTCACGTGGCGGCCGAGGCGACCGTAACAACGACAACAACCATCGAGGAGGCCACGACAACAACCACAGAGGAGGAGGTCATAGCGGAGGAGGAGGAGCAAGAGAAGCGCCGGCGAAGAAAGAGAATATTTTGGATTTGGGAAAGTATAGTGATAAGAGGATTATTGTGAAGTTTGGTGGGGGGAGGGAAGGTTAGTTGCTTTTTTCTCTTTTTTTTGGCTTTTCGGTGCAAGGGGGTTGAGGCGAGGGCGTGGGGTGAGGCGCGGTGGCTTTGGAAGTAGAAGTAGAGAGAAGATTGATGGAGTGGGCAGGGGAGGGGAAGGGACGGAAGGGTAAACGAGGAAGGATATTTTTTTCGATCAGCTGTGGACATCCGCTTGCGCACTGCGAGGGCCGTCATTGTACTCGTCCTGCCCCTGCTCGCACACGGCCAAACAAATCCCACAGCAGCAAGACGCCGGCTGGCGCAGAGAGTTCAGACAAAGAAAGAGAGAAAGGAAGAAAGAAAGAAAGAAAGAAAGAAAGAAAGAGCCGCCGCATCCAACCAAATGAAAGAAGCCTCATTCCTCACTACTCGCACAACCACTCACAACGAAGAAAAGAGAACACAAGCTAACACGCCCTCACAGTAACAGGCACACTCAAGGGCTACGACCAACTCATGAATCTCGTACTGGACGAAGTAGAAGAGACATTACGAGGTACGTCTCACTCGTCCTTCCATACACAACCCGTTCACCCTCCATTCCTCCACACCCTCCTCACACGCCTCATACTCCTCCGCTTGACATCCCTCCACTCCCCTTTCGCCCTTCACCCAACTCCCACCTCACACAAGCCACAATCCCCTCCATCACACACAGAAACTAAAACACACGCACAGATGAAGAAGGCAACACCACAACCCGGCCCCTCGGCCTCCTCGTCGCTCGCGGGACACTTCTCACGTCAATCGCGCCCGTAGACGGCAGCCACGAGGTTGCGAATCCGTTCTTGCAAGGGGAGGGCGATGATGAGTAGATCTAGTCTGACTAAAGGAAAGATGTGTACAACAAAAACGAAGATGATTCTGCGAGGGGAAGAATGGAAGGACAGGTAATGAGAAAGAAAAGAAATGCAAGGAAGAAAAGGCAGTGATGGAAGGGTAGATGAAAAGCTTGGGAAGGAATGATACCAAAGCAGTGTTTGTACAACGACGTCGATAGATGACTGAAGATGGGATACCGGGTGATTTGAAGAGCGCGCCTTCTCTCTGACCATGATGTGCGTTACAGAAATGCACGAGATGCACGACAGCAACAAGGATTCAGAAAACTGAGCATTACACACAGTTGCGCAAGAAGGGTTACAAAGCAGCATACCACAATGGCGAAGAGCTCTCTTGATGGATGAACGCCTGTGTGTCCATTTTATGAGCAATATGAATACCAGATTATGACGCCAAGCTGAATCTAAGCCAAAGCTCAGTCGCAATACAATAAGGAGATAGTTCGGCGTGTCAACAGAAACTTCAAGGTTCGGTCCAAGAAGCGTCACACAGTCAAAGGCAAATCGGTTCAAAGCCTAGCTTATAGAGGTGAATACTACTAGGTATAGACAAAAAGAACTACAATATCAAAACCTGATCTGCCTGCATCGCAACTTGCAGTCAACATCAAGGAAGCCTCTACTCCTTCGATCATTTATAGACGCCATAAACTTTGGCAAACCTAGCGGCGTTCTTCAGGAGAAACTTGTGCTCCAAGTCCAACTTGCCATAATCAACCTTTTCCAATCCTTTGCCATTCTCTCCAACAAGAGGCCTTATCTGCGGTAAACACAGCAGATTTTCCTCAGGCAATTCTCCTGTCTGAAAGTACGTCCTTATTGCTTTGACCGCACAGAGACTAACCCCAGCCGGAACGCAATGACCGTCAATGTCATTCTGGAGCATTACGCTGTTCTTGAACAGCGATGACATGAATCGTGCGTTCCTTTGGGGTGTAACGGGATCGTACGTGTTGCCGATGAGGAGGATGCCGTGGGCAGTGGCATTGCTGCCGATCTGCTTCTGGAGAGGAGCAGCTCGGCGGCCGCGATCTGGAAACCAGTGACCGAGTTCTTGGGGACGACTTGGCCATCCGCTGCATAACAAACGAACACCAGCCCAAGCATCGCCAAGCCAGCGACTTTGGTTGTTCAGCTGTGCTTGGTAGTTTTCAAACTCTTGTACAGAGTGAATAGCGATCTCGTTGTCACCATCACGGCAGTGAATGCGAAGGGTTGAAGTCATTCCCCATAGGGCGGTGTCGAAGAAGGTGCCACACTCGGGATCATTAATGTTGAGGTCGGATGTATTGCACCTGACAGATGGGTCGATGACCATCTCGTTCAGATTAGCCATTTCCAAGGCGTGCTTTCGTGCAGCAGCTATAGTCGCGTTAGGAAAAGACGGAGTGCCCAAGGAGTTCATAATAGGCCCAATAGTCCGGTCGAGCTCTAGGAAGCCTCCATGGGGTTTGTATACAATAGCAAAGATCAGACTGTAAACGTCTGTCAGCGTGATGACCTGCGGCCCTATTTCCTTGTGTCCCGGCACAGGAATTGGTCCATTCTCCTTAATGTAGTTCTCCAGATCGTCCCAACGTGCCATAACATCTTCCGAAGACGTATCGCTCTCTTTGACCATGCTACAATTGGCTCCTGCTTGGAAACAGTATTCGAAAAAGTTATGCATGATTTTGTCCGAGTCCTGTAGGTTAGTAGTCCAACCTCCAGCATAATAATCAACGGAATCAGCAACACCATCCAATATCACACGATGCGCGCGATGAGGTTGTAAGGTGGCGAAAGTTGCTCCCAAGATTGTGCCATAAGAGAATCCCCAGTATTGAAGTGGTTCTTCGCCCTTGCGCCATCGTAGAGCCTCGACTGTCTCCTGAGAAAGAGTGTTTCCAAGAACATTCTGTCCATTGATCAAGCCATCCAGGTGGACCTTGTTAACTTGTGCTTCACGCCATTCACCAATTCGTTCAAGAATCTCGACCATATCTCTGACCACATTGTCGGTGGACATGAAGTCTACGATGTGCTCACCTTTGGGATTGAGTTCCTCATTGGTGAGACATCCTCCGCCAAGGGCAAGCTGATGTGACCACGTGAAATGTACGTTCCATTCTGGAGTGCCTGGAGCAGCAGTCGTGTCTGCTGTCCAACGTACTAATTCGACAGGATCGCTGAAGCAGGTGCGAAACGGTGTTGTCTTGCCAACAGCGCGAGGATCCCAGCTAACGATATCGAAAAACTTGCCTTCTTTGCCGCCGAGAGGGACATACGTCTCGCTGCCATTGACATAAGCCGCATCGGCAATTGCCTGGATCTCCTTGGCTCTACTGAGGACCTATAGCGGACATTGTGTTAGCAGATAGTATTTTGCGGTCTGAACACAGCCTAGAGGGCAAATAGTCCTACCATGCCAACACCAGATCCACCAGGTCCTCCTAAGGAAGAGTTAGTCATGCACAACATGTATCGGCTGAAGAAAGATCAATATACCAGGATTGAGAAGGATAGGGCCACCATAACGAGGCTGATGCAGGTTAGCATCTTTCTTGATACTGAGAGGGAATTGTGATCCTCACATCCGTGATTGGCACGACCGCTGGAAGCTTCACGAGAGCAAGAGCGACAGGTACAGTTTCATTCAGGTGCGTCGCATTCCAATTCATAGGCACCTCCAATCGAGCGCATTCATATCCATAGTAACATGGATGCCAGACAAGTTTTGCTGCAGGTGTGATCTGTAGGCGACGTTGTTAGAGAGGAACACCACAATAGCATACCGTGGAGCAGGGGTTGCGTACGCTACTCCAGATGAAAGAGGCTTCAGCAATATTTACAGCGTCAACATCATCGAAGGGTGAGCGATTCACATATCGACTGTGGTGCACTTCCTCATGACGGAAAGGTGTCAATAGATCACAGTGACAAGTAGCGAGGAGAATAGTCGCCGTCAAGAATTGTTTTAAGGAAAATGAGCGCATGTCGCAGATATCGAATGAGGATGATAACAATTACGTGAAGCCGATTGTAGCAAGTGCACAGCGAGAATCGAAGTGATACCTTTTTCCGAGAAACGAAAATGACGAGGGTTATGAATGATGATAATGGCTGATGATGGTGTTGGGAAAAGGGAGAAGAAGACGCGGAAGAAGGACGATGAGGATAAACAAGCGTAATCACCACCCAGAGGAGAAGGTGCAGTGAAAGCACCTGCCGGATCGGTCTCTCGCGGAGTGCGTGGCGCCGAGCCTGCGACCGTAACATCAGGTCAACATGCTGACAGCGAATCCTGTTGTGCTACTTTTATGGATGTAAGCTTGTTGTAGACGGCATGGAGGTGGTGTAGCTGAGGACGATCTATTTGTTGAAGTGAGTTTTGAAAGTGAAAAGTGGAAACTGAGCAAGAGCAGCGCAAAAAGTAAGGTAGTTCAAGGACGAAATTTTCAGAGAAAGACATGAACAGTAACACGATGCTCATTCGTTTGCATTCAATTATCATTAACTATTCACAGCATAGCTAAAAGAGCTGTTTATCTCGCCGCGACCATGTGTCGATGCCCTTGTCTTTCTCTTCCATGCGGTATCCCCTATCCAGAGTATTATCAACCATTATCTCTATCAGTATGAGACATGACATGCATATTCTTCGCCCTTAATATTGATCTTGCCTGCAAGACTCCTGTCTCTTAGTCCTTCCCTGATCTGTCATATATCCACATCTTGTGTGAATCCTGTAATCCTGCTCCGTTGTCGTTCATTCATGTTCCATTCGTGTTAATGCGTTCGTCAAACTCTATGCATCAGAGAAGCCAGCAATCTCAGGTGCTTTCCCTGTTCCTTTCACTCCTTCGTTCGCAGCACAGGCAGTCTTCCAATCCTTTGGAGTGAACTTGTCGGAAATTCGCTTGAACTCCTTCAAAGTACAGAAGGTCTCATCACCATCAAGGTGTTTACCTGGCTTTCGACAACCAGCAACGGTGACAGGAACATCGTTGTAGCGGATTCGGACGTAGTAGCCGTCAAGACGTGACATGTCTGCATCGTTGATCTGTGATGATTGAACGCGTCCGATAGAGTCATTGTGAGGGAGTTGTGTTCTGCTGATGTCCGGGAAACTTGGGAAGGACTTCCACCAACTTTTGGCTATGCTCTCCAGGTAAGTCTCCTTCACCTTGAAAAGCTCAATAGCAATGTGACTGGTATATGGTGGCCACTTGTCATCGAAAGCACCGAAGCTGGCTAGGAAGCCAGCCAAAGCTGTGTCGTGTGTACCAGATAGACCAAAGATAGCTGGTCGCTTTGCTTTGGGAATGTATCCAGATTGTCCTTTGACACCTTGGGCTGCGGTTTTGCCAATCGCTTCATCCCGGCCATACTCCACGTGCTTCACCATACGCGTGACGACATCACCAGCCAGGCCACCGACGCCTAACGTACGGTACTCCAGGTTGTCCTTGAAGCCTTGGAACCACTCATTGGTAACAATCGTGTCGAGAGCATTCATCACAGCAGGCTCGTAGAATTCCGACGGTAGCTTGGTTGCTGGTCCATGCGCGAGTGAGCTGTTGACAGTGTCCAGTACTCCGCTCAAGCGAGGATGACCTGCGAGTGTGACCTTTCCTGTAGGCATGTGCTTGCCAATTCTATCCTGAAGTAGGGCCATCTCCTTGGACTTGTCCCATTTGTCCTTGAGAAATTTGGCGTACTGTCTTTGAAGCTCGCCGTATCGTTTGCATATACCATCGTTTGGGAACAATGTCTCATCCGCGAATCCTCGTGTAACGATGACCGGACGTTGCCATTCACGCTTTGGACCAGGATACATGCCCGAGAACATCTGCTGAGTTGATTCTGTTGCGCGGGCAACAGGACTTGCACGAATGTACATGATCTTCTGGTTCTCCAAGATGTCCGGCATGAAATCAAGCTGGTCCACATACAAAGAGCGTAAACGAACACCGAGTGCATAGGTTGTGTCACGTCCGATGTCCGTAAGCTCTCCATAGCCACTTTTTGTGTGTTAGATATTGTAGGGGGCGTCCTGCGGCTTCACCAACATACCAGACATTGTCACGCTCTCCGTTGGGGCCCTCTGCAATGAGGGGAGCGTCGTTAGGGCCAAGGGTCTCGATGCGACGGCGGTAGGAGATCGGCTCGAAGCCCTCGGGAGTTTTGACGATACTGTGGATCATCCTAGCAGCCTTACAGTACGGCCAGACTACGTGTTGTCAAAAGTGAAGCAATCGAGAGGTATGACTCACACACAAGTTGGGAAGCCAAGCTACACCGAAGTCAGTACAAGATCCTAGATAAGTTCGGTTTGAAAGCATACGTTGCCGAAACGCGGCCCAACAGGCGAGCGCTCTCCGTGCCTTGCCAGCTGTGAAGAGTACCGTCAGTCTTCTCCTTCACAGAATGTTGAAAAACCTGATCGGCATCTCAAAGAAGTGTCGCTTACGATCTGAACCTGCTCGAGCTGCAGGTTCGCCGGATATAGCTCGGCAAGCTCCTCCTGAGTGTAAGGAGGTCGAGGCGTGAAGGTGGACATGATCTATCTCAAACACGTCAGCTTGAAGATCTTTTAAATCATGAGGTTGAGGTGAGGTTTACGGTGGTGTGAGTAGTGCCGCGGCACTATTGAGCTATTCGAATAGGTTAGCAAGGTCTCTCTTCTCAAAACAAGCACAACAAAGATGAAAGCACACACAAGAGCGGCAGCGAGAGTTTTTCGGGTGAGGCGTGTGTCGGAAGGAGAGAGCAAACTGAAGTTTCATAATAGAGGACAACGCATCCACGCTAGTCCGAATTGGGGAGATTGCTTGGCGCGAGGGGTCGCGATGCTGGCTGAAACAGTTGTGAGGCGTCCCCTCATAGTAATCTCAACATCAATTTTCTTTGTGACTTCTACATCCCAATGACCTTGCAGTCGAGAATTGAGGAAACGAAATACCAATCCCGCATTAGGATGACGCGTGAAGTCCTCCGTGCTGATTTGCCACGTCATATCTAGATTTCTCGGTCCTCTTCTCAACTTAATATTCTATGGAGACTGCTATGTGTGACGAGTACCGTACGACTTTTCGCCACACAAAGTCTGGATATATTGGGCTACTTCTCAGCTTGCTACACTTTCAGAGACTGCTATTTGCAGGTATACAAACTGATTTGAATTGGGGGTCTGAATTCTGCTGTATCACCTTGACTACATTGAGTCTAGACGTACATAAGTCTTTCCCAGCTTACTATCTTATGAGAACTGTCGTCGAGGAACTGTCACAAGTTGCCAAGAATTAGCTGTGGAGCATATCGCACTGAGGTTACCATCAAGCTTTGGCCTATCACTTCTCGGAGCCTCTGCATCATCCGAATGCTGAAGATGAGCGAGAGATGATGTACCAGCTTTGATGCTATTCAGAACAACACTATGAAAGCGTGTAGGACGATGTACTTGAAATGGTTGCGGATGAAGGGGTAGCTCTTTGTAATCAAGCGGTGTGAGTTGATTGCAAATATGGGTAATAGTCTCCCAGATGAGAGGTCGCTTTGTCGGGTATCTACAGATACCACGAGCTCGACCTCATCTTTTACGTTCCGCCACTCTGGAAGAAGTGCTCTGCCCATAGCATATTCAAGTTCTAGGATATGGTGTGAGGAGTATCGTGCCCATTTCGCCTCGAAAAACTCTTCACGAATTGACGATATCTCGGTGTCCTACAATTCCAGAACTTCTGCCAATCACGGTATTTGTGTCATTCTGATTGTGTTGTGAGGAATACTCGAACTTATTCGTACTATAGCTAACAACATCTTCTAGGATCTTCTCAATTCAAGAATGTTAGGAAAGCCTTATCATATACTCTACATCCCCTCACTCAAACGAATCGTGTGTCGGCTGCTATGCCTCATCTTACTCTTCAGTTATCTCGCGTTCGACTTACATCCCAACTCGAGGAGAGGTGAGCCAGGCCTACTTCCGCAATGTCACAGCAAATCCTCAACGTGTGGTGTGAAGAGCGCCGAGACTCGATGAGCCAGTCTACAACCGGTCGATCCTCGAATACTTCTCAGCTCCCCAACAAATCAGAGTATTCCTCCCACCGTTGCCGCAGAGCTGGTTTTATCGTACTGCGTAGAGCACCAGTACTTTCTTCAGCCATCTAAAAGGTTCTCACAACAAGACTGGTCTCAAACAGCTCGTCCTCGGACGAGTGCTCCATGATTTCTGTTCTGCACATTCCATCTTGCGCTTTCCTAGTTCAACCTTCTGTGCAGCAGCGCGCTTCCTGGAGGATATGGATCAATGAAACGCCAACATTTGTTTCAATAGGCGTGATAGCAAAACTTACGATAGACCATATTCTGTGGCTGTTGCGCTTCGGGACATGTCGGACAAACAAACTTAGCACCTTTGACCTGGCCTCGTTCTGGATGAGGGCGACTTCGAGACTCGCGAGATTGTAATACTAGTTCGTATTCTGGCTTCCTTTGCTGTCGAAAGTATTTGATGTACGAAAGCGATGTCATGTCTTCGAGATCGGCATCCTTACGCATCAAAGGCCATGCATAACGCAATGTAGGCGTCTCATGGCGATTATTCTTCGTGCCCAGGATCAATTTTATCGACAGAATGTCCGCGTTTGAAGAAGTTTTCAACTTCACTGGGGTCTCCAGCTATGTCGAATACTCATCAAGTCTAAGTAGAAGTCTGGATCACGATAGATAGTGGCGAGCATTCTTGTGGTGAGGGAGCCAAAGTCGATCTCTCCGAATAGGCGCGGTTCCTGAGTCAATGGTGGCTTTGGGTTGCCCAGCCCGAGGCCTTGTTTGCTGCGTGGCACCGCTCTGTGTTTGCCCAGCTCGAGGCCTTGTTTGCTGCATATGCTGCTCTTCGGGCTTTAGCCATGTTGTAACGCCTCGCAGCTATTCTCGCGTGTTCTCATCGAGAGTATTAGTACTGAGACATGTCACAGGCACGTCATTATCCTATACGCAACTTCTCTCCTCGCGTCAATCCAAGAAGCGAGCAACAAGTGATAACAGACAGTCAGATACTTGCGATATTGCGCAGCGAGTACATAAGTTGAGTTCGGAAACGAGGATGTGAGTAAGGGAAGCAAGGTAAGGAACCTAGAGGGTGTAGTATGATCTTATTCTTGATGACCTTACGCTCCATTACTTGTGGCCTCCTCTTGATAGTGCCGAAGACGTCTTTTCTTGCGCTCATACGAACGTATTGTGGGTGTGGTGCAGTATACACAGTTACGGTAGCGTTACCAGTTACAGCCCAGTGAAGCTCAGTATAGGTGTTGCGGAAACAGCCTCACCAAGCGCCCCCAAGCGTTTGAGGTTGAATGTCGCAAATACAGCCTCGCCAATTTTCATTGTTTCAACTTTCAATGGTAGGCCGCTTCCTTTTATGGCCGAAAAACTCACAACCGTCGTCAGATCTAGATCTTGGTGTCTGCTAATGAAAGTGTGAGCCTCAATAATACAGGTCTAATGCACATCCAGGCTATGACTAGGGAAAAGTAATTCTACTGGAGGTAACAATCCCTACTCACACCATCTATTAACCATTTTCATTAGCATCTATAAGAAGCGATCTTCCTTCTGATATTTCTCATCGAAATCGGGTGGATAGTCGCAAGTCGTTGATAGTATCCGTCATCTCTCCAGCTTCACCACCTATCATTCCAGCGATACTGAAGACGTACTGACAAAAACCCCCGCAACAGCGATCCAGAATAGTTTAGTTTTCTGCGCATCGACCATTACATCGGCTTTGGTAATCTCGCCATTGTGAATTGATGGCGAGCTAAGGGAAAGACCTCTGCCACCAAGCGAGAAATCATCTTCGAGCACAGAAGCGACAGTGGACTGCTAGTGGTGTGCAGAAGAGCCCTGGACCGGGAGCTCTTGTGTCATTCATACAATACCTCATTATACAATAGTGTGAAGAGTACTAGTGGCTTTCTCTTACCACGCGGGCGCAATACCATCGACACATCTCAGACAACTATCATATAAGAAAGAGTATTTCTCTGTCTCTGTAGTCTAACATCGCTAGTCAGCGATTAGACTCTGCTCATCCAGATGTCGTATGTCACCATCGAAGCGTGTAGGCTGTCCAGGAGCTCTGGCTGGACAGCTGTGATGTCGAATAGTGCTTGAAAGAAGATGTCCGCTACTATCTCATCTAGGGGCTTCCGCGCAAGCCCCCCCCAATCAGGTAAGCCTTGAACTGTTCGAAGTCGTCATAGACAGGGTGTTGTACGAAGGAGTCAGGTTTCGTCTTCACCTTAACGGCAATCCCTGCTGCAATTTCTATCACATGATTCACATCACGGACTACTGTCCCTTTTCTGTGTGCAATGCGATATGAACTCTGGACTCATCGTGTCTCCCATGCCACTCGTCCTGTATCTCCCATCTGGTTCAGTCTAGCTTTCCTTTGCCCTTGGCCGACTTGCTTGTTCGGATGTGCTCTTCAACCTATTCCGATTTAGCAAACATGTAGATCCTCGGTGACGTCCCTCGAGTGGAAAGGTTGGAACATCAGCACATCTCTACATCTACAATGTGAAGAGTACTAATAGGTTTCTTTTCAAAGTGAGGCCGTAGTTGATAAAAACACATCTCAGATAGTTACCAGTCTGGAAGAGATTCTTTTGTAGTCTTGACATTACTAGGACGACCGTGTGTGGTGTGCCGACAATGTTTCAGTCACTGCTCAAGGCACAATGCTCCCAACGTCGAATCACCATCAACCAGGCGCACATTGTTTTCACACCCCGAGAAAGCGATTCACAATTACCATGTAACTCGGACCATAACCAATCTCATTCTCATTCAAAATTAATTATACACAAAAGAAGTCCCCTACCCCAAAACAATCTACTTACTAACGACCCTCTTCCCCAGCCTACTTACACTCTTCCCCATCTCCGGCGCACTAGCAGCACTAATATCTCTCCTCGGTGTCTGCATATCCTGCCTCAGATCCAACAAGCCAGCCTTCTTGCCTGTAGCGGGGGTACTTCCAGCACCAGAAGCAGTGACAATACTCTTTGCACGACCGCGGCGTGCTCGTAATTGCTCGATCGCCTGTTGGCGGGTGAGGCCGGTGGGTGTGGCGAAGCTGGAGTAGTCGGGTTGTGGTTGATCGGTGGTGGTAAGCGAGTGGTTAGCGAGGGGGATTGTTGTTGTGGTTGTTGTGGTTCGGAATGGGTGTTGAGGTGTGCTAGGATTTTCTTCGTGGATTGGATGATGAGGAGGTGCTGCCGGTCTTGTCGTCGGAGACACCTCTTGATCTAACAGGTCATGCTGGGCAGCGGACTGTGAAGACGGTTCGTCTGTCATGAGATTGGCCGAATGTGCCATGTCCTCTTGAATTGCCGTTTGTGCGAAGTCAATATGATGATCGATGTCCATGGCAGACGATCCTGCTCTCCAGCTTTCCTCGGCATTGTGCTCGAAGCCCTTTTCGCTTTCCGGCGGTGTCGGCAAGCCCTTGAAGTTGTGCTTTGTATTTCGAACCTCTTCTTCGAATGTGTCATCGTGCACGAACGAGCTTCCCTGCTGCTCAGCAAGCTTACACGAACAACAACCAAATTGACACTCCATATTCATGTGAAGTACTATCTCCTCTACAGTCTCACGTTGTCGCCTCTCTGCATCAAGCTCTTCCCGTAACTGCTCCAGCTCTTCTGATATCGTAAATTGCACACCAGTGAGCGACATTCGAGGCGGTGTTATGGAACGGCGACAGCTACTTCTTCGCTTTTTCGTTGGCGATGCAAACTCATCGTCTTCATCCTCTGCAGGTGGAAGTGCAATTCGACCTTCCGCTGCGATTCTGGCAACTTCTTCCTCTTTCAAGCTTGTCTTCAACGCTTCACGCTCTTCTTCGGCGATCTTGAGCCTCGCTTGCGCAGCTCCAAGATCTTCCTGGACACCGGCTAGCTGATACTGCGCATTGAACGCTTCCTGTTCCCGTCTTGCAGCTCTTCCACGTTCCGTCTCCAGATCGAGCTGTAGTGAACGCAGGGTATTTCGGGCTGATTTGAGCTCTTCTGCCAACTTGACCAGAGACGATGATGCTTTGAACGCTTCCTTTCTAGCTTTCCTTATTTCCTTTTCATACAGTGTCTGCGCATGCGATTTTGACTCTTTGGCACTTTGCAGCTCATCCGTCATCGAGTTCAGTCTCTTCATCACCCGCGTCTCACGAGACTTGTAGTCGTCTACCTCCAGCTTCATTTCTGCAAGCTCTTCTCGCAGTCGCTTTGCTTCCTTCTCAGCCTCCTCACGACCCATTTCTGCACGCTTCAGTGCGGCCGCTTGCTTTTTGCGTCCTTCATCAGGATCTTTGATATTGAGCGTGTCAAATCTTGCAACCATGCTGTGAACATCGCTTTGCGCGCGTGCATGTCTAGTAGGACTGCCAGGTAATGAAGGGATTTTGAACGTTGACTCTGATTTGGCGAAGGGTGACTTGAAGGTGAATTCGTTGTCCATTGAGAACTCGTCGGTCAGGTCCAGAGGCTTGCCGCCAAAGTCGCCGGGAACGCCGAACTCTGGGTGGCCGAAGAGCTTGGAAGGACTGATATCGAGGCTGGCGCGACCAACGTCAGGGTACTTTGTTGGTGTGTGCGCTCGAGTGTTGACTCTTTCGGGAGACAGCGAGAAGAGTGGCATGCCGGGTGTGGCTGGAAAGCGAATGGACGAATCCATGTTGGAACGGGATAGAACCCAGAGTGGCGATTGATTGTCGAAGGGTTTGGACGAGAGGGATGCTGTTTCAGATTTTCGACGATCCGTTTGTTTACCTTGACAACAAGCTTGCCAAGACCCGGTCCGAGTTTGAGCATGGACCACTTCCGACGCTCCAACATCATGCTGAAACCAGTTCGTCTTCTTGCGAGCGAAAGCTTGTCTCGAGTCCCTCTACTGCCCACCATTTCACCAAGATGGTTCGGCCTGCCATCTGCAGCGACGGTAGCCTCGACTAGTGAAACCACACTATCAACCGAGGTTCACACACTTTACCCCTCTCTGTGTCTCTGGTCACTTCTGAAATCGTGACAAACAGCTCGGGATTTCGCACTAGCTGTTCGTACCATCGTCATCGGCGTTGCCAGATGTAGACGACGACCTTCCTCTTCCTGCCAATGGCTTGCGGGGTATGCGGAATGCGGGCCAAGTATTGACCTGTCGGAGTATGTAGCTATAAGATCATGCTGGTAGCCGTATTATTTCCCTATTACTGGCCAAAAGTACAATCATTGTTAGACAAGATGAAACTCCAATCATTTCTCCTCGCCGCAACTGGCTTCACTGCAACGTGCTTTGCTCAGCTCGATTTGACATCATGCGAATCAACAAACTATACATGCATGGAGGCCCGGATCCGAGCAGACCAAGCACTAGTCGAACTGCCAAACATGGTGACATATCCGATTCAGTTAGATCACTTCTATGATACCCCGGCGAATATTTCAGGCGCACAAGCTGGCCAAATCCTCAAGCTCGAGATGTATACCAACAGTACCCCTTACAGCATACCTCCAGGACAATCCTTGAGCAGAATCATGTATGCCTCCCTCGACAACTTTGGGGCCATCGTACCTGCGACAGCTGCCATTCTCTGGCCATTCTCCGCAAAGTCATTCAATGGTTCAAAGTCATATCCTCTAGTGGCATGGGCTCATGGGACATCTGGAATAGACAGGCAGTGTGCCGTGTCCAACCTCAGAAACCTTCAGTATGACCACCGTAGCGTTTTCAGCTTGGCCAGTGCAGGATATGCTGTTGTAATGGCTGACTACGTCGGCCTTGGAAGCGACAACTTCTTCAATTACCTCGCGTACAAGCTACACGCCAATGATGTGGTCTACAGTGTCGCTGCAGCACAATCTGTCTTCCCTGAGCTTTCAAAGGAATGGGTGTCTTTCGGTCACAGTGAAGGCGGCGGCGTAGCCTGGGCTGTTGGTGAGAGACAGGCTGTCCAGCCTATTCCTGGTTTCCTAGGCACGATAGCTGCTGCCCCTCCACCATTCCCCATCGCAACAACAGCCCCAGCCAGTAACTCAGTTTTCCAAGCATTTTTGACTTTCACCGTCTCTCATCTGTACGGCCTCGATCTCGCATCAATTTTCCACCCCGAGCCACTCAGAGCCCTCCGACTTGTGCAGTCCATTGGCGGCTGTAATGATGCAGGATATGCTGCGTAAGCAATGAACAAGATATTCATTTTGCGCATAGCTTTGCTAACACATCGAAAAGTTTTGGGAATTTCTCCGCCGACGACATCTACACGAACACTTCGTGGCCGTCCTCGCAAGCCGCGGTAGACTTCGCAAAGGACTATTCCGTCAGTGGCAGACCCCTCGGAGGCCCTATGCTAATTCTCCAAGGTTCAAGCGACACAGTAGTGGGTACGGCTGGAGCAATGATAGGTTACAACATGACTTGTACTGCACAAGGCAATAATGTCAGTGTCGAGTATATCAGTGTCGTGGGCATGGAGCACAACCCCTCCCTCTATGCAGCCCAACCGTATTGGTTACAGTGGATCGCAGATCGATTCAATGGACTTCCAACGCAAAGTGGTTGCCAGATGAGCAACCTAACCTCTGGACGCGAACGTGTGCAATTGCCTGAAAGGTTTCTTGTTGAGCACACGAAGCCATGGATCACAATCTTCTCTAGCACTTTTATGCCTGAGAGTTTACAGGCGGCGCATTATGGATTTGTGGAAGTGAATGATACTCTCAGTAGTTAATTGAACTCTGGCAACGACGATTATCTCTGTTCAGCCACGATAAAGTCTTCAATAGAGCAGTGGCGGGAGAGACATACTCGATTGCCTGATCAGGCAATTGTATAGCACATCACTAATTTTAACCTCAAGAAACTTTCAAGCTGTTGACGACCATCTTAGCGCACTGCCATGCAACCCGAATTCATTACTTTCCCACAAACTAGAATCCACGGTGCTAGGGAAAGCTCAAGCTGGTCGCGTGCCTCAGTGAGGAGAAATGACGACAGTGCTACACTTCACTTGGCATCACCAAACCAAACCCACACTTTCTAAGGGTTTCTTAATCCACTATCCACAACGAGAGTTCGCATTTACAATAATTTACGTCCTCAAATCGAAACAGTGATCCTTGTCAAGCCGATTGCCTCTGCCATTGTGCGCTCCGATCCCGCCAGCCTCCGCAATAATAAATAATGAATCCCCTCTTGCCACTCTTTCTATCTCTTCTTTCCTTCTCTTCTCTCCAGCTGCAACAGTGAATATTGTCTCCCTCCTCACGTTTGTCTAACACCGTAATCTACGACTGTCGTAGTCTTGTCTCGGCAAAATGAGCAGCAGTCGAATCGTCGATGTCGAACCTGATTCCCTGCCAATGAAGCAGCTGGTCCCCAGCGACAATACGAGCCAAGAAGAGAAATCTCTAGAAACTGGTCATTTCGAAGAAAAACACCCAGTCGCACACAAAGGTCATGAGAAGTTCAAAAGACTGAGTTGGCAGCGATTGACTGTCTGTTTAATCGTCGAGGCCATAGCGCTCGGGGCTTTGAGTCTTCCCCGAGCTTTTGCTGAACTCGGAATGGTGCTCGGTGTTATCCTGACCGTACTCCTGGGGCTGCTAGCGATGTACACTTCATTCGTTATCGGTCAGGTCAAGCTCAAATATGACCATGTCAAGGATTATGCTGATGGTATGCGAAATATCGCCTCGCTAACACAATGATTTAATGACTTACGAGGAAATAGCTGTCGAAATCATCTGGGGACGTTTCGGTTACTGGCTCACTGCTACGATGTTTGTGTTGTTCTTGGTACGTCGACAAGCATGGAACATGAGTCGAGCAACTTCTTACTTTTAACAGGTTCTTCTTGTTGGATCTCACGTTCTGACGGGCACAATTGCCTGGATCCGCATCACCGATGCTACTGGCGTCTGTGCTCTGGTATTCTCTGTGGTTGCTACGATCATCTTGTTCGCTTGCGCAATCCCGCCTTCGTTCCACGACTTTGCAATTCTTGGCTATATCGACTTCGTTTCAATCATCGTCGCCATTGGTGCCACCATGATCGCCACTGGCATTCGAGCACATCAGGAAGTTGGCGGTCTTAGCGCTGTAAATTGGTCTCTATGGCCGCCCGCCGACATTAGTTTCTCCTCCGCCTTTCTCAGTGTTACTAACATTGTCTTCGCCTACTCCTTCGCCATCTGCCAATTCTCTTTCATGGACGAGCTGCACACTGTAACCGATTTTCCAAAGGCGATTTATAGCCTAGGCACCATTGAAATTGTTATTTACACACTCACTGGTGCTATCATATACGCATTCGTGGGCAACGATGTGCAAAGCCCTGCCCTCCTGTCTGCAGGCTTCATCATGTCTCGCATTGTATTCGGCCTGGCTTTACCTGTCATTTTCATCTCTGGAAGTATCAACTCTACTGTCTCTGCTCGTTACATCGTCAAAACTCTGTTTAGGAAGGGCTCAGACATCTACCTCACAACAGGCAGAACTGGGTGGGCTATCTGGTTGCTCATTCTCGCGGTGCAGACCATTTTTGCGTTCGTTATTGCTAATGCTATTCCCTTCTTTGGAGACTTGCTTGGTATAATCTCTGCCTTGTTTAGTTCCGGATTCTCGTTCTACTTTCCGGCTTTGTAAGTTACCTCATCCTCGAATAAAGCTATACCATTCTGACCGATTATCGTAGGTTCTGGTTCCAGCTTATCAAAGAAGGCAAATGGAACAAGGACTGGAGGAACATCTGCTTGTCCTTGTTGAATGGACTATGCTTCGTTGTTGGTATCGTGGTGCTTGGTGCAGGCACCTACGCCAGTGTGCAGGACATCATTAACAACTACAACTCGGGTACCGTTAGGTCGCCGTTCACATGTAATAGCAATAGCTATCTTTAAGCTGTTTGGCAGAAGGCGCTTTCCATTTTGTACTATTAGATCTTATATTATATGTACGACATTTGTAAATTGTTATCATATGCTTGAGGCTGCCTCCACTCGGCTGTGTCCTTGTTCGAAAATCCGTAGTTTCAGCTGTATGTCAGGTCACTCTCCGCGGTCCCACTTTACGGAAAAGCCTCCTATCTACCGCTGTAATGCGCGACGCAGCAGAAGACATCGAGCTTCATCTCCTCTCGTAAAAGGACATTTGAAGACGGCGCAAATGGCGCGGCAGAACCACCACGCAAGAAGCCTGTGACCAAAGAACGCCAGCGTGTCACTCGAGCATGGTCAACTACCACCGACGGCTTTGTGACCTTGCTCTGACAACTCATCATCCTTCACAAGATCAGTCGCAGCTATGGTCAATATACCTTCATTCGATGATCTTTTCTGTGATCCAAAAGGGCCAAAGGGCAACGCTTGGGGTCTTTTCGGCAACAACGACCTGGGCATGCTCAACCTGCTTACACCAGAAGTAGTCAAAGAAGCAAGTAGAGATATCCAAGACGGTGTCCGAGTCAGCCTGGACTGGCGCCTAAACATGCCTGCAAACCCTTCCTTTGACAGAAAACCTTTTAAGGTAGAAATGGTGAATAGGACTAAACCTGGACAACCTCTGCGTGCTGTGAACGATGATATTGTGCATTTCAACACGCAATGTTCGAGTCAGTGGGATGGCTTTAGACATTACGGTAGAGACCTTAGTAGACTGCCCGAATGTGAATGTCCATGGCTGACTTTCTTTTAGGACATCAAAAGTCAATGTGCTTCTTTAATGGTTATAAGCAAGACCAATTCGAATCAAGCTCAGTACTCGGCATTGACTGTGAGTGTATTCATCTTCCTGGATCACTATATACTGACACATGTCTAGCCTGGTTGGATGCAGGCGGCCTAGCAGGCCGCGGCGTCCTCCTTGACTACGTCGCTTGGGCTTCTCGTAACAACATCCCCATCGACGCATTCACCTCCACCGCAGTACCTCTCCGCGTCCTCCAAGAAATCGCCGCAGCTTCCAACATTACCTTCCGCCCCGGCGACATCCTCTTCATCCGCTGCGGCTTCACAAAGGCCTATAACGCCCTTTCACCCTCAGACGAAGCCCTCATCGCCCAGCGCTCCTCTCCGGACTTCATCGGCGTCGAAGCCGGCGAAGCCACTCTACGCTGGCTATGGCAGAACCAATTCGCAGCTGTAGCTAGTGACGCACCTAGTTTTGAGCGCGCACCCATTGCGGGAGCGCATGCGGACCTCGAGCATATGCTGCATCAGTGGTTACTGCCGAGATGGGGCATGCCGATTGGTGAGATGTTTGATCTGGAGAGGTTGGCGGAGGAGTGCGAGAGGAGAGGGAGGTGGACTTTTTTCGTTACGAGCGCTCCGCTGAGGGTGCCGGGAGGGGTGGCGTCGCCGCCTAATGCTATTGCGATATTCTGAGAGTGTATAAGGTATTTGAGCACGTATATCAAGATGTAAGAAGACCTACCCCATCTCAATATTAATTCCTTCGATAATGATCAACGCTATAAGTTCCATTATTCCCGTCGCTATATCTCACAGTCCTTCTTATACGGATCTTCTCTCGTATCTAGGACGGTTCTATGGCTTACTTCAGGTTGTGGAGACTGCTGCCAGTACCTTTGATTTGAACCTGCTCGCAGGGACACTGACTTCTGAGACGGGGCAGGGAGTAGCAAGCTCGATCTGTCCACTCCCTCTCTGTTACAATCCACGCGGCGCCTGTACGAAACTTGGTTTCGTATTTTCTCGAATTGTTCACTATCTCGATGTCGTTGAAGTCGTCTGCCTCAGTTCGGTGATCTCCTGCTTTCACTCCACCTCCATCTTCCCCGATTCTATTCCACTTCGCAAACATATCTGAGACAGTACCTGAATGAATACGTCGTGAAAGACTATCCGCATATCCACGTTACGCCCACTGGCGCCATAGCTGCACGACCAGCCACACAATCTACCACTAGAACACGCGCGACCAGTTGCTGAGGATCATCGGCTTCCAGGCCCGGTTATATTGGAATTGAACCACGATCTCAGCACGATTTCACGTAAGCACAACTCGTCTAGGGCTCGATTAGCGACCAAAACCTACCTATCTATCAAGTCAAAACAGCCTTAAGTATACCTAGACCAGACAATTTCCAAAAAGCTCGATTCAGTATCTGCAGGGATCAGACAGAACGCCAAAGCTGCTTTCACCAACCATCGACTTAGACGTTAAGCATGCGCTGACAAGGCAGGCACACCAAGGAGACTGAGACGTTAGTGTATTGAAGGTAGCACGGGGTTAGAGAAAAGCAAAGAAAACGAAGTTCGATGCGATGGGGTGATGCGGATTGAGTGCAAGGTGTTTTTGGATGGGGCATGGGCTCCGGCTGACAGTCGAGGTACTATTGAGGTGAACTGGTCATTGATAGACGACTGCAATTCGATTTGGGAACAGAAGGTGATAAGATTATCAGGTAGGACGAAAATTTGGTGTGGGACCAATCTCGCTTTCCACCTACTCTCAAAAGTGGATCTACTATTACTACGACCCACTCCACTGCTATCAGGCGTACAACCTACGAATGGAGTAGTAGCGTAGCGGCGGTAGGAGAATGATCCATCTCTATTGCTTCGTGGGATGCTGTCGACCATATCCGTGAATCAAATGCACGATAGGCGGTGGCTTCTTCTCACTCATAGTTCCATTCTCAATACTCCACAATCTTGACCTGAGTCTGCCCACTCTTCACCCTCTCACCAACACCCAAACCAAACTCTTGCAACTCCTCCTCAGTAACAAACCCAAACTGCAGCGCATCACCCCAGAAGAACAACGCTCTCTCTCTAGCATAGCTGAGGTAATCAAATCCTTCGTCTTCGTCTTCATCAGGCCGCTTGTCAGCCATATCCGCCGCCGCTTCCTTCGCTTCCTTGTCAAGCGGGTCAGTTGCCCGTCCATCATCTAGTGGAGTTTGTGGCTGTGACTGAGGCGTAGTCTTGGCTGAATGAGCCAGGCCAGGGACTTGTGCTTGTACTACGCCCCAAGCGACCCATTGTGCCGAGTTAGCCAGCCGCCAGAGACGGGCTTCGTGCATGAGTCCGGTGATTTCTGTGTCGATTTCGTCTTCGTCGGCGAGTGAGCCCGGCGCGGGCGTCTCGCCAGGTTCGGAGGTGTTGTTGTCCATCTCGAAATAGGATGATTGGGGGCGTTGCTGAGGCTGGCGGATGTCGATGGTGAGGTTGGAGTAGGACGAGGATAGTGAGGGACGCTCGACTATGGTTGCTGATGCTTTGGTTGACGCGGGCATAGATTTGGTGTGTCCGAGAGAGGGCATAGAGGCGTTTGCTGATGCCAGAGATGTACTGCTTAAACTCAATTCGCGCGGCAACAAGCGGGGCGTTGACAATGCAGCTGGTGCATACTGAGGTCGATGGACGACGTAAGCGCGGAGAAAGCGTTTTTGCTCCTCTGGTGTTGGGTAAGTCGAGGTGTGACAGGCAAAAGATGCAGCGTCGTGATAGTTATAGCACCACTCGGTCTGTACAGTTGTTAGCATGGCATATTAGACTAGAAAATACTAGACCTACAAAGTGATTGGCAAACTCCAGACCTGGCATGTTAGCGCTGGAGTACTCAAAGTCGATTACCACGAGTTGTTTGTGCTGATTTGCTGGATGCAGAAGTGGCGACTCTCCTGGTGGCTCGAGTCTTAGGATGTTCCCATACTGCGTCTATAGAATGTGTCAGCCATAATCACACGGCGTACATTGCTCTAAACCACTTACATCATTATGAGCAAAGACTAGCTGTTGTCGCAACTTGGCCGCACCTCCATATTGTTCATCAAGCCATGATCTGTACCGTCCCACAGTCTTCTTGAAAAGCTGCCAGTTGGTGCCGCAAACGTAGCCTCTCTTTTTAAACATCTCCGCGTTGGCATCGTCCACAGGCTGGTCTGACACAATCTGTTCGTCGATGTATGTAACAATTTTCTCAGCTCTTTCAAGCCAGCTGTCCCAATTACGCCAGACAAAGGGCCCAGCATCCCGCTCCTCCTCAAGGAGCTCAATTCCTTCATGCAACTCGCGCATACGTTTTGCTATTTGCTTGGATGTAGCAGCGTCTCGAAGGTCCTGGGCCTTCAGGGTTCGAGCATGGAAGAACTCTTCGAAACGACCATTCTTGAAAGTTCCGAGCATGCGAGGACCAATACGCTTACGTGCAAGACGGCGGAGAATGCGAAGCTCATTCTCGCGATCGATGAGATGCTCCACTTGTGGTCCATAAATGCGTAGTAGCAGCTTCCTAAGGTGTATGTTAGCTTCTCGGAATGTATATGATGTCCCATGTATAACGTACGGAGGTGGCTTCTTGTGTAGTGGTTGGCTTTCGCCATGAAAATCCGCAGATGCGGTTGAGAGATCCTTCGGAGGTGCGACAACGTATACAGCATTCGTCAAAGCACCAGACAGTCGTTCCACGTCAATCTCATGACTCTTCTCCATCGGCACCTGTCTCCAGCCTTTCACCTTCAGCGTATGCGCTAGACGAACAATTTCATACTTGAAGGTCAACCAAGCTTGACGATCCTGTCTTGAAGCTGGCTTAGTACCAATATCCGCATGGGTACTGGATGAGCCACCAAAGTAATTCAGAGTCTTTGCATTATCAAGGTACGCGTCACAGCTTGGAGGTTCAGCATCAACGTCAGTGTCACCGTCTGTTGAGTATCGCCGCAATCTACGCGTAGATGTCTTACGAAGCATGCGCACTGATTGTCTCCTGCTCTGAGCCTGGGATGAATTGACGTCGCTCAAACTCCGTCCCAAGATAGTCTCGAGTCGTTCCAAATCAACAGAGTCATCCGAATCGGAGCCTGCAGGAGAGCGCACGCCATCACTACTCGGCACTCCGTTTCTACCATGTCGGACAGATCTAAGCATCTCGGTAAGCTGGCTCCTTCCATGATGATGGCCGTGACTTGGTGCCTTGTCACTCCGCTTTGCCTTGCGCGCATGTCGTTTTTGTTTCTCGTCATGCATCCATGCGGCTACTTCACTCAAAACATCGTGGACAGCTTGCACTTTGTGTCCATGTCGAGAATAATCAGAGGATCCGTCTACAGAAAAAGCTGATGTGGTCGTAGATGAGAGCTCACTTGTGTAGGGAGATGCTCGACCACGAAGACGCTTCGAGAGTCCCGAACGATGCTGCTGCTTCTGGCCGGGTTTATCAAGGTTGAACCCATCATCGACGACTTTACTTTTACCCAGCATTAGAGGTGAAATCGTGTCTGAGTCTTCTATGGAGACAACTATACGAAGGTCATGTTAGTCTGATAACATTATAGACCTTGTGGTTAAGAGGTCGCAAAGTAGAGTTGAGACTGTGAGATAAATCGACGTAAGACAGCGAGTGTTTCATGAGTCAGATGAGAAGTGAAGAATGCAGCCAAGGTCTCACTCTCGTTGGAAACGGCAACCATGCAACTACGGAAAGGGCCTGCTTGTTTAGCACACAGACATCACTGGCAGTAGGCCCTATTCTTGCTGCACGAAGACGGACAGGTAACGTACCTTTTCGTAATCCATTAGTCCCAACGAAATTGAAGCCATTAACGCTTCCAGTGCTTGATGCTTCGCTCTCTGCGGAGACTGTATGTCCCAACGCAGAGGCTTTGCCTGGACCTTGTCGACTCGAAGTCTTGCTAACATTGTTACTTGGATAAGTAGACATGCTGAGGGTCGTTTGTTTGCTGACGTGTCGTGAAAGTGTTACTGTCTTGTTGAAGGTCTTAGGCAAGTGTTGATGAAAATTTCAACGCCGTCGACAGCAGCAGCAGTGACGAGAGTGAAGAGAATGAGGAGTCAACCTCGGATTCAGAGGCTGAAGATTCCGTCTGCCTGACTGTCACTCGGTTATGCAGCCCTAAAGGTTTGATATTGAGTATCCGTCCTTGGTAAAAAGCAATGAGGGCAAAGACAGTTTAGAACAGTGACTATCAAGTTCAACTTGGAGAAATTTAGACTGTCGCGTGGCTTTTGCGAGTTTGCACAAGATCTTTTACAGGAAACAGGACGACACCAACTTGAAACAAGTTGCATTGTTGCACGTGGCAGGGTTAGCAGAGCCGCAAAGAAAGGTCAGGTACCATTACGTAGGGCCGGTAGGGCCTTGGCAGTATCGATCCAAAGATCCAATCAGGGCAGAGAACGTGGGGGCTGTGCTTGCTATTTGTTTACATTTACATCATCTTCTATATCATACGAAATCAGCACCCCAAGGTGCCGTTATAAGCGCGTCAATACCGAATGCCTTGTCCTCCGTGCCGCCCTAGAATTGCCCGGCTCATTATGTCGTTGTGATGTGTGTGCAAAATCAATCCAGTTGTGCCCATTCGACAACCTCGAGAGCTAGCAGCACGAGAAGCAGCGTGGATGGGAAAATCCTGGACGCAGAGTTAGCATGAGTTACAGATAGTATAGCTTGAAATGAGAACTTACCAAACAACATAACTATGCACCAACAACTTGGCAATGACGGGAACGTAGACGTTATTGACCTGGCAGATTTGAGCGAGTTGTAGCGCACTAGGTGCTCCAGATAGCAGGAAGCAGACGATGATGAATATTGGGTCGTCCAAAATGCTGACCGGTAGGTACTTTGCTGTGGCAGCCAGTATCGGCGCCATGACGACAGTGGGAATGAGCATTCTCGACATGAGTGAGCAAAACAGCATCTTCTTCTTGTCTCTGCTGTAAGATGGATCGTCGGTGTCCTCAGATGGCAAAGTGCTCCGGTTGAGATTGCCGCCAAGCACGAATAAGATGAGAGGTACAGCAACTCCTCCTAATTGGTTGACAGCGGAAGTAAAGGTGTTGTTGACAAAGGTACCTTCAGTGTAGAAGAAGGCTTTGAGAGCTGGGATACTGCCGACCAGGATTGAGACGATAATGGCAGCAAGGGGAACGTTAAGAAAGCCGAAGATGGTGGTTGCAAACTTTGAGATGATCCTCCAGAACTGGGCAAGCATTTTCTGAACAGATTGCGGGAGTGCCTGGAAAATGTTACGTGCTTGCGTGCTGACCGTGTTTGCGAGAGCATTGTAGTGTTCCAGTATCCACCCTCGGACTCGGCGTTCAGAACGCAACCTCCACCCTTCGAACCCAGGCTTGTGGTTTTCGATTCTGTCATCTTCAGAACCTTGAATTGTGGAGCCTGGTGAGGTAGATGATCCAAGAGGAATATGGTTGGCGGATAATCTGAGACGGGTATCACTTGTAGAGTCTGTAGCAGAGGTAGGTCCTGTCTCATCTGTAATGATTTGTGCCTCTGCCACTCTGTCATTACTTGTGTTTCCTTCTCCACCTGAAGACCCAGGTCTGGAAGGCGTTGGGCTGACATCGTGATAAGGTCTGAACGGGTGCTCAAGCTCGTCATGCTCGACTTCTCCAAGCTCTTTCTTCGTATACTGGTCAAGGGGTTTGAGTAATGTGTTCATACCCCAGCTCCAGCGGACGGCCTGACCGAGCTGGGAGAATATCAATAGGTAGAGAATACCACGAGCTGCCACCTCATCATCATTATCGCCAGGTACTTTATCCCAGTGTAGACCAGAGATAGTATGCGACAGACTTAGGACTAGGGAAAGCGGGAGGGAGTTGGAGTTGCCGAAGACCTGTCATAGTATTAGCTTTGTCTGATAGAAAGTATGCCCAATGAGTCCATACAGCCATAGCGGTGACGAAGTTCGTTTGTGGAAGCTTGCGCAGACCGAACAATCTGCACAATCCTTTTGCGGAGACCCAGGAGATGAGAGTCTGAACGAGAAGAATCAAAGGAATGATCCATAGCTCAATGAGCTTCTCGCTAGATAGCTGACGAGCTAGTTTCGAAAAAACTAGAATAGGGTCAGAACCAGCCGCTGATTACTGGATGTATTGTTTCTTACTCAAACACGGTGTGAAGAAGTAGATGTTGAGATTGGCTACAGTCTTCTGCGCTTCACCACTGAACTTTCCTTTGCGAGCGGCAATATATCCGAGAGCTGCGACAAAGACAACTTCCATTACTGCTTCCGAGACGAGGCCAGTAAGACGTATAAAGGATGGGTGTGACTGATGTCTGCGATGTCGAGTGATCAGCAAGTGTGAGGCTGTGATTGCAGGGCTAAACTCCATCACTCACCTCCCAAAGCCATCGTCGAATGTGCTTGCTGGATTTGACTGGTCCATAATAGATGGATATGAGATGATACGAGAAGGTAAGCTATCTTCCATCCAGAATGATAGCGGCTGTATTGGTTGCATGTTCATGTTGTGTATAGATTTTACTGAGACACACTCAGAGCCGACCTTGGTAGGAGTGTTGAGCTTGGAGCCTACTCCTTAGTGATTGGTGACGACCTCTTTCAGGGTCCAGAGGCTTGGAAGTTGGCACGATGGGATGAACAGCGTGTTGGCGTTGCTCGAATGTTACTGGCGTATGGAGGCGAAGCGCTGCAACAAGTCTGAAACCGAACGTGAAACACACAATCACGGCAGGCAACGATGTTGTCGTTGGCGCTTGCGTAACACAATCTGGGTCGAAAGCTTGGCACAGGAGAGGCTGACGACGATAAGCGATAAGCGGGAGCTGTCGCATGATGCAAGTGTGCATGAAGATGGACAAAAAGTGTGTAGAAGCGACTGAACTATAGATTGCGAGAAGGCTGTTGCGCAATTGATGCTCTACAAACCGGGGAGACTGTCTGCACGAACAAAGATGGTGTATATTACCTCCTCACCCAGCAACTTTGTGTATTGGTATGACCAAATGCTCAAGTACGGAGCCTGGTCAGAGACTATTGGATGCAAAGCAGGTCTTACAAAGGCAGAAACGCATCGCTTGAGGAGACAGATGAAGATTCAGGATGTCAGTCCAAGATGGTGGAGATGCTTAGTGCCATGATCTGCACAAGCTCATAAGCCACAGCTCAGCTGCAGCCACTGTATGTGCTTTGGAACAGGAAAGAACTGATGCTATCAATCGAGTTGTGTCAATCCCGCTCATAGTTTTTGGGCAAAGACATATAGTACGCACTGGCAGCTATAGATCGTGCCTGTTTGCTTTTATGCTTCAGATGACAAATAGGCCTTTTGCTTTCGCATTATTTACGATACCCGCCTATCCCGCACAGCCCTAACTCGATCGCCGTGGCCTTCTTCGGCTGCCTTTGCATCTGTGGCGTTGCACACCATCATATCCTTTACTCTGCATTGGAAGCACCGCCTCGTCCTTCGTCCTCACCTGACACATCGCGGAGACAGCATTCACTGTCGTCTCTCGCTTTTATCCATCGACCTTTGCGCGCGGCATCATTGCCGACAATCTGAACCGTCCGATCTGTTGATCCTCCTCAAAGATCGGCGATTCCTGCTGCCGCAGTAGCATACCTTCGTACAGCACATCGGTTTCTTTGCAAGACATCGCATTTCAACAGTTGCTGCCATGGCCTTCGCTCGCGATCCGAGAGACACCCTGAATGCCGACTCCCCTGGGGCAGACTCAAACTCGAGTTCATCATCACCCGCAACTTCTCCCTCTCCGGCTGCAGAAGAAGCTCCTCCAATTTCTCAATTGCCAAACCCTCAGCGACAACAGAGCTTTCCTAACCGCCCTACCTCTATGTCCTCAATGACACCCTCTTCCACGCCTCTAGGCCCGACCAATGCCGCCCGCAACCGACCAGGACCAGTGCCCTCATTATCTAGTGCTCGAGGCATGAACCTTCCAGCCGACATACAAGCGAAGCTCAAGGCATTGACAGATGCTCGTCGTGGCCAAGCACCACCCAGTCTCCGTCCTGGAGCACCTCCTACTCCTGGAGGCCAGCCAATGAATCTTCAAAGCCCTCAGTCTCCAGCGAGAGGCGGTGGTCCATCTATGGGCGGTGTGCCTGCTCAGTTCGCCAAAATGTCATTAGGGAACGCTGGCGCTCCTCGACCCGGTGGCTCATTGAACCCAGCCCCCAACAGAGGTCCTCCAGGCGGAGGAATGTCAATGAGCGAAAGAAGAGCACTAAAGATGGCTGGTGGCCTGCCTGGTGCTGCGCCGACTGCTGGTGATGCGGGTGCACCCGGCAAGAAGAAACCAACAATGTCGTTATCACAAATTGGTGGTGCGGATGGTGGTGCACCTCCGAAACCAGAAGGCTCCATGATTGACAAGTACTCGGAATATTTGGACAAGGAGACTGGAGCCCTGAATTTCAAAGGAAAAGCAACATTGACCAACGAGGGTGTAAAGTTTGCCAATGGTAAAACATTCAGCATATCTCTCGACGAGGTGGACACTTTGGACGAGCTTGGCAAAGGAAATTACGGCACAGTCTACAAGGTTAGACACAGCAGGCCACGGATACGACGACCAGGGCTTGGTCTTGCAGGCAACAAACTTCCACCATCCCAGCAACCCCTATCAGATTCCGAACTCCCCGTCGCTGCTGGCAGTGGAAGTGGTATCGTCATGGCCATGAAGGAGATGAGACTAGAATTGGACGACTCGAAATTTGCAACAATCATCATGGAGCTGGATGTCCTGCATCGCTGCACGTCGCCTTACATTGTCGACTTTTACGGTGCCTTTTTCCAAGAAGGAGCCGTGTACATTTGTATGGAGTTCATGGACGGCGGGTCCGTCGATAAACTTTATGGCGATGGCATACCTGAAGGTGTACTGCAGAAAATTACTCTTTCTACTGTCCTCGGCCTGAAGAGTTTGAAAGACGAACACAACATCATCCATCGGGACGTGAAGCCAACCAATATTTTGGTAAACACGAGAGGTCAGGTTAAGATTTGTGACTTTGGTGTCAGTGGTAATCTCGTAGCAAGTATGGCTAAGACCAATATTGGATGTCAGAGTTACATGGCGCCGGAAAGAATCTCAGGTGGTGGTGTAGCACAAGCAGGCGCCAATCCTGGAGGCGGCACGTACAGTGTGCAAAGTGATATCTGGAGTTTGGGCTTGACAATCATCGAGTGTGGTCTGGGTCGTTACCCTTACCCACCAGAGACTTACGACAACATTTTCAGTCAGCTAAGCGTGAGTTAAGCAGTACATACTGAGCAATTGTCCGTCAACTAATATACTCTGTTTAGGCCATCGTTGATGGAGAGCCACCAGACCTTCCTGCATCGTTCTCAGATGAGGCACGAAATTTCGTCCAGGGTTGTCTATTGAAGATACCCAAGCTTCGTCCTACCTACGCCATGCTACTCGAACATGTTTGGCTAGCTCCGATGATCAAGCCTGGTACCATCACGGAAGAAGACGAAGAGGCTGCCGAACGAGGAGAAGAGATTGTCGAGCAGGAGACGACGCCCCTACATACTACAGCTGGAGACGAGGAAGTCGCAGCGTGGTGCGTGTCAGCCATTGAGAGAAGAAGAGCAGGCAAGATGGGTAAATCGATACAGCCAGCCTTACATGCAGCGCCTCTGGACGCTGTGAGCCCTGCTCTGCCCGCAGCATGAGACGACGGTCATTGTTGAGAAGACGGAGAAGCATTGTATTTCACGGCAGCAAAGATATGAGACACATGAATTAGCGTTGAGAATTGACACGACATGGCCTAACTTCTGGAGCGAAAGGAGTGTATGAGAGAGTGGCAGCCAGCTTTGTAGAAGGAAATGTACAACAAAATGACAACTTCTGCCTGTGCCTGCCTATCTGTTTATCCTCATTGTTATCACTCGGCTTCCCCGCATGTTTTTGACTTTACGTCAATTGATAAACAGTTTGCTCGAATGAACCCGGTGACTTCTCTCTCCCACCTCATCTTGCTCTCTTAATCATCACCCGAAATGGTGCTAGAAACAATCTACGTCGTCCGCCACGGCTACAGAAGCAACTGGGTGGTTGACCCGTCAACAGGCGAATACTACGCAAACATCCCCTCTCCTACTGGCATTGCCTCGGATCCAGCACTCGCCAGCTATGGTGTCGAACAGGCCAAACAACTTGCCGAGAAGATTGTCACCTTAGATCCGCCGGTCGATGTGGTGTATTCGAGCCCGTTCTATCGATGTTTGCAGACGCTGAAACCGACAATGGAGAAGTTGAAAGAGGAGAGGAGATTACAGGGAGAGATGAGCAAGGTGAGGGTGGATAATGGTTTGAGGTGAGTGTGGCTGTAGCAAATAGGCACAAGCACTCAGCTGACACACCTCCCATCAGTGAATTCTTCGGAACAGCGTAAGGGATCCTCCTCGTTACTCCACCACCCTCCACGCTCTAACACAGACCTCCAGCCGCTTCACCCATCCAATCCCGGCTACTGTCCCCGTCCTCTCCAAACACTTCCCATACCTCTCCGACTCCCACACCCCCAACATCTTCCCCTCGGCCAACGGCGAAACAATCCCCGCTCTCCACGACCGCTACGCCTACGCTCTCCACCGCATAATCTCCTCTCTCGACTCAGACACCTCGTCCTCCGCTCCCAAAGCAGCATTGATGTGTACGCACGCCGCTGGAATGATCTGCCTCGGTCGTGTGCTCACAGGACGTATGCCCCAGGATGAGACGGAGGAAGACTTCAGATGTGGGACGTGTTCGCTGAGTGTGTTTCAGAGGAAGAAGGTGCTGAAGAAGGAAGAGGAGGAGATTGTGGAGAATTGGGATGAGAAGCAGCCTGATCACATTCCGAGGGTGGATTGGAGGGATGGGAAGGGGGTTATGGGGGGTTGGGAGTGTGTTGTCAATGGTGATTGTTCGTTTTTGGATAATGGAGAGGAGAGGAGTTGGTTAGTGCTTTTTTTTGTTTCTTTTCTCGTTGTGCCGTTTGTTTCGAGTGACATTGTCCTGCTGGTACTCGATCCTGACCATTCGACCTGGGTGCGACAAACACACCAATTCGTACAGAACATGAGATTCCTGACCTGATCGCAGGTCCTTCGCCATGGTCGATTCGCAATCCTACGACAAGAAACCATCTGCCACCACCTCAACAAACACAAACGCACTAGCACCAGACGCCACACAAACAGACAACGCAGATCCCGCCCTTCTCAAGCAAGAAGTCGAAGCCATGGAGACCGGTCAAGAGGAGAAAGAGGAGATGCAGGCAGTTAACGTGCTGAAATCGAACCCTGCTTGACCTCCCGGCACACCACGCACGTCGGACATACCTTGCCTGATGGTCTCCTGGCGCCCTTGCTCCATGCTTGTGCTCTTTTGCAATTTTGTTCACGAAATGGAAACTCGATGGGTGCTAACCACACTACCCCCTTCGCAGGCATTTTACAGGCGATGAGAGCTTTATGGATATAGCATATCTGGGGGAAGCGCCAAGGGATGGCGATTCTAAAGTAAACGATACAACGAAGGAAGACTTCACACGAGATAGAATAGAGAGTAAAGATGAAGAAGAAAGTAAATATCCTAATAGAGTCAAAGCTAGGATATAGAAAATCAAAACACAAATGTGAATAGAAAAATGGCTGTGGCAGACTTCACACGTGGTTGATAAGTCTGCTGGAATCTGGGAAAAGTTGCCCCTGGAGAAGACAGGGTGTAGCAGTAAATATGAGGTAATCCCTTTAGATGGTCACGGGCACCATCGACACCATGCGACCAAGAGCGTTGTATTACTGAAGATATGGGGCTAGTTCATATTGACAACCAGTTGACCACCTTAACTGGAATAGCCACACCACTATCATCATGGACTACAACCCTGGCCAGGAACGTTATGTGCATCTACGGCCACTCGATGTTGTACACAACTTCCTCATGTGCCCTATCAGCGTTTTGCTAATCGTGGCACTTCGGAACGGTCAGGCTTCTGGCAAGACGCACGCGGAAGTCTTACAATCCATGCAGAACAACAAAGGGCACACTACCACCCCTAGGCAAGCGCTAACGGTCTGTGACCCTATATGGTAAGTACGATGCAAACGGACTTGAGACACGTTTTGTGACTGACACCAAAGTCTTTGTCTCCCGGATCTTATTCGAAATCTTACTCTCCACCTCTGTCTCAACTTTGATCAGTATCCACATTCGTAACTGCTCTTGTTGAGTCTCTTTGCTCATATCACCAGATAGGAGGATGCGAGAGATCCGACAGCGAAATGCGTACCTGAACAGCGTGGTCGACAATCGAGTCGGCCAGGAATCAGCTCACAAGTCAGAATCAGCACTCCACGACTTTTTCGAACGTTTGATGTGAAAAATAAACCATCTGCTATCGTGCAGGTCATGTCTCACCTATTTCCTATTCACGATTTTGTCAATATGGAACGTGAGACAAACAAAGGGAAGACAAACAAATTGATGTGAAACAAACAAAGAAATTGAGTAAAGTGATCGAGCATATAATGAGCTGCGGCAATCCTTCCTTCCCAACAGATCCATTATCATTCAATATTTAACATTCGATCATTCAACCAAGACACCTACACGCCATATCCAAAAGCAAACTTCAAAACCGCAACCAAAATATCGTCGACCTTTTACACAGCATGTTTCCAAAATGCCCTCGTGAGGAGTGCTATCAGGCCTTCTGCCTCACATTTCGCTTTCCCCTCGTTGCATATCATCTCATACCGTGGACGACATTGATGGCATTTATATTGTTGTCGCACCTGCTCCGCATCTGCTTCTGTGTGCGATGTGCTGGCAGTTTCCTGATATCTATTTGGGTATCAACCGTTCAAATGCATTTCCACTCTTCGACTTTAAGTTCACGCTATTCTTCACATCTGGCCTCATGTTCCTCTTTACTTTTCTGTACATCATGGCGGTACTGGGCATGGGCTTGATAGGTCGCCTTCACAGATTTGTCCAAAACCTACCTAGCCACATTCAGCTCGGTGCTATCGCAGTCCAATTCGGCGACACTGAAGACGTACGAGCAGAACTGGAGAAGGCCCATGATCTGCTTCAGGCCTATAAGTGTACCATCTGCCACGTCCAGGTTGCGGACTGTATCGTGGTCACATGTCGTCATTTCGCAACATGCATGGAACTGTACCACAACCTTACAAAAGTCACGACTCCGACAAGGAGGATGTGAGGATCAAAGTTGTCTTTCATGTACATCACACAATCCAGAACGCACGCACTGCCTCAAGTGCAATCTTGCTGGACGGTATGAGAAGGTGTTTGTTGGCTGAACGAAGCTTTGTCTCCTCTAACTGGGCAATTGGAGCATCCACCGCGCAATATCTCGAAACCATTACATCGGATAACATGCTGTACCTCTTCCACTAGAGGCCGATGCCTTACAAAGCATCTGATCAACACATCTTGGGACTCGTCGCCAGATTCAAACCACATCAAACAGCAATCTATCGGTTCATCAATATTCGCAACACCAAGATCTTTGAGCAAATCGGGCGCAGTACTTCAAGGCTTGGTATTTTGGGTTGTGGGAAGGAGTGGACAACAAACGGACTGGGAGGGCTACTGAGATTACAGTGGGGTTATTGGAGAGTCTGGGTAGTTGATCTTGTTTCCGAATTTCTGTATACATAGGTCAAATATGCAAGTCTGCTTCTCAAACGTAGCAAAAAGCAAAAAAGGGCGTTGTGGTAAAACCAGCTGAAAAGAAATAACATACACTTACAAAGAACACCTCTTTCCCCGAAAGGTTCTATAAGAGAAGACTTGTTCTTGCTCGTTCGCTCATATCGTACCGCTCTGTGGTCTTTTGTGCTACGCAGCTGAAACACTTTTCACTCTCTTCTCTTCTCTTCTTCTTCGACAAATGGGATACTGTGAATGACAGGTTGCCACCTTCTTCTTGTTCTAGCTTAGAGTTCGCAGAAGGTCCCTGCGTCCAGAGCAGGTGACTCATTGGTATTGCTCGCTTATAGAGTGAGCATGAAGGCTGATGTTGACTGAAGTTTGCTTTAGGCGCTGCGTCGAGGAAAGTGGTAATTTGTGTGATGATATTTCTCTTCTTGGACGAGTAGGCGGCAGCTAATTGGTACTCGATCGCGGCTGGCAGGCAAATGTTCGAAAGTAACCTAATGTCCCAAGCTCCGCCCATTCGTCGGAAAAAGTTGGAGGTAGTTCACATGCTTCCGCAAGATTCGTGCCTCAAAGTGATGGAGTGAGGCTAGCCGACGGCTTGATGTGTCTCTACACTGACAAAGCCGGACGGCTAAATCGCTGTACGTAATCTGCCCTCTTCTTCTTCTTCTCCAACGTCTTCGCTTTCAGCTGGTACAGAGGATTCCAATACTGCACGAAAGGGAATGGTGGTTCGCTCAAGACAACTCCTTTCTCCTGACACTCGACAGCGGTGAGCACAATCTTTTTCTTCCACGCATTCAGATCTGTTTGCGGAGTGCATGGTCTGTTTGATTGCCAGATTGACTTAACTTTGACGATTTCGATCGTGACAGATTTGCCTCTACGTCGTTGAAGTAGATGTGTGAACAGTTTCACCAACAATCTCCATAGATCCATGCCAGTCATTACCGCGCCATGTATCAGCATGGTAGCAAGTTCATTGGCCAGAGTGAACTTCAGAAGCGCTCGATAGTGTGATTCTGAGTCGTGGAAAAGATGTCGCAAGTCTAGAGGTGGAAGCATGTCGACTGTCGCTAGATAGATGTACATGAAAGGTGATAATAAGACGACGACGACCATAAGGCGTAGGGTCTGGATTGTAGCATATGTAGGCATGTCGAAGTACAGAGGGACAGATGTTGCTTCGTTTCTGGAGTCGTGTTTGAAGATAATTAAGCAACTTCACATGTACAGTAACGAGAGCGAGTATCCCTTCCTCTCCAAGGAATCCTTCTTGACGAAGAGCCAACTTTCGTTATCTAGTATTGTCGGAGCTTCTCTCCTCATCGTCGGGTGCTAGCTCAGGACAAAAGTGAATTCAGTCCTCGCCCCATGATGACACAGGTCAAGTCTTTGCATTCCGCCATGATTGCATAGAAACTGGAGAGATCGAGATTCGAGCTGGCAGGTATGTCTAGACCAAGGTCTGTCCAATTTCGCTTACTTCTCCCTGCTCATGTTGAATGGACGACATGGATCACAGGGCTGGGTGAGTAGGTGACGGAGTGGTGTCGAGCTGAAGAGGAAGTCAACACCCCTCTGGTCGATCGGCTAGACCTTCTACATCGGGCAATCGCCACCAAAGTAGGGGTTATCAACACCTAACAATCAATGTCACTGACTACCACGCGGCAAAACACGATCTTGCCTACAGAGTGGAAGCGCCGCTTTCATTCTTTGCATGGCGTCGACATATTCTAGTACATCTTCCAGAGAAACAAGCAGATCAGAAAGAGCTGACATGAGCCAAGATCTGAAACTTGAGTGAAACAGAGGTAAGAACTGCTTTGATGTCGACGATGAAAAAGCGACAAGATCTGCCTCAGAGCGCTCAGCTCTCTTCACCACCTCGTTGGGTGGTAGTGACGTTACGTTTCTGGGGGTGTGGCTCTCTGCTCTGGTGGGAAGAGTCGTTCCTTTGGTTTGTCGCTGCATAAGATTATGAGCTATTTTCTTCGAGGTGGCTTTGAGCTCTTCTGTGATGCCTGTGTCTCATCTTGCTCCAATTGCTTCTCTTACGCTCCCCTCCACCTCTCCTCTTGCTGTTCTCTCCTCGTATCTGTTTATAGGCTCTTGCTCTTTCCCACTTCCATCTCAATCAATCCCAATCTCTCTCGAGCTCTGCTGCGCCCTCTCGGATCTCTCCATTGTGTCGCGTACAGACAATATCGACCTACTTGACTACCACCTCAAACATTTCGAATATTCAGGCACAAAGCATTCTCGTGTCTAAATGAGCTCTTTTCCACGACCCTATCCACCATTCATCACCTTCACCTTCGCCAACGCTAACGATGGCCTCACTTGTCAAGCTCGTTCGCCATCAACGCTCAGACAAACGAGTGAAGATGCACCACGATCACATCTGTCATGGCCAACATTTTCACTATCATCAGATGTTGTAGGGTACACGCAGATGACATCTTCAAGCTCGTCCACGGAGCATGCCTCAACCATAGTGTATGATACACCACCATCACCACAAAACTCGCCACCTTCGCCATCATACTCAACAAGCTGGGTTCCGACTCAGCACTCACCGCACGCTGCAGAGGATTGCCCGCCATCTCCAACGTTTTCTCCACTGTCTCCGATATATACGGCGCTTTCTCCTCGATTTCATCCCCTCGAACCTCCTCAATCAACTCGGCCAAATTCCTCTCAAGCACACTCCGACAAGTGCGATTCCAAACATCCTCCAACTACACCTCCCCACTCCACGTCAACCTACCTCCCAACACCGCCCGAAACACCCGAGGAAGCTCAAGTCAAAGCTGCTGCCAATGAAGCCAACGAAGCAGCAAATACACTACTCACTCTCTTGCACACACCGGTTTCTACTTCAAAGACTACCGCTTCTGTCTCGCATATAGATCAAGCAAGGTCTATCCTTGGACTTAACAAACCATCTCTTCCAACAATCAATCTCTCACATCAACCTATGCAGCTCGAGCATACCCAAAGACCAATCCTGTCTTCCTCACATAGCAGCTCGCTCCCACACAGACACAGACAAGCCAATACCTCCCACTCCACCCACACTCACCTCACTTTCCACCCCAAAGCCAAGCCAAAACACCAAACACCCAGCCCGTCACGCACCCTAGCTCTCAGCGCAGCACAAAGTCTCTCCAGCCGTCTGATCCGCCCAGCGTTGCGAGCCAGCACGCCTTTGTCATCGCCATTGTGGTTTCCGACACCACGATATCAGAAGACAGTCGTTCTCAGAATCAAGCCTGTGACTCTTCAACGTGTGACTGAAGGACGGATCATGAAGGTGAGCGCTGGTGTGTCTAGCTCGAAGGTTAAGGACTTGGTGGGGCGGGCTGTTGTTGAGGAGGCGAAGGGCGCAGATGGCGAGATTGAGATGGGAGATAGGATGCTTGTGATGGATGTGGTGGTTGAGGAAAGGAAAAAGGCTTGATTATATGCAGCTTCATCAGTCGCAACAGCGTGTGGACGCAGATGCAGAAGTAAGAGCATTCGAGTAAATGAGCAAAGACCTAGCATGGAATGACAGACAGTCGAAGATTTAGCAATGAATTCAAGCACAAATACAACCATGAATGATATGGCGAATACGTGGAGCAGCAGATGAAAATATTTCGTTAGCGTTGCAACACAGTGAGCAAGACATCTGCATCGAGCAAAACCTAAAAATCTGAAAGGATGGAAGAGATGACAGCCGTCTGTCGTCAGAATACGTATCCTAATCAGACATAAGCGCGGTGCTGTATGGGGGGTAACAGTATGATGGGTGCGGCACGATCTTGTGGTGTGACATGTCTTTGCTTCTAAGAATAATATGAACAACAATACACCATACAGTATACAGGATTAATGAAACTGATTTGAATACCATATCAAGTGAAGTCTTTCCTTTTCTTTGGTTACTGTATTTCGCAATTCATGCCGTTCGTGTCGTTACATATACATGTCTTACTTATTTTTACACACTCCCCTCCTCACCAGAACTTTACATCTTAGCACGCACCACACCCACAGACCTCACATCCCACTTTTCTTCGCACCAATAGGCAAACTACCATACCACGCAATAACCCCCATGCCCATCACCGCACTAACCGCACTAAACACCAACGCCACAATGCCTTTCGCTTCAAACCCAGCCGGCAACGGTCTTACACTAACATTCGCACCCGTCAAATCCAGCCAATTAACTGTATTCCCCGCTGCGTTGCCTTCGGTAGGTGTATTGGTGTCGTGGCATACTTGCCAGTGAGAGGCGGGTATGCTTGCGTTTGGTTGTTGTTTCTGTTGTTGCAGTTGCAATGGTGCTTCGATTATTGTGGCTAGGAGGCCGGAGTTGACGTGCCATTCGATGTGGCAATGACTACACACACACATTGGGTTAGCTTGTTAGGAGAGGCAGAAAGAGATGGTGGGATAGGGACTAGTTTTCCATTTTGGGAGGAAATCGAGGGGGATGTTTTTTTTCGGGGCAGCTTACAATAGCCATACTCCTGGATTATCACTTCTGAATCTTATTACGTAGTGCCCATTTGGTCGGACCATGAAGGTATCTCGTTTCATGGGGATGACGGGGATGTCGACGCCGGTTGTTGCGTTTTCGGGAGTGGTGTAGAAGCCGGCGTCGTCGTCTGAGCGGACGATGGCTTGGAAGGTGTGGCCCTAGCAAAGTGAGTTATATACTATAAAGAGCGGAGGCTCGACAACTACTAACGTGGAGATGGAATGGATGCTGATTTGTGTTAGTGAGTTCGATATCTCGTCCTTTTTATGCTGGATGACTTACTTTGCCGGGATCGTTGTTATTGAGGATGATTTCAACGACTTGGTTGTGGCCGAGCACGAAAGCGTTGGTGTTTACACCGTAGATTGTAGGATCCATGGTCATGTTTGCAGGCGATGAGAGGACGGAGTATAGCGTGGGGACTTTAGGGCGGACGTAGGTAACGTCGTTGATGAAGGCGTAGTTTGCACCATCGCCTAGATTGTTCATGCCCATTGTCATCTCGATGATTTGAGAAGGATCCTCCCAGAGAGGTTCGCGGTCGTAAGGGACGAGGTAGAAGTCGTCGTAGGGGTTGAAGGTGTCGATGATGGTGGCTGGAGTTAGGTCGGTGGTGGGATTGTATTGGAGCCAGTTGGTGACGTTTGGGTTGAGCGTTGCAGGTACTGTGTCGAATAGATCCTGACAAAAATGTTAGGGCAAACAGGGTGCCGACTAGTTGTAGACATACTTGATCCATGCTCCCAACAATAGCAAAGTTTTGAGATGTCTGGTTCTTAGTCGTCACAAGGACACTATATCTCTGAGCAGCAGTGACATAAATCATCTCTGCATCTTGCGGCTCCGTCCATACACCATCAACCTCTACAATCTGCATGGTATGTCCTTCGAACCAGAGATATTGTCCAGCAAAAGCACCGATGTTCACAATATGGAACATGTAAGTTGTGTTTGGCTCAACGGCGAATGTGCCATTTTGACCATCATTCATAAGAGCTGAATCAGGAACTGGTTCTGCTCCTGTTGGGTTGTAGACGCTGATGAAGCTTGCGAGCAGATCTTGCATTTGGTCGTGATACCAGTCGCTCAGGGAAAGGGTATATTCTTTGGCATACTTGCCAAGATACGGTGAATCGGGATCATGGACATAGACAGGACCTGGCAAAATCAGTACAATGACGAGAGTGCTGATTCAGGAAGTTTACCTCTAAGACCATCTGGATACTGTCCTCGCTCGTGAGAGTGGTACCTGCAGAAGGTGTAAATGACAATTCTATACAAGAACAAGACCTCCACATACCAATAAGTACCAGGCTGCTCGACAGTGAAATTATAAGTAAAAGAACCTCCAGGCGGTATACCACACTGAGAAACACCAACAGGCCCGTCCATTTCAGTAGTACCATTTTGAAACATTCCGTGAAAGTGCAGACTTGTTGACTGGTCTCCGAGACCATTGTACAAGTTGACAAGCACACGATCACCTTTCGTGATGTTGACGACTGGGACAGGCCATTGACCATTGATACCCATTGTGCGTCTGTTGAACATGCCATCGGGATTGGCAGTCACCCACGTGACGTTCCAGTTGAAGGTGACTGTTTCGGTCTTGGAGAGGCTAAAGAGGGAGGCGGCGCATATCGCGTAGAGAAAGTTAGACAGTGATAGCGCCATGATTAGGCACCGAAGAAGACGAGTGCCGTCAGATAGACTGTCCTTCACTGTGTAGGAAGTATGGGTGAAAGAGAGTAGGCTGCTGATGAGATATAGCGATCGATTAGATAAATCTGAAACTAGGGAGGAGTGAGGTAAAGGGAGGGCGATGGGTTGTCGAAGTGCAGGTGATCAAAAAGATAAAAACTGCGACCTCGGCCGGCAGTGGGTTGGGCTTGGCGTCAAAGCTGGAAGTGGGACTGACTTTGTGGTTTTCTCCTCTCGTAAAAGGACTGGAAATACTGTCGCCCGTGCGTTGCGTTACGAATCTGTGTGTCTTTCGTACAGAAAGCGCGCGTCGACATATCCTTTGACCAGGTTAAACTCTTCAAATGTCGTCGAGTTGGTGATTTTCGTGGCTGCATTGTTGAGGCTTGATTCGCCAACGCGAAACGAGATCATATCAGATAGATAACTTTATCGCCCGCTAGAGCTCGAACAAGTTGGCTCTTCCACACGTGCGCGTCTTCCTGCATCACAACGATCTGTTCTTCTCACCAATTGGCAGCTTGAATTGTCTAGGCGAACTCCCAAGGCGAACAGCAGACTCTTGTTCGCTGGCTGGTCCTTGCCAAGTGCTGCTTGTGTGTGTTGGCTGACTGTATTACCTTTTTCATCTTGTGATCTGCAATACCGCAATCGGCGCACGAATCGTGGTCCCACATTGAGCCAACGACCCGCGGCTCTTGCATTTCAACCCGCACTGTCCCGCCATCAGATAATCTCTCATTTTATCTCTTTCATCTCGGTTTTATCACGACCTCACCTGTATACCACCACTCCTCATATCCTGAGATATCCCTACGAAGATCAAGATCAGTGTCTGTAAGGTCTTGTTGGAGAACTTCTCCTGTACCTTCATTTTTCTCGCCAAACAATGGCCCCTAATGTCTTTGCTGTGCCGAGTATGTTCCAGCTGAAATGATATTCAATGACCAGCTTCCATTAACCACATCTCTTATAGTCTTCTTTGTCTGCTTCCGAGAGTGCCTAGAAACTACAATCATCGTGTCTGTCCTACTTTCCTTCCTCAAGCAAAGTATAGGTCCAGACAAAGACCCGATCTTGCATAAAAAGGTTCAACGACAGGTGTGTCCTCATGTTCGTGCTTCTTTTCGCTCACAATACTGACATACCCAGGTATGGCTCGGTGTAATAGCCGGCCTCGCTATCGTTCTGATCATCGGCGGTGCTTTCATCGGTGTTTACTACGGCCTCGGCACTGACATATTCGGTCAGACCGAGGACATTTGGGAAGGCACATTCTCGCTGATCGCCTCCATCATCATCACAATCATGGGTGCTGCCCTCCTACGCATCTCAAAGTTGCAAGACAAATGGCGGCTGAAGCTGTCAAAAGCACTCGAAGCAAAAGACAAAAGCGACGCCCTCGTCAAATCTGATTACTGGCGTGCCAAGGTCATCAGAGGAAATGTCAAACATTGGTGTGAGAAGTACTCAATGTTCTTGCTTCCCTTCATTACCGTGTTGCGTGAAGGTTTGGAGGCTGTGGTCTTCATTGGCGGTGTCAGCTTGAGTATCCCAGCAACTGCTTTCCCACTTGCCGTTTTTTGCGGTCTTGCTTGTGGTATCCTCATCGGCTATTTGATCTACCGGTACGTTGTCACGCCTGTATCGACAATCGCTCACTCACTAACGCGCTACTTACCACAGTGGTGGCAATGTAGCCTCTCTCCAAATCTTCCTCATCGTATCAACCTGCTTCCTCTACCTCGTCGCAGCAGGTCTCTTCTCCAAGGGTGTCTGGGCCTTCGAAATCAATGCCTGGAACAAGCACATCGGTGGAGATGCCGCCGAAGTCGGTTCAGGACCCGGCTCCTACGATATCCGAAAGAGTGTCTGGCACGTCAACTGCTGTAACCCCGAAATCGACGGTGGTGGCGGTTGGGGTATCTTCAACGCCATCCTAGGCTGGACTAATTCGGCGACGATTGGCAGTGTGCTGTCATACAACTTGTATTGGATTGCTGTTGTTGCGATGTTTTTCGCTATGAGATATAATGAGCTACATGGCCATTGGCCGTTGATGAAGGCGAAGAAGGCGGCGGTTGAGGAGCAGGTCGAGGCGAGAGGTGATGTCGAGCTCGTGCAGGATGTACCGGAGAAGAAGTCGTTGGCGACGGATGTGAAGGAGATGAATCGAGAAGATTCCAGTAGCTCCGTCACGAGGTCAATCTCCATTGGTTCGTGAGGTAGATGCCCTTTGAAGATCTCTGTGAGCATTAGTCGGGCTTGACGTCAGACTAGGAAGCTTTGACGCACGACGAGAGTGTCACCAGTGGCACTAGAAGAGGCTCGACGCTCACAAGCAAGTTATGCTATAGCGAGCATGTTGACGCCCGGTTCCTCCTAGCAGCGCACCTACATACTTAGTACATACCTATAATGCCTGACGAATATTACGAGTTTGTTCACACATCATTTCAGTGTTATAACTGGATAGTATTGTCATCTTGATGCTCACCACGTGCTTCGAATCTGAAACACGCCAAGCCCCTTCACATGTTTCTATTTACATGGTCGTCATATATGAGACCAAATCAAAGCACATAAAGAGATATCCAGCTTTTCAACCCAAGCAACCACACCCCACCTCACCTGCCGTAACTCCGCAACCCAACCCAAACCCGCAACTCCCAGGCCTAAAACCCAAACCAAGCCATGCCGCCCAAACCATTCAAACCTCCCCGCCCAATCTCCAGCACCAGCACATCAACAACAACCTCCAAATCCACCTCCAAACCAACCCGCACAGTCTCAGCGCCGTCCACCACAACCTCAGCCCGAGCTACAAAGCCCACTACTAACAAAAGCAAGACCAAGAGCAAGTCTACCACCCCAATTCTGCCTGACCTCACGGATTCCGACGACAACAACAACAACCCAATAGAAGAAGACATAAACATTCTATCATCCGACAACGATGATGAAGATACAACACTAGGAGCAACAGCACAAGAACAGCCAACATTTTCCCCCAAGCTAATATCACGACTCCTGGACGAACATTTCCAAAACACAGATACGCGGATTACGAAGGAAGCGTTGGAGGTTGTGTGTCGGTATGTGGATGTTTTTGCGAGGGAAGCTGTTGCTAGATGTTGTTTTGGGAAGGAGGCTGGTGACGGTGACGGGGAGGGGATGGGGATGGAGGGTGATTTTCTGGAGGTGAGTTTAAGCGAGTGAGACTGCTTGAGCAGAGGTCACGGCCAGAAATACGACATCATGGAGAAAGGATATGCTAATATTATCTTGACATTCAGGTTGAAGATCTAGAGAAGCTTGCGCCGCAACTACTACTAGATTTCTGATCTAAGCTCCAACTCTATGAAGAGCAGCAAACGGAGATGTTTTAGGCTCCATCCTTGTGAAGACAACCTTGTCGCGATCTCGCCGGACGTCCTAACTACTACTAGATTTCTGATCTAAGCTCCGGCTCTCTGGAGACCATCCAGCAGCAAATCAGGATGTTTCAGAATCCAGCCTTGAGAAGACAACCGATTCCCAGTCCCACCAGACGTCCTAACACCACTCAGGGTATTCTCCCACCCCTTGTCCTTGGCCAAGAAGAAGTCACGGACAGAGGCATGCTCAATTGCTTTCGGACAGCGAGTGCTATCAGCACTTAGCGCAGCTATTCCAAGTTTGCCTGCCGTCCTTCCATCGAAGAGCAAAGGACGGTTGGCAGAAGTCCAATGATGATGAGCAGTCTCGGTTTGCCAACATCGCCAACATACACCGGCCTTGCTTACATTGTTGCTGATGATGTCCAGGCCAGTCATGAGGTCTTTCTTGGGTCCGCAATGGCCATGGTTGCTATCTAGCTGATAAGCGGGACACTTTCGGAATGTTGCTAAAAGACTGCGAATATCGCCTTGATATTCCTCGTTGTCTGATCGGTAAGAGTCTGCCTCGTCAGAGCTGATGCCGAGGATAGAAGCTCGAAGGTCCAGCAGTCCATTACGAGCCAGAAATTTCACGAATTCACCAAGCTGGAAGGAGTCACACTGCGGTGAAGAGTCATATCCTAGCCAACACTTTCTTGCTTTCGAGGCATAAAACGTGAGCATATATGACTGTAGCGTGCCGAATGTCTCGAGAATCTGTACCCGCCTGAACTGGAGCTCTTCTTCTAACCCACGGGGGATAATCGACCACATAGGGTCAGTTTCGCTAGGCTCAGCACCGTAGGGCGACCAACGAGACGAGCCGACCAGGATGAGGGACAGACTGTAGACGTTTACCCAAGTGTCGAGATTAAGCAACACACCGATGCACAGTCGCATCCTCACCTGTTCCTCACTCAATTCTGCTGCTTTTTCTGGTCCAGGATGTGGTACATTGTGGGCAACCCATTGTCCTACAATGTTGGCAGCACCAAACCGATCTGCCACGATCGCCAAGTTTGCAACATTCTTGATAGGCATCTTGAGTCCTTTCACTCCTCGTTGTATTCCTGTTTCCAACCGTATCTTCTGTATGAGTCGCAAGAAGTCTAGCATTAAAGGCTTGATACTCGTGACTTGCGAGATCTGACCAACATAGTCGATTTTTACTCTTGGTAGTTCTGAAATTGATACATGGCTAGGGCTAGAGTATTGTGCCTTTAGTGCTGCAAGTTGTTTAGTGACGAGGGCTCCCTCAGCAAATGAAGTCATTGGCGATAGCAGACTCGCAAAGTAGGTGGAATGCATGATCAACAGATGTGTATGAACTCGTACTGCTAGTATCTCTGTGGTCGACGTGTCTTGCTTAGTGGTATGAGTATGCCGTATCTCCAGAATAAGGTCGCCGTCTTTGACGAGGAGCACTGTGCCATCTTCTGCTATCTGGTCGTCGTTGATGGATTGTTCTTGTCCTGCAGCTTGCGGCGTCTCGGACGACGCTATTACATTGTTGACTTTTGGCGACACCGAAGATACTGGGCGTGACGGTAGAGTCTTTGTAGTTTGCCTGGTTGGCGTGCCATTCGGACGAGGAGTTGTGCTAGCGTTGGATCGCTGCGTTCGATTGCTTGGTGGCGGCATATTGATCTTTGGTATCTGATGATGCAGGAAAGGCGTGCTTCACTGCTGATGTCAACACTTTCAAGGATATGGCCAGAACATCTTCGCTCTATCTTGAGCACTTTGTTGTTCGAGGGGAAGTAGATGAAGATCACAGAAACGAAGAAGGGACGACATACGAATAACATGACGGCAGCCTTTGGCAGAAGGACCCTGGCACCAGAGTCACGTGACACTTCCTACACAAAAACATTTCGCGAGAAGCTAACAAGCACACAACATCTTTGTCTCTTGCAGGCTAATATAACACTTGTGACTGTTCAACATGTATTCCACTCAGTTTTGACAACACTTTTGCTCCCGTCGAGGACCAAGCTTTACTCGACTATGCTGTCGACGAGCTTTTAGGACGTCTCATGCCTCGCTCGATTGTTCTTCTTAGGACAATCTTGAGCTGGATACACGCATACCTTCCTCGCGGAGGTTGCGTCTGTAAGAGACAAGAAACACATTCGATGATCTTTGAGTACGGAAGCACTTGCTATACACCATCTGTGTTTTCGTAATTTATCCATCGAGAAAGATAGTTGATTTCAGCCTAGAATCTTGGAATTATCAGCCCCAGCCTGATAGTTCAAAAGCAAATAATTCTCAAAACCAAAAGGTGATTACAGCTCACAGTGATGTGTTTGGGAATGATGGGGATATTGCGCGTCACGCATATCAGAGATTGCTAGGTTTTGAAAAATACAGATTAGCATTGTGCATGTATAGGCAAAGCATTGCGATGCCGAGTGATAAGGTAGTGGATCGAACTTGTCGGTGGAGGACACGGATTGCCAGATAGTTTCTGGTTAGTAGGGCACTATGTGCCTATATTGTACTTTCCTTATATCTTAGCACCTTTGTGTGCTCAAGCGAAAGATTTTGTTTGTGGTAGTGGTGCTCGGACATTTCACCATAGATTATGATTTGGCCGGAATGCCTCGGGACTGTTGGTACTTGTAGTCGAGCTGGGTGACAGATCATGTTTATCTTGATTTTGATGTCCTCGACGTCAGTCTTGGGCTAGGAATCTCAGCAAGAATACCCCCTCAATCTTCCTATCCGACTCTCACACAATATCCAAATCATCGTCACTGCTATCCACCCTCTCTCTCTTCTTCGTCTTCTCCACAACCGTGTCGGCTGCCGCAGTAAGCATAACCTTCCTCACATCTCCCTCACTCCTCGCTTGTACAACCTTTTTCTTCTCCTCCTTCTCCTTATCCCTCATCTCGTCCAGTAATCCCCTCTTAAAAGCACCACCCCAGCCTATTGGTGCTGTACTGCGATCTAATGCAGACCTTTTACCGTTGACCGGATTCAGACTCACAGCGGACGTGTCCGTGCGGATCAAGCCAAGACTAGCGGCGTCCATGGGTGGAGGTTTGGCGTCGAGATCAAGATCGGGAGAGTCTTGCAACGATGATTTGCCATCCTTCTTTCGCTTTTCTGTAGCACGTTCCGCTTGTCGACGCATGTACTCGCCGCCAGCACTTGTGCCACCATAGCTTGCCAACTTCTTCGCGGTTTCACGCTCTCGTTCTTGTTCGGCAAGACGTCTGCGGTGCCTTTCTGCGCGGGTTATACTGTTGCCGTTGTAATCTTCTGCATCCAGGATTTTTGAAGTACTGAACAAGGAGTTGGAAGAGTTAGTCAACCCCTGACCACGAGGTACAGCGTAAGCGATGGAATGAGCATCGTAATCGTAATATTCGCCTTCGGGCTGAAATCCATCATCACGTCCACCTCTCCCACCTCTTCCTCCTCGTCCTCGACCTCTGCCACCACCACGACCTCTGCTTCCTCTGGCGGTTCTGCCGCCGATGCCGCCGCCGAAGATGCTAGGACCGACCATGGCACTGACTTCGGCTCGACTGCTCTTGAACTTGCTTAGAGCGAGGTTGACGTGGAAATCACAAAATTCCGTCTTCCGCTTGTCGATCCAAGCGCTGCATTCTGCTCCATCCTTTTTAATGCTTCTGCAGAAGCCAAGGTCTTTTGCCATTCCAATCTCTAGCACTGTATCCTCACTACTACCCAGTTTGAGCGCGAATTGGCCTGTGTCACGCTTATGCGGTTTTGGTGGCATGATTAGTGGATTCAAGATTGCTATTACAGACCCAACCGTCAGTTTGCGGAAGCGCGTGAAGCCTGTATCGAACAGGAAGAGGTCTGTCGTCCATTCCAGATTGGTGAGGTGGAGAACGCTGAATTTGGAGGTCTGAGGACCGGATGAAGGGTCTGCTGGGTCGGTGGACTGCACCTTCGAAACAGTGTCGCGAGGTTGTGATTTTGAGGCGATGATGGCGAGGAGAACGTAGTCGGCTGTAGCAGGGTGTCCTTCGGGTGGATCGTAGTCGGGGCCGTGGACATCGCGGAGGAGGCGTGGAAGGGTATAGATGTCTTTATCTTGGAGGGCTGCGGTGAGTTGTGAGGCGGACATCATGCGTCGCGAGAGAGCGAAGGAGGAATGTTCTTCAATGTCCAACGGTCCTGTGGAAGTGGGTTCTGCTTTGGAAGTTCTAGAGAAATCGCCTTGTACTTCAGACGAGGCTTTTATGCCAAACCCAGTGCTCCGTATTCGAGCTTGCTTGTCATGCTTTTGCTGACGTTTGAGGTCATCAGACCTTGCATCTGCCAGTCTCTCGTTGAATGTCTTCGCCTTAACAGCAGTGCCTGAAGAGGAAGAAGGTGTGCTTTTCTGCTGGGTTGTGCTTGTAATAGGTTTTGCTCGCTTCAGAGAGACATCTGCAGCCCTGACACCTTTGTCGATACCTAGCAATACACGTCTTGGAGATTCCGGTGGCACATCCGGCTCTGCTTGTCCTTTGGGCGAATGTGCTACCTGTACTGAAAAGCTTGGTCTGCTTTGGAGTGGTTCTGGAGTTCGTGGTCTTTCAGCCACACTTGGCATCGCTAGTGGTTTCGTAATGTCGCAGGGTTTGGGCGGGCTTTCGTCCCGTATGGCAACACTATCACTTAGCGCCCGCGCTGCTGCTTTTGCCTTTTGCAGTTTTTTCAGCTTCAAACGAGCCTCTATAGCTTTTAGCTGTAATTGCAGTGTTTCTTCGTCCTCCTCTTCATCATCGTCGTCATCGCCCTGCCCAATTCCAGCTGTTGTTGTATCTTCATACTTTCTCCTCTTCACCGGCGACGGAGAGACTGAATTGCGTCTCAATTGATCCTGAAGTCGTTTCCTGCCATTGGGTGATTGCAGGAGTGCTTCATGTGGTGATCTTGGTGGCCAGTGGACAGGATTGACTATCTCTGGAGATTCCGTCAGTCTTGGTTTCTAGATGTTTCAGGTATCATACTTTGTCTATTCGGGGATTCACGCACTATTACCATGACTGGGTTGGCATCATGGGATAAAGGATTCTTTAGACGTTGTTGTCATTCGCAAATGCCGACACGTCGCGTTCACGCCTTTTCTTGGCGCCATGCGCGATCAATTATGTCCTGATTGGGTCTCTCGTCTAGCCCATCTATAGCTATTTACAACAACACATATCGAACCATACCTAGCTGACTATTGCTCCATCTTGCGCCAATACTTTTAGCTTGTATCACTAGCTACTATGCCCCCTCGCTTGACACGGTCGAAAAGCTCAAAGGGCTCGAAAAGCACAAAATCTGACGGGGACGCGCCTACATCCCAAATCACAACCAAGAAAAGCCTAGAAACAGCAAACGATATACATCGAGTCTGTGTACTACCAACGGGCGTCTCCGGTGATGCCGAAATCATATACATGCCACATCCAGCAACATCAGCACCGGCTGCTTTCCTCTTCTCCCCAGACAATGGGAAGATGCACGAACTCACAAAGGTTTCAGCACCGAGAAAGGCTGCGCGAAGCTGGCTTATCGCGCGAGATGACGAGGGATCAGCCGATACAGAAGGAACGTCTTCATTGCAACAAGGCTATGTGATCGAAGACGCGGATATGCTTGTTGCGACACCCTTCGACCCTTTGTTCTTCTTATTATCCCTGGTACCCGCTTGCAAATCAAAAGACGAGAGCTCATTCCGCCTGGCAGATGACTACTGGGAGATACTGTCAGAGCAGTCTCCGGTCCTTGCACGTCTGACGCGTAATGTGGCATTCGCTAAAATATTACTAAAGAGATTGGAAGCTATGTCAGATGTGCAGGATATTGGCGACGACAAAGTATACAGACCTAGTCAAGTTGGATTGGCACGTGTTTTGGCTAAGAAGGCATGCTGTATGCTTGGAAAGGATACTTGGCCTATATCGATGGATGAGAGCCTGGTGAAGAAAGAGCTTGAGATACCCATGCTGCAAAAACAACAACAAGACGTTGACGAGGAAATGGTCGATGGGCGCGATACAGAAAATGAGGTCAACTCTATAAATGCCTCCAAACCGAAAGAGCCAGCACAGCACCAACAGTTGGAACCTGCCGTACTCGATCGTATGCGCTTGCGCAAAGCACTCGACTATCTGCTCTTTGCCTATGTTCCGCAATCACTCAGAAGTGATATCGAGGCGGTATTACAGCAAGATGAACTCCGATCGACCACGGATCTCCTTGATCCGACAATTCTGAACGACCACCTCGAGAAGGTCAAAGAAGCTAAAAGCGAGGCAGTAGCACTACGGGCACTGTCTGACAATATCAGTCGTAAAAGAGGCATGGACGACGAGGAAACAACTGATGCTCGGGCGGAGAAAAAGCGGAAGAAGGATGAGGAAGAGCTGAAAAAGAAGAACGAGAGCAGGGCTTTGAAGAACCTCAAGAAGGTCGACACTTCTGGGATGAAGAAGATGAGCTCTTTCTTCACCAAATTACCTGCGAAGAAGGAACAGCCTGCTTGATATGCCGGTACTGGTCGACGCCATATCGCTCAACTTTATTAGCATTGTATGTTTGCATAGGCATTGGGTTGATTACGGTCTCCCTCGAGATGGGCAGCCATCGTCCAGATCTGGCTATACCCATTGTAATGCTCTTGTCCTGAACACAGGATTGCAAGTGAATGAAGCGCTCTTGATTGCGAGGTTCGAGTCTTGGGTTGACCGCGCTGAACCGCCAAAAGTACAGAGGTACTTGGCCAGTCTGAAAGAGGCAGGTGCTTTGAAGTCTACTAACCTCTTTGGATTCGTCTTGGTCTTCGAGACTTTCCTGTCTTGACCTCGAGAAGCATTCATATATCTGAACGGTATCAGGTATTCAGTCAGCAGTCTACCATGTAGTACCTCGTCGAGTTCCCTGTCTCCAATTTTTAGCATACTACAATTGAGATGGACGACACTTTCCGTGTAGTTTCAAGCTGATCGTCGCGTATCTCCGCGCTACCAGACGTTATTGGACTCCACGTTTACTTAGTGTCATGCTGTGCCGTGCCTGGCTTGTACATGTATCTTCTACTTTCATCTGGGGGCCGAAGCAGATTTTTGTGACTGCTCCTAGGTGAACTCGAGGCAAAAGTCTCGGTCTGGCACAAGACTGTGACTGGCATTCGTCGAGGTCCTTTGGCAAGCTTGGAGAGTTCCTCCCTCCAAACTGACTGCCAATATGACAACTTTCGATAATAAACAGCAAGTTCTCGTCGTCGTGCATACCCAACGTACAACATTGCTTACGCTTAAACCAGCTGGTACTTCATATCGAGACAATTTCCGAAAGGACAGGCTGTGCAATTCAACACATCGATGAGAGCATTCGGAGGGTCGGACTACAACATCAGCAGTGCCTATTTCTCACCTGATGATGGTACCAACTCGACCAACTATCACTGGCAGCTGTTCCCGGTCCAACTTCCAGCCAACGGCAGCTATGTTTTACGACCACGAAATGTGCCGGGGGGCTTTCTGAATGCAGTGCACGACTTTAGCTCAATTGCTCCAAAGTGTGTAACCCCAGCGGGACTAGACTGTACGTCGACGGCCACCATCCTTCCTTCTGTCGATCTTAATGCTGTGTGGACATTCACTGAGACATTTGATGGGACTGGGTCATTTTACATGACCAATTCCCAGAACGGAACTGGGTATCGTCTTGATTTGTGGTGAGTCGAAGTGATACTTCCTTGTGCAACTCATAGACTGATGTTGACCTAGGAACGGTGATGCGTGGATCAATCTGTCTCCCAACATTACGGGTAACCGACAAACTCAAAAATTTGCGGTTATTGCGGTTGGTCTGGTTACAGATCCTTCATTAAATAACGTGAGTCTACACGAGGATCCACGTCGCTGAAGCACTACTGATGCCTTTGCCGCCAGATCAGCAACTCTCTCCTGCATTATCCGGGCGCAAATGAGTCCTTCCCATATGCTTCCATTGCTGCAACTCTCCCTAGCACAACGACTTCACCAACAACAAGCCCGATTCCCACAGATACTACGGGTACTTCAACGCCTGTACCAGTACCAGGCCCTCGCGCTCCCATCGGCGCGATCGTAGGTGCGGTTGTGGGTGTAGCTGCCATTGCTGCCATCATATCTCTCTGGTGGTTTCTCAGGAAACGAAAAGCAAGATCGCAAGCAGCGTACCAGCCTGCAAGTTCCAGCCAGAACTCCCCAGTGGCTATGGACGATCTACCACCGTCCTACAATGATGATCCGACGAAAGCGCCGATGAATGTGGAGGTTACTGGACAGCCACTAGCAGAGGCGCCCTCAGATGGTGCACATGAGATGTCAGTAGAAGCGCAGAGATTGAGGGCAGAAGCGCCTGGGAGTGAGGCCCCAAGGTATGAGTTACCGGGTTGATGTGATAGTTTTATGAATGATGAATTTGATATGGCACATGATTTGCTGGTGATTTCTGGAACAGCTCTACTCTACTCCACTCCATCCATGACAAAAGCCCAACCTCAGACTCAAATCCACAGCCAAAAAGGACAAATCATACAGCTACGCTCCCTCTACTCTGAGTCAACCGAACGAAAGGATGGGCGGCCTGTTTTGTTTATGTCTCAATGATGATGCCTTTGTTTTTGAAGATATCAAGATATCTCGAAATTTTGTTTATTTCCTGTGATCGGTCGTCTTTCTCTCTCTTCCTTGCTGTTCCTTCTCGATGTTAGTTTTAAAATTGAGTAGAATGGTACGAGTATGGCCAAAGTTTAACGCTCCGTTGCTAGCTGCAATCTACTTGGGAAATAAAGATCATTTCTGCCATGCAATACACTACGTTACGTAGCGAGGAACAAAGAAAACAAAGAAGAGAAAAAATCTATTATACACATGACACAAATCATCAAAAGCATCATCATCGTCAATACGTAAACCATCCAATCCCATCCCTTCCTTCCATCATACAAATCTCCCCACATCGCCCTCCTCAGACACCCTTACAAGCAGCAATACAACTATCGACAGGCACACTCTTCCCCATCCCCCCTCCTTCTCCAATCGCTCCAGCACCTCTCAGCCTCCCCGCCATCAACATTTCAGTCCCCACCTTAGCCGCATCCCACCTCCTAAAACAAGCCCTAGCATCCACGCCTCCATCCCCTTCGAAGACCACCCACCCCTTGGGCACATACGGCCTATCCTCCGCACTCGCCGCCAGTATCGCGTAATCCTGGGCAAAAAGCAGCGCGCTCGAGAACGCTTGGAATTGGTCGCGTGCTAGCGGACCAATTAGGATGTAGAGCGCGAAGAAGGCGTCGAGCACGTAGATGTCCGAGGGGAGGAGGGAGGATTGGGAGAATGGTGATATTTCAGTGACGGTAGTTGCGTAATGTGAGGCTGTTGAGGCGGGATTTGAGGAGTTGCTATTGGCGGTAGTGGCGGCTTTACCGGCTGCAGCGCGCCAGAAGGCAGAGACTGTGCTGAGTGGTTCGTTTCCGGAGGATGTAGGGGTCGAGGAGACCTGGAAGAGACGGACACGGTAGTTTTCGCTTTTGGACTTTTGAGACCAGTAGGGTGCGTATCCGCTTGGTTTAGAAGGTACGTTTGCGTTTGGGAATAGAGATAGAAACTCTGCATTCTCGGCTCCACAATCGACTTCGATGATGTCGGCAAGCGAACAAGTATCCATCGCCATTAGGCGAGCGCCTGCGACTTCTTCGTGGTGTGCACCAGCGCCTTTCCAGAGATATATCTTGTCTGGTGAAGTACCGGGCACGAGGATGCAAGGGAAGCCAGGACATAGACTCGTGGTAACTAAATTAACTTCATCGAACGTGAGGTGGCCAAAGTGGCGACGACCGCGCAAGAGATACGACGATTTCTGTGTTGCTGAGTAAGAGCCATTTCGTGTTACGAGGATACCGCCGAGTGCTTGGAGGAAGTTGGTCACCTCCTCGCCTTGTAGCAGGTGGATGAATGTCGCTGATGCTTTTTGGGCCTCAGACGTGGCATAAGAGACAGCAGAGGGGATGTGTGTGGCTGGTACATCTATACCTGTCCATAGATACACTTCTGTTGTGCGTGCGCCCGTGCTAGCACTGCCGAAGATGTGCGTGCAGAGATACATGGAAGCTGAATAGAGCACATGATCTTGCTGGAGAGGTAAAGACGATGTTGTGCCATCGTGGTGTACCTCTACAATTATTTTGCGTAACGTCTTGAGCTTGGAGGTGTCTTGGGAGAGGCCTGTAGCCACGATGGTACTGGTATCAACGTCGAGATGTGTGCGTGCATTGGAAGGATTCTGAAAGAAGGCGCCGATAAGACGGCCTGCTTCTGTGGTTCGTGGAATCGGCGATGACGTGGAAGAGGTTGTACTGTGTTTGCCATTTGACTGTGTGGTGATAGGTGTTTTCACTGCGGACGAACCAAGTCCAGTAGGCATCGCTGCAGGCTGTGGCGGGCGAGGTGAGGTAGCTAACTTTTGTCCATTAATCTCATTGGTCGGCACCAGCAACGACGAGGAAGAGGTCGATCGTTGCGCTTTTGTCGAGTTGAAATCTATTGGCGAGCTCAATGGACCGACTTCCTTCTTCTTCTCCATCGTCATTGGCCGACCCCATTTAGCAGCCGCTCCTCTCACGGACAACCCACTGATGTCGTTGTTGCTGGCAGGAATCTCTTTGCCACCAACCTTCTCTGTATTTTCGTCAATTTCGATGATCGAGGAAGTTTGAGTGCCAGAAATGGATCGAAGACCGTTCGGTTTGGAAGGCTTGGGTGGCAATGCAGAGGACGGCGACTTGACGGTAGGTAGAGTACTATCTGCTCCATTTGTCGTTTGGTCGTCTTTACTAGTCTGAGTAGGCGAAGTCAATGATTTTCGCCTATCCGACAACGCAATACCTGGCTCGGGCTCAGACTCTGCAGATGCAAACGACGGAGTGACTCTACGGCTACTCGACGCAACTCTAGGCTTATGGGTTGAAACTGCCCTAACGTCCGATGAAGATTTCCTAGGCATTGGCGGCCTGGATTCTTGCTTCGCGGCAACAGCTGGTGTCTCTGTCTTTGGTGCACGTCGTTTTGGCCCCTTGGCACGGGCTTTCGTCATATGCTGCAATGGTCTATTGTCCCCAGCTTCTGGTGAAGCACTTTTCGTTTCCGCTGGGCGAGCAGAAGTCGATGGACTACCTGGCGCTTCTGAAGGTACGAAAGGAGAAGGTCCTCGTGCAAGTATACTTGCTAGATTTGGATTGAACCGCTCAGCTAGCTTGCTACTTGCTACAGTCTCTTTTCGCAGTGGCTGCGGCGAGACGATACTCCTCGCAGATGGTGCTTGCAGTTCTTGCTTCCTTTCAACCTCTTCGGCAGCCTCACTAGCAGCAACAGCTTTGAGATTTGGTGCCGAAGCTTTGTTTGCGAGCGTACGTCTTCGTGCAATCGCTTCTGGTGTCGTTGATCTTTTGACTGGTGAAGTTGATCGACTTCTGCTTGATTCTCCGCCTTTAGTTTGCATTGTCTCTTTCTGCTTGAGGAGGCTATCTTTGAACTCGTCTTTGGTGGGACTCTTTTGAGGACCATCTGTTAAAGCAAGACCTGCTTTCCCACGAGTAATGTTATCTTTCAAAATATCTGGTGCCACATACTTTTCAGTTACTGTGCGCTTGAGTTTTCCAGCTGCATTGCGAAATTCCAATTCTGACTTGTCCGTACTATCTGCAGGCTGTTCTCTTGGCTTCAGGGTCGATCGAAAGTCCTTCTTTGGTGGTGTAACAGGCTTCGGCTTGCCCTTGACTGACCCCGATGAGTACAAAGGAGGATCTATATTCTTTTTCTCGGACACATCTTCCTTCGGCGCGTCTGACGGCTTCTCTAACACACTAGGCTTTGGTTTCTTCTCCGGCAGCATTGGCTGACCCTTGTTTTCGGGCAAGGTGCGTCCGCCATTCAAAGTGCTCGAAGTGACCTTGTCCATACCAGACTCTTTCATCGCGCTTGTCACATCCACGCTACTCCTCTGAATCCTGTTCTTATGTAGCTCAGCCATCCAGCTCGGTTGTTGCGGTCCTGTGGACACCTTGGGCGACTCTGGTCGCGTCAAAGCACTCTCAAGCCACGATGCCTTGACAGGACTGAAACGTTTCGACGGGCTGGAGGGCGAAGCCATAACATCATCTTTTACACTCGAAGATTGCTCTGGAGATTGCGGATCAATAAGGTCGACTCCATGCTTCTCGCGAGATTCTGGACTACCACCAACATTGTTCCTCGATGCTGCGACTGAATTGGCTCTACTAACAGACGGCGAAGTCTGAGCACTCCACCGCTTGCTGACACTGTCTGACCTCTTCGCCATTGCACTCTGGACAAAGCTGCCAACTCCTTTGGTAGGTGAGCCAGGTCTACATAATGTCGCGGAGCTGTAGGGCACTCCTGATTCTGGACTACCCGCTGGACTGAACATTTGCGATGCATTGACGGTGTTGGATTGCCCTACAGGGGTCTGCACCCGAGGTTTGCCTACGCCAGAAGGCGGTGGTGACGCTAAAGGCGAGGACGTGGCAGGTTCTTCCTTCTCTTCTTCTACTCCTTCTTGCCTCGAGGTGCCCACCAGCCCATGCAATCGCATCTTATTCGCAGACAAATCAACAACGTCTGTATCCTCCACTTGATTCTTCCTATACGCTGCCGAGTTGGTACCTCGATCTGCCGTCTGCCGGAAGAACAGCGCATCTTTCGACCCTAAGCTTCTTGCGATAGCATCTCTGGACATATTTTCTGGTTCGGGCACTGAGGCTGATTTAGTCAGAGGTGATGGAGCACGGTCTGCTGCAAGTGACATGGGTCTCGATCGGACACCTCGTAGTGAGCCAGGCCGTTGTTGCCATGACAGAGTACCTGCTCTTGCTGGAACGTTTATAGGTTTTGGCGGTGGTGTAGGCTTGATCGTTTCATTTAATGGGTCTGGAGCCGGGGCTTCGAGGTTGGAGAGCGTGTCTTCGTCGAAGCATCTGGCAGGTGTATTCACTCTTGATTCTTGTGTCTTTAGCCCTTCTGTACTTGTGGTCGAGCTTGGACGAGACGACGATATTGACGAACTGGCTGGTTCAATTCTTGCTGGCAGCTTTGGCTTCGACACGGGCGATTCGAGTCTAGAGGGTGTACTCCTCTCCACTTGCCTAGCAGGACTCTCTCCAGCATATCCTTTCTCATTGGCCGAGGCCGCAACTGGCGCAAGACGTGGTGAGCCCAAATGCGATGCCGCTGAATCAGGTCTCGCTGACAATCTAGGTGAAGCATATCTAGAGCTCGGTGTTCCCGGACGTGATTGTTTTTCAGGTGACAACGATCTTGCGCGTTCTACATCCATTCGTTAGTTCTTGCTTAGATACCCTCTCCAGACTTTATTTGGCCATGCTTCACCTAATCGTCGTGCTTCTCTCTGTCGTCTTCCTTCCAGGATATCCTCTTCCAGCTTTCGTGTCCTTTCGGCATCTTCCTTGTCACGTTTATCACTTAGTTCCCGGATACGCTTGAGAAATTCTTGCACGTCTTCTGAGCCTTCGCTGGGGTCTAGTGTGGACATCTTAGCCAGTGTTGTTGTTTGTTGTTATTGTTGTATATGATTAACGTGTCGATAGGTGGGAAGAGGCTGGACTAGTCGGTACGATTGTTGGTCAGGATACTCCCTCATGCTCCATATACATACAACAGCAAAATATAAAAAAGACTCTAGGGTAAACAAGAACTTGAATTGCAATGGCGTCGAAGATGGCCTATTTAGCCAGCACGTGACAAATGTGGGGAAGGTGTTTCAGATTCTTAAGCACGTAAGCAATAATAAAGCAGTCATGAAGAGTAATGATACTTTCATACACGAAGCGACCCAGCAGGGCCTAAAGCTAGACTGTATATACAGAACAAACCACAAAAACGCCATTTCCTTCAAGTTCATAAGTCATTTCAAACCCCATTCATCATTAGCCATCACCCTCCCCTCTCACAGCAGCATCGTAGCTAGGTATAGGCGGACTGCGAGGAGCTGCCTCTGCCTGCTGACCGGCCAACAGAGGCCTCTGATCACCTTCCTCCAAGTGCACGCTTTTCTTTCCTCTTCCTAAACTGTTCAAAGCTCTTTGTAGAAACCAATTAGGTCTGGGAGTAGCATCTTCATCTATCGAAGCAGCTGCTTGACTTCCCCGTCGATCAGTGGGAATGTCGATAGCTAGGCCCTGTTGTCGTGATCGCTCTTCTGGCGGTGGACTTTCATACTGTGGTGGTGGAGGTCCCTCTGCTTGCGCAGCAGCAGCCGCGAAATGCGCGTCGAACAGTCCCGGGGGTAGATTAAGTCTCTGTAGCCCTTCCGATGCTTGTAGCGCCTCGACAAAGTCCACCATATTCTGCTCTTGAGGCTGTGGCTGATCTGTATACTGTGAGTAGTATGATTGTACACTCCTCGTAGGCGAACGACCATTATCCGAAGCTTCTGCGGGATCCTCATCATCATCAACTACGCTGAGTTGCGCCAGAGATATATCTGTCGGACTTCTGAGTGGTCCAGGGCTTCGCGGCTGTTGTCTTGAAGGTCGCATCTGCTGACTTGCGATCCTGAGATGTCCTCGACTCTGTGCCCATGATCCATACTGCCATGCTTCGCCTTCTCTTACACCACGTAATCCACCCTCGAGCAATATACTCCCTGCCTCACTACCATATGGTGGTGGCGGTGCCAGACTTCCTGTCATTGGTGCTAATCCCCACTTCTTGACATTGGCTTCGATGAACAGGAATCCCATTTGCCCAAAGTTGACGTGTATCTTACATGGTCCGGTAGCACCGAGAGTGGGGAAGAGGTTTTGTGTTTTGAGATTGTGTGTGACGTCTTCTAGTTTGCGACCATTGCGAGTGAAGAAGACAGTACCTGTCCGAGGTCGATAAGCAACGCCGATTACATCGCCAACAACGTACGGAGGGCCATAAGGTGCAGTGGGAGCAAATGGCTGGTTAAACCGCCGTGGTCCTTGCGACGTGTATGCAACAGATGTCTTGTGGTATCCTATAGCAACCATAAGTCTTCCAAGGCTCTCGAGAAGTGAAGGAAGAGTTAGTACATACCTGGTAAGCGAAACAAAGGATATGGTTTCGTAGTAAAGCCGATAGAGATATTCGTTGTTTCAGGCATGTCGTAGATCTTTGCTTCCCAATAATACACATCATTTTGTTTCGGAACAGGCAGATTCGTCTGAACACAGCATACAGAGTCGAAGAACTCCACCTCTGTGCGGCCCATGACAAAACAATTCGCGACTTCAGGCTCCGGCTCAAATTCCCACGCTGATACGCCCTTTTCTTGAATAGCCAGAAACTGCGACAAGGAGATATCCGTCTGCGAAGACTCGGGAGGGTTTGCTTGAATATATGCTAGGACATGTCAGCATATATCGCGGACCAGCAGACACTCATATCCCCACCTTTTGCCCTCAGATACTCCGTCCGTTGTATATCGTCCATCTGCTCCAATGCCTCCGTCTCCTCTTTCAGAAATTGCTGCTCGTCATCATATTCTCCAGGTCTCCCTATCCGATCCAAGAATATTCTGCCCCGATTCGTGTACCCAAGCAAATATACTAGCACAAGTATGATGACGATAAGTATTGCCGAGCCAAATGCAGAGAGCATGCCAATAAGAATGCCCTTGCCAGTGGCGCTCAGGTGGTTCGAACCAGGAGGTTGATCGAATCTTGGACGACCAGAGGGATATCTATTGTATGCGTTTGGTGTCATGAGAGGCAGTACTGAGGTTTGTAAGGTCGATGATTGTTGAGAGTAAGCACCATCGTGGGCACGGTAAATGTTATTGAATTGAGCCATTCCACAGGCAGACGCCAGGGGCAAATCGCAGATTGCTTCAAGCGACTCTCCTTCAAGTCGTAGTCTTTCAGCCGTTCGCCAGTCGATGCGAGGACAGTCGAGTCACAAGATCAGACAGCCAAGCTTTTGGTATACGCAATCGGCCGACTTATGTTCGTCACAATGACTTCCTTCGAGTTCCTGGAGCTGATGTTGCAATTCTTGCTGAACCTTTCCGATGACTACGCCTTGCGCTTTGCTCCAACGTAGAGGACGATGGCGATGACGAGGGAGGATTGAGCCGCAAGCTGATGGCACTACTTGTTGAGGAGGAAATGGTCGCTACTGGTGGAAGAGCCGATAGGTATAAAGAGATTTGAGGAGAGGAACAACAACAAGACAAAGCAAAAACAAGTCGTAGAGTTTAAGATGATAGGGGAGGGAGCACTCTAGTCAGAGGCTGGAAGCATGAGGCGGCCTGGATCGTCGTTTCGTAAAGTGGGGGTGAGGGTGATGTCGCCCGTTGTTGTGAGCTCGTTTCACATCTGTAGCCCCTTTCCGAATGACACCTTCTCCTTGAAATAGAGAGCTTGATTCTGCTAATCCGACGATACTTATACAAGAATGAAGAATGCACATGTAGGTCGTGACGAAGCCTGTCCCGCACTACATTCATGCCCTGCGAAGTGAATCCAAATGCTTCCACCAAAAGCCAGCAATCCCTGCTCCGCATCACAAAAAAGCAATGGCGAATGCCGCCACAACCACCAGCGCGAGCATGGCATGCCGATTCGTCATTGGTTTGCTTGCATTGGATGCCAGATGTTGAGGCATATTTACGGCATGCGGCAAGTGATTGATGATGTTGAGTTCAGGCAATGTTCGTCCTTCTGCTGTATCATTCGACTGTCGTGCAGCAAGGCGTGTCGTCGTCTGCGCAAGACTATTCACTTGTTGTCGATATGTGGTGAGAATGTTTGTCGAGCGTGCCCCAGGGCAGAAGATGACTTCAAAGCCAGGTCCCGATGGGATGATGAAGGTAGAAGTCTGATCGTCGTAGGCTAAAGAGAATGTCAGTGTCTGCGAAAGTCAAGCATGTCTATGACACGACTCACCATAACTGTATGCGTCTGGACAAACGCCTTTGGCAGACTGACTGTATTGACTTGGGTGACACGTTGATGGTGAGTTATATTGTCCGGTACAGCAGTCCGCCGGCAGATTCCATTTCGAGCAGGCCGAGTAACAAGGATCAAATTCGGGTCTGTTGATGCTGCCATCAGGATAGATATACACGCCTCCATTTGGTCCAGTTGAAGAGCTCACTTGAAGGTTATATGGGCACCATTGCGCAACTTCTGAAAGTGTTGTCGAATTGTCAAAGGACAATGGAGCATCACCAGTAGTACCCAAAAACGATTGTCCATTACTATACGGATTGTAACCTGGCGCCTGCAGATTCCCAACTGAGCCAACACAAGAGGGATTCGTGAGATGACCAGGCAGATTCTGCAATGTTGTGCTGGGACCAGCTAGTAGCTGTATTGCAACCGGCAGGTTGTATCCATCGACAAGTGACAAATCGTAGTACGAATGTCCATCACCAGCGTCCATGGTGAACTCGGCAAGCGTCGTTGGTACTTGGCCCTATCGTAAGATCAGTCACCTGTACAACATTGCTTTCGCGATCTGCCTACCGTGCCAGTACAGCTGACCACTCCACCACAATCGCCCGTCGAACATGTACCCCCAGCATTACCATTGAAAGTACAATTCGTTCTTCCCCAAACGCGACCTTGCCAGTTCTCAGACACCATGAGCGTACTATTGCTGCCTGCAGTCAACTGGAATCCACCAGTACCTGGCCCAGTGCCGCCTTGTGTCAAAATGCCAGGATATATTGTTTCGCCGCATTGATTTGAAATGGTTAGTGGTGTGTTTGCTGATTGTCGCCGGTCCAGATCTAGTGGCTGCGGAAAGCGCTCGATGTGATGGTTTTCATGTGAAGCCCTGATGGGCTGTGATATGAGTAGGAAGAGCAGCGCCTGTAGTGAGAAGAATAGGTAGCCTGACATGGCGCAGCAGTAGAGACGTCGGTGTGAAGCAGGTATCAGGTAAAGATAGCGCGTAAGGTGATAGGTTGTAGGGTCTGCGATGGTTGCGCCGGTGATGTTGATGAGGTAGTGATGGATGCGAGACGAGGTTGATGAAGGACAGATGAGAACTGCGCCCAGCGTTGGAGGTTGGCTGCCCGCGTTGCGATTCTTGGTAGACCGGTCGTGACTGCCTTTTCGAGTGTGTGTGTAGACGAACGAGGCATAACATGAACAAAATCCCGAACTCGAAGTATTCGTAACATTGTTGTCGCCAAAAAACAGATGTGCATTTCTTTCATCTATTTACTTCATCTCGTCTTACCATGTCCTTGTGGTTTCCCACCAGTACTCTTGCCTTTACTTTTACTTTCACCTCTTGGCTTACTCTTGCTTTTGCTATCGCCACTTGGCTTACCCTTACTCTTGCCATCACTACCTGGCTTACCGTTCTTATGCGGCGCGAGGACACCACCACCAGCACGTTCAGCCTTACCCTTCTTCCAGCCTTGAAAGCCTCCTCCTCCAACCCGAATATCTCTAGCCTCAAGTTGTTTCTTCTCCTTACCACTCAGCGGTCCTTTCTTATCCTTTTTGGAGCCACCTCCATCACCATTGACGAGACCGAGACGCTCTACCTTGCCCTTCTCACTTGCACTCTGCTTGTCTTTCTCGTTCTGGAACCATGTACGTCTTGGTCGACTTTGGATTTCATCCTCATATTTGACCAAGTTTTCACCCTTTGTCAGATCGCGCTCCGTCTGCTGTATCAGGCGCTCCTCCTTCTCTTCGGCAAGAATGGCGTCAATCTCTTCTTGATCAGCTTTGACTCTGTCGGTTAAGGCATTAATCACATCCACAGGCAAATTCCTGGTTCTAATGACCGCAGATTGACCCTTTGCTATACGTAGAATAGGCTTTAGGAGAGTGCGTTCGGAAGCCTGCTTCTTTGTTGCTGTTTTGCTTTTCGAGGACGAGAACAATGTACATGCCACACCAGATCTTCCAGCACGAGCAGTACGACCGACTCTGTGCAAATAAGTCTCCGTCTGAGTTGGTACTGTAAAGTTGATTACAGTCTCGACATGCGGGATATCCAGACCACGAGAGGCTAGATCGGTGGCTAACAAGTGCATGCATTCTCCTTCTCTAAAAGACGTAATCGCTGCTAGACGTTGTTCTTGTGACATGCTACCATGGAGCTCTGCTGCCTTGAGGTTGTGAATTGCGAACAAGACCTTGATCCGATGAGCAAGATCCTTTCGTGGGCAGAATATGATGCTCTTTTGTGTGTACACATTTGAGCATAAGTGCAGCAAGTAGGCTAGCCTGCGATCCTCATCAATGTCATCTGTCGCACCTTTCATTTTGATGAACTCCTGCACTAGACCTTTGACAGTTTCACGCTTGGCATTTACCATCAGTCGTGCAGGTCTGTTCATCCCAACACGAATTAGCTTATCCAGATCTTCCGTCATTGTAGCTGAGAACAGCATAGTTTGCCGACTTTTAGGAATCGTCGTAATAATCTCATTAAGCTCGTCCGCGAAACCGTCTTCAAGCATTCGATCTGCTTCATCCAGTACCAGGATCTCCAGGCTTTCCACTTGGAATGATGCTGTGTTCCGCATATGATCGATGAAACGACCAGGTGTAGCAATTACGACATCAGGACGCTTCTTAAGTACCTGTTCCTGTTCTCTGAGACTCAGACCACCAACAATCAGAGCGAACGTGACATCAGTAAACTGCGCAAGCTTCATGGCAACATTGAAACATTGCGCTGCTAATTCACGAGTGGGCATGAGTATAGCCACTCTCGTAGTGGGCACCTTCTTCGGCCGATACAACAGTCGCTCGAGGATGGGAATGACAAAGGCAGCGGTCTTACCAGAACCAGTAACAGCACCACCGACAACATCCTTGCCCATGAGTGCTACAGGCACTGCCTTCACCTGAATGGGTGTGGCCGTGTTGAAGCCTACTGCCGCAAGACCTTTCAAGATGGGTCGTGACAAGGACATGCTCTGAAAGGACGTGGATGTTGTAGATAGTGGCGCATTCTCAGGTGCTCCGTCCTCGGGAGCGAAGAAAGCAGCGCGCTTGGCCGCCATTTCTGGATCCTCTTCTTTCTCATCTGGTCCTTCATCATCCGTCATAGCATCATCGGGATGCGGTACTGGAGCAGCGATTTCGCCATCATCTTCTTCTTCATCTGACTCGGTTGGCATCTTGAGCTTGGGATCTTGTTCGTCGTCCTCGCTGTCGTCACCGCCTTCGTCTTCATCTTCGTCCTCGTCATCGTCTTCCGCGCCCATGCCAAAGGTGTCTGCCGCTAGTAACTCGTCATCCTCAACATCTACGTCGATCCCATCAGCCTCATCTTCACTTTCGTCCACATCCACGTCCTCCTTCTTCGGCGCATCCTTCTCCGCTTGCTTCCGTCTCCTCTGAATGATTTCCTCAATCCCAAGTGCTTTTGTAGGCACAGCTGCACCGTTCGATGTCGCTGACAGTGCCCAATCTCCAAAACCCTCCACTATTCCATCCTGATCCTTGCTGACTGCAAACTCAAAATCAGGATTCATGGTGCCATCATCCATGCCTCGTTCGGCGTCATTATCTGCAAGTCTCCCTTCCTCCTCCTCTTCTTCTTCGTCTGGCTGTTTAGTCTTCTTGTTCTTCCTCTTCTTGAATTTGGTCGAAATGACTTCCGCTGCTTCTCGCTTGCGCTTGCGGTCGGTGGATGGTTCTGGGACTGCTTCTTCTTCCTCTTCTTCGGAGAAATTGGGGATGTCGTCTTCGTCGTCTTCTATGGTCGGTACGAAGTCGTCCAGAAAACGGGAGGGAGCCATTGTATGAGGCGGGTATGTGATGTGGGAGGGATGCGAGCTGAGACGCATCTGAAACTTGCTTCTGAAAAAAGTCCTGGATTGGAGAGTTTGCGGACCGACGTCTGGATCTGATTAGATTAGAGCTAACAATGAGATATGTTTTTCGAGACTTTAATTTTCGAGACCTCAATGCATAGAATAGTGTCCAAGACGATTGGGCAGGAAAAAGTCTCTCTTTCTATTGTACGTGACATTATTGTGATCCTGTGGCAACCTCCAGCACAAACATGACAAAACCTCTCCACGCCATCGTCGACTACGAGGACCCCTACGTCCAACCCATCATCATCTCTGCATTACAATCCCAACTCGGCAGCGCATGCACCATTCACACGCACCCGCACACCCTCCCACCCACTTCAGCCATTCGCCTCCTCCAAACCCGCTCCTACGAAACCCTCGACCTCGAACACAGCCTGCTCTCCACACCAAACTCCACGCTAATGAACGCCTACATAATCCGCAAAGCCTTGATCCGCAAACACTACCTCTCCAATCTCGTGGCACACCACACCACCAAAAGCCCCATTTCCGCACTAACGAAGCACTTCAAACCCGCCGAGGACTTTGAGCTGGATTATGCCGAGTTTCTGGACGATGCGCTGGTGGAGTGTTTTGAGCTCAGAGCGAGTTTTGAGCGGAATGAGGGGAGGGAGGGGAGGGAGAGGGAGTGGTGGATTTTGAAGCCGGGGATGAGTGATAGAGGGCAGGGGATTAGGTTGTTTAGTGGGGAGGAGGAGTTGAGGGGGATTTTTGAGGAGTGGGAGGGTGATGAGGAGAGTGAGGACGAGGACGATGATGCCAAGGATGGGGTGGAAGATGGAGATGAAGCTGAAGATTTGGACGAGCATGCCGGTGCTGATCGTGATTACATTGTGACATCGCATCTACGGCATTTCATCGTACAACCATACATCGACCCGCCTCTTCTGTTACCAGATCTTCCTTTCAACAATAGGAAGTTTCACATTCGGACGTACGTCGTTGCCGCCGGTGCACTTCGAGTTTACGTGTACACACACATGCTCGCTCTATTTGCGAGCGAACCTTATAGTCCACCATGGTCAAGTAGTGAATACAACGACACTACTGATGGTGATGATGATGGGCTTCTCCTCCAGCGAATGCGCAATATACATCTCACAAATACCTGCGTCCAGAAAACACTCGGCCACGATACCATAGACGAAGACAACGTGTTTCTCTTCTCCAAGCTTCCTCTACCAACAGGGATGCACGACTCTATCCGCGACCAAATCAACGAAACCGTATCCGACCTCTTCAAAGCTGCCGCATCACAACCTACAAACTTCCAGGCCTTGCCTAACGCTTTTGAGGTGTTCGGACTGGACTTCTTAGTGGACGAAACACAGAACATCTGGTTGCTGGAAGTAAACGCATTTCCGGACTTTAAGCAGACTGGAGAAGAGTTGAAGGAGGTCGTGATCAAAGGTCTTTGGGAGGATGTCGTGAATGTAGTGATTGCGCCTCATTTTGATATCGGTACTTCTGAAGTACGGAGAGGGTCTGGAGAATTGGTCAAGGTGTTGGATCTGGATATGGGCAGGGGCTGAAAGGAGCCGCTCAATGTTGGAGCTTTGCTGCCCACATTTGTGAACCTGGGTCAGACTTTCCACGGCCACTCGAAGCCTAACTCAACCGACTCGAAGGTGGGAATTAAAGATGACCTGCTCAAGAGACACCCTGTAAATGTCCTGAGGGGCTTGCCGCGCAGCCGCGCGGGCAGGCCGTACAGTGTAGCGCAAATCCTGGTGGTAGGGAGGGACCTTGTCGAATCTCAGACGTTTGGGAAAGTCAAGAAGAGCTTGAGGCTGTAAGAAGACTGGCCAGTGCAAGCTGAAGAGGGAACCAAGCCTCGCCATTAGTATAAGAAAAGGCGATCTTTAGCATCTTGCACGACCCAGGCAAGTCCCTCCTTTAGGTTCTCACCAGTCACTGCACTGCAAGTCATGATTTTCCACGTATGACTTTTGATGTTATCAAGCTGTAAACCCTGCTAGATATTAGCCGACGGAAAACCATGTCATGACAAAACACTCCCTACCTTTCGAATATCCATCTCGTCCATTGCGCCAGCAACGTCACTCTTGTTCTTGAATACTAACAGACTTGCGCCCATCAATCTCTGCTTCAGATTAGCCATACAGTCAAGACACCCATATTCCGTCATGTCTCCTACCTCTTCCAACAGCAGACCTGCAAGCTCAGCTCGACAATCTTCCAGTCGCTCACGATCAGTCGCATCGACGACCCAGATCAAAGTATCCGTCTTCTCAAAGTAGTTCTTCCAGTATGTTCGGAGTGTCTTTTGTCCTCCAACGTCCCCTGAATAAGATGAGTAACTGTCACATCAGACTTGAACTACAATGAGAATTCTCACTCACATATATTCAACTTATATCTTACAAGGTCAGCATTGTGTTAAGAATGCTATACATCGTCGACTACGACATACCCTTCATAATCGATTGTCTTGATGATAAAACCAAGTGTGGGACTGACACCATTGATGTCCTCGTCCATAACCCGTTTCACAATTGTAGTCTTTCCAGCGTTATCGAGACCTCTTGACGTGTTAGCATGTCTCAGTCCCTTGTGTAGCTCCTTTTAGCTTACAGCATCAGGATACGCATTTCTTTGTCCTTGAGACGTGCTTTGCGGAGGATAGAAAGCATGATGGATTTCAACGAGCTCCTCTGATTGCACCAGGGTGACTGTTGATATTATACAGGCCAGCTTATGAATCCAGCATCTGATATTGTCGTCTAATGTACATTGACTGAAAGAGTTAAGGGTAATACCAAGGTAACGAAGAACAGGGTTGGCCTTGAGGAGCCCTAACCCGCCAGAGAGTGGCGAAGCGCAATGTAATAGCTACCTCATGTTTGTACTATATATCTTCACAATTGGAAGCTGACATCGGAATCAAGGAAAAAACAGAGCTGATCATGAGTGGTATAGGTATACAGATTGAAGTCTCAACCCGTGCGCACAGGATACTCTCATTCAGGGTAGGTTTGATCAAAAGCTGATATTGCAAGAATCATCGTACTAGTTCGAACACATTTGACAGGATAACAAAGGAGGCGCAAAGGAATTCATGACTAGGGAAGTCCTTGGGCTTCTTGGTTTGCGCATGTTGTTACTTGGTTAATCATGTCAGCAAAGTTCACATGTAGTCGTTCCGTGAAGGAGATGCAGGGGTGACAAAGGTCAATGGAATCAGTTTTGGGCCACGGTGAACAGATCTTCCATTGACGTGAGTGGAAAAAGTGCTCGAACGGTTGTTGTATATCTTTTTGTTGTACATCAAATCCCAGCCAGCTCGTCATGAAAATCTGCTTCTTTGGAGACGATCAAGTCAAGCATACCAACCAGCCTTTGTACTGTTTCTAGAAGCCAACCTGTCGTGCAAGTCATACTGCTAGTTTCACAGTCCCAACCATGCTCCTTTCATCTCTTTCTCACTACTACACATCTATGCAGCAGCGATGGCCTTTCTCGCCCTAGCACCCCTTTGCCTGCTGTTCAAGTGACCCGCCTCCCTCTCCACTGCCTGTGTGGACTTCTGCACAACCTCCTCGCCCTCGGTCAAAATCAGCTCGATGTGGCATGGCTGGGACATGTATGCGTTGATGCGACCGTGGGCACGGTAAGTGCGGCGGCGCTGCTTAGGTGCTTGGTTCACCTGGATGTGCTTGATGAGGAGAGCGGAGGTGTCGAGGCCCTTTGTGTCGGCGTTGGCTTCGGCGTTCTTGAGAAGGTCGAGGAGGTATTTGGCGGACTTCTCGGGCCAGCGGGCACGGTCAGTGCCAAATGGCTTACCTGTGGTAGTGGATTAGTATGAGCAAGTAGTTTGTTGTAAGTCGTGCTGGTGATGAAGGCTGCGTCTTGACGTTGTATCCCTTTTGTCTGTTGATTTTACTGTCTTATTCTCTTGCATTCATGGTCGTCGTTCCGCCGTCGTCTGAATATGTTTTGATGTCTGGATGGATATCTTTCTCTACTTTTGCAACATGACGCGCCTTTCCCCCCAACACGTTCAAACAGTGAGAATGCCACATACCCTGACCGGTTCTACCCATGCTGCCATTGTATCTGCGGAAAGGAATGGCCTCCTTCTTCTCACGGACGTTCTCGAGGTACTTGACAGCGCGCTGAAGTTGCATGCCGTTGATGGCCTGAGCGGTCTCATGGGTGTTCTTGAAAGAGACACTACAATAACATTCCGTCAGCCTTTAATCCTCATGCTTTTGCTACAGTATCGCCAGTCTGTTGTTTTGCTGATCATTTCTGAATCATTCTCTTGGCTGTTTCTGAAGATGTTTTTCATGGATTAAAGTAGTCCTACCGGAGGTATGAGCCGCGCGAGCGGGCGCTCTTGGCCTCGCTGATGGGAGTGCTACCGTAACGAGCCTAAGAATGAAGGCATGTTAGCCTTCATTGTTTCTTTCTTTCTTGATTGATGTATTGCGATGCGAGTTAAATCGGAGCTGGAGTGATGGCTAGAGCGTAGGACAATGTGCGGTGCCATGGCTGTGCTAGTGGAATTATCTTTTCGTACCATTTGTGCTGTGATGTGTCGTTAGTCGTGGATGAAACGGAACTTCCTTTGACGTTAGCGACGACGAGGACGATTTTTTGGTGGTGTGGTAGCGATTGCCAAGTCGAGCACGGAAAAAAGCCGCACCTTTAAAGTGGCCCGTGCTTTTCACCCTCGCTTCAATCTAAGAACCACCATCACAATCATGTACGCGACATACTGTTCTTGCTCAGTTCTTATACTTGGAGAGGAGAAGAAGATCAGAAGATCCAATTGGCATGAGCGTTGTTCGTCTATGTGATTTATGTGCAATGAGTTTGGTTTATGTTCCAAAACATGCTTCAGCATTCAGCGCACACCTTTCTATAAGTGCTTCTACCTGCACCTGTTGAATGTGACCTGTTGGCTAAGATTACTGTAAACGTCATCGGTCTGCTGCTACAGTAATCATTCAATTACAGACATTATTGCAATATCACTTCGGAGCTGCGATACTGGTCTAAGTCGTTAGTAGCATCGAGATGCATGAGGCAGTGCACAGCGCGATGAAGGAAATCGCAGTCCTCACATCTGTTGCCTCTTATACTTAAGACGAGGCACGGGCGTCGAAAGATCCCATAGACCAAGGATGAGATGGACTTGAGTGTCGTACATGAGATTGAGGTCGACAAGCATAAATCACGATCATTCATAGCTCGATACAAAAAGCAGTAAAAGGAGGACTTTTTGGTCTGCCTTGTCTAGCCAGTGAATTGCATCAATCACCACATTCGTTAATCGTAAAACTTTGCCCTTTCTATACCCATTCTATTTTCCGCCAGAAAACTCCTCAAAACGACGACTCATACAATCAAGCCCAAACTCTCATTTCGAGCTGTAATATGTTAGCATTGCATATAGCCTTCTCTGATCATATCGCCAGAACTTACGCATCATACGCATCGCCGAAACACTCCTTTCCAGTTTTGCTGTGTTTACTCTGCGCGTGCTCATCAAGCGCCTGTCATTGATCAGTTACATTCATTCTCCATCCGTCTGTTACCTCTCGAACTCCAGGACATTACATACCTTCTTGTTGGTAGTCTGCAAAAATGGCTGCAAGCAAACCGAGCACTTCTTGTTCATTGCTGCAGTATTGACTTTGAGTTGCGACTTGGCGCCACCTGCGGCATCTTTTGCTGCGCGCTCCCTCTTTTGTGCTGCTTTGGCTCCGTTACCACCACCCATATTGTATGTCTTTGTGGGGAGTGAAGGGATGAAAAGGAGCGTGGTGATTGAGTGGTTGGCTGTTGTAGTAGTGACTAACTTGGTAGAAAAAAGTTGAATTTGTCAGGCTCAAGCACGATTATTAATCCAGGTACCCGGACCGACGACTTTTTGATTTTCATCAAAAATTATCACAACCTCTTTCAAACTCCCCATATTCGCAAACTCACCACACCTACAGCTCCTTCATCGATACCAGTCGCTACAAGTTCATCCAGGAGCCAACATATCTAGTTCCCGTTCTTAATCAACACCAGCAGTCTCCTTGGCTTTAAGAAACTTCACAGACAAAGAAAGAGCCTAAGAAATGGCCTACACACCAGGAGGACGTGGTGGTGATCGCGGCGGACGTGGTGGCCGTGGTGGGTTCGGTGACCGTGGTGGACGCGGAGGATCTCGAGGTGGTTTTGGCGATCGTGGAGGCCGTGGTGGAGGTCGTGGAGGTGGACGTGGTGGATTTGACCGTGGTGGTCGTGGAGGAGCTCGTGGAGGAGGCCGTGGTCGGTAAGTTGCAAGATGAGCTGTGATCGTGTGAAAACTGCAATGCTAACTATACGTTTCTTAGTGGTGGTGACCGTGGTGGCCGTGGTGGAGGCAGAGGCGGATTGGGCGCAAAGGGTGGCTCGAGATATGTTCTTGAGCCTCACAGACATGCTGGTGTTTTCGTCGCTCGCGGAAAGGAAGATTTGCTCGTCACAAAGAACTTGGTTCCCGTACGTTTGAACACACTCTACACCCTTTCACCGCAGCAGTCTCCGCATGCAGATATAGACTAACACATTCTATTCTAGGGTGAATCGACTTATGGTGAAAAGCGCATCTCGATCGACTCCGCCGAATCCTCCAACCCTGCCACTGGTGCCAACGGCGACGGTCCATCATCCACAAAGACTGAATACCGTGTCTGGAACCCTTTCCGTTCGAAGTTGGCTGCTGGTATCCTAGGTGGTATGGACACAATCTACATGAAGCCCGGCTCAAAAGTACTCTACCTCGGTGCCGCCTCTGGAACATCCGTCTCCCACGTCTCCGATATTGTCGGTCCTACTGGTGTCGTCTACGCCGTTGAGTTCTCACACCGCTCTGGTCGTGACTTGGTTGGTTTGGCAACAAAGAGGACGAATATTATCCCCATCGTCGAAGACGCCCGTCACCCCCTCAAGTACCGCATGCTCGTTGGTATGGTCGACTGCATCTTCGCCGACGTTGCGCAACCGGATCAAGCACGTATTGTCGGACTCAACGCACATTTGTTCCTCAAGACTGGTGGCGGTGTCATTGTTTCCATCAAGGCGAACTGTATCGATAGTACGAAGCCAGCTGAGCAGGTCTTTGCTCTTGAGGTGCAGAAGATGAGGGCGGAGAGGATCAAGCCAAAAGAGCAGTTGACGCTAGAACCTTTTGAGAGAGATCACTGTATCGTTGCTGGGTTATACGAGCACACTGCCAGCTCTTAGTCGAGTTGAGTCGTGCTCTTCACCAACGTTCTTTGACGACAGTTTCCTTTCTTCCTTCTTCAATCCTGGGACCTGGGATATCTAATGGCTGGGTGGCGTCTACGAGGTGTTATTCACATGGCTCATTGCATGGAGACATGTTCGTGAAAATCTGTCTTCTTTGTTTGCACTTTTTGCGATTCTGGAAATCAAACAGGGCGACTTGATATGTATTAAGTATATATGTCGCAATACAAACGATTATGAAAACGCATTTTTGCTACAGTATCATGTTAGACAGGTGTAAGTTGTGTCTTCTGTCATATACCGCATGATCCTAGGCGACATAAGTGGTTGGTCTCAAGCACAACAAACACTAGCTTCCACAAACGCCACCAGTGTTACGCAGGCACCACGCCGTCGTCAGAATTCGTGGGCCAGGACTGCTGTGAAGGTTACCCTAACTTTCTTCACGTTATCCACCTTATACCCTTCTCTAGGTAATACCCAGGCTCTTCCTTAAACGATATTTATGATCTGATACATTCGTAAAATCTAGAAGGTCTACGGGCACTCTTCACAGCGTAACTTTTGCCCGACCCCACGAATTCTGACGACGACATGGCACTGTGAGCAAAACACATACTGACACACAATCGACACCAGTGATACCTAGCACATCCTCACCTTACCCATACCTCTGGTGGCCTCTTGTACGCCCCCATCCACAAACCCGGATTCGTCAGATAAGCAAATGCAGGCACACCCATACTCTGCATGCCCATCTTCATCCATCCCACATCATAAAGCCTCACGCCCTCCACAGGCTCTTCTCCCTCATCCGTACGATCAATCTCACCTCTCTCATATCCATCACCTTCATAATCATAAGTCTCCCAGTCCGGCATTTCCCAACCTACATCCACGATATTGACTCTTCCATGTCCGTCGAAATCTACATCCGGGGGCTGTGGTCCATTCATGACGCTTTGCAAGGCCTCGGCATCAACGTGAATGCAATACGTGTAACGCGGGCTGCTAAAAAGCATTGTTTCCTGATCACGAAACGCATCTCCATGCTCTGCCTTTGCTTCATCTGATGCGCACCAATGCTTGAAATGCTCCCTTACGTGGTCTTTGGAGGCGCCGTTGAAAGCGGACCTGTTGTCGAAATATTTGAAGGTGAGGCTGTTGATGATGTCTAGGGCGTCTGATAGTTCAGTCTCTTGCTGCACGCGTGCATTTGCAATGGTCTTGAAGCGTTCCCATGCGTTGTCATCTTCGTACGTGCATCGGTATACGACGAATCCCCAGATCTTCTGACCTGCTTGGTCGAGTGCACGACTGATCTTGACTGTATCGTCCGCGAGGGCGAGCTCGGCTAGACCCGGCATGACTGGTGTGGTGTGAAGGAATGAACTGAGGTGGCACGTCGTCGTTAGAATTCGTGGGCTAGGACTGCTGTAAAGAGTACCCTGACTTTCTTCGGCTACTTACCTTATGCCCTTTTCTAATATCTCAAGCTCTTCCTCAAACGATATTTATAATCTATTACATTCGTAGAATCTTCAAGGTCTACGGGCACTCTTCACAGCGCATCCAACTCTTGACCAGCCCCACGAATTCTGACGACGATGTGGCGGAAAGAATTGAAGTGGAGGGGGAGTTTATTCTCAGAGGTGGAAAGTTATGAAGTGCCTTGTGCGTCTTCTATTGTATGCCAAATGCATCACGGCGGCATAAGTGGTCGGTTCCAAACAAAACACACGCACAAACTTCACAATCGACACCAGTAATACATAGCACTGTAAGTTCACGTTTGAGATCAGCATTCGTGACTGGACTGAGCTGGTATGGAACAAAAACATTATGTGAGTTGAACCATCGTGCTAGACGACTAAAGTTTTCTCAGCTAGACAACGACATATTCTCAACCATACTTATGCACCCATCATAAATCTTCCTGAAATGTCTATCGCATCACGCACCCAAGTCCATCTCATCCCCTCTCTGAGTCCTCCTGCTCTGCTTATCTTCCATTCTCTTCTTCGTAGCTTCTTTCGCCTCATCAATCCATCTCTGATACCCGTCTTCACCACCCTGCTTCAACTTCAACGCAACCACACCTTTCAAAATCTGCCCGGTAAAGCCAATAAAGTTATGCTGTCGAAGTGCATTCTCATACAGCCACTCTCTCCGCTTCCTTTCCTCATTCTCAAGTGCCCACTGATCGCCCCTTTCCTTTGCCGTCAAGCGCAAGTCCTTGGTCATTGCTAGTAGATTGAATCGAATCTCATGTGCTGGATACCGTTCGATGCGTCGTTGTAGTACTGGTATCACTTTCTCGGGAAACTGGTCGAATGTGCATTGGCCGTGCGAGATGGGTGCGGGTTGTAGGCCATCGAGCTCGTAGAGGACGCCATTGATAGGGGTATAAGCACTGTGGAACGATCAGATCAGAGTGGAATTGTAGAATACCAAACCCTCTGAACACTCACATGAAATGGTAAACATCCTCTTGCTCTGCTCGTGGATCATGCGGCGTCTCATCAATGAACGGCGACGACTTTGCAAAGGAATTATGCACAGTACGTATCAGTTCTGAATTGCTGAGCGCCTCACCCCTGATGTCGGAGGGGAAGGCGGAAGTGAAGTCTTTGAACTCTGTCAAGGCTGGTCCAATGTCGATTGTCTCCGGCGACGCTTGATCTGTAGGCTGCGATGATGTTGATGTCTTATTGAGCAACACACTCAGTATGGCTTGGGTCCCGCAAGCATTTTGAATGACCTGCGCGGCGAAGAATAAGTTCTCGGCCGCGGCGTAGTCGAAGGAGCCGTCGAGAGGTTGGCCCGGGTTGGTGGATTTGGCAGCAGGCTCGTTGGTGGGATATTTGAAGAGAAATATCACACCGTAGACTGGGCTGCAGCAGAGAAGGTAGTCAGTTTTTGCATGCTCTGAATAATCTTCACCAATAGCTGTTGTTTCATATTGACATGGGGAAGCAAAGTATTGGCAATCATCACGCGTTTGTATCACATTATGCGAAATATGCACCAACCTTAGCTGCTGCAAAGACTCTGGGTCGAGTGTGATGAGCTCTTCGAACTGGACATCTTTTACACCGAGTTTCTCAATCAGATAGGTAAAGACCCCCTACTCGTGGTCAGTGCTGTGTTACAGATATGGCAGTGCTTCGGTCGGGTATCGATCTGGATGATACCCATATCACTCGTAAGACGGTTGCTCGAACCTACTGAATCAGACTCCAACGTTTGCCAACCCGCAGACATTTCGAGAGGCTTGCAAGATTTGTCACGATTAGAATATTGGCAGTCGATCTTTTGTTTATTCAAGCGGCATAAAATGTTACTGGTGGCGGTTTAGGACAGAATACGAAGGAAGGTCCTTGGCACTGAATCTGATATTGGCACCGGAAAAACATCGGACATGAATCCACATTGTCGCAGGGTATCGGCTCAGAAAAGACACAAGAACGAAAGCGCAACTGTCAGCAGAAATGAGAGGTTATGAGAGTATGAGTATGTGTTCGTTAGATTAGTCTAAGATATCAGAAGCCTCAGCAGGCACTCGCACCAGAAGCGAAAATGTATTACATCAGGGGGAATCATAAAGGTCAGCAGCTAATAGTACAAAAGAAGAACGTGACACCATCAGCTTATCCATAGTTGAAGCAAAGATTGCTTCTCTCAGCAGATCACCTCACCCGTCATGCCCAAAGAGGCGGTGCAGTCAGTGTGAAGCTAGTCGCTCCGCCATATTCCAAGGCGGCTTTACTAAAGCCATACATGTCGTCCGTGTCGAAGCCTGCCGATATACTCGGTAGTGCAAACGACGACGGCGCATTCGTACTGTCTAGACTGCTTGCGGAGGAAGTGTCTCCCCATTGTAGGTTGGGTACCTCGAGGTAAGGCGATCCAAGTCCAGAGCCGGCACAGGAGATATCAGAGACTTTGTGTCGTAGAGGATGTTGGGGAGGAAAGGCAGGACTGGCGTGCGAGCCCCATCGGTAGTCCTCGTACGTATGACCGATTTCGGAACCGAAGCGGTCGAATCCAGGAGGAGACAAGCGTGGTATGCGACCATTAGACTCACGACGGAGCTTGCGGTCGTTGTAAGATGCATATACTTGCTTAGGGTATTGAAGAAGAGCAATGAGGGTGTCCATTTGTTGGTCGGGGAAGAGAGTCGACTGTTGGAGGGTAGCGAAGGTCTTGAAGATTTCTTCAAGAGGTTTGAGAACCATGGTGGAGCAGAAGGCGGCGGAGACATTGGGGTAGAGAGGCTCAAGCTGGAGTGCAGTGGCATAGTAGTAGGCGAGGATGAGAAGTGTTTGGTAGTCCCTGTTATCTGCTTGCAAAAGGGCAGTCGGAATCCAGAAAAGCCACTTGCGGAAGCTATACAAGTGGTTGAACTGTTCTTCAGGTGAGGTAGCAGGCCGTACACCTTGTAACTGCGTAATGTAGTCTTTCAGCTGCTCCACCCATGGCGCTTCCTCCTCACGTAGGAAGAGGTAGGCTTGAAGATTCTCGATGGCGTCATGTGTTTGGTGTAATGTTGTGGAAGCGTTATTGTGGAAGTCGTCGAAAAATGGCGAGGAAACAAAACCAGGAAAGTTTTGAGGAATGGACACCTCTTGCTCTAGCATGATATCGGCGAGGTACGAATGGGCTTTCCATGCCTGCATGGAGTTGATGACCTAGATTATAATTAGTTAATGAGTTCAACCTAGGTTCATGTTTCGGTACATACTGTCCGGATACCAGAGACCAGCGAAGACCAGCTTCGCCAATCGTTGGCCTGCCACGATAGTAGTATCGAAGCCGCAAGCACAGCGTCTGCGTTTTCTCTCGAAAATTGGCTGATAGCGTTCTGTAGCCCTTGAAGTGCGATCCCGCCGTGGTAATAAGCAAGGTTCTTGGCGTCAGCCGAATTGCGCTCCCAAGCTAATGATTGAGAGCCAAAGGCAAGTATGGCGTGCACAAGGAAAGGATGCGAGGTAGCTGCAGCAAGAAACTTTGGTGTCTTGCCAGACCACACGGTGAATTCTGTTGTCTGAGGATGGTTTGCTGACCACAGTGCTTGATATATAAGGCGGAGGTCGTTCCTGGTATAGATGTGTCCCTGTTGAGCGTGTATATTGATCCTGAAGCTGCCGAGTACACATTCTCCTGATTGTTGCCAGCGGTCAAGAGTAGCTTCGATTGGTTGCGGGAACGATAGATCGGCGACTGGTTGCACAGGTGGTTGTATGTCTGCAACATGAGTGTCCATGTAATCACATCGCACTTGATGCTTTGTGCAGTTGCGACATTGGGGAAAGGTCTCGTCGCAACGAATGTGTCGTCTCTTACAGGTCTTGCAACCTTTGCGAGACTTTGTGTGACTGCGGCGAGAGGGTCCGCCACCAGTGGCTGTCATCTTGTGTTCTATAAACTTAAAGAGTGTGGGTTAATCAAGTGAGTGGCGCGAGTGTTGTTGTGCTGATCAATGAAGGACGACTATTATAAAGTAATGTGGTACTAGTCGAACCAGCCGAACCAGTAGTGAGGTGGTGCTGATGAGTGAAGTTAGATCAAACTAAGAACAATCTCCAGAAATGAATCCTGGGAGGGACGATACAAGAATATGTATTCACATGAGTAAATACCCGTTCAGGAGCCTTGTGTCAGCCCTCCGAACACAATGACAATGCTTTGGCTTCAAGGTAATCGGCTTAATTCCATAACCAAATTACGAGCATCGGCGGTTGACGCTAAGAGATCTAGACAGATGCTGCGAGTCAGTAGAGATGCCCGCGTGCTGTTGCTACCTACTGTATTGAGATGTGGCAGGGGTGGGCTGGGATGGACTGTGGTACGGTAGTAGGAGGTTTACTTATCAGGTATTTCCCCGCAACCTGCTTTCGAGGTTTCGCACCATTCAGGGATCCAGCCGAACCTTGGACGGTACGCAGTTTAAGCATCAACCCTCATGCAGGCTGTAGGCAGTTGTTATCGACATGCATGCGGGACGAAGCTTAGTGGGACAGTTGTCAGGTCAGATTAGCACACTATATGCAGCTACATGTAGTGTTTAGACAGTAAGTCAAAGATATCGGGCAAGTGCAAAGCACCGCGAGACAGTGCAAGTCCTTCTCCACATGACAGGTATGTTTGCGACGATGTGACCTGATGATGAGACTGCCGATCATGAAGGCTGTGGCCCGAAGAAGCAAAAGCTTTGTCTCTCAGGCTGCGGACAAGGCCATACCAAGCACGCATGGACCAAGTCTTTGTAATTGATATATTTTGGTAGCTGTGCTTGTAAAGCTCCGAGCCAATGAATCCACAGGGAGCAAGTGCCGCCGTAATAGGCGATGTATCACACAACTGGTGGCAGGTCCCGATGCAGAAGCACGGCATGATCGAGCGGCTGTATCCATGATTGCTTGATCATCTGTCATCACATTGGGCACACAATGAGAGCGCCAATAATCAACCCATCAGTTGTTGTTTTCACAAAGTATCGCCTGACAATGTTTGTGGCAGCATGGACGGTTAGATTCATCTGTATCTTGCATATGCACATTAGCGTAAGGAGTAGAGGTCATGACGGTACAGGAGGTAGGTAGGCAAGAAAGACTAAGGAGTTGACGTTGAAGTTTGAAGGTTTGTCAGCAAAACCTACGAGGGTCTTCCCGCCGCTAGCGCAGGTACAACGCCACCTCCTTACACCTTTGTTTTGACGTCGGAGGCATTTTGTTCCTAACATGAATTACCACCGCGTCACATCAGCGTATGTCAACATCAATATTGACCTCTACATCTTCACATCAAGTTCTGAGGCCAAGACGATAACCGTCTGTGTAGCTTCTGTGGCTGAACACTCTTTCCCCCACGACGGAGAAGATTTTCCTGCCCGAATCACAGCGCTTCTCTTGAAAAGCCTTGGTCTTTCGGTCCTTCCGAATCCCATCTCCCCGCGGCGTCATACTAGCTCGTTGCTATGCGGGCGGAAGTACCTCTTCATCTGCTTATCATGCATGATGCTACCGCTGATTTTCTTCTGTTTGTATTATTGACCATCATGACAACAGAAGCTATCTCTTGCCTAGCGCATATGATTAGGATGGCAATTACCTCCTCGATAGAACGGGCCGTGCCGCTCGCCTGTTGCGAGCTAAAGTGTGCCATTTTCGATTTGGTTTATGCCCTGGTTGTGATTGACTTAAGATAGTGATTGCTGGCCAAATCAATTCCTGAACACTCTTCAGATGTCCAATGCCCCTGGCATGACGTGGATGAGATCGTATGACAGGGATGAACACGAACTGGTCCAAGTTGAGGGACCAATACCCTCTAACGCCTGTCTTGCTAGGGTACTCCAACATCTTCCGCTTGATGGTATGAGAGACGTTTATGCGTTATGGCGCAAATGAACAGGTCATGGTATGCCAAGATGGTTAGATGTCGAACGTCGATACCAAGATCTATATGGCCAGCGTCGACGGCACACCCTAGTCCCAAGTCTGGATTTTTTTCCCGGCCGCGTGCCAGCGGTACGAATAGCTCCTCTAGCAGCATGAATCGTCTACTAAGCCCTCTATCACTTCCAGCAACGCCCTTCACGCTCGGACATATATACAGAGCTTGCGCTCGTATACATCTCAACAATCCTTGGACCAGCGTTGCTGCGGAGGCATCTGCTCCCTGCATCCCATCGCTTCCAGCTGCTCTACCCTGTCGCATTACCCCTTCTAGCATTATGGAGCACATCGTCCTTCCCAGCACCCATGGTCGGGAATACGCATACGAAGAACTGTCAGAATCCTTGTAATGCTCGGGCTCTAAGAGTGTGCGTTCTAAGCACGGTCACCACTGGCATCGTATCCTTGTCAAAATGGAGGGCTTTATCCTTGCTTTCTGCAGGTCATATGAAACGGACCGGACCGTCGCTAGAGGATTTGTTCTTCAGGCAGATCGAGACACAAGTTCGACAAATCCAGATGAAGCTACATGTACAAGGAGATCGGCAGTCCACTGACGCGATTATGTCGAGCTCTAATTATGCGCACCGTCATCGAGCACACTGACCATGTCACGAGTGGTAAGCAATCTTTTAGAGTGCGGTTCCATCCAGATCTGACGTGAGAGAATTACTGATATTAGTCGATCATACGCGCGCTAAGGTGAAGTCAATTTGTCATGTTAGTCCTCACGCTTATTGGTGCGTTACGTTGTGTGCTCGGCGATTGCTAGGTAAGTTTGAGATCGTCCCATAATCATCGAAAGAGGTCATGTCACAATCTGCGAGCAGGTTACGTCTGTGATATTGGTGTCAAAGGGCTATTAGCCATTATACACTACTAGTAGGTTGGTATCATTTATACCCCTGCAGCATGAGATATTGACCGTGGCTAAGCTTGCTCTTTGCATACCATTCAGCACAACCTGTACGGTGCTCAGCAGCACACAGGGCGAAAGCAAGCTACTACCGTATTCTTCAGGTTATGCTTATATTCCCTGCAGCTGTTGCAGAAGCCCTACTGAAACATGCTGCATGAGTACGATGCACGAAGTATAAGTCTAAAACACGAAAGAGAGCTCGACCTGTGAATGTTTCATGTCGAGAGCACGCACGAGCTTTGAGTTTACCACACGAAAAAGAGCTCGAACTGGCACATATAAACAGTATATAAGCACATCAGTACTGCAAAAGTTCTGATATATAGCTATTCAAGCACTTTTGATCCATTCTTCAAGATTGACTTCAGCACCACTTTTATACTCGAGGTGAAGTCCACTTACGGTACAGTGCGTGATAGAAGTTCATGATGACCGCTGACAAACCTTAAGGATCAAATGCCATGATGTGAAACATTCTGTCAGCGCGAAAGACTCATCCTTGCGTGCGACTAGAGACACAATATATACAATATACATAACATACTCGCCTCGATTCTACCTTGCGTTTTGGTTATTGTCGCGCCCAATATGCACGATGACGTACGGCTAAGATAAGGCGGTCTGGAGTTGCACAACCCTCACCCAGATATCGACTCTTCATTCCTTCGAAAGTATTACTGCTACTACCGAAGTGTGTCACGAGGTGCTAGACATTTCAAGTGCTTCGATTCGAACGTAGAGAGTGCGCGTATCGACCGTCGTCGCGTAGTCCGAGCCGCAATGGCGTCTATCATGGAAGCTGTTCTGGTCAACCTCTCCTACCACATTGCAGATAACGAGCCTGGTCGTTGCAAGGACATTGCCAGTCCCGACAAGACGCAGTTCATAATATCATGGTATGTGTGGTGACTCTCAAGATGTAACAGCACTTTCATGGTCAATTTGCTTACATTTCCTTTGTATTAGTCTACTCATCGCCTGGATGCTCGTCTCATATGTACCACAATATGCTAGAATTATAGGAAGACAGTCCGCCGAGGGTCTTAGTACCCTCTATATCCTTCTGGGCTCCATGAGCGGTATCTGCGCAGTAGCCAATATCCTCATATTACCAGCAAGTCAGGTGGATATTGGATGTTGTAGGAACAACAACACTTTCGCTTGTGTCGCAGGATTACTGGGCATGGTACAAGTCATAACTGGAGTGACGCTGTTCTGGGGAGTGTAGGTCTCTCCATGTCAATCCGAGCTTGCGGAACATACAAGTCTAGAGATTACAAGCTGACATTCACTCTCCATCAATCTATAGACTCTTCCTATATGTATACTACTCTCGCGACGAAGCCGAGGCCGACCTCATGCACCGGCGTGCCTCTCTCGCCAATCCCGTCCGAACCCGCCGACGTGCTCGAAAAGCTTTCGTTATCCTGCTGCTCGTCCTCGCCTGGGCATTCGCGATACTTCTCGTCTCGGCCGTCATCCTTCACCGATTCCCTTGGTTTGCGCAGCGATGGGCAGATGTCCTCGGCGTCATCGTAGCTGCATTAGCATGCGTTCAATGGCTACCACAAATCTGGACGACATGGCATCTTGGACATTTAGGCAGTCTGAGTGTTGTGGCTGTGGCTATTTCCACACCAGTATGTACATGCAAAAGGTATCAATACCATGTGTATACTAATGCGACTATAGTCAACCTGGATCTTCGCCTTCTCACTCATTGCCCGTCTTGGGGTCGCGGGCTGGTCTGCATGGATCGTGTACGTGCTTGTAGGCACCATGCAGCTCGTCTTGATCAGTACTGCCATCTTCTTCGCCGTTCGAGACAGTAGACAAGGACGGGCAGGCAAGAATACACTCGATAGAGGTCTACAAGGCAATGCATGGCTAGACGGACCTCAGGAAGCTTACGTGGATTACTCGGGCAGCAGGACGCAAAGAGAAGCCGAGGAAGAAGACGATAGTGTGGCTCCTGATGAGCAAACACCATTGGTGGGTGGTCGCCGTGAATGAACAATGAGGCGCCCAGATGATGGAGCAAGAGCAATGCTAGGGATTGAAGCAAGCTCGTTGAGGTGCGAACAAGACATGGACAAGCTGTGGTTGAGAAGGGCACTGGACTTAGTATGCCGGGAGGATGACGATGGCTTTTCACGGCTCGACGATTGACATGATTGATGCGATATGGGCTCTTCTTCACGACGTTATCATACTATTCGCGTAATCATAATACATAGCTTGTCCTCTGCGCAAGCACTAACTTTTGAACTTTAAGCTTTTGAGCGCGCCTCACGCGCTATACCACGTGCTTTGTCATTGAAACATCTCGACCACTACCAACAACATCTCATCCGTCGAGCGCAGTGCCATCTCCCACAATCTAGCAGCCTCGCAAACCTCCTAAACACCTTCCACAACAATGTCTCGCAACCCGCGCAAGACCCACAACACTACCACCGACGACCCTCGTGCACGCTTCCAAGACCTCGCTATCTCAGACACAACACACGAACAACACCAAACGCACCACACAAAAGCCCCCTCACTTTCCTCCCACCCACACGCACCACAAACACCAACCCCACAATCCCACCACGACCCCTCCTCCTCGAAGCTCTCCCCACACGACCTCGCCCTAAACGCCGAACTCACCACCCTGCGCCGCCTTAATAGCGTCCTCGAATCCACAATCCGCTCGCTACACCACGCACAAACAAGCATGTCGACAACATCGCACACAATCGCCTCCGCTTCCTCCTTACTTACGCTATGGACGCGCATACTAAGTCAAACCGAACACACCTCCCGACTCGTGCTGAACCCGGCATGGAAGGGCGCGAGCCAAGACCAAGCGGATGCGGAGAGCGAGGTGGTAGCGAGGGAGGCGCGGCAGAGGGAGGAGAAGAGACGAAGAGAGGCGCTGGAGATTGAGAGGCGCAGGGCTGAGGAGGAGAGGCAGGCTAGGATGGTGGTAGAGGCTGCTGGTGGGGAAAGAGGTAGGGGTGGTGGTGGTAGTGTGAGAGGGCGGGGTGTTGGTAGAGGTGTGAGAGCGAGTAGGAGTGTGAGTGGTGGTATAACAAGAGGTGGAGCGTACGCGGCTGAAACGACGACGACGGTACAGGGGAGAGGTGGAGTGAGTATGAAAAGGGCTGCTGCGGTGGGGTATGGGAGGGTGGGGAGTGTCGGGACGACTAGGGCGGGTAGGACGAGACGTGCGGCAAGTGGGAGGGGAGCTGGTTGAGCAAACGGAATGCCGGGCCAAAGCAAAGATCCAGTTATTACGTGAACGAAGCAAGAATGGCAAAGAGGGGGAGACAGAGAGGGAGATGACTTCAAACGGACAAGAGAAGTGCGAAACATACGTACCACGTAGTGCGTTTTGCCTACCGAAAGGAGCACGGAGAAGACAACAGACGAAGATCATGAGACAAGCCACTTCGAACCTGGGCAAGCAGACTACTCCTTATGGGAGACTGGCTTAGCAGCTTGTCAACAATGTTAGCTTTGCTCTGGCTTGTGCCATGCTAAGCCCAAGCTCAAGTCCAAGCCAGCAGTTACAACGATATGGTTTGCCATGCACTTTGCTTTTCTCCAAGCGGTAGAGGAGGACGACCAGAGTGTTAGTTTCTATATAAAGAGGTGGTCGTCGTGCATGTCCGATTCCTATTGCCTCAAGCAGATCATTCCAGCAACAGAGAAGAGGAATTGGTTTCCAATACATTTACCTCTTCATCATCATGCACTTCTCTAAGCTCGTTGCAGTTGTGGCTGCTGCCAGCGTCAGCTATGCTGCCCCTATCAAGTATGTCCTATTCGTCCTAAACAGTCACTTTCTTGTCAACTTGCGAAATCTCCTCCAGCTCCGACACCGCCGATGTCAACGTCACTGACGTCTCATCCAGCGTCTACACCCCAATCGGTCTCGCCGCTGCCTACAAAACTGGCTACTTCGGCACCGCCCTAACCATCTGCGACGACGCCGTCGAGCAGAACATCGTCCAGGGTCCCAACGAGTTCGACTCCATCACCCCCGAGAATGCCATGAATTGAGAATCCACTGAGCCCGAGCGCGGCAACTTCACGTTCGCCGATGCGGACAGGTACGCGGGCTTTGCGAAGATGTACAACAAACAGCTGAGGTGCCACAATAATTTGTGGAACTGGAACTTTAGCGCATATATCTTTGCGATAGCAACATCTGGTCTGCCGCAATCTGAGATAAGGGAAATGTGCGTGAAATATCCCTATACCGCGTTGTATTATCCATTATTGAGGTATCTGTCGGCAAATACCAGTGGATGAGGAACCACGGGGTTGACAAGGCAGGCCGACATTCCACTTTCGCCACTCATCATAGCCTTTCTCTACTGTATCCAGGACACCATCATTACATTACTATAGCAAGCATATCAATCTAAATCTTATGAAGATAGTCAGTCATTCTCAACAGTCTCTTCTAGATATGACCTCAAAGAGCCACCAAAGCCCCAAATGCGAAAACCGCTGCCATGCTCAAAGCAGCTAGATCTATGCTAACATATCCAGCCTCTCCGTTGCGCGTCGTCGAGGCAGATGCTGTGCTAGGAGTGGAAGCTGCTGCGGTGAAAGCATCGGAAGCCCTTATATGTTGGCAAGCTCGTTCTCACGTCACGGATGCTCAAGCCTCCAGATGTCAAAAATAAACCTTGTGCTTCACTAATCCGCAGAAGGACAGTAGCGGACAATAGTATAGCAAATATTTCCGTAGGTTGTAACGTTGGCAATAATGCAGTACTAGGTCGACAAGGACATTGCAGCATCGAAGCGAAGTTGTCGTCTCAAAGCTGACTCAAGCGCAGAGGCGAGAGGATACGCTCCCCTCATGCCAAGAAGTCTCGCCTAGCTTCGTGAGTACCTCGTCACTTACACCTTCAGCTAAAACAACGAGCACACTTCCACAACAACGAGCACAAACGCAGCGCTTCCAGATTGTACACAATCATGTGTACAGAGTCAATTATAGGTTTATGAACTATATGTACAGATATCCACCTACCACTGCACATGATACAACTTCAGAATACGATATCTCACAGAATCGTCCCGTGTGTACAAGCTTTCTCATGTAAACATGCATCTCAAGCACCACCTCCCGCCTTGTTTCCACCATGAGGCGGCACACCTCCTACTGCCTCAGCTGCACCACCAGCCTCTGCATGACCCATAACTTTACCCTGTTTGAGTTGCTCACGCTCGACAGCTCCGTGACCGAGAGGTTTTTGTGCGGCATGATGGTGTGGTAGTATGTTAGCATGAGGATTTGCCGCGTGGGGATTCGCCGCATGACCAGCAGGCATCCCAGCATGTCCGTGTCCAGCCGGCGCATGTTCCTTCTTCTTCTGCTCCCTAGCATGTCCATGCTGCACCTGTTCCTTGATGGCTTCCCTCGCCTTCGGATCCCGACCCATACCAGCACCCGCCTCAGCAGCTTTAGCAGCTTGTCCCGCAACGCCAGCTTTGGCTGCGGCGCCAGCCTGGCCCTTCATCTTGTTGATATCCAACTTTCCATCCTTGACCATAGCGGACATAGCTTTCGTCAGACTTTCCGTCATACTAGGCCGATTCTTCAGCGCATCCTTACATAGGGGCAATTTCATCACTCGTTGCACTCTCGCCTGTTCCTGTTCTGCCGTCGTCCCAGCCTCGGGATACGCCAGCGTGCCAACGACGGGATAGTTTTTCCCTTCGAGCATTCTCTTCCAGTTCCCCAAGGCGGCATTCACGCGCTCTTTTGCCTCGCTGTACGCTTCTTCGCGCAACGCAGCTACTCGCTCAAGCCCCAACCGCTTCTTGACATCGCCAATCAAATCCGCTGCGCTCTTCCCGCCCATTTGTCCGGCGAGTTCGCCAAGCACCTCGTCCCATTCCTCCTTGAGCTCTGCGTCTGGCTTCTTGCTCAACCACAACGGCACGTATATTTCTTCCACGCCCTCCAAATCAGGAATCAGATCATTGACGGGATCAAAACACGTCGTTACAAACGAGCGCGATGCATCTTTTCCCCCGAAAAAGCCGTACATGCCGCCTGGGCCGTAGATGTGCGGGGAGGACGAGACATCGTAGACGGTGCGGTTGATGGCGACGTAGATTGGTTTTGAGGTGTCCGTGCCGTCGTGGGCGGAGAGGGTGGTGGGGTTTAGGACGAGAGGGCTGCTGAAGTAGCTGGTGAGGGATTGGAGGCGGGCGTTTTGGTTGAAGATGAGGGAGGCGCCCGAGGTGTAGAAGTAGGATGATACTGCGGTGAGGATTGTGAGACCGGCGAGGGCGCGTAGGACTTCGAGGAGGATGTAGGAGTTTGAGGTGGTGGTGGTGCGGGATGTAGATGTTGATGGTTTGGCTGTTGTGGAGGGTGGAGAGGAGTTCGAGTCTGTTGGGACTGTGCGCCGGCGGAGGTCGTTGTCTGGTGTGGCCATATTGGTATACCTCTGTGTAGGTAACGGGATAGAGGAGGATCTTGTGGTGTGAAAGTGATGTGCCGAGGACTTTCAATGGTCATCAAACCGTTATCTTTGAAACGTCATTAGACGGGGACAAAAGGGCAGCCTAGTGCTGCTAAAAAAAGGGTGGGTTCCGGTTTTGGTTACTTGCTTCACGATGTAAGCAAGTTCGCAGTAAAGGGTATACACAATGATGATCGAAGCGAGCCCCAGGAGGAGGAGCAGGAGATTCATGCGATGCATGGGGAGCTAGCATGACGCAGAAGCACACTCGACAATGCATAAGTCGGACGGTGGGAGAATTTGTAGATGGGAAGCAGGACGTCTCTTGAATTGCAATATAGAAGCAAAATGTCCACAGAACTCAAAGACCATGGTAAACCTTTCCATAATGAATTCCTCGTGCTCATGAAATGATGTGCTGTGACCTGCACCCCCAGTTTATGACTCGTCATAACAGTACGATTGGTCTCCCCAGTCGCAGTCAGTCATGCTAGCACAGCTAGGAAACAACTCCAAGAGTGTCTTCCTCCCAGTCGTCAAATCATACCAAGCGACACATTTACTCGGCAGCGCCAGTGGCACGGGCTATGAGGTTCGTTAGACTTCGAATCGTTTACGCTAGTGAATCATCCAAGACATACTGTAAACGTTCAACCTGGCGTGGCTGACAACCTTCTTGATCTTGCCCTCGTTCTCCATATCCTTGAGGACCTTGCGAGCGACAGAACCGTTGATCTTCATGCGGTCGACAAGGGTGGCGACAGTGATAAGACGGTAGGTATTGACTTCCTTGTTAAGACGGTCGGACTTTTCCTTGTCGAGAACGACAGCGTGTTGGGCCTTGTCCTTGACTAGCAGAGGAAGTAGCGTTAGTTTCGTGGCTCGTCTCAAAACTCTCGAACAAAATGAACCGGGAAGGCGCTTGATTCTGTTGTTGTTTTGATGTGATATGATTGTTAAGTCGTGTTCTGGAGTGGTTGTTTTGAAGCCGAAGTCGTAGTTGATGATGTCTTGTGCCACTCCCTCAACTCTTCCTCACCCAACGAAAACACCGAAAATCTTCATTGACGTCGTCCAACTCGACGTGCCGCTATCAAAAGCCAATACAAAGTCGCAAACTCTTCCAGTAGTCGATGATATCAAGCGCCTCGAGATTATATTGTGTCACTTTGCTGATGGAGAGAATCCGACATACCCTTTCCCTTGGACCACTTCTTCTTTTGCTTTCCGGCGGCCTGGTAAAATGTTAGTGAGACTGACCACAGACGGCATTACCTGCTACCATAAAAACGACGAACCATTGTGTATGATTTGATGTGCTGGAAATCTAATGACTGATCGAAGACAGCGTGGTTTTGCAGAGAGAGTGGTTGAAGATTGTGCGGGTCCACTTTTTTCAGATCTAAGCCGAAAATGGTTGTCACGTGATCTAGCCCTCATCCCATCTCATCTTTAGAAGGCAAGTGCAACTTGGGATGAATTCGCTGCTGGAGATAATGACAATAAACGAAGGTATCCGTAGGCTATTGACTGGCTAGAATCAGATTTTGGCTCATGTTTTCCATCGCATCCATCACTTGCAACCGCAGATCCATGACGTGAGCATCCTGACCACAACGGAGGTATAAATGGTATTACCTTAACTTCATATTGACATAGCAATGGTCCTGAAGTACATCCCTTACAACTCTCCATCTCAAAAGAAACAAACGCCTAGTTCGAGCATTGAAAGCAGAGTAAAAATGCCAAACTTTTATCCTCAAACTGGTCCTGGGGCACCCATCAATCTGCTTCGAGGTTGGCCTAATCCCAAGCTATTGCCAGCGAAGGAACTACTAGCAGCGGCCGGTGAGGTCTTGACAGACTCTTCTATATACAACCCAGCACTGTTGTACGGTGCTGATGAAGGTTATGGACCTCTCAGGGAAGCTGTAGGGAAGTGGCTAGGCGAGTTCTATGGGGATGCCGTACGAGACTGGCGGAAGCAACAGGAACACCTCGGTGCTGATGAGAAACTGAGAATTAGCGAAGAGAGAATAACAATCACTGGTGGTGCATCCCAGTCTCTAGGATGTATTCTGAATGCAGTCACAGATCCGAATGTGACTCGAAGACTATGGGTCGTAGCTCCTGCTTACTTCCTGGCTTTCAAGATCTTCGAAGATGCTGGCTTTGCAGGCAGACTGCGCGCCGTGCCTGAACTGGACGAGGCAGATGGCAAGTCGAAGTTCTCTGGTCCAGATGTCCAATGGCTTCGGCGACAAATTCAGCAGGTTGATGATGAGCACAACAAGAAAGACGAGCAACGTTTGAAGCCGACTCCAACAACCAAGTTCCCAAAGATCTACAAGCATGTCATATACTGTGTGCCTAATTTCGCTAATCCTTCGAGTGTCACGACATCGGTCACAGTGAGGGAAAATCTGGTAAAGTGCGCACGAGACTTTGACGCACTACTAATCTGTGACGATGTTTACGACATGCTGCAATGGCCGACGGAGGTGTCACCATCTGACCAGGACAGTCTGAGTAAAGCTCAGATGCCACGTATTGTCGATATCGAGCGATATCTAGACGGCGGTGTGAAAGACGAAGATTTCGGTAATGTCATCTCAAACGCCAGTTTCAGCAAGATTTGTGCACCAGGAGCACGAACTGGTTGGGTTGAGGCGGCACCAAAGCTAGCAGCTGCAGTCTCCCAAGCTGGTACAACAAAGTCAGGTGGTGCACCTTCGCAACTGACTTCGAGCTACATCACCCAACTGCTCATCTCTGGTAAACTTACCAAACACATCACTACAGTATTGCAACCTGCATATTCGCGGCGATACCGCAGTATGACTTCGGCGATCCATGAGCATCTTGTGCCGCTAGGTTTCAGTCTCCCTCAGCCCAGTCGGGATGTCATTGGTGGGTACTTCCTCTGGCTCAAGCTGCCTGAGGGCCTGGAACGCCGAGGCAAGAAGTTGGTCAAAAGAGCAGAAGATGAGGAGAAATGCATCGTAGCAGGAGGAGAACTGTTCGAAGTGCCAACAGATGAGCTAGCAGATGTCACGAGGGCGAAAGGAGGGGTAGATGATGCTCAAAGAACAGCTGATATTGCAAGGACAAGGTTTACAGGCTATGTCCGATTGTGCTTCTCGTGGGAAGAGGAGGACAGATTGGTTGAAGGTGTCAGAAGATTAGCAGTGGTGGCCAAGAAGATGCTCCAGGGTGATCACGAGGGCTCGGCTGATGAGGATGAGGGGTACGCTGAGGTGAAGAACAAGTGCTGAGTCTAGAAGCCGAATGCGGTCTGGCAAGATGATCATTTTCAAAAGTGCATCCACGCTGTGTAGCTCATTGTCCACTTGACCGATGATAGTACAGAGACTTATGCACGTCAGGACAAGCGGTGAACTCTGCATAATTGTCTAGCTAGGCGGGGTTTCCAGAGAGCGCAATGATTATACGACAAAAGGATGAGCATGACCTTGATAACATCACTGTGCATATTTAGGATGAAGTCAATGCATTTAAGCTTTTTGATCTGAAGAGATACGAGAGAGTGGGACTCAGCTTAACGTGCGGTCGCGTCAGATTCGTGCGGCTGCCACTCATAGACCATAGAGAACACCGAGAGCGATGTCGCCACCATGTTGTCCTGAACTGTAATGGACAAAGACAGAGCAATTGCTGTATGAAACAATCACAAGATCAATAGACGATCTCTTTGTTGTTGGAGCCGCCGTTCAGCCCCACTCCTGAAACACCTCCACCTCCACCTCCTCATTTTTTCTCCTCCAACACTCAAGACAACCTAGTTATGCACAACGTGTCAAACAGGCCTGCCACTCCAATGCATGACCTGCGCGGATGTATGCAGACAGACGAGCAGCAAACGGCAGGAAATGATGAGCAATGTCTTTCCTTCAGCCCGAGGAGGCCGGTCGTCGACATGCAGGCGGCCGCCGTCCAATCAGACTCGCTCCCTGGTGCATTCCATTGCATATTGTGCCATGCATGCCGTTGCTAATGAGGCACGAGAACAAAGAGAAGACAAATCAGAAGAATGCCAACAATGCTCGCCAGCATATACTTTGAACGTGACCGTATGATCGCAAACCTTCGTGAGAGCGTGTTTGACATACCTGACATATATTCCTACGTCGCCTTCAGAGTGGGTATAACAATACGAGCCTGCAACCACTCTAGGCGTTCTGTCTCTACCTTTTCCAAGCATCCTACAAATCCCGAAGCGCGTTCGTGCTGCCAACCAACCAATCAGCTCTATTGTAGGAGGCTGAAACGTAGCTTTCCCGCACGTTTGACTGCAAGATCTGAAACACGTCTGGCGCGTCGTCTGGACTTTTTTCGCCTCACACCACTTTACACATTGCCCTCTCCTACAAAAGCTTCAAGTAAGCGCCCTCGCCTTCTATACCTTGTTACTTCTTCTTTATCCTCCTCACTACTGCAGTTGTGCATCGATTCCTTCTTCACACAGAGTCAATCATATTGTGCAATACTGGTCTTTGCACATCACGATTCACGCTTTGTTTCACATCTACCTTACGCTGCACAATATACACAGCAACATCTAATACTTTAGTCTCATCAGTAGCCGGTCTCTACTCTATCTACAAACGACAATCCCAACTCTCATATCACTACCCCCAAGCAGCAAAGCTATTCACATTGACTGCATTTCAACCTCCGCCCGCTCATCTCTAACACCAGACACATTCACGAGAAGCCGGTCTCCTTGCCATCAGTATGCGTTCCACACTCTTCTTAGTCGCAGTGCGACTTTTCACCACCATCATCATGCTTGGTCAGGCGCCGGTCGCCAACTCAGCTCCTGTTATCATCGACTCCAAACTTGCACACTCAGACTCTCAACTCGACAAGAGAGTCTCTTCATATTGGATGGCCAATATTCAACGACAAGGTCAAGTCGCTTATGGCAGCTCTGGCTATACCATCTTTCGCAATGTCATGGACTTTGGAGCAAAAGGTGACGGTGTCACTGACGACTCCGCTGCCATCAACGCTGCTATTTCTTCTGGGGGTCGCTGTGGTCAAGGATGTGACTCAAGCACAACCACTCCTGCTCTTGTGTACTTCCCTCCCGGCACCTACGCCGTCAGCTCTCCTATCACTCAGTACTACTACACCCAACTTGTTGGCGATGCAGTTACTGTGCCCACTCTCAAAGCCTTGAGTAATTTCCAAGGTATCGCTGTCATCGACTCTGATCCTTATGGCGACGGAGGCGTCAACTGGTACACTAACCAGAACAACTTCTTCCGCCAAGTTCGCAACTTCGTCATTGATCTGACTGGCTTGCCTGCGTCAACTGGATCTGGTATCCACTGGCAAGTTGCTCAGGCTACTTCCCTCCAAAACATCGTCTTCAATATGGTTCAGGGTGCATCGTCGAAACAGCAGGGCGTGTTCATGGACAACGGCAGCGGAGGCTTCATGACTGATTTGGTCTTCAACGGTGGCAACTACGGTGCGTTCTTTGGCAATCAGCAGTTCACTACTCGCAACCTCACATTCAACAACTGCAACACTGCCATCTACCTCAACTGGGACTGGGTATGGTCATTCAAGAACCTTAAGATCAACAACTGTGGTGTCGGTATCGACATCAGTGCCAACAACCAAGGAAACCAGAGCGTTGGATCCGCCATTGTTCAGGATAGCACTTTCACCAATACACCTATCGGCATCAGAACTATCTTCAATAGCAACAGTGTCCCAGTCACTGGCGGGTCTCTTGTCATTGACAACGTCAACTTTGCGAACAGCGCTAAGGCTGTTGCAGACGCCAATGGTAATACCATCTTGGCTGGCAACACAAACATTCAGTCTTGGGTACAAGGTGAATACTACGTCAACAACAATGGCCAGCGTGTTCAAAAGTCCTTGACTCCTCCTAACAAGCCTTCATCATTGCTTACATCCTCTGGCAACATCTTCGAGCGCTCCAAGCCTCAATACCAATCATACCCCACCTCCGCATTCCTCAGCATCAAGTCTTGTGGTGCCAAGGGTGACGGTAGTACTGATGACACTGCTGCTATTCAAGCTTGTATCAACAAGTACCAGTCTGGGCAGATTCTATACTTCGACCACGGCATGTATGTTGTGTCAAACACTATCAATGTTCCCAAGAACATTATCATTACTGGTGAAATCTGGCCAATCATCATGGCAAACGGCGCTGCCTTCCAGAATCAAGCCAACCCAACCCCTGTCTTCTCCGTCGGCGACGCTGGTGATGTTGGCGCTGTCGAAATATCCGACCTCATCTTTTCCGTCCAAGGTCCTCAACCCGGCGCTATTATGGTTCAATGGAACGTCCAAGGCGCCACACAAGGTGCAACTGGCATGTGGGATGTCCACTTCCGCATCGGCGGCACAGCAGGCAGCCACCTGCAATCCGACACCTGCACCAAGACGCCCAACAGCTCTTCCGTCAACCCAGCTTGTCTTGGTGCTTTCCTCCTCCTCCACGTTACTACCCAGGCAACTCTCTATGGTGAGAACATGTGGTTATGGACTGCAGACCACGAACTCGACCTGCCTGACCACAACCAAATCAACATCTACAACGGCCGCGGTCTCCTCGTCGAATCAACCAAAGCAGTCTGGCTCTACGGCACATCAGTCGAACACAACGTCCTGTACAACTACCAGCTCGCCAACGCCCAGAACGTCTACATGTCCGCCATCCAGACAGAAACACCTTACTTCCAACCCCAAATCCAGGCTACCGCGCCCTTCAACATGTACCCTAGCCAGTGGTCCGATCCTAACTTCACCTACTGCAAGAAGAACGACCCCGATTGCTTCATGTCCTGGGGTTTGAAGATCTCCAACAGCCAGAATGTCTTGGTGTATGGTGCTGGCTTGTACACTTTCTTCGATGACTATGATCAGACTTGCTTGAACACAGAAGATTGTCAAGACAATATGGTGCATGTTCATTCAGGATCGAGCAAGGTGTGGTTGTATGGGTTGAACACGAAGGCGAATGTCAATATGGTACTTGTCAATGGTGTGCCGCAGGTGCAGGCGGCGCCGAACATGAACGGATTCACGTCTACGTTGGCGTTGTGGACGAATGTTGCTACTGGAACGCAAAGTAAGAAAAGGAAAGGGAAGATGGCTTGATGTTGTTGCAATCTGAGCAGGATCTCTTTTGCTATTTCTTTTGCTTCTTGAGAAGGATATTTGCTACGACCTCTACCGATTTGCATACTGGGGCTTTTCATGTTGAGTATCGGCTGGCTATGAATTAGATAATGCTTAAACAGTAACGACCGCTTTGTAGATAGCTCAATGAACATATATTAGACAGCTTGCCTTGCACCTTCAGATGTCATGTTCACCTTGCTCTTTCGCTACATTATCTCTTCAAGACTCTCACTTTCAGTGTCGAGTTTCCTTAGGTCTTTCATGCCACTACGGTACTGTAGCTCTTCATCGATTTCACTCACAACTGGCAGGGTAGTCATTGTTCCAGGAGATGAAACACGCTCTCAAACTGAGGGCAAGTTCTTAAGAGTCAAGCCCGATCTTTTACAGCGAGCCCAATAAACGAGTTCATTATTTCATAGGTCTACGATTGTCAGCATCACACCGCGTCCATATCTGAATCTCATCACCAATCTGACAATCCAGCCGTTTCAGCTGAGTCATACCAGATGCTTCAACTTCAGTGTTGACTGGCAGTACAGCATCGACAGCCCAGGTCAACATCCTCGTCATGGGCTGATAAATTGCGGCAGCCCTCGCATGATCGCGAAGATGATGGGAGGGTGCGCAATGACACGGAGATGGTCCCTTAGCCTGGGGAAAAGCCATGATGCGATTACTATTCCCAGCGGCTAAGAGCTATAATGAAGTTATGTGCGTGTCAGATAATGTCATTCGTCTTCACTTCATTCGAGTACTTCACTGGCCACGTGCTGTGAGTTTTCGGCATCTAGTTCTTCAATTTCCGACATTCACGTCTTCTTACCATCAACAAAGGAACCTCATCTCTAGACCATAACCTCTAGAACACCTAGCCATGGCCTTATGCAATCTGCCCGGAAAGTATAATCTACAACTGGTACAGAACATCCTGAAGTATGGAGCAAGGGCCTCAGTGTGTTATGGCATAACCGTACTGATTCTTAACCAGCCTCTGGAAGACGGGCGTCGGATCCGACCTACTCATCAAATGTGACAATCAGCAGTGGAAGGTGCACTCTACCATACTTTCGGCCCGATCGACATATTTCGAGGCTCTCTTCAGGAACAAGTGGAAGGTATGGATGGTATTCACGCGAGTTTGGTGTCCGTGGTCTGGTTGGTGTTGATAGGAGACCACTCAGGGCGCAGTCGAGCTGGAAGAAGAGAGTGTTGAGGCAGTTCGATGCATGCTTGAGTACATTTATGGCTTTGACTACGAACTTGGCCCGGAACCCAAACCTCAGGAAAAACTTCAATGGTTACGGAGAATCGGTCTTCATGTCGAAATTTGTCTTGCGGCAGACAAGTTTGGCATCTCAGGCTTGGAAGAAATTGTTAGAGAACGCATGACCATCGCCGCAAGCTACTTATTGTAGTACGCATGTCGAGGATAAGAAGAAGGACTACGTCAGGAACGTCGCGGCAAATCTACAGTATTGTGTCTTGCTGTTGCATGAAGGATGGTGGAAGCATGGCGAGTCGATATGGAAGACGCCTCATAGTCATAAAAACAGAAGATGAAACACGCGCTCGAACTTCTCAATCACATATGAGCAGACTGAGTACTGACAAACTTTCAGTCATAAGAGACACCTCAACAGAAGAATTCGCAAGTTTCTCAGCCTTCCACTCCATCCTCCCAGGAACTCATTATCAAATTCGAAGATGGGGGTTCCTGGCCTGGTGGGATGCCAAGATGTGTTCGTGTTTCAGCTCTACAGTTGAAGTCAACGGCTCCGTGACTTCCGACTTTGACTGCGAGGAAGGCACGCCTTTCACATTTCAGGGTCTTAGCTTAGCTACACTTACGTGTCAGCTGATCTTGATCTTCACTTGCACTTGACAACTTACCGACTACATTAGATCACTTCACTTCCTCAACATCCGCAATCGCTGCACTATCTCTTCTCTATCCTCGAGCATCATAGCTGTTCTCGCACTTAGCTATGAAGCAATCAACTGCAGAGTTATACGCGAAGAGCAAGTGGAAATGGTTTCGAAGTGACGACTCAATCATGCAATTACTTGGAGTGAGCTTCGCAGCCTGGAGTGCAATGAGTGACGAGCAGAAAGACGATTTTCGCTTCTGGAGTTTTGTGTGGGAAGAGCCACAAGGACAGTGGTTACAAAAAGGGCAGAGTCAGCTCGGCGCCGCTCGATCACACTGCAGTGTCATTGGATCTAGATTAGGTAAAGATTGCTCTTCGAAGGATGATGTCCACTTACTGAACTGGTATAGGCAGCTTTCTGATGGAGCAAAAGCCATTTGGAGTGTGCACTTTGAAAAACAACCATGTTCTGAAACAACGCGATATCGTCCTCGTGTATCTGGCACATTGGAAGGTTGTTGCTGCAAACATCGTCGCTAATGATCATAAAGAGATGGTAGCGGCTGGAAATCTGGTGCTTGGCGGACTCACAACACAAGCTTGGACAGAAGTCTTGTCAGGAAAGACTCTAGACAGCTTGCGTTCCGTACGCGACGTCTTCCAGAAGACTGTTGCTCAGCTAGAGCTTGCTGAAGCCCAGCGCCTTATGCAGGAGGAGACACTAAAGAGAATATATGAGGAAGAAGCGCTTCTCGAACAGGAGCAACTGTTGGAACAGCAAAAGTTAGAGTCTACCGCATACAACAAGAGACTCAGAGAGGAGGACGGTGATGGCTATAATGATTTGCATGCTACCAAGCGTCCACGACCTGAGCATCAGGATCCCAAGCTTGACTTCAGTAAACTTTCAGAGATGCCCCAAACACCCCAAACACCATCTGTCACCAAGCCTACCACGCCAAACCTCAAGTACTACCTACTGGACGCCACACCCCCACGCACCGAGCTCAGAAAGCTCGCAGAGCCATTGATGCCCAAGGCTACACCTGATGAGACTGGCCCACCACAGACCCGCTCCCAGACAAGGGCTCAGCTGGATCCTGCCGAGACTGCTTCTGGCTTGCTGCCTATTGTCAAGATCATGCTGCAGAATTTACACACAGCTGGTATCGATCATCTCATTGCTAGGCCGACGAGTTTACACGGTTCGTCAAACACTTCTGTCCTGTTGAAGTGCAGACGTGTCAATAGTCTTCAGCAAGCTGCAGCTGCAAGAGAAGAAACCGAAAGAGAAGCCTTGCTGGCTGAAGTTTTGCGTCAGAAGGAAGAGCTGAAGAAGATAAAGCTGGAGCCGGAAGACTGAGTTGTGACAGATTATGTGCTTGCACGGGGAAGTCACAGGAATGTTTAGGCAGCGAATGAAGTGTGTGAGACAATTGAATTATCAGCTAGCAATTGGTTGCTGAAGTTGGCTTCATCGCTTGATTGTGGTGAACGAGGATGCTGTAACCGTTCAGCTCATTGCTTGATTGCTTGAAGACTTGCTTCAGCGTGGTCCTAGATACAAGCGAAATGAAACTGCATCAGACATCTTTCAATGATCATTCGCTAAATATATACGTGCCACATTCTCGGTCACGCTTCGAGAGCATGAGAAAAATTGTAGTATAATACCGCCCACCACCATTTCCAATTGCAATTTGATGGGTATGCCAGCTAGCAGTCGCCCCAGCCGTATGAAGAATGAGGACTATGCAAAACTATTCAAGGAAAGATGTACCAAGGCTGGCTTTAAATAAAAGCATCGTTCTAAATTTACCCCTGATTACAGTAGTCTCCACCTTTAGCCTTGCCGGGTTTTGCGAACAACCTCATTCCTTATCAAAATATCCTCCTGGCTCGACTGTTAGCTGAACATGCCTTGGCGCGAGCCTCGTGTACACGGCAGCATGGCTTCAACTAGGTCGGCTGCCGCTGCTCTTCGCACATCATCCTGCGCCAGACCACCCCATCGCTATGGCTTCCTCACTCGGTCGAAAGCTGTATACTCATGCTTCTAAACCCTTTGTCCAGCTTGGAGAGTATAGTGCTGTAAACAGTCACGATGACGAAGAGAACCTTCCCACCCCGGGCCCACGATGGAGGACCTCCTGGCCTAGGAGACATTGGACGTCCTTGTACATTGCTTGGTTGTTGACAGGTGTCTTCCTGCTCTCCAACATATACGGCGCATTGCCAAAGGATGAAACACCACTCACTACCACCGAGACCATCGACTGGACGCAATACGCTTATGTACAATACGTGACAAACCACAACTACCTCTGCAACTCAGTCATGATCTTCGAAGCCCTACATCGTCTACAGAGTAAAGCAGATCTCCTGATGATGTATCCCTCAACATGGGACCTCATCTCCAACACAACAGAAGCGACGCTCCTTCGCAACGCATCGGCTGCTTACAACGTCATACTCCAACCAGTACACATCCAGCATCTCGACGGCGGCGACGCAACCTGGGCAGACAGTTTCACTAAACTACTCGCCTTCAACCAAACCCAATACAAGCGTGTCTTGAGTCTCGACTCGGACGCCAATGTCTTACAAGTAATATCTTCCACTTACATCTAGACCTCTGACCACAAACTAAACACACCTTACACAGTCCATGGACGAACTCTTCCTCCTCCCCCCCTCCCCAGTCGCCATGCCCCGCGCCTACTGGCTCGAACCCCTCACCCTCTCCTCCCAACTCATGCTAATCGAACCCTCCACCTTCGAATTCAACCGCATCCTGTCCGCCTTCACCCACCGCACCGACTCGCAATTCGACATGGAAATCATGAACAATATCTACGCCCACGATTGCATGATCATCCCGCACCGCCGCTACGATCTACTCACCGGCGAGTTCAGAAAGAAAAGAGATCAACATGCGCCGTATTTGGGCAGCGAGGAGGAAGTGTGGAATGGAACGAAAGTGCTACAAGAGGCAAAGTTTTTGCATTTTTCGGATTGGCCGATGAGGAAGCCGTGGTTGAAGGGAGATGAAAGTGTGAGGATGGAGGTGCAGCCGGAGTGTTTTGGTGTTAAGAGTAATCGTAGTAGTAGTGGGGAGTTGGATGGAGGGGGAGAGGGAGAGGGAGAGGAAGAAGATTGTACGGATAGAGAGTTGTGGAATTCGTTTTATGTGGAGTTCAAGGAGAGACGAATGGTAAGTTTTTGCATTTTCTGCATCACCAAACATCAACGCTTGAAAAACGAGTTGAGAGAAAAAGTCTTGTGGTGCATGCTTATCTTATTGTGTTCTAACGAAAAATCTTTCTAGGATATTTGTGGTATCACGTATGACACACCTGAGATTGTTGAACCTGAGCCTGAACCTGAGCCTGAACCTGAGCCTGAACCTGAGCCTGAACTTGAGTCGACAGGTTATGCGGATGACGAAGACAAAGACGAAGATTCGAGCACTCATATCAACGTATAGAATACAGCACAGCACATAGCACACAATGGCATATTTCAGGAGAACTTGCACGACTCGTTTTTGCTACTGGTGAAGAATGACTGTTTGTTGGCTTGTTTTTGACTCTGTACAAGACATAGAGGTAAATCCTTCCACACAGCATCACAAACATTCTATCACGGAATCTTTTTTTTTGGGTAGTATCAACGACATCCAGCAACCATGAACAAAAAAGGCACACAGAAAAGAAAAAAGTGTCATGAACTGTATGCATACCGCAATAGGCACAGACACTCTTCCTGTGTCCTTCTCCTCCAACTCCTCAGTCCACCAATAACTCCACATTCATTTCTACCAACACCAAATAGTCGCTCATTACCATCGCTCATTACGTAACCCATCCTATCCAACACATCTTACCTAAAAGAATAAGGCAATCCCTACAGACCTCGTCATAAGAATGGTTGGTCTCAAGAGCACGAGTTGGTCTCGTTCGCCTCATAGTACTTTATCTTTCCATCACGTTTTTCAACTAACAAGGTTCTCTGGATATCCAGCTCAACTCCAAAGGTGTTGAAGCATTGTTGATGCGGACAAAAAACTTTCATTGCTTATTCTGGTTGTTCTATTGTGCTTTTTACTGTCAAAACTTATAATTTCTTGTCTATGGGTATCATTCGCTATATATACCGGCCGTGTCCACAATCAAAACCTTTTGTCCCTCCAAATTACGTCTAAAGACACAAATTCCGCCGCTCGCAAGTCTTGGACCACACCCACAGTCACCCCAAAACACTCACTGTAGATTCCCGTCTGGATTGCGGTAAGCGGCTGCCGCCGGACCGAGGTCGTAGAGGTGGTGAGGGGGACGCTGAGGCTATTCATCGCGCGCATGTGCCAACACTGGGAACACAGATTGCACATCTGCGTTGCCAGAGATATTTCAAGTAGAAGGTCCCTCACCATTCCCAGCAACCCCCTCACCATCCTCATCGACAATGACTTTTCCCTCCCTCGCCCAAACTCTTCCACTGAATCTCCCACAACCACCCTCTTTCTGACCATCCCATACCGCTGCTTCCCTTCGGCACTCCCCCCACCTTGCCCAAGCCACATCAGCTCCCTCTTCAATTAGTCCCATTGCAGTAGTAGGCCAACCGAGATCAATGCCAGCCCAAACAGTCAGAGCCGCACGTTCAGGAAGGGGCAATGCAGAGATAATTTGACCGACAAGAGGGTCATTTGACTGCTGGATCTTCGTCGCTAGTGCTTTGATGTGAGATGTCATCCTGGCGCGACCGCCTTCACTCGTAGGAGTCGTGTATGGATTGTCCAGAGTCAGCGGAAGTCGATGACCAGGTGCGGCCTGGTTCAATCCCATAGGCTGAGCTTGAGCAATGTTTCCAGTCGTCGGTTGGCCAAGCCCCATAGGCTGGTGCTGTGGCTGTTGCTGACCATTCTGTATGTCCACACGCGCACCAGTCATGCCATGCCCAAGCTCGCGGTCAACCTGTTTACTCAAGGATCGCAACCATTCTTGATCGAAATCAAAAAGCGATAAAGGTAAAAGAACATAGCCGCAGGATAGAAACACAAACTCAAAATCTGGCTTTCCTGCTGAGCTGAGCATTTCCGTCACGTTCATGATGACGTCGGGCCATGAACCGGTGCGATGTCCTTCACTATTGGTACCAATGGTGGCAGCTTGCTGGCCATCAGCTGCTGGTCCTTGTCCTTGTACTTGAATTGGTGCGAGTGCTTGATCTAGAGCAGTCATGACAGGTCCATAGTTGCCTGGAGGGATCGGTAGTGGGGCCGAACCTGGAAGACCAGCTTGAGTTGATTGCACGGATTGTGGTGGATGTGGATGGAGTTGGATAAATTGATTGACATTAGGTGGTAGTTGTACACCGGCGTTGATAGCATAAGAAGTGAGCTGTTGGACACCAGTGATTACACTTGGAGGCTGCGGGACTCCAGATCCTAGTCGTTGAAGGCCAGGTAAGAAGCTTGTCAGAACTTGCGTCCAGACTCCAGGGGCGTTGATATTGTCACTCGGGGCTAATCCAGGATGAGCTGTCAAAGATACTGAGTCCAGCGTGAGCTTCTCTAGACTCAAGCTTTTGTGGTTGTTCAAGAAATATTCCAGCATATTTGGTGTGATCCAACAGTTGTGCAGCTGCAATTCCTCCAGATGTCTGAAGGTCGGCATTTCTGCAAATATTCTACCAGAACTTATTGCCTTTTCTCTTGGGACTAATGGTGCTGGCAGAACTTTCTGATTTCGAGCAAAGTAGCCCTCGGCCTCCTCGCCACCATCTGCCCAGCCCAAAGATAGCTTACGAAGTGAATGCTTGTGGACGATCTGTGACGTTAAGAGATAGTGTACTAAGGAAATAGCGCCTGCTGGTGATACCTCAATCGTTGCTGCGGAGCTAGAGACATCATAGATCACATCCCTCCAGTCAGCGATGATCGTCAAACTCAGGTCAGTCAAGCTAGAAAGAGCACCCCAAAAGTCGTCGCGATAAAGTCTGGGAATATGTTTACTGGAGAATCGGGTGAGGGTCAAGCTTCTGATATTTGCTGCTAGGGGTCGATTGTCAATGATAGCAAGCATGTACGTCGAGATGAAAGCATCCTGCGCCCAAGCCGTCTCAAGTAACCACTCCTTTTGAGGACCATTCAAAAATCTGGTAGCGTCCCGATCGCGGCCTTTACCGGGAGCATCACGAAGGTCGACGGGTAAGGGTAGGACTGCCAGTATGCCATTTGGTGCACGTGAACGTTCACCATGCAACTCTAGCGGACGAGTTAATTTTTTCCCTAAGTCTTTCATGATTCTAGACAAGCTTTCCATGTTCCTGCTGGTATCAGAATGCGATTGTGGTTGCTGGTTCTGATCTGGGCAAAGACCATTCAAAAAGAGATATTCCTTCACAGGTGCATATATTGGTTCAGTCCACACCGCCTCCCATGAAACATGCTGCATCTGCGTGAGCATCGGTGTTAGTCCAGCCTCGTCCCATATATGATGAGGCACACTGTCTAATATCGATCTTGAAATCATCTGCTTCTCTGTCTTGAAGTCTTCACCTTGCGTAGAGAAGGCATTTGCCAGGAGTGTCTTGTGCATTTTGAAGGAGAACGGCATGTCATCAGCGGCGTCAATTAGCGACTGAATTTGCGCATGATCCAAGTGTACAAGGTCGAAGTAAAACAAGTCATCCAGCTTGCCCACTGTCCGGAATGTTTCCTGTAACGTGAGCCAGTAACGACGATGTGCTGCCTGATAAGGATCAGTGTGGTATTTAGACCCTCCCCAGATAGCGGGCTGCTCATCCAGAATGCGATCTCGAAGTGATCGCATGCTGGGTGTATTGAGCCAGCCAAGTCCTGCATCTAGTGAAAGTGCCAAATGTTGTACATTGGCGATATGAGAAAGTGCTTTGGTCATGATGATTGTTTGATCTGCCACGTCCTCAAGCGCTGCTCGATCAGAGAAGCGAACATAATCTGGAAAACACCACTCATATTTTCCCCAGTATGTCTTATGTCCTTGACGCATCTTTTTCGGAGGAGGATTGGCGAGAGCTTGACGATCAACATCGAAGCTGATACCGAACTGTCGTATATGTCTCCCGAAACCACGGAACATGTCCAAAGCAAGTTCAGGAGGTATTTCGCCAGCTCGGGCTTTACCCTTGGCATTTGCTGAAATCGATCTCTGTGCTGCATCTTCTGTCAAATTACCGTAGATATCCTGGCTGAATGGCAGCACTACACGCTCGAACATGTGCGATGCTACGCCTCGCTCAAATGCCTTGTCCACCAGTCTCATGGTCTTGACGTCGTGATGAGACAGATGTTTGATAACCTGATCGAAGATTTCAACAGGGATTGAGGCTGTATCTAAGGCTGGCCGCTCGTTACTGTCGTCGTGTCTTGAGGATTCATCAGGCATAGGTGTGTTCGAAATTGAGCGTAATCTTTCGAATGGCAATGGAAGAGCGAAGTCAAGAGATGTGAGGTGTTCCTCGTCCATGACTGGACCCTTGCCCTTGTCTTTGTGAGATGACTGGGAGGAACCGCTCTGGTAACGTGCAGATTGCATAATAGGATGATCTTGTATTGGCGTCACAATGAGATCTTCTCCTCCTCCAGGTGTGGGTACACTCTTGAAGACGGCAACGAACGGAGTTGCTGCACGAAATCTGTATATCTTGCGAAGCCATTCTGGATCAGAAGAAATAGCATCCGTTGCTTCCTCATCAATGCCTTTGTTAGGCTTTGACGACGATGCTGTAGCAGAAGCAAGACCGCGGTTGACAGGAGTCGGCGGAAGACCTGATAATGAAGGTGGCATTTGACGTGAGGCAGAGTTGCCCATATCGCTCGACGCGAACGATGAGAATGGCGAATTGAGTGGTGAATCAGAACCGAGGAAGCGTCTTCTTTTTGGAGGTGGTGGTACTGAACCAGGAGAACTTGGCTGGTCGTAGTAGGAGGATGTAAAGCTTGACGCGGCTCTGAGCTGAGATAAGTCGAATGGATCGCTCGTTGTGTCGAGATTTGGTGGTGAGTGAATTGTGTTTAATCTAGATCTCGCAGAGGTAGAGCTGGTTGATATATCAATAGACTGTTCAGCGTTAGCTGTGCGAGACATTGTCTGTCTGATTGCCCCAGACAAGCCATACCATGTTTGGAAACGTCATCGCGCCTCCCCAATTGTCGTCGTCGTTATTCACATGCATGGAGTTTGCAGAGACAATAGGCGCAAGATCATCAAACATAAAGATAGAGCCGTACGACATGATCAGGTGTGCAGATTGATAGAAAAGCGCAGGGTATTTGCAACAACATGTCACGCAACAGTAAATCAAAGAGTTTTTGGAATTATCATTGAGCTGGCCGTGAGGAGAGCGAGCTGTTTGTTCCAGGTAAAAGCGAACTGATTTCTCAATATTGGCACAGGTGAGATGGATAGAGTCATGGATGGATGGATGGACAGAAGATGGGTATCCTCGAGGACAAATATAGATGAAACACTCATGAAGCGGACGCGTTTAAACCTGCCTGTCCCTTTCGTGCACAACGGCCATCACCATCGCCTCGACGGACTTAGACCCGATGCAGGTACATTCGTACCACCAGCGTCCTCAACATTAACTCTTCTGCGCTGGCGTGCCCCAGCTATCAATACCCTCATATCTAGCATCTTACTCCTCCTCTCCTCCTAAACAATTTTTGTTCACGTTTTTAATCTACTGGACCATCGATCTACTGAACAATCCTCCGACATTTCCGACATCTCCGACCACAATGTCCTCCTCCCAATCCTACCTCTCCTCCTACCTCTCTCCCCTCTACGCCGAGCTCCTCTCCTGGCTCACACCGCCACCCATCCCACTCTCTCCCCTCCCCACCCGCGACTCCCACGCTCCATCCTCATCACAACTCGTCCTGCCCTGCGGCGACCACAAACCAGCAATAATAGCCTTCCTCCGACACTGCGGCTGCCCCTTTGCCGAAAAAACCCTCCTTCGCATGCGCTCCTGTGCCGCTCGACACTCTTCAGTCCATTTTATTGCCATATCGCACTCTTCTGCAGTGCACACGGAACAGTGGCTAGCTGAAGTTGGTGGTGCGGGCGATGTGGGCATTATTGTGGATGAAGAGAGGACGTTATATGCTTCGTTTGGGCTGGGGACTGTAGGCTGGTGGCATGTGCTGAGTCCCTGGGCACTATGGGAGGTGGTGAGGGTGGCGAGAGAGGAGGGCATTCAGAATCGACCGACAAGGAGTGGTAATCGATGGCAGAGTGGAGGGGTGTTTGTGGTTGATGGAGAGGGTGTAGTGAGATTGGGAGAGGCGGATGCAAGTGCTGGGGATGTGAGAGATTTCGAGGCATTGGTGAAGAGTTTGGAGTAAAGGACTTGGCCTGGGCAACGCATAAACGACAACAGGCGTTTATAAAGATGAGCATTATTGACAATCATGGGTCACTGGTACAAGGGACAATCGGAGGTATAGGACGTGGACAGTAATTCTGTCAGACACGAGTCGCCACAAGATCAGCAGCAAAGGCTGCACATCGAAAGACGCAGCGATGACCCTGTGCATATCAGAGCATCATGGACCGTCATTTCAGTCAGTTGACTCGGCATCTGGATACCAACCTCCGGCAGGACATCAAGAGTTTGCAGACACGTTGTGGAGGCTAAAGCCAGCACTGTGAAGATCGTGTTGAGCATCACTACAAGGAAGCGCTTACAAACCTGTGCTGAAAGCTCAGAATGGATTTTCTTATCTTGAATATCATACCAGCATTATCGATACAGAAAGTTCTTCGTCAAACCCTTCAGTCTCTTGTTGTCACCTCATATACATCTTCTTCTTCTGCTGCCATTCCATCGGCGCCATGTCTGCTATTACTGATGCCTTACTCGTTTTTGCCCTGTCCCTTTCCCTGAGCAGCCTTACTCAAATCAGCCAGGGCCTCACGACGCTTAAATTTAGCATCCTGAATCACACCTAGAAACACACGTTCGTCAGCACCTACAAACCCACGATACACTTCAAACCACTTCTCCCAGCACTCACCAGCATCAGCATCACTCGAAAAGTTCCCCGTCCACTGCACAAAAGTGCCTCCAGCATGCTCTCCACTCGTAACCTCAAAGCACCTAATCGTGCTCAACACGCTCGTATAGCTCAAATGCGGCTCGCTGGTGATGACGCTGTATGTGATGTAGTGGTGGATAGTCGAGTGCTCCTCTTGCTTGACGTCTTGTACGGTGCCGTCTTTGAAGGTCCAGCGGACGATGTCGGTTTCGGAGGATGTGCCTTTGTTTTCTTCGGCGGACTTGAGGGAGGACAGCCAGTGATGGAAGAGGGGGAGTTTGATGAGATCTTTTGGAGAGAGAGGTGTTAGTGGTGTTTTCTTAATGATAAATACAGATTCTATTAGAATAGTATCATCCCTCGCTTGTCCTTATTACAGCTGTTGGGTATGTGGCTTCAATTGTGTGTTTGTGCTTTGGTTAGAGGTGGGGTGTTTGATATGGCTGAGACTTACGCCAGACTTGGGAGATGTGGGCGGGGATGAGAGCGCTCTCGGTGACGCTGGTGGAGGTGGGAATTGAAGTCATGATTGTTGATTGTGTGTGTGGTTGTTGTATTTGTTTGTTTGTTGCTTTAGGAGGAGGTTTCAACTCAATCTAATCTCAATGCTTGATCTGCCCCTCTTACGTAGTTGGTGTAGCACGTGATGCATGGATACCATTATTTCCACGACGGCGAGGTATTTAAGCAAAGTTCATTTTCGTTGACCATTATTAGTATGGGATGATATCACACGTTCGTCCAGTGATCCTACGTAGGATATGCCATCCCTCCATCTTTCATGTCATTTTAAATTCATCCCGGCATTACCCTCATCCCAGCATTACCACTTCCCTGCTCAATAGCACCACCTCAACTCGCCATCTGACTGGAAGGTCGAGGCCCAAGTCCACTGACTTGGTACATCTGATCAATCGTCTCCATCTGGTTGATTGACTCTTCGTGCGACACAAAGACTGGTGGCTCCTGCCCCTTGCACTTCATCACAAACGCCTCGAGCTGGTATCTGTACGTACTCCATCTTGCGTCTCCTCCCTTTTTCTCATTGCTTGTTGGGATGTTGTCCCAGAGAGGACCTCCACTGTACTGCTTGATGGTGTGAGTCTTGCCAGTGTCCTTTTCGGTAACCGTGATGTAGTGATAGAGATGTGGCATCATGGCATTGTAGAAGACGACAATAGCCTTTTCGAGATCGACTGTGATCATGGGTAGCTCCCAACCACGGGGAATGACACCACCTAGAGCCCAAGATCTACCCAAAGTTTAGTCAACTGATTTAGGACTACCCATGCACATTGCTTACCTTGCCATATCAGTATAGATCTTGCTCTGCACGACATTGTCATTGCGCGTGTCCTTGAAAAGAGCAGTGGTGTACATGGCTGCATCAACACGCTTATCCTTGTAGTAAGGACGTGCGACACTGCTGACGATCTTCTCTGGCGCGCCTGCTCGCAGAGCATAACGTGTGAAAGATGTCGCGTAGGTGCAATCCATAGCGCTACCACCAGCAAGGTCATATTGCCAACGAATATCACCATCTGGCACACCTGGCGAAGCGACCATCATGGCATCAGTGGAGATCACATTCCCGTACTTGCCAGAGTCAATGATGCTCCTCCACTTATGAGCGGCTGGGTGAGTCATCCAGTGGAACGCCTGTGATTGATAAGAGATTAGCATCCGCTATGCAACCCCTCTCAAGCTACTTACCTCCATCAACACCTTGCCTGACCTATCGGCCTCCTCCACCAACTTCTTCGCTTCATCAGCATTACTGGTGAACGGTTTCTCAAGCAAAACGTGCTTCCCAGCCCTCAATGCCTTGATCGCCCACTCAAAGTGAAGACCATTTGGCGTACTGATGTAGACAAAGTCCACTTTAGGGTCATCAAGTAGCTCTTGATAAGAGCCGAAAGCTTTCTGGAACTTGTAGGCCTTAGCTGCCTTCTCAGCATCAGACTTCTGACGAGACGCAATGCCGTAGAGTGCAACTCCAGGATGAGTCTCAGCTGGGTGAATGGCTGGAATAATAGTTAGGCATTGGCGAGGTCATGCATCAAGTGCAACCATAAGCATTAGATGACTGAGGAAAGAACGAACCAGCTGCAGCATTGATTTGACCAGTGCTCAAAATCCCCATGTTAAGCGCTCCAGGCTTCTTCTGAGGAGCACTCAACAAGAAGGAGTTTGAGTACTGGTAGAGAAATGTGTAGGCTTGAATGAGGAGAGCCATTGTGCGGGTTTGTGAATGGATCCGGATGGAGTTGGAAGGAAAAAAGGGAAGAGGTAATTGAGAAGTGAAAGAGCTGTTCTAAACCCAGTCTTGGAACGATCCCGCAAGGTGCTCGCGTGAGCTTCACCTGCAGCCTGACATCATTGCGGGACCGGCATCTCCGGATGTCATCTACTGAGAGAGTGAGCAGGGTGGCAATGAGAGGTCTACTATATCTGTATCTTTTGAGGCGTGCAAGGCAGATAGAGCAAAATGATTGATGCACAATACTGAACTTAACTCGTGCAAACCTAAATTGCAATTGAAATTGTCCGACCTACATAACGTTCAGCATGCTCAAATTCATCATTGTAACATCGAATCCAGACTCTCTCCGAGGATCTCCTCTATCAGCTTTATCCACCTATTCGTCTCCCTCGCGACGCCCTCATCATCGTCATCCTGCAACTCGCTGATAAATGGCAGCATCTCCGGCAGGTGACCCAGCCATTCATCCTTCAGTGCCTTGGCCAAGCTCTCTTGACACTTCACCGCCGCCATACGTGCGCGCGCACTGTCATGTCGAAGTAGTTGCAACAGTGCACCGTTCATTGCGTTGTGGTGATCCGCTGATTTCTCGTTCGCAATCGCCAGCTCGGTTATAGCAGGGACAAGCTCCTCATTCGCCTGCACTGCGGGGAGCGTGCCGAGTTGAGAAATAAGTGGCTGCATAATAGCATCAAAACGGTTGGGAAATTGCCAGAATTCGTCCTGGTCGTGCTTGAATGAGCTGCTCAGCGCACGTAGGACGGCGGTCTTCAGTTGGACCACAGTCGTATCTTTGGCGTTTGTGCTCTCCAGTATGTCTTTGCTACGGTCGATCACGTAGTTGAAATAAGATGTGAAGATTGATTTGAGAGTTTCGGATAACGTGCCGATGAAGTTGAAGAGGGTGATGGAGCGCAGAGTACGGTGGGCATTCTCGCGCTTTGGTAGAGTGGTGGAAGACCAGTCGAGAAGTTGAGTGAAAAAGGGACGGAAGATGGTGTCGTTGATCTTGTAGATACAGGCAATGGCTATTGTGATGACCTTTTGCTCTATGGCTTCAATCTGTTCTCGATCATACTTGGACGTATTTTGCTCAAGTGTGCAAGTGTGTCGTAGATCAAAGACAGTCAGCAGAACTTTGAAGACGCTTTGAGCGTTGCGTGAGATGTTGCCCTTGGACTGGTTGTCGACGAGAATGTTGATCATATTGAGGTGATCATGCACAGCCTGATGAACCTTGTTAGTATGTGGAAATATAGTTATGAAAATGCTAGTACATACCTTTGGCCCTTGCTTCACGCCGTGATCCCAGCTAACTTGAGCAATAGTCAACACCGTAACCATATCGACCCGCGTAGCCACCAGTTGCATGAACTGTACACGACTCTCGTCATCTTCGGTACTCAATTGGGCCACAGCAGATTCATGAGAAAGCTCAACAATCTGCTGCAATGCCGCCTTACTGATCATGAAGGGGACGTTGTCCGCCAGAGCGGTAAAGAAAGCGTATGAAGCAGTATGCAAGCTTTTTGATCTCTTTGTTATGCTTGTCCTCAAACACGCAAGTGAGCTGGAGAGCACTTGCTGAAGAAGGGGAATGAACTCGCTTTGTAAGATGCCCACAATTGAAGCCAAACAATGCAGAGACAGTATCTGAACAATCTCGCTATCGCTTCCGATACAAGTTGGGCCAGCGATAACTTGTGCAACATCAAGTGTTTCTGCAGTATCACTTTTGCCAAACCTTTCACAGATCTGATCAATAGCTGCCAAAGCATTCGGTCGCAACTGCGTGGCATTAGCGTCTTGCAACACGCGAGTAAGATGAGGTAGCAATGCGGTAATAGCTTCTTGTGAAGTTCTGTCCACATTCTTGGAAGTTCGGACACGGAATTCTAAGGTCTTGAATACACTACGCCGTACATTATGATCTGAGTGGGACAACAGAGGCTTGATCGAGGTCGCAAGCTCATTCAGAGGGAAGAGCCCGAGCAGCTTTTCTAGTCCAACAGAGCATGAATCATGCAGCTCTGGATGCTTCTTTGCAGCTTGAGACAACTTCAACATAGTTTCCAGAGCTAGAGCGAAGGAGGTACGCAGTTCTGACGCTTTCTCATCATCTGCAAGGTCGTTGTGAATCTTGCCGCGGAAGCTGGAGTTGTCTAACAGCAATGGAAGGACAGCGAGTAGCCTGGAAGTGTTCTTGACAGGAGAGCCTTGCACCTGACTAAGCAAGATCTTCGAGAGAACTGGTTTGGGTTGCAGGCTGTCAAAGCAAAGATTAGTAAGCTTGACTACACTGGTCAGACATTCCGAACTCGAGAATTGGCGGAACAAGTCGACCACAAACTCCTTGACATCATCCTGTTGCCCATTTGGCTCATCACTCTGGGTGAAATGATCAATCAGCGTAGCAATTACAGCGAATAGAGACTCTGATGGACCCAAGGATGCCACCAATAGCCTATACAATTGCAGCCGACGGTGTGCGGCAATGTGCTCGAAAGCAGCCGCAAAGCTGAGAATGATCTCTGCTGTGGCAGCCACAAGATCTTTCCTCTGGTCCCTCAAGCTCTGAGCAAGCAAGGGAATGACCTGCTGTATAGTTTCGTCAACAACATGTGCTGAGAACTCATCACCTTCCCTCAAAGTTGTAGAGCTCATCAAAGTAAATACTGGCATAATGCTGTGAAGGACGGACTGCGGGAGAGAACGACTGAGGTTAGATAACAGCTGAAGTGCATCGCGGCGTGCTATTATGTCTGTAGTATTGCGTATACAGTCAACCAGCAGATCGGATCTTATGCGTTGGGGATCGACCTTGACACTGCTCGCTTTCGCGTTCATTTCCTTCATGATTTCTGAAAGACTACTTAGAGCAAGGTTGCGGACGTAGCCCATATCTGTAGTGCTGTGGCTTCGAAAGTCTTGCAGTGCTTGCAGTACACTAAACAGGACGTAGAATAGGTTGAGATCAGCACCAGTTCGCTGTTTGCCCACCAACTTCATGATCAAAGTAATACGATTCACTGCGTCCTTTTGGTGCTCCGTAGCCGTTCCCGAGGTTGCAATTTCTGTCTTCTCGGTCCTACGTCGTTTTGAGGCAGAGGGTTGATCGCGGTGGTTGAGCTGATCTACAGCCTCCTCGACTAGCAGAGTAAGAGCCTCGGACTCTATCTCGATTGAAGTAAGGGCACTTCTTGCTTGCTCTTGTGCAATATTATCTTGGTTTGTTTGCAATGTTGTATTCACCAGTGTCTTTGCAGTGGTCATCTGCGTTTTGGTTCGCAGTTGAGGCCACAGAGCAATTAGGCGATCAAATGCCAGGATCTGATAGTAGTTACGTACTCTGACCTTGCCTAGACAGACGGACATAAGGTAGGATAGTGCCTCGGCGTCATCACTCTGCGCAACGAGAAGGGTCTCCTGATCAAGTCTGACTCTGTTCACTCGTTGGCTAGTACACATCTGTTGCACGACCTCTTCATCTGTTTCAGCCCAGTCGCGCCATATAGGCAGCAGATATTTTGATCGCGAATGCCCACCATCCTTTGCAATTCGATTCAGAGTGCTCAGAAGCATGAGTCGCGTATGGAGAGAAATCGTGTTTTGGATGTGACTAGTCAGGAAAAGAAACACTTCCGACCTTTGTGATGTCCGCAGCCTTTCGGAGGAGTTGTTGCTGGCTCCAGCGCTGGAAGACGAACTCAGCGCAGTAGCGATGACAGAGGAGATATGATTGGCATCAGAAACGCACTCTTCCAGTGATGGGAGGAGAACTTTGGTGTACAACGCCGAGAGGTCCTTTGCGGAGAGCCACTTGATGTTCTTAGTGAACGATCCATATAAGTCAGACTCTCCAAAATGTGAAGCATTGCTCGAGGCAGAGTTCGAAAACCTTCGTAGCAGCTCCGCAGCATCCCGGCGCACCTTTGGCGCTCGATCGGTGGCCAAAGCAATAAGGACGTAAGGCAGGAGGGCCTGATAGTCAGCATCAGCGCCCATAATTTCCATTCGACGAGCAAACGCGACCAGCGCGGCATGTTTCGCAACTACAGACTCTGACGATGTCCATGCGCAAGCGAGAAATGTTGCGATGTTTGTAGGAGTAGCTGTGTCCAGAGCTGGTGCATGCATGAAAGCGTCGACCTTCTTAGCAGCAGCAAATTGTTCAAATGCCTTGAGCAGAATCGAGAAGGTTTCCGAAGCTTCAGCAGTGAAGAAGCTGCTTGTAGAAACGGGTTTCAAGGCTACTTCAGGCAATACAAGCTCGTCGCTTGGACTCGTCTGCGTCAACTCCGCAGCATCCTGCACGCTATCGACATCCATTTCGTCCTCAATTGCTGTTTGAGGCTCCTCCGCTTTGGCATCTTCCAGCATAGTTGTAATATCGCCGATCTGCTTTCGAACATTGCCAACAGACTCCGCAGGATGAGCTTTCGATATGGCATTGGACAACTGTTTCTTGAGGACATCCTTTTGAGGGTGCGTTAAGCCTTCGGAAGAAAGTACTGCTTGGAGCAACGTCAGACTTTGCGGTAAGTCTTCTTTGCCAATTCGGGCAGTGATGCTTTGGAATAGCACGATCAAGAATCGCTGCATCGGCTGCTTATCGCCGATGGCTTGGAGGTGGTCACCAATACTCTCAATCTTAAGCAAACGCTTCAGAATGCCTCTCGGTAGTGTAGGAGCTTCTCGTCTATCTACAATAACTGCTGCACACGATAGAGCAGCTTCAATAGTGTCCACAGTGCTTCCTTGCAGAACTGCTGCCAGCATTTCATCTAGTGCATGATCGTCGAGATTAGCTTTGCTGACTAGTATTGCAATGATCATATAACATCCGAGCAATAGATCAGGAGTGTGCTTCAATGCGAGGCCCTCATTCAGTACTGGAAGAATACGAATCAAAGTATCCTCTTCACGCTGCGTTTGTATGGCTCTACGACCCGAAGCTGAAGTATCAAACATGTCGTTTACAGCCTGTGCCATAATGCTTGCCCAAAATGCCAAGAGGATGGGATAAGTCGTGCGAGCCTTTCCGCAGGAAAGAACATAACGATTTAGCGCTGCGAAGAAAGCAGTGTTGTGTGTTGCTGCATAGACGAGTACTGATCGTGGTGGTTTCGCGCCCGTATTGATATATGTATGTAAGAATTTCAGCGTCGGACTCAGTTGTGTGGGAAGAATTGATAGGAGTGTTGGAAATATGTCTTTCGAGTGATACGGTAGAAACGTGAGGACGAGTGTTTCAATATTGTGCTCATGTACGCGAAAGCGCCGGATGAGCCATTCCACTGCCTTGGCCCCAGGCTTCAGCAATATTCGTGCGCCAACCAAACCGAGGAAGGCTTCCAAGACTCCATCCAGTTCCTTATTCTCCTGCTCTGTCATTAACTGCCTGTCCTGGCTCTTACTGTGTGCCGCAAATATGCTCCTCTCATATCTGACAAATCTGGCGTCCAGCGCACATAGTTCCTCAAATCCCTCAAAGCATATTTGATATATGACGTCCATAGACTGTGATCTTGCGACACTTGGATCAAACAGAAGCGACTTCGAGTGCTGTTCGCGCTGTGCTTTGAGGTCCAGCTCATTTGTGCTTTTGGCATGGATAGCAGCCAACTGCTGCTGAAGACTTGTCGCCATGTTTGGGATGAGCTCGAAGCTAGCTGTGAGCGGAAGGGATGTAGAAGCGATGAACCACAAGACGGAGCCCAATCCAGGGAGTAGTCTTTGCTGATGCTATATCGTCCGTGAGTTATACAGCAATGGCCTCGCGCTCCAACGAGGAATGGTCGAAGGGATATATTATCGCGGTTGTAGCAGGTGAGTCTGTAGAGACGCAGCATGTGCTAGAGAACTTTTTCAGAAGTTAGCCGGAGCTGGTTCCGACCAGCAAAACATATTGCCCTCAATCCTAAGTTGCTTGTATATTATGATAACCCGGTCGCTACGTCTCAAAGATGCCAAAAAGAAAGCTTGGAGCCTTGGAAAAGGTCGACGCTGATCTGTATGTTCCGCTGATCTGTCTTGGAGACCTCCACTAACGCAACTTTAGACCAAATCTCCAGCACAAGATCCGTAGGGACCCATTATCTTACAAGAACGATTTTCAAAGCCAGTACGAGCAATATATCGCATACCGAGATCTCCTCAAGAACTCGCCGGCATCAGCGCCGAATGAGGACATCATTTCCATTCGCGATCTCGTAGACTTCATCTCCCACGTCGCGGACTGCTATCCTGACCTTACGAAAGGCTTCGCCGATGACCTGATCAATCTATTGGAGCTACATCATGCGGAGCTCGAGTCGGAGTTGCGTGAGAAGTTGGTAGGCAGCTTGGTACTGCTCCGGAAGAAGCAATTAATTGATTCGGCGAAGTATGCCATGTCAAAGCCCAGCTCGCAGCACAAAGAACTAATATCCGCAGACTGCTGAACACTCTCTTTCCGATCCTGACTGTGACACCTAGCAAATCTCTACGCACCTTTCTCTACGCAAAGATCATTTCTGACCTGCGAACTTCCAATGCCAAAGCTACAAATCAACCGCTGAATCGCAGTGTTCAAAAGCTCCTGTTCAATCTTCTCACTTCTGATTCTAAGTCGCCGAGAGGGATCTGGGCTATCCGCGTCACCCGTGAACTATGGAGGCGACAAATATGGTCAGACGCAAACGCGGTCGAAATTATGAAAGCGGCTGCACTTTCAGAAGATACAAAAGTCATCGTTGGTGGCGTAAATTTCTTCTTAGGCGGAGACAAGGAGAGAGAAGACGCAGCCGATGAGTCGAGTGATGAGGATGACAATCTAGACATGGGCAAGCTCAAGCACGTAGCTGGTGTCAACAAGAAGACTGTCAAGAGAGCGCGCGACTTGAAGGCCGCCGCGGCTGCAGTGAAAAGAAAAGAGCGCAAGAAGAAACAGCCACATCTGCTCAACTTCTCCGCATTACACCTGCTCAATGATCCACAAGGTTTCGCCGAGATACTGTTCTCGCGGCACCTACAAACTAAGAGATCAAAGCTGAACCTGGAACAGAAATTGGCTGTATTGCAGCTAGTAACTCGGCTCGTTGGTCTGCATAAGCTGACAATCGAGAGTTTGTACTCGTGGTTTACTGACAAGCTCAACCCACGACAAGCATCGGTTACCTCGTTCCTTGCTTCCTTCGCACAAGCTACCCATAACTTGGTACCACCAGAGTGGATTGAAAGTAATGTACAAAAGATCGCCAACGAATTCGTATCGGAAGCAGCTGCGACTCAAGTGGCGGCTGCCGGACTGAATTCCATTCGTGAAATCTGTGCTAGACAGCCTCTAGCGATGAACGAGACATTATTACAGGATCTGGTAATGTACAGAAAGAGCAAAGACAAGGGTGTCGTCATGGCTGCAAAGGGTCTCATGAGTCTATATCGTGACGTTGACGCTACATTACTCAAAAGGAGAGATCGTGGTCGGGATGCTGCAATGGCTCTTCGGACCGGAGAACGAAAAGCACAACGCTTCGGTGCAGAAGAGGCTGGCGGTATTGAGGGGCTCGACCTACTACAGAAATGGAAAGAGGATGAGAGGAAGAAGAAACTGGAAGAGGCTGGGCTAGATCCGGATGCAGACATTGACGAGGAGGCTGAAGAAGCGGCTGGCTGGAAGAACTGGGATGCAGAATCGGATCACAGCGATGACTCTGATGGCTGGATCAACGTGTCTGACGATGGTGGTGACATCGAGATCAGTGACAGTGACGATGAAAAGCCCAAACCGAAGAAGGCTAAGGTGGATACTCCTGCGAAGAGTGCTGGTGCAGAGTCGACGCCGGCACCCACAGCAGACACACCCACCTCAGCGCCTACCACTTCAGAACCAACACCTGCACCAGATGCTGTCGATCTTTCTGCTACAGCCGCACTCGAAGCAATGACTGCATACGCCACAACTCACATTCTTACACCAGCCGATCTTGTTAAACTAAACGAACTTCGACAAACCGCCGCAGTCACTCGCCTTCTTCCTGGTAACCGTCGCAAACCTACTGACTCTTCATCTACCTGGCACGCCGACAACCCACTCACAGCCTCCGAAATTGAAGCACCTGGTCTCCTCGGCCACAAACAGACCAAAGAGGAGAGGATTGCGGGCGCAAAGGGTGACAAAGATGAAAAGCATCAGAGTGCAACAGCGAAGCGAAAAGAGAAGAAGGTGTTGGAGGGCAAGAGTACGACGAATAAGGAGAAAGCGAGGAAGAAGAACTTTTTGATGACGATAGGAAAGGCGCGAGGAAAGAACAAGAGGAGTTTGAAGCAGGTGGGCAAGGTGCTGAGAGGACATATTGAGAGGAGCAAGAAGGGTGGAAGAAGAGGTAACATCGGTCAGTGATGCTTCGGCTTTGTAGCTTTGATCATATCGTACATTGTCTACTCGAGAAACTGTATGTAGCTGGCACTCTTCACAACTTTTATTCCTTCTGTGTTGTTTCCAAAAAAGTTTGTTGGTCAAGACTTCAGGATGCTCGGATATCGCCCTTGGTCATGTTTTGAAAGGAAATCTCTTTCTGCAATCCACAATTTTGTGCTTCTAGAACTGGATCAACGGTGCATAAAGTTATGATCCACTCATCACATCATCTCGTCTGATGACCAATTGGACTGATCACGAGACTTTGTGCTGCTTTTGCTGTGTTACTCTTGGATGCGTATTTGTGTGAGGACAATGGTGTGTATAGATATATGACTTGGCTTGCTAAGGTACTATAGAGTACTTGTATACGACTCCACGACTCCGTCACGGTTCAGCAAGGTCGATCAGGGCCGAATGTCCTTCGCTGTTTGTGACGAAAGTCCCGAAGAGACAAGATCAGAATGTCGATGTGGAGCAACCTAAGGCTTGCCAACTTCGTACAATCCGAGCATTCCTTTAATCTTGAAACCGCTGCACATGCCCTTTATCCTCTCATAGTGCTTTAGATCAATTTGTTCCTTGAAGCCTGTTTCCTTGAAGCCTGTTTCCTTGAAGCCTGTCTGGGAGCTCGGAGTACTCGACTGCTACCTTGATTCGCATCACGACAAGCCACGCACGCTACCTGCCAACGTCTACCAGCATTCGACAAGTAACTCTGTACCCCGGGCCGTGCACCGACGACAGAGAGTCCCCTTCTTCATCCCATCATGCCTGACTTGGGCAGCTTCCTACAATCACAACTATACGCCCCCAAATCGAAAATGCCCTTCCGGGAACGCGTAAAACGAGTCTTTGCTCGAGACAGCAGCGGAGCCAACTCCCCTTTCGACAAGAAGAACAACTCCTCTCGCCAATCCATAAATCACCAGTATTACAAACCCAATGAACCTATGCCAAGGGCAAAGTACAGACGGCCTGTCGAGCCCGAACATAAAGCAGTACTGGAGTCGTATAGTTTCGGACAGACACTTATCAGGAAGAGTAGGAGTATACGCAGCCTGGCGAGTATGTACTCGCCAATGGGCTCGAGGTTGATGAGCCGGAATGCAAGCAGGAATAGCAGTAGGGCGCCTAGTCGAGCACCGAGTCGAGGGCCGAGTAGGGGACCAAGCCGGCAAGGGAGTGTGAGTGGTGGGACGCCTATGAAACCGCCCTTCCAAAGAGGAAAGAGTCATATTGGACAAGTTGTGGAGAATGCGGATGAGTTGGAGGACTTTGCCAATGGTGAGTCTTTATCAAGAGGTGTTCTGCAAGCTGTTGTCATACTGACCTGTGTATAGTTGGTGGTCCTAGCAGACTTGCAACCCGTCCACCATCTCCCTCGAGGAGTGGTGCGCGAAGTGGTGAAGCACGAAGCGGAGCAATGTCTGGTGCGATGTCACCGACAAGGAATGGTCATCTGTCCGCGAAGCCTGGTTTTGGTAGTGCCAGAGACTCTGCACAAACAGAGGGAGATTACACCCTTCATCGACGTGGAAGAGCAGAAACCGCGCATGACCATATCCCGTTCAGCGAAGCAGAACTGCATAACGCACTGTTGAGAAAGACCAATAGCCGTGGCCAGAGTCGCGGTCCTGTCCATATCGAATTCACCGAGGACTCTCCAACAAAATGAACACATCACCGAACATTATAAAGACCTGCTAATTGCCCAGGACTCCTTCTGTGGCTTGCAGACGAGAGGCTCGTACCTATAGTACGAATAAGCGAGCCCGTAGTCCTGAGCACTAGCAGCCACAGTCAGGGTCTTTATATCTTCGTTGGCTATCTCAAGGACTCGGCTTCGCTTCTCCCGCTTTGAGCAGGCTATTGTCAATAGTCTGTGAGGAATCAGACATCACACTGCCCCACCGGGAACCCACTAGCTTGGCAGCACACGATAGAAGCCACATTCTAGACGACCTCCTACAGGATCATCAGACCTAAAGAGTGGCCGCTCTTCGATCCTCAAGCTGCAACGGATGGGCGGCCCAGACAGAAGAGGTGAACGACTAGCTACGTTAAAGGACATGCAGTATTACATATCATAGCGATCACGGACATAATTGGGCATATTTGGGCATTACGCATGAAAATCGGATGGGAAAGCGAGAGAACAACGGAAACGAATGTATAGAGTATTTCAAGATGTACGGCGGAACATAGACTGTAGATGGTTCAGACATAGACAACAAAAACTAGCAGAAGAGTGTTAGATACTATGTACTTAAGACACGATATCATGCTTACTCAGTGACATTTCCCTTTCAGTGAAATCTTGCCAGACGTCTCGTAACTAATGTCTCAGAGACACACTGGCAGTGCTCAAGATAGAGACATTTTGCCGCGAGACAGTTTCTGTACTACAGAAGGTGGAGGCGAGCAAGGTAAGTAAGGCAGGGCCAGGCGATAAACGCCCACAAAGGCTATATCACATGCCACAAAATATGACACAGCGTCAAAACAAGCCACAAGGCAAGAGCGTCTGACTAGCACAAAAGACGCTCTCTAGGCTCACGAACAAGCCGGGTGAGAAAACACTGGTCCATCGCTACAAGTTGGTAAACAAACAAAGTGCTCCGCTAGCTTCTATATTTGCAAGCATTGACCGTTGTAGCTGGAGACACTTCGAAAACCCCTTGGTGCCCCACTCGTTGTTGCTTAGAGGACTTGCAAGATTGTAAACGACTTTCCAGTTCTTCTCTCTAACGTCAACACAACATTGACCTTTCTCCTTAAGGTCGAGCAAGGTCAAGTGGCTGTCCATCTAGTAAGACCGCTGGCAATACTATCACATCGAGGAAAAGGCATCACTCTACATCATGGATGTTCAAGGAGTGCTGAAGAATACGTTGTCGACTGGTTAGTGAACTGTTTGATATACCTCCCGCTTGCTAGCAATCACTAACTGATACAGATGCGGCTACGCGTTCAAATGCCGAGCAGCAACTCTCACAGGCTGCAGAAGGAGACTTTGTAAGACATCACATCTGGACCTCCCCACTACCCCGCGGCAAGTACTAATATGTATCATCGCAGTCTGGCTACCTTCGCACACTCGCACAAGAGCTCGCAAATGACCAAGCAGATCGCGATGTCCGCATGGCCGCCGGTCTGGCCCTCAAGAACTCATTCTCGTCCCGCGAATATGTCAGATTAAGAGAGGTCCAAGACCGATGGCAGCACCAGATCGATCCTCAGGTCAAGACTCTGGTGAAGGGACTTGCGTTGCAAGCATTGTCTGCACAGGATATGAGTACAGGAACTCAGGCCGCACAATTCATTGCCTCGATCGCTGCAATTGAGCTGCCTAAGGATCAATGGCCCGAACTGATGCAAAAGCTAGTCGAGAATGTTGGTCAGGGCCACGACCGCCAGAAGCAAGCTTCACTTACTACGATCGGATACATTTGCGAACAGCAAGATGCGGACCTTCAGACGTCACTTACTCAACATTCGAATTCTATTCTGACTGCGGTCGTTCAGGGAGCGAGAAAAGAAGAGCCAAACAACGATGTACGCCATGCTGCGATGACAGCACTAGGTGATTGTCTCGATTTCGTCCGAGCCAACTTCGAAAACGAGGGTGAACGCAACTACATTATGCAAGTCGTCTGCGAAGCTACACAGGCAGATGATTCCAGGATTCAGCAGGGAGCGTACGGATGTCTCAACAGGATCATGGCACTTTACTACGACAGAATGTTCTTCTACATGGAGAAGGCTCTCTTTGGACTCACGATTCAGGGCATGAAGAATGAGGATGAGGACGTTGCCAAGCTCGCTATTGAATTTTGGTGCACAGTGTGTGAGGAGGAAATTTCAATTGAGGATGATAACCTCCAGGCTCAGGCTGAGGGTGGTACTGAACGCCCGTACTTCAACTTTGCTCGCATTGCTACCCAAGAGATCATTCCTGTCTTGCTCGATCTCCTTACCCAGCAAGACGAAGATGCTGCCGACGACGAGTACAACAAGCACAGAGCCGCCTACCAATGTCTGCAACTATATGCTCAAGCTGTCGGTAACACTGTCGTCAACCCAGTCATTCAATTCGTTGAGCCGAACCTCCGTAACGAGGACTGGCGCTTCCGCGATGCCGCTGTCTCTGCTTTCGGCGCCATCATGGAGGGTCCAGATGAGAAGATGCTGGATGGCCTTGTCAAGTCTGCTCTCCCAGTATTCATTGGTATGATGGAGGACTCCGTTATTCAAGTCAAAGATTCTGCTGCGTTCACTCTCGGTCGCATCAGTGAAGGTGTTTCCAATGCAATCGACCCCGCCACACACTTGCAATCTCTTGTCATTGCTCTCTTCAACGGGCTTGGCAGCAGTCCCAAAATGGCATCATCATGCTGTTGGGCTCTGATGAACCTTGCCGAACGCTTTGCTGGAGAACCTGGATGTGAGGAGAACCCAATGACACCATACTTCGACAACAGCGTGTCTGCTTTGCTTCAAGCCACTGCTAGGTTAGTCAAATTATGTTTCGGCAACGATCTATATACTAACCATGTTCCAGACATGACCAAGACAACAGTGTTCGCACTGCCTGCTACGAAGTCCTCAACACCTTTGTCACCAATGCTGCCAACAACAGTCTGAAAACTGTCGCATCGCTGTCTGAAGTTGTCCTGCAACGTCTCGAAGAAACCATTCCTCTTCGTTCCCAGGTTGTCAGTGTGGAGGACAAGCTCACTCTTGATGATATGCAGACCAGTCTTTGCTCAGTCGTACTGGTAGGTTGAAAGTTTCAATGCCTGTAACTTCTTCTGCTTACATATATTCATAGGCAATTGTACAAAGGATGGAAATAGAGATCAAGCCCCAGGCCGATCGCATCATGCACGCTCTGTTACAAGTATTGAACACGTTGAACAACAAGTCCAGTGTGGCAGACTCTGTATTTGCTGCTGTTGGCGGTCTTGCGAATGCTCTTGAGGACGATTTCCAGAAGTACATGGATGCCTTCTCCCCGTATCTTTTCAGAGCTCTTAGCAACAAAGACGAGCCCGGTCTCTGCGCAATGGCGATCGGCCTTGTTAGCGACATTACCAGATCTCTTGGGCCTCTATCTCAACCCTATTGCAACGACTTCATGAACCATCTCCTCGAGAACCTCCGCGTAAGTTCTGCTGTCTATTATGGTCCGTCAAGCAGTCCTAACGTTTCCAGCAGAGTACCGCCTTGAGCAATCAGTTCAAGCCCGCTATCTTACAGTGTTTTGGCGATATTGCACAAGCTATCGGAGGTGAATTTGAGACCTACCTTTCCGTCGTCGCGCAAGTCCTTGACCAGGCTGCAAGCATCAACATTGATACCAGTGTTTCATACGAAATGCTCGACTATGTCGTATCGTTACGGGAAGGTATCATGGATGCATGGGCTGGTGCCATTGGCGCTCTTAAGGCTGGAAACAAAGGTGAGACCAAACAGTATGATGTTGCAAGTAAGAGCTAATCCTTGTCTAGTCGACGCGCTTAAGCCTTATGTGGAGTCCATCTTCAGGTTGCTTCAGGTCGTCTCCAAAGATCAAAACCGTAGTGAAGGTCTTCTAAGATCGGCCATGGGTGTCATTGGGTCAGTAATAACAATCAGATCTCCAAAACCTTACACTGACACTTCGCAGTGACTTGGCAGACGCTTTCCCAAGGGGAGAGTTCGCCAACCTATTCCGACAAGACTGGATCGCGCAAATGATCAAGGACACGAGATCAAACCGTGAATATGCTTCTCGCACTACCGAGACCGCTCGCTGGGCTCGCGAACAAGTCAAAAGACAAGTCGGTATGTTTGAACACGATCATATGTTTGGTAATGGTCCGGTCGATAGGAGCAAGCGTCGTTGAACGAGCCTATCGGCATAATCACCACACCACATATACTATATACCCCCCAGCCTTCACTAACACCTCCCGAAGGAGGTTCTGCCTGATCATCATCAGCACCTCCTTAGTTCCGCTCCCACCACCCCTCCGATTTTCCACGCATTCCCCTTTCCACCATCACCAAGCACGTCACGGACTACAGTATCCCCAAGGCCTTACACAACAATCCTGCAGGTTGCCCGATAAAAAGGGACTGGACATGGTATTGACAATGTTCAGTAGTAGGCCAGAAGCGGGTCCGGATCTTCAAAGAGCTGGTTGATGATAGCGATCTTAGCGACTCAGAAGAAAGCGACTTGGAGAATAAACCGCCTGTTTCTGTTCGGCAGCGGAGACCGACACCCTTTACTCGTGATGACACCGCTCTCCTTGATTTTGGATCTTCAGCGACCACGTCCTTGGTTGAGCAGTGGGAAGATGTCCCTCGCTCTCTGGCAGTTCCTCATGACCTCACCATACTACGTCAGCAGCGTGATCATGCTTCGTATGAAGCAAGTCACCGTGAAGCCTTGAGACACTGGAGACAACTGGAGCTTGAATTCGGAGCTGCGCCAGATCCCACCTTCTATTCCGAGCACTACACCAAACACAGCACCAATTCCCACCCCAACTGAGTATTCACGACATACATTCAGAGAAGAAGCACTTTCATGTAAAGTCAACACCAAACTTTCCGGCAGTTTTCAGGCTGGTGAAGAGTGTATGGCTACCCAACCCTTATGTTCCACGACCGACCACGACTACCGCACAGCATTTCGTATCATACAGCATATTCCCATTCGGTGTTTCCATACTGGCTTTTCCTTGGGCAGCATACAGGAGAAGGAGGCGCATTAAGATTAGACGATTCAACAATTAAGCGCGCTTCAACTCTAATTTCCACTTCCCCATTGACCCTGTAAACCTTGAACGTGCGCGTTTGAGCTTGGCAGTAATTGTGGCTGTGATATCGCCAATACGTAGACAACACTACATACATTTCCAATGCCATTCGCTTTCCCTCTGTTCACTCTTTTCTGCTTGTGTGCTGTTGCTCAGTTTCCTCACAGTATATCCTACTATCTCGCCCACTGACGAGTGCTGACTAATTTCCACGAAAGAAGCTCTGCCGCTGGCGCACCGGACAATCATCCTAGACAATGAAGAAGTTCACTGGTCTACTACAGAAGAAAGATAAAAAAGGAGCAAGCAATGGACATACAATTGGCAGGCATACGTCGGACTACGTGCAAGGTAGTCCAGAGGATGTGTCTGTAGAGAATGTCAGACTCTTCTGCCAGGGAGGCAGCAACAACCGAGTAAGTCACCAACAAAGAACAGGCACTGCATCCAGTACTAATGCGATTGTTCCTAGGACGAAGAAGTACTCTACCTGCCGCCCCTCGTCTCTGCTGCTGAAAGCTCTCCTGCAGCTGCCGCCGCTGCTTGTCGTCAGGTGAGCTTCCCTTCCTATATACCTCCAGTCTATACTCTGACGCCTCTGTCCAGATTCGCAAAATCCTCGCAATGTCCAGTACGCCAGCCATGCAATACCAGGCTATAATGCTCATACGTATCCTCACCGACAACCCCGGCGAAACATTCACACGCAATATCGACTCCAAATTCGTAGACAACTTCCAAACCCTACTCAAATCACAACGTGATTCAAGCGTTATACAAATGGCAATAGAAACGCTGTCTGGACTGCAGAAAGACAAGGCACATCTCAATGGCGTTGATAAGTTGTTGGCTATGTGGAATAAGTTGCGGAAGGGCTACCCACCACCACGTCAAAACACTCTTCAGCCATTGCCAAATCCAAATAGACCGCCGATGCTGCCACATCACTCTTCTCATAACAGCAATAGAGCAAGACTACCAGCTCCTGACGAATTAGCGCAACGCATCGCCGAAGCACGCACGAGTGCGAACCTGCTGGTTCAATTTGTATCATCGGCTTCTGTAGAAGAACTTATCGGTTCAAATACCGACCTCATCACCGAGTTTGTGGACCGGTGTAAGCTTGCGCAAGATAGTATGCATCGATATATGAATTGTACGGATCCCATGCCGGATGAAGACACGTTTCAGACTATGATTGAAACGAATGAGCTGTTGGGTGCGGCTGTTAGTAAACATCAGAGAGCATTGCTAGCTGCGAGGAGGGAACTAGGTGGGTTTAGTCCAGTCGTGAGTCCGTCTGTGGTGAATCACCCAGTACTGAATACAGAGGAGAGGGAAAGGCAGCAATGGGAGGAAGAACAAGAGGCTGGTGGTTCTAGAAGGCTGACTGAAGAGGAGCAATTGCGAAGGCTGAATGTGACAGATGAGGATGTTAATGATGTTGCAGAGAACCCATTCGCGGATGGACACGGTGGCTATGGTGGATTTGCAACAAATGGACATGAACCTAGAGACAAAGGCAAGCAAGTATTTGGCGCTGCAGCACCACCACCACTACCACCACCACCACCACAACCAGCAAGACCGATGATTGCAGAACTACCTGTACCGCCACCTCAACAACAACAAGCAGCACCGTACTGGAATCACACAAACGACTATGGCTTTCCTCAACCTCAACCAACAAACTTCTTACCACAACCGCCTCCACCTCCACCAGCAGCCACGAAACCACGTCGACCTCCACCGCCAAGCGAGACGGAAACTGAGATCTTGAGCAACGCATACAGGCCAATGCCGCAGCAGCAACCGCAGGACGACTACATACCACCACCAATATCACGCGTCGAACTTCCGGATACTCCATCACGCAAACAGCCTACAACAGTTCCATTCGAAGACGACACCTGGAATAGCACAAGATCTCATTGGTCTGCTGTCTCGAACTCTGCCAGACAGCCACAGTCACAGCCACCTCATACGAACTATCAAAATCACGGCTATAGCAGTAATATTAATACAGCTCCTAACGGCACATCTGCGGTCATGCACGGTGCTATTGACACAGGTGAGAATGCATATACAGCTCCTTCACGGAATACACCGCAGAGAAGAGCACCGGGTGTGCCACTGACGAGAGAAGACCTTGATGCTGTGGAGAGCGCGAGTTCGGGGAGTGATATTGAGAAGGAGGGCAATGGTGAGAGTAGGAGAGTGAGTGCACGCCGGCCTGTTGGTGGATGGGGAGAGGAGAGTTATGTGCATAATTCGGGAAGGAATAGAAGGATTAGAGATGTTTGAGATGTCTGAAGACGGCCTTGGACAAAAGCAATGGTTTCACGGCGACACTTTTCAGCATACAATCAACAAGTATATGTTATACACTAATCTTAATATCTTGGATATAGGATATACTGCAATCGTAGTGCTCGCTCGCTCGTTCGGCATGCGTGCCAAGCCCAAGCCAAGATCCAAGATCGAAGCGGGGCAGTGTCGAAGTTACATCGGCACAGCCACCACCATGGAAGACAAAGAAACGCTGGATGTTATCTTGCTCTACACGAATGAAATGTTGCTAACGCTGCTGATGCCCAGATCACCGTCGTCACTGTCAATGTACCCTGGATAACAAAGGACAATTTATCTAGCGTATCACCTTTTTGATCCAAACATGTCTTGCTTCATTCCGTGACCTCCACAGCCCCTTCCTCTGTCGTGTATAAGAAGAGTGAGAAAACCAGACATCGTTGTTTTGCCAAGTTGCCAAGTTGGTGAATACACGACGACTTCCTAAGTGGCGATTCCATTTGCGATATTCAATATTCAGTACATTGTATAGAGCAAACTAGTCAGATCAGATAGCAGTATCACTATGTTTGGCAATACCAAGCGTCGTCTCTCGACCATGTCGACGAGTACCGCGAGTAGTCAACAAAGCGGCAACTCACGAACTACTCCACGACAAGTCAGTCGTAGTACGTTATATCACGACATAAACACATTCACTTACATACATCGTGCTAACCACCAGCAGCCAGCACCAACGCCCCGGCAGTCTCCTATGCCCCTCCTCCCGGCCCACCTCCAGCTTACACCAACAATAACTACAACACCAACAACCTAACCCCGGCGCCCCTCGCTCCAAAACAGCGCGCCCCGTCCCCCGCCTCCACCGCAGACGACCCCTACGCTTTCCTCACCACCTTTGACACCGTCTTCCTGATCGACGACTCCGCCTCCATGTCCTGGGGCAACTCCTGGCTCGAAACCAGCCGCGCCCTCGAATCAATCACACCCATTTGTACCGCTCATGACACCGACGGCATCGACATTTACTTTCTCAATCAGAAAACGCTGCCGCACCACCGCAATGTCACGACGGCTAGCCAGGTCATTGAGATTTTCCAGACTGTGAGGCCGAGAGGGGGCACGCCGACAGGGCAGAGGTTGAATGCTATTTTGAAGGAGTATCTGGGCAGGTATGAAGCAGAAAAGAAGAGGGGGAAGGAGGGGGAGGTTAAGCCATTGAATGTTATTGTTATTACGGTGAGTGTGAGGAGGATGGATGTTTTGTGTTGAGTAATATGCTAATTTTGGTGGCTCAGGATGGTGTGCCTAGCGACGATGTTGAGAGCGTCATTGTTGCTGCGGCGAAGAAATTGGATAAGTGGGATGCTGAACCTTGGCAGGTGTATGTACCTCTAGCTTTTCTCCAGGGAATGGAATGATTCGGCTGCTAACGTGATATCCAGAGGCATTCAATTCTTCCAAGTCGGAAATGAGCCTGGAGCCGCGCAACATCTTGCTACTCTCGATGATGAGATTGAGAATATTGGTGGTGGATGCAGAGATATTGTTGATACTGTGCCTTATGCTGATGGGTATTCTTTGACTGCTGAGGGGATCCTTAAGACTCTGCTGGGTGCTGTAAACAAGAGGTTGGACCGGGTTAAGTTTTGAGCTGCATGAGCTGCAGGGGAAGCTGGTGGATTCGGCGAAAGTAACGGAGGAAGTGCTTGGAAGTCATGATCAATTTCACCACATGTGTACAGCTTGTTATCAACAAGTGGATACTGGTAGCAAGGCGATACCTATAGCGAGTGAGCCTTTAACACCGTAATGATACAACACCATTATTGGATGCATAGCCTAATACAAAGTCCTCGGACGCTATAACAACTGGAATCGAGCAGAGCATGATGCCTTTTCATCATCTGGCCACCACATGACTAGTCCATAGACTTCCTCGAACACATTCACCAGGTCAGCAGCATAACGATAAAAGCAGGCAGATAACTCCAAGACATACGTGCACTAGTCTACCAATTAAAAGCTGGATCCTGGACTCCACATAATTGACAAGCCAGCCTCTTTTGCTTGATTTGGTGGAGGCCATTTGTTCATATTGTGTTTTGGTCTCCCACTCGTACATTCGATGTTGTATAATCAGACGGCATCACAACCACACCAGTCTCTTTTGCTGATGTGATGGAGGAGAGATGATTGTGTTGTAGATGCTGGTGTCCAATCGCTTTACCAGCTTACGTTCGTGGTGGATAAGATTGAGACCGATGAGTAGCAAATACTGCAACAAGAAGCCTATCTCGTATATGTATTGAAGACGAGTGAGGTCGGCCAATGAAGCTGAGTTGTGCTCTACGATGGATTGAGTTTCTATCGTGAACGTTATGTCCATACCCGATTGTGATGAATTTTCCCAGGTTTGTGGCTTACTGCAAATGACGAAGACACAAGAACCAGCGCTGTGCTTTATGAGGCCTTTGTCAACTACACCTTGGACTGCAAGCTTGCAGCCGATCCTTTGATAGAGTGACATGAAAATCAAAGTATGTATCTTAGTAAATGTAGTATGTAAATGGCTGTAGAGCGAGCTTAATGTCGATGCACCGCTAATATCAGAATATCCTTAAGCCAGAATCCAGTCATGAAGGCATGGACCATTCTATATCGTCTCTTTCGTGATATGGTCCGGACCAAAACATCCATGCCTTATAAGGTAACGTGAAAAAAGTGAATTCGATAACAGCCATAAGATATCCCCAGTGATAGTTTGCAGCCCAGTGCTTCCAGTAACCGCTTGCAATATCTTGGAGCTAGACGTAAGTCAGGAGGGCGAGGACAGCGAGAAGGAGCGTCTACGCTCTCGGCGGAACTAGGAGTATAAGCTTAGAGGCGAACCTGTGATGGGGGTTAGCACGTTAAAGTATATGTCCCGGCGAAAGTAGTAGATAAATGGCTGTAAAAGTAAGCTTGATGTTGATGTAATGCTGATGCGATGCTATAGTTGTCGAGCTTACAGTGATGTCGATGCTACACGAGGTCCGGTTCTATCGAATTCAGCGTGGTTGCCTCCATAGGTGATGATGTGTTAGCCAGCTCATGGATAAGGAAGGAGCATACTGCTTGTATACTCTAAAGAAGCACTAGTATACCGAAGTGAACACGCTCATAATGAAGATGCAAGAATCAACGCTTGTACTGTTCCCTGCTTGTGCTGAGTTTGCGCATGTTGTAGGGGTATCGACAAAGAGGTATTCTCTGGCTTTTTCGTCGGGTGTGGTATCATTCTGCAGAGCTGTTGCTGCTTCAATGGTGATGTGCAGATTTCCGAGGCAGTTTCAAGTATAATTGTACAAAGAGGAAGCAGAGCATCACATATAGTCTAACCTCTGAGAATACCTCTGCACGAATAACCGCGCATAGCTCCTTACAGCCGCACGAAGAATGTCAATCATAGTCCTTATCTGACCATCCCTCCAGCTCTCCCCGCATATGCTTTAAAACAGCCGTGCGCAGAATGTCGATCTCGGTTTGGAAGCAGCACAGAGTATGCGTTTTCTCTATTCCAAGGAAAACTGCTTACAGCAATCCTCCTTCCAACTCTTCTCCCATAGCTTCAGACAGCCGTATGAAGATTGTCAATCCAGGTCCAGAAGTAGCAGAGATATGCTTTGTCTTTACCTCCTAGAAGAATCGCCCAAGAGACTCTCGTTCCAGCTCTCCTCGCATAGCTTCAGACAGCCGTGCGAAGGATGTCATTCCAAGATAGAAGTATGCTTTCTCTGTACCTCCTAGAAGAATTGGTAGGGAGATCGTGCCGCCGAGCAATGATTCTGTTACGCTTGTAGGAGATGGAATGGACTATCCGGATCCGAATATAGCTCTTCAAGCTCCTGCCTTAGCCTGCCTGGTTCCCATTTACGTCCTTCATCTATGCGATACATCTCCATGCAATGTCCCATAAGACTGAAATATTCCTCATTATCTGGCTTACTCTTGACAAGTTTGTAGGCTATATGACACGCGTACTCAAAATCTTGATAATGCAGATACGCGCTGACCGAGATTTTAAGCATATGTTCGAAGTCTGCTCTAGTGTAGAGTTGACTTCTGAGTGAATCAATGGTTGCTGGATAAACGGCTTCAAGCCCGCACGAGGTTCGGCAAAGAGACATGTTTGACCAAACGGTGTGCAGTTCTAGCTGTAGCTTGACACATGTTGGACTCCCTCTCGTGCTCTCCAGGTTCCTGGACAAATAGCAAATCGTACCGACTTAATATCGTGCCTTGCTTAGCCAGGCTGGCCATACGGTGTATAGATAGTAATTGCTCATCGGTAAATAAAGGTAGGTGATCTCGGAGCTCAGGTAGCGGCGGCCGGGCTTCGATGAGCCAGATTGAAAGGTCTTCAACCTCGGCAAATCGTTCTTTGGCGGCCACAATGACAGTAGGCTGTGCGTACAGCGCATTCGCTTCATTGAAAGCCCGAGTTAAGTGTTTCAACCATTGGTCGGCAATGGACTGTGTATCTCCATGTACGAGAGGGGCTTCATCACGAGCACGCCTATACGCGCTGCGTGTGCGGCGTGACAGATTGATTCGGTACATCCATGTCTGGTCAGCCTTGAAAATATGATTGAACGGATTTAAAAGTCTGTCAGACACGATCAGAGGAGATAAATAATAGGTATCGCACAACGTAAGGGACATCCGACATTTTTCGTAATACCGATGACCACCGCCCTCCCAACCTCCGGTGAGTGCCATAGTACTCATTAGAGCGGCGAGGCGGTACAGCTCAGATGCTGGACATAGTATTGAGGTTTTCCTACGTCTGAACTCATTGGCACCCAGGAACTCTATCTTCATTGGTATGAGATCCTTGTTAATTGTGGATAATGCGCTGCGAGTAAATGGCACACTTCGGAGGGGACTTTCGCCCATTAGACTACTGTGGCCAGTGAAGTATGCCAAACAGTTTTTAGTCCCTTGGATATGGACAAAGAGATTTCCAGTACACATTGACCCTAAACAGAACATCATGACTGATCGTTCACAGGTGCGTCTTCTCGTTCCATGTTCTAGCACAAAGCATCACCATAAGACCACATTCTACCTTACAGCCATGTTCCAAGTACTTTGCCTCCTTCAGCTTTCCAAATCCATATCCTGGTATGACGGGTCGAAAGGAAAGCCCTAATATCTTGTTAGCATTCTACAGTACGCTGTTCCGGTCTTAATGCGATCGAAGACTCACAAGATGGTAACGACCTCCGATCGCCCAATAAACCTCTCCCTCCTTGATCTCGAAGTCCTCCACTTTCCCACCTTGCGCCTTATCCTCTGCCAAAAACGAGCATTGTATATCCTTATAGCTAATCTCTCGCGCCCATGGCGGACACGCAATGCCAAAGATTGTGCCTTTAACACCACTCAGCGTCTTTCCACCCTTCACCTGTACACTCTCAAAGCGACCAGTGACTGAAAATGGCGTATATGAATTCTTGCCACTTGCGCCATGACCGCCCGAAGCAAAGACGGAGCGCAGAGTGCTGAGACTGACGGACGGGGAGTCGGAGGGTATGCGTGCGCGATATTCGGGCTCATATTTCGTCACCATGACGAATGGGAGAGAAACGTCTGTTATGCGCTTGGCTTTGCCATCGTGCAGCTCGTAGGGAACGGAGTCAAGGAGGAGGAGATCGTTGAGGGAGCCGCTGACTTGGCCTATGCCGTGACTGCCATAGCCTAGATTTCATGTTATCAGAAGTCATGTGGTGATGTGCTCTGTCAATCTTTGGAAAAGTACCTGTTAGACGAGAAGCTGGAGGTCCACCAGATACCAAGCCGCGCTTCAGTGCGGACATGAGAGAATATCTGTAAGCCAGCATGTTAAGATCGAGCTCAAAGTAAGGTGTATGACAAGTTCTTACTGAAAGATATCATTCTATATCCTAATCAGCTCAAGCACTCTTCTCGTCTAAGCCGCAGCCATGTTCCATACCGGTATACGTGCTACGCCCGTCATGGTGTCCGACTGAGAAGTAGGTATCTCAACTGATGCGGTGACAGTGCTAGTTTTGAAGACGACAGATGAAGTAGAAGTTGATTCGCCGTAGGCAACAGATGATATACTGGACAAGACTCGTCTGCTAGATCTAAAAGCAGTATAGCTGGAGATTTCAAATTTAGCGTCTCTGTAAATATAAGCAGTAAGAATGGTAATAGATATAAAGAATACGAGTCTAGCAATATTCACACGAGAAGAGGTAGAAGCAGCAGGAGCCATGGAAGGACCAGTATACTGCAGCCTCTTTGTAGATAATAGTAATCGTTCGCTCCTATCATGGACCTGAGCACATCACTCATCGCCCTACAAGCAGTCGCGGCTCAAGACACAAAAAGCACGTCACAGAACCAGGGCACGTTCCTGAGCCGACACCGACAACGTTTAGCACACGGCATCTAGCCACGAGAGATCTAGGGCCTAAGATGGAGCATTAGTCAGGCACAACAATCTTGGATAACAACATGATGAAATTATCCATGGCCAACCTCGTGCTATGGGGCATGCTAGGATGTGCTTGTCTGACGCTGTCATCCATATCAGCAGAAACAACGTGACTGTGGAGGCTATCTTTTACTGCGCTTTGCAGAACGGTTCGCGGCTTTGCCGCCGTCGATAGGGAACATGGAGTGATGCCGCTAAAGTATCAGGATGAAAATGCTACGTCAAGGACGTTAGCAGATCCGTGTGGGCGTGTGGGCTCGAGGGTCGATTTATAAGGTCATCATGGTACCCTCGTGCTTGTTCTTTGCTTAAATTCATCCTCATTCGATCAATCACAACCAACCACATCACATATCCAGAAGAAAGCAAAGGAACATAGCCATTATGCGTTTCTCAAACATCCTCGCAGCATCATTCGCTGCTCTTGCAAGCGCCCAGGCTCCCGGTCATACCACAAACTTCACCACTATTGCCGCTAATAGCACTTTCGACTTTGGTCAACGTAAGTTACACACCACTCACTAACCATCACTACCGACTAACACTACACAGACTATGCCGTCCTCAACCTCGACATGATCAACGCTCTTGTCGGCTACGTTAACGGCTCCAACGCAGGCCAATCGTGGATCAACAGCACCGCACGCTGGATCAATGCTGTACACCAGCAAACCCCCGCACCTCTATCAATCTACACCCGCATCTACTTCACCACCAAGCAACGTCCCGAGATCGGGCCTTCTACGCCTTTCGCCGCCGTTGCCGCCGGCTTAGGCAACGTCACCGCCTCATCCCTCGAAACCCAGATTTACCCAGCCTTCAAGCACGGCAATGCTAATGATGTAGTGTTACAAAAGACGCGCTACTATGCCGGCGCCGGCAATGGTCTTGAGGAAATCTTGTCCAGTCAGCAAATCGATACCGTCATCCTTTCGGGGATTAGGACGAGTGGTGTTATTGCTGCGACGGCGTACCGTCTTTTTGACTTGAATTATAACGTTTATGTTATTGCGGATAATGTTATTGAGACTCCTCCGTCTGGGGATTTGGTCAATGAGGGCGTTTTGACTGCTATTTCGAAGCTGCCGGCGAATGTTATTACGTTGGATCAGGCTATAGCTGCGTTGGGAAGGAGTGGTCCTGCTATTTACTAGAGGTTGGGAAATTTGGTCTAGACATGGTGGGAAATATACTTTCGTAATCATGAGGTTGAAAATGGTACCATCCAGGTTGCTGTACTACAGGTAGATTTGGCATACAACGCTTAATATCAGTAAGTCGCTTGGTATCTTTATGCCTGAAGTTATGGCCTATTGCTATATTGTGGTACTAGCCAGTATCTTATATTCCAGAACCAAACTGCAGCATTTTATATACCAGGAATGCGTGTTGCTTCTTTTCGCATCATGATAGCCAAAAGGTGAAAACAGTAGGAACAATATCGTTTCTCATCTATGTACCTCATTCTATCACTTTCTGTCATCAACTCTGCCACTCCTCCGTCAGGTCCATACTCCTCTCAACACCATCGCCCCCAGTCCCAGTCACGCTTATCCTCTTTCCTCCGTCGTCACTACCAGTGCTCCTTTCCTGCTCATAGCGAATGTCATCAATCCCATGATTACCATCATGTGTACCGCGCTCAGTCTCAGAATTCCCCCTGCCCAGCACAGACTGCTGAAGAGCACCACCGACTACACAACACCCGCCAAAAGCAAATCTAATCAGTGAATCTCCTGTCAGACTTCCCACAACATACACATCCTTTGCAAGTTCAAATCCATGCCCTCTATCGTTTCCAGCTCCCTCAATCTTCGCTCTCAAAGTCGCGCCAGTAACCAGCAATTCCTCTGGCCTTGCCAACATATCCGTAGCGAAGTCATGCTGCACAATCGTTTTCGGCACAGGAAGTGGTGCTTGGGCTTCTTCAGCCATAGCAGTAGCACGTGCTGCAGTATGCGATGCTTGTGAAGGTATAGTTGGGAGGACGAGTGTCGTGTTTCCTGTTTCGAGAGTGGTAGATTTTGTGGATGACGAGGATGAGGAACGAGAGTGAGACGTGTCTGAGGTATTGGACGGCGAAGGTTTATGCAGACTTGCGTGACTGCGTGGTGGCGAGAGTGGTGATTGTGCCTGTGTGTTTGGTGCTGGGACGGCTAGGTGTGTCGAAGGTGATTGTTCTGTTGGTGCGAGGTTGAGATGGAGGTTTGGTGCTCTGTCGCGATTGGATAGAGTTGATGACGACGTTTGTCCATCAAGTTCCAGTACTTCCTTTAGTAATGACGGATGTAAGTATGCTAGGGATCCTCTTCGTCCTGCGGCATATTGGAATTCGGTGATTGTTCTCGGTAATGTATCCTCAAAGCTTTCGGCACCAATATACGACCGACCGATCAGCACGGTAGCAGAAAAATGCCGTCCTGATTTCGTCCTCGTTAGAGGCAAGTAAGACACAGACGCGCTACGTTGTTGCTCCTCAGTCTCTGTGTCGGGTGCCAAAGACATTGAAGTAGCAGGCACACTGCCTCTACGCCCAAACATGTTGAATATGCCAAAATGACTATACTTTTTCGTCTCTGGCTCTTTATGCTGCAAGTGCATTGGCCGCGTCAAATCTTCAGACTGCCGCCGTATACTCTCCTTGAACCGATCCTTCGAAGGCACACCACTCAACACTCCTTCGAAATCACCGTCCAAACTTGTCTCCATGATCCTTGCATTTGGAAATCCTTCGTATGTGGCGCTCCAATTTCTTTGCTCAAATGCTTTGATTTCCGATTTTGGCGGCTGTTTAAGCTGCGCAACTGCTTCCTGCTTGCTTAAGGATCCTCGATGACGCTCGATTGCACTACGCATGAGACGATAGACCCATGCATATTCTGGATAAGCAGAAGCATGACAGCCTTTCAGTGGTGACGGCCGTGAAACTGGGTCCCAATTATAGATGTGTATTATCTTACGATTTGGTGGGGTCGAAATGATAAGGTCAGCTGCTGTAAAACCAGAGCCAATGATCAAGAGGGGACCGTTGGCTTCTGGACTGCCTGGATGAGGAGAAAGTGATTTGAGGCCGTCGAGAAGAGGCGGAGGGGGTAGAGGGACGTTGAAAATACCAGTAGCCAGGACGATATATCGACAGGTGATGTCGTCGTCGGAACAAGTAATATGGAAACCTTCTTGGCCATGTGTCCAGCGTCTGATGGACTTGATGTGATTTCCTGTCTGAATACTGTCGACAATACCTACGGCACTCGGGTAACGAGATAGGTAATGCGCCACGTCCTTTCTTGTCGGTCTGATCAGCTCCGGCAGTTCCTCGCCTTTTGTCGCTCGCCAGTGGTCGTGAAAAGTGTAGCCTGGGAGGGATAGTTGTTCTGCATAGCTCAGGGACTCGATATCCCAGCTGGCTGTAACTGGGTTGTGTGCCCACTGACCGCCTGGTGCTGGCGCATCGCCAACAACAACGTGTGGTATTGCTTTTTCAGGCTCGTATCGCCATTCTACACAGCTGTGAACATCTAGATCCGTATCTCCATTGGGCCGGAGGAGGGTGTCGAGGAGGACGTTGATAGGAAGGGCTTGAGATGAATAGTTTAATGAGGAGCGCAGATGGCTGTAGGTGTCAGGATTGATGTGGAGAAGGTTCGATGAAGTGATGAGGCGTCTGTCGATTAGGGAGTCTTTGTGCGGGCCATTGTAGTATGGCGTATGACCGTGCAGGATGTAAGAGAGGATCAATGCGCCGGGTCCATTTCCTACAGCATGTTAGAAGGGCGGCCGGTATGTGAAGAGCGCTTATGGTATACCGATGATCACAGTGTCAGTCGAGGCGGACTGTCCGTGAGCCATCTGATGGAAGGAATGCGCACTAGGAAGAAGATGGACTACTCAAAACATTGCAGAAGATTTGTTGCCATCAAGATGCGATGACAACACAGCTGTGTGGGGGAAGTTGTTGGGGAACGAGTTTATTTGTCACACGAGAAAGCTTGGTCACTTTCATCCCGTCACTCGACATTCCAAAGGCAAGTTTGCGAGGGGCAGAGACAAAACAATGCAGACAAGAGAAGCCAATCGTGTGAGGTGTTTCATTTGGTTAAGATTCATAAAATCCAAAAGTCCCGCCAGATCCGACTTGATTCAGTCCTCCAATGAACCACCGAATGCTCGCTATGCTAAATAAAGAAAGACATAAACTCATCGAAAACCGATTCTTTCGCTACTGGCGACGTGGCGATTGACCCAGCAGTGTTGCCAGTTGCTGTATTCGTGACTCGAACTCGTCAAAAGCAGCCTCGATATGGAGTATTGCTGGATCGGCGTGGTGGTTGGAGCGGGGTGATGCAGTAAATGTTGAGCTTATCTGAACCTGCTTGACCTCAATATCCTCGTGCATCTCTGCGGTGAGAAGACGAGGCTGTTGACTCTTAGCAGCAGGTGGATTTAGTAGCAATTTGAAAGGAGACAAGATTTTGCTCAGCGCATCGCCATCATCCTTGCCTGAGAGGGTGTTGGTAGAGAACTCTGCTGGTTGAGGAATTTCGAGAACGGCAAAGACTGAAGGTTGTTGGAAGTTGAAAGCATTAGAGGCATTCCAGTGAGCGCTGCCGAGGTTCAACATGGAAAGATCCAGGTTGTCCTGCTGCATCCTGTTGACCTGCAATTCTGGTGGTGCTTGTTGTGTTTGTTGCTCTTGCTTGGGCTGTGTCTTGGATTTGTTTTGTGTTTGCTGCTTGGTTTCAGACTGCTTTGGCGTCGACGAACCTGACGACAGAGAGGTGGTAGAAGCAAGAATGGACGGGTCGTTGCTCAAGTCCTCTGCATATGTGGCAAAAGCCGGGTGTGCGAGAAGTGAGCGAGTGAGCCGTGTCAGCTGAGCTATTTGCTCTGCTTGATGACGGTTCTGAGCTTTGAGTTGGTCGCACTCTCTTGTCTTCTCCGCAACCTCTCCTTCGAGTTGTCCAATGTATTCTAAAGTACTGTTAGTTGGATCAATACATGGCCAGCCGAACCAAATATACCTTTACGTCTTGACCTGAAAGCACGAGCCGAAACCTTGTTGCGCAACTGGCGTCTTTCCTTGCTTGACAATTTCTTGCCCTCCTCACTGTTCAGCAATCTTTCATCCTCGTCCATGTCGTCCTCGTCTTTCCTCGATCTACCCGACTTTCCATTGCCACCTGAAGGTGAACCGTCCTCTTCGTCAATAGTCTCCATATTGCTGTTGTGTTGCATCTGATCTAGCAATCGAGAAAGCTTGTCATCAACTCCACTGTCAGCAGCAGCACTGTCTACAGAGTTGAGACGAGTAGATTGCATAGACATGACAGAGTCGGCAACCGACTGGCGATGTCTTTGCTGCATGATTTCCTGGCCCATTTGCTGCTGGCTTTGTTGTCGTGCTAATGCCTGGGCACGAGCTTGTTGTGCTTGTTGTGAGTGCATACCAGGGTAGAGACGACCTGGTGGAGGGGCCTGAATAGGTGCTGAGATGTATGCGTCTGAGGACATATTGTTTGAGTCAACGAAGCCATTGTTTGGGAAGAAAAAGGCAGGGACTGCTTCTTGCTGCATGGGGTCAATTTCTTGATCAAAGCTAAAGTTGTTGAATTCCATGAAGGGCATCGACTGTGCTGGTGATGGCATCATGCCGTATGGTGGCTCCATCTTGATCTCGGCGTCCATAGGAAGCGCAGTCATAGCGCCCGAAGGCAGGCCAGTGAGTTGTCTGAATCTCCCATATTCATGGCTAGGACCAGAGAAGACCTGGCGACGCTCCGAAGGATCGAAACTGTACATAGACTGCATTGGATCCATTGAACCAGATGCATCAAACGAGGGATGAGAATTGAGTTCGCCCGGGCTATGGAAACCTTGATCGTAGTCGATAAGGTTATCGAAGTCATCATCAAAGGGTGCGAAGGACATTGTAGATGATGTCTGATTCGATTTGTGTCTGTATGTACTGATGGTGATAGTTGACCACACTAAGTCGTGGCAGGTGTTGTTTCGATGTGACGTCGACTAGACGCTTGGAGGAGTGTCCAGGCACAGACGACACTAGAGATGGCCTTAGAAGCAGTGAAAGGTATTCTGCTGCCTGATGGTGTAGTGGTGAAGAGTGATGTTGAAGGACCAGAGATGAGACAAAAGGATTCAAGGCTGCCACTCTGCGTTGAGATGAGGCAGTGTTCGAGGATAACAAGGATTCTGAGAGTGGAGATCTCCGCTCTAACCGAGCGGGACTCGGCCTTAAATTATATCGCGCATAATTCTGACACACTTCATAACCACCTGCCAATAATCTAGGTTAACCTCTAGTCACCTCAACCTAGTCGGCAGACTGATCCAAACAACACTGTGACAGTGGCTAGGCACTATCTACGGCGACCCCCGTCCTTGACTTTTCGCACAATGTAATAACAAGCACTTTTGTAGGCGCCAAGAATGCTTCCTGGCTTTTCCGAGGCCGCGCAAGCTGAGCAATGGAGTGTTTCATGTGGTTGCGGGATGCCCCGACACCCCATCATCTCAAAGGCTCAACTCCTCAACACCGTCCAAACGTTTCGGAATGTCCGAAAGTGCTTCTTCAATTTGCTCGGTCTCGACTTACGCCCATCATGTAGATGGTGGAGGATGTTACAGAAAGTTGCGTCCTATACGAGAAATGCGGCATTTTCGCAGAAGGACAAAATACTTGAAACTCGCGGTATCATCCTCTGTGATGAAGTCCTCTCGCACCGAGTAAGTTGCGAAAGTTTGGCAACCGGGAGGAGAGCTGTAAGCTGAATTAGCGCGCACTTGATTGGACACACATTGTGATAAGAATGGTTCAATATTAATGGTGCATTTACCTGAAAGACAACTATCTGTTCTGTTAAATCTTGCTTTCAGGCCAACGGAACCACACAAATCTTTCATGCTTTCGTATTCTCCTTGCCTCCTTCCCTCGGAGCAGCATCGGATCGCTTTCGTGGTGGTGCTGTAGCAGGTGACTGATCAGGATCTCTCGATGGTGTAATATGGATAGTAGGCGGTGGAGGTTGCTGTGGTTGCGGCGTTGGAGTCGGAGCTGGAACTGGAGCAGCTGATGGTGTGGTATCGGCAGGTACTGCCGAAGAAGGATTCGCTCCAGCTACCGCAGGTTCTTCCTTCCTCTCTTTATGCTGATCGATTGCTTTACCATCGTCTTCTTTTCTTGTCGCAGGTGCTTCGTTATCATCGTCGTCAAGCGCTACAAGCCCAGGCGCGTTCTCACTCGGTGGTGCTGACCCAGGTGCAGGTACTGGTTCGAGACCAGGAACCTTAGCTTGTGTTGGTGGCGGAGCAGCTGCTTGACTAGCAGGAGGCTCGGCAGGCTTTGGAGTTTCAGCTCGCTTTGGCGGAGCACTAGCTGGACTCGCATCCGGATCTTTGGATGGTGGCGATGGAGCAGGTACGACAGCGGCTGGGGCTGCAGGGATAGGAGCAGCGATAACAACGGGGTCGGGTGCACTGACTGTAATGCCTCTCTTGCCTCCACCAACTGAATCAATACCCGGACCTGCGACATACATATCTGGATTGTTTTGATTATTGTTTCTGACAGCACGGTCGTATAGCCGAGTAAGCCTCGCGACCTCGCTCCTCACAGTAACGTCACCATCATCGTCGACCTCGTCATAGCCTTGTATGTTTTGAGAAATGCCTGTACATAAATCAGCAAACTTCTGTCCTCGAGATCGTGAGATATATCAGAGATCATACCTAGCCACATGACCTCCGAATTTTCAATCTCATCAACAACCCTCTCCAAGTCATCTTTATACATTCTGGCTCGCATTGGCTGTCCTCTGGACTTGAGATACGCAACTAAACCCGCAATGATGGTGTTCAATGCCCCAATTATCGTGATAATCAAGTGGCTGCTTTCCGTAGCTCCTAGTCCTGTCACTACAGCTCCGAGAACCACCTGACTTAGTAGTAGAGTGTTTGTGAGAACAGCAGTAAATAGATAGGTTCGAGTCTGTGAGCTCAATTGACGAGTTGCCCTGTTATAGAGAGAAGATTTAGGCCAGTAAGCTTTGGGATCGGCCGGAGCATTAGAAGGTGGCATGCCTATCAGGAAGCAGAACTGTGTATGGACATCGGCATTGGTTACACAGAGTGCACCGCTCGAAGGCTCGAGTTTCCTCTGACGCTTGTGGAGGAGAGGTGTGCGTTCGTCGTCGCTGCTTATACTGGACATCATGTTCTACGTTCGCGTCGTAATCCGTTTCTGTACGCGATCCTCTGTTCTTTACGTGGCTTTGCCTTGTTATTTTCTTTATCCCACAATGCCAATGAGATGTGCCTCTTCTGAGACCAGATCATTGACACCAACGTAGATCACAGCGAGATATATGACAATAGTCAGACCGATCAAAGAGTGTGATAGATAGCAAAAGCAAGACAGTAAGCACCTTGTATGTTTGCGGACGGTCTTACATAAGAGTGAAATTTACATGCAACAGAGCAAGGCTAGCCCCTATCTTTCCGAAACACGCTAGCGGCTCGGTGAGGCGTGGGCGACAGTAAGGTCAAAGACTCACAATTTTTGGGATCAACAGCTACACCATGCATGGGCTCAGCTTCGTAGTTGTCAGCATAGAGGTTTGGCACCGCCATTATGCCGAATCTGAGGAGTAACAGTTCACAAAACTAATAAATAGTAATGTCTCAGATCCCCTGTTGATGGCAAAAGTTATGACTCGCCAAAAGGTGCAGCTGTAGGCTGCCACTCAAAGTATTGATCTTTGTTCCTAACATTCATCTCCGTGTATCGATTGCGCCCGCTTCGAAGCAGGTGTTTCTCACCGCGAGTTGTCGGCTCTAGGAATAAGCACAATTCGCCACGTCACATCTCGTATTAGCCGCCACTAGCGCGTTGTAAGACTCTACGCTGCCTCAATAACAATACCCTTCTGTACTTCAAAGACAAGGAGGTTATTTTGACTCATTCTCGAGTTTCTTAATTTCTAGCTGAGATAAGAGGGTGCTCGTAACGCCACGTCACTGTATCAGAGCGGTAATGGACACAACCACCACATCTGCTGCAGTTGGGCCATCTCCTGTCCTCCTAATCCTACCCCTCTTGGTCTTTCTCGCGCTTAACTATGCCACGTCCTTAATTTCTCTGCCCAAAGCAATACCATGGGTCGGCAAGTCAGACAAACTACTCGCTGAATCTCGTGCGAGCTGGGCGTGCTTCAAGAACGCTCAAGCATGGCTAGCCGAAGGATATCATAAGGTAACGCGGTTTCACATAGAATGTCAGGTATTAGCTAATCCACTACTTCAGTACTCAAAACGAGGAAAGTCATACATCTTTCCGGACTTCACAGGTCGACCCACGATAATGGTGTATGTGTTCATCGTTAGTTGTGCTATACTAGTGTAGATGCTGATGATTCTCTCTTAGACCCCGTGAGAAGCTGCGATGGCTTCTCGAGAAGCCGGATGATGTGGTCAGCGTCCGGGAGAGTCATTTTGATGTCCTTGAGGGGCCGTACAACTTTATGGATCCTACCATTCTAACGACAATGTACCACGAACATGTCATCCACAAAAACCTTTTCCGCAACCTGCCGTCTCTGGTTGAAGGTACTTGGGATGAGGTACAAGCTGCCGTAGACGACGGATTTGGTATGAGTACTACAAAGTGGACTGATGTTCCCAATTATGATACTCTCATGCATATTATTGCGCGAGTTTCGAACAGGATGATGGTCGGCTTGCCTCTTTGCCGGGATGAGACCTATCTTGCCAACAATAGCGCTTTTGCTCAGGATGTCATCAATGTTATGACAGGTCTCAGCTTCGTGCCAAAGGTCCTTCATCCAGTTCTTGGGCGCCTGGCCAGTATTCCCAACCATATACATTTCAATCGGGTCAAGAAACTCAACCTGCCCATGATCAGGGAACGCCTCGCCCAGCTGACTGCTGATCCGAGTCGAAAAGATGTACCCAATGACTATATTACTTGGCACATTAGGACTGCCCAGGCAGAGAAGAACACTGAAGAACTCGATCCTACCATGATCTCCCGCCGTTTGATGCCACTCAACTTCGCAGCGATTCACACTACCACATTTACCATTGTAAACACACTCTTTGACCTTCTCGGTTCTGACCCAAAGCATCAATACATTGAACTCCTTCGGGAAGAAGCAGAGCGTGTGTTCGCTTCATGCAATGGTGATTGGAGTAAGACTGCGCTCGGTCAGATGGTTCGTACTGATTCTGCCATTCGCGAGAGCATGCGCATTAGCAATTTTGGTGCTGCACCATTGACCCGGAAAGTTGTTGCAAAGGACGGATTGACGAATGAAGAGGAAGGATGGACAGCACCACATGGAAGTTTTGTCAGCGTGAATGCGCATAGTGTTCACCACGACCCGGACATCTATCCCGAACCAATGACTTATGATGCTTTTCGCTTCTCACGTCCTCGAGAGGAGTTCGAAGCTAGGCAGAAACAGGAGCAGCAGACCGCCACCAGCAATACCGACACATCGAAAGATATGGCCGAGACCCTGAAGATGAGGAGTGCTGGTCTAATCACAACCTCCGACACATTCCTTCCCTTTGGCCATGGTCGACACGCATGCCCGGGTAGATTCTTTGTCAACCATGAGCTCAAGATGTTATTGGCGTATGTGTTTATGAACTACGACTTGCAGTATTTGGAGAAGAGGCCAGAGAATCAGTGGTTTGCCAGCTCGATTCTACCACCCATGAAGGATGTGATTAAGGTGAAGAGAAGGGAAGGGTCTGTCAGGAAGTGAAGGGGCATATTGAAGCAAAAGACATTATCTAAGACACCTGATGGCGTGGTGTAAAGGAGAGAATTGTTAACGGAGATGTTGACCTTAAATGACAATAATTAAACTGGCAGGGAACAAAAAGACTTGTAGTTGTGACATTGATACGAGCAGGCCCCGTCCATTGCAACATCAGTGACTAGATATACTTTCGTTTTTCGACCTCTGTTTAGTTTAACCCAAACCAAAAGGCAAAGATACGTCAATACTATTGACAGCAAAAGGAAACCGCTCTGAGAGAGGAAGTTCTCGACGTTGACAGGACTCGAACCTGCGCTCCCGAAAGAACTTGATGTGCTTAGAGATATCGGAGGATATTCTAGTCACTGAAATAATATTAGAATAGGGCTTCGAAGTGAAGAGAAAATGGGGTAACATACAGCGCCATAACCACTCGGCCACAACGTCTGGTTGGTTGATGAAGTGATTAGAACTTCAATGATTATATATCGAGAAAATGTAACGGCGTAAAACGATCCACCCCCGTGTGGCTAGCCGATTTCTTAGACACCAAGTCAAAGAGCATTGAACGTGGTTATCATGGCCAGAGGCAGATGGTGTGGCAGTAGAGACAAGGACAGTCACAAGCAAGATGCATGCGCTGCTAGTCTGTCGCGAATGGTAAACCACCTTGGCCATATCACCTCTTGACGGAATCATGCCTTGTTCCAGGAAAATATCCTACAAACATGGCAACGCCACGCTGAGTTGTCAATGTTGCTTCGTGCACCATTGTATTCGCCCCGATGCGTTATCAATGTTGGTTCGTACGCCTTTGTATCAAGCTGGGAGCCTGGTTTTATATCAATGTAACATACAGCAAGTCCTCCTTCACCAGTCCACTTAAGGGCGTGCTCGAGATCGACGGCGCTAGCCCGATCGGGACAATTTTCTCAAAAAGTAAACAAGCTCGGCGATGAGTCGTTTGTCAAAACATATATATATCCTTGCTTTTGCGGAGTTGTTTCTCTTTTCTGTTTCTTCTGGGGTTGTGATGCAAGGTGATACTGCCAGCGTGACACCTGGTGGTTCTGCTACTTAAAGCCCCTGTTGAAAGACTTTTCTACAATCTTATTAGTCCAGCATCAATACACCACATCTCACTTTGCAAAAACACATGCTTACTTGTTACAATGCCTTGCATTAGCTCGTATAGGACCGCTGCTACTTTAAAGATGGAGTCCTCGAAAATTATCAGGCGTGAGTGATGCTATTAAGCTTCTCCTCCATGTTTTGTATAACCCTCGAACTCCAGCTCACATACCTTCAACAGCTTCATCAAGCTGTCGTCTTTCCCCTGACGGGAGTCATGTCGCGACGGTGAGGTCTAGCCGCATCGAAGTCCGCAGAGTTAGCGACCTGGACTTAGTCTGCACCTTCACACTTCCTGTCAGACGCTCAAAGTTTATCTGCTTTGGTTGGGCTTCTGCCACCACATCATCATCATCAGCAGTATCGAGCTCTGACCACGAAGCGAATGGAAATGACAGCTTCGTCTCTGAAACCATCCCGCCATCTTACCTCACAACACGCATCCTATACGCCACCACCGACCATGTGTATATCTACGATATCACTGCTCCTGCTTTCCTCGGCGTCATCGACAATGGATCAGGTGGACTCGGTCCAATCTCTTACGCAGACTTTGGATTTGATGACACTGAAGTCATGGTATGGACTGCTTTAGGCGCTAGTATCTGTGTCTGGTCACTGGAGACTGGTCGCATGATCTCTGAGTTGAAAGACCCCAAGCACTTCATCAGTGGGGCCGCTGTGGCGAAAGGATGTAGCTGGCGTACTACGACCGATGACTTTGGCAATGCCACAAGAGGTCCCTTTGCTCTCCTTACACGCGTCGGAGCTCAAGACGTCATCACTTTGTGGCATTCCACTGGCAATTCCTACGAGAAGTTGAACAGCTGGGAACCAAAGATTATTGACGCCCAGGGTATCAAGTGGAGTCCTACCGGCAAGTGGCTGGTTATATGGGATGCTGCTAGTATGGGCTTCAACGTCCTGATAGCAACTGCTGAAGCTCGACTACTCAGGACGTACTCCAGTGACTTTTACTGGAGCGAAGAGCTGAGAGGCTTAGGTGCCAGAATGGTAGAGTGCGATAGAGAAGGATGCTGGTTGGCTATTGCTGGCTACAACCAGTGGGTGACTGTACTGAACACGAACATGGTAAGTCATGACTTTATGTTTTCTTTTCTTTTGCCAGACAGCTTTGTTAATCGCCCATTACGAAACAGTTTCCGCCATCAGATAACCTCTACCTTCCTGATATACTCAAGCCCACACCAACACGTCGCATCCATCAAGAGACGATCACTTCTGCCTCTGCACATAGCTACACCACGCTAGTAGCACAAACTTCTGCTCCCACGGTCTCCTCCGTGCCTGCCATCGCCACCAACACTATCTCATCTACTACCACCACGATTCCTCCAATACAAAGGGGCGCCTCGATCCTGTCCTTCTCTCCTTCCAGCAGATACCTCGCCACCCGCGACGACTCGCACCCCACCACTCTCTATATCTGGAACATGCGCAACCACGAACTAATCGCCGTACTGATCCAACATTCCATCATTAAGTCTGTATCTTGGAGCAAAGACCTTCTCCTCATGACCTGCGATGGCAAGGACAGCGAAGGACTAGTATACACATGGGATAGTTTGACAGAGCAGCCAGGGATGCTGCAAGTACATTCGGTAAATGGTGTGAGTTTTGTTGTTCCGGTGGGCGGCGAGCAGGATGAGCAAAATGGTCACGGCACTCCACACATTGGTGATGGTGAGGCTACGGCGACTGGGTTGGAGGACACATTTCAGAATGTGCGCCTTCGGGATGTCGTTGAGGGTTGAAAAGTTCGGGAGGTGGAAAGAGTGGCGGTATGCTCCTTGGGCTGGATTGAGCAAGCTCATGGTAATGAAGGGAGAATGGGTCTCAGATGGCTTAATGACGATCTTGACGAGAAGTAATAACAACAGCATTTGAGCGTCGTGTGTTGAGTGCCAGTGGATCTGATCAAGTCTATATTAGACGATAGCTTGAAGCATCTATTCATCAAGGAAGGCAATGTTGGTCATATTTCACATGACCTATCCGCCCTTGTGTGGGTAGTGTCGCTGGACATAGATCTAATCTACACTTCAAATTTATCCAAGAGATCCCGAATTGTCCTCTTGAGGATGTCTGCCTGCTTATTATGCGCTGTAAGCACCATTTATCTTCTTCCCCTCCTACCAGTCCCAGTCCCAGTCTCAGCCTCAACCCTATCTTCCACCCACTTCGGCTCGCTCTGTCTAGCCCTCTGCGCACGACCCATCGTCCTCTCCAATACTTGATTCATAGCACGATGAAAGACACCCAGGTTGAAGTCTAACAAGGGCTTCTTCTTGCCTGGACCCTCATTGCCCAACATACAAATCAGCGTCAACTTCTCGTTCAATTCGCGAGTACACATGCCGCTCGTCCCTCTTTTCTCCATCGTGATCAGACTCTCCGTCACAACACCTGTTTCGCCTGGAACAGAGCCACCTCCAGGCTCAGCACGTCTACGCCAGTCGTAGAATTGCGTAAACTCGGAGATCATGTCAAGGTAGTCTGAGCAAGTTTCGTAGATGGGGAGACTGCCTGGTGTGGTGTCTGAGGCGATGTAGAGGTTGGACTTTGTGTCAAAGATGTAAGCTTTGACCATGCCGCAATTCGCCGTCAGGCTGTCGATTAAGCTAGCAATGGTTGGCAGTTCCGGGATGAGCTTCTGAATTACACGAGAGAAGGCTTCGTGCAGGGTCTTGTCGTAGACACTAGTCTGGTAGAAGGTGAGAGTGGGATTGTAGATCTGTGCGTCTGCAAGCTCTTCTGGAACACGGGTTTGAATATCGCGATAGATGTCGGTGCGGAAGTCGTCAGAGAGGCCATCGGTTTTGTGAATGAAGATCTCGATGTTGAGACGAGGTTTGTGTTGGTATACGGAGAGGATGTGGGAGTGAAGTAGCTCGAGTGAGTCGAGGTATTCGTCTTGAGAATCGAGAAACCAGATTATAGAGGTGAGATTCGTGAAAGCAGCTGCGAGAGGGATGTTGACTGGGTCTGAGGGATTGAGAGTAGGATGGTCGGCAGGTAGCTCTAGGATATTGACATTGATGACGGATCTGTCGCAAGTAGTCAGAGACGAAGCCAACAGACAAGAATGAGTGTGACATACTCCCAAGTGTATCGCTTTGGCGTAAGGGTAGGTTCGAGATGCAAGGTGTTCGCTGAAGGCAAGTCATGCAAAAGAACATGCGCTGCTGATGTCTTGCCACTCCTGTAAAAGTCATTCGTCAGCTTGCAGCTCTCGACTTGATACTTCTTCTTGCCGTCGCAAGCTCACCTTCTCAATCCCATCAAGAAGATGGTCGGCGTGCCGTTCACATGGCTCGGCTGCAATCTTGTCTCTGTAAGTGGCCTAATTCTAAGCTCTTCGGCTTTTGCTGGGTCGTCGAGGTTCTGGAAATAACGTGCTATCATTAGCGCTTGTTTTCGATTGAGGTTGCTCAAGGTAAAACACTCTGTACAGCTCGGCTCGTCACACCTGGAGCTGTTTGTTGAGCAAGGAGATGTCATGGTGGAATATGTGAGGAAGAAGTGTGAAAAATGGGAAGAAAGAGATGAAGTGTGAAAAGATGTGGATGTCGCACCGCTGGCAATGGTTTGCGTTTGTCGTGAAAAGTGAAGTAAGCAGGACGGGAGAGCGAACGGCACGAATAGCATCTCGGCGACAGCCACGGAGGTTGGTTGCCGCCAAAAACATGGCTCGGAAGACGAGTACACAATAGTCTGTACCATGCAGTTGCGCGTAGTACGAAGACCAAGACAGTCAACCGACTAGTCCGTAGGCAAAACTGCCTGAAAACAACCTGCTCCGCGAGGAAGTATTGTTGGTGCAGACCCAAGTCGCACACGGCAGGGGCGACTCGGATCAGCGAGTACCTTCAGATCTGACAAGGCCAGAGGGCGGACAAGATCGCCTTTTCCTTGCCCATCAAGACCTCTCGATAATATCTGAGAACAGGCAAGAGGCACGGCTCAATTCGCAATACACGAAACAGGGAATGAGCCACTCAAAAGGTGAATGTGTAGCTTACCTGCATCTTTTCGTTTGAACCTTGTGAGATCCGAGTGACCTATTACGTGTGATTAGTACCGTGGCCTTTCAGATTAGCGACAATTATCAAGGCACACGAGCAGGCAATCCAGGTAGCGAGTCTGAGACGTGACGAAGTCGAGCAGTCGTCGTGTTGCAAAGTGAGGGCGTGGAGAAAACCGTCAGATATTCAATAGCGCGTGACTCGATGCTCACGCTCAGTTCCTGGATTGATGCGTTGGCAAGGTGGAGAGCTAGATGAGGCCTGCGTTACACCATATCGACGTGTGAGGATTGCCGCGGAGAAACAGAACAGATCTATTCGCTTTCTTCGCACGGTACTCGAAGACCAAAACTCCAAGATGACATTCGATTATTGCTGGCAATCTCATGCAAAATAGGTTGGGGAGCGTGCTGTGGTGATCTCGAATTGCTGCCGTAGGAAGTATGAGCATGTGACTGTCTTTGCCACCTCTCTAAATGTTATATAGCTGCCCATTATATACTGCTCTGTCAATAATAGAGCCATCCAACGTATGCTGGTATCATCAAATCCCATAGTCCCATGCCTTTGGTATCGTTAGTCTTGCCCCCTGTTGCGCCATTGCCCAAGTTCCTGACCTATTTACCAACACTGCAAAAAATGCGCATCACCTGAATCTTGCTGTACATCTTCCCATAACTTCTCCTTGACAGACTAACTCCGCCATGAATTCACTGCCATCCAGGGTCAAAAGAATGTCAAAGTATACGCGATAGAATGTCCCTTGAGGCGTATCCATACGCTCAAAATCTCTTTCCAGATTTTTGCGCGAAAGATCGGAAGTCAGCGTGACAACTTCTTTGATGCCTGTGAGAATCCGTTAGTATATTAACTCGTCCGCTGTTACAATGTCAACTTACGAGGATCTTTCGTGTACTCTGGGCAAACATCTTCGTCTGACGCATACAATACATCATCGTACGTCAAGCTCGCCCCTGGCGCAACCTGTCTGAAGAAGCTGATCTTCACAGGCTCACCGACACGTAGTCTTTGGCCTTTCTGCACAAATATCTGTCTCGTATACTTGCATCTGTCCTTGCCGTCCAGGCTAGGCACTCTGTATGCTTCTGGGTGATAGCCTTCCTTGAATGGTTGCAATGTGGCCATTAAGTAGTGCCGACGTGAAACGCGAGATGTGATCAGGCGTTCAGTCAGTCCTGCAGTCACAGCACCTTTGACGATAGCCGCAACAGCGTCCATGGGACGAACAACGCGTTGTCGGAACTGGGGCGGTACATTGATTTGTATCTGTGCGAAAAGATATTCGGACGCGCCGAAGCCACCAACAACAAGAATATTCTACTACTGTTAGCGCGATCCTCTGAAAGCAAGATTGCCTAAATGAATTGCGGCATACCTGTAGTTGACGATTTGCCGTTTGTATAGCATTTATCTGTTGCCTCACAAGCTCTAAGATCCTCTTCACTACAGGATCAAAGCACTGCAAGATTTCGTCATTCGTGAATGTCATATAGCCATCTTCGATGCCGGCTGCTGGAAAAGCTGCCTCAATGCCCACATCCACAGCCCATTGTGACCCATCAGCACGGAATTGAGCTTTGATGCGGTTTTCGAAATCCATGATACATCTGGCATAGACTCTGCCAACAGCCTTCGAGCCTTCTGGTAGATTCATCTTCTTGATTTTTGCTCGCAATATGTTGCTGAAGTTGCGATTCAAGGCCGTAGATCCGCACGAGTCCCCAGAACCTCCTGTACACTCTGCTACTGTGAAAGGATTCTCCTCTTCCACTTCGTAAGAGATTAAATCAACAGTACCACCACCACAATCAACAATCAGGACGGCATCGCGTATCTTGAGATT
>Ga0160429_1000030_pt1 | contig 194889 bp, 195 predicted proteins | sample SolpanmetagenomR_FD_108199 | JGI IMG/M metagenome (GOLD analysis project Ga0160429, IMG submission 108199) | Solar panel surface microbial communities from Lawrence Berkeley National Laboratory, California, USA - R | ecosystem: Engineered > Built environment > Solar panel > Unclassified ... | reverse complement strand
TACAGCAACTGAAATTCGCATGTGGTCACCCACCATACTACTACGCAGTCGATCTGTGGCTTAAATAGGGCAGAGCGAACGGGATGCCTTGTTCTCCACAGTCTATGGCCGTATGTGCTTGAAAGTGTGTTTTGATATAATAAGTACCCTAAAGAAACAAAGCTGAGACGAGGCAGTGTCGATCACTTCGGTGCCAAGCCTTTTGATATTACCCAAGAGTTCATACACAGAGTAGTGGTGATGAGCCCGGGCGGCACCCGCACAGCCATGTATGTTCGCGTCTTACTTGCGAGGATGAGCAATGGCACGTTTGGTAAATCCCCGGAATTGAAACAAGCTTGAGAAGAGGCTCAGTCAGTAGCAAGCCTTTTTGAGTGGCCGTACGTGCTGGATTGTGATTATGGTCATTGATTTGATAACGAGTTGAGGACAAAACACATGGAACTTGTCGCCATTAAATCCGCTACCTCCACTATACAAATTGCAATGACACAATAGCAAGGTCACAAGATCTTGCAGCAGATAGGCATCCGTCTTCAGCAGTGGAAAGAGTCAAGGGACAAAAGCGTAAGATCACGCCATCGTCCAAGTTGCTTACCTCCAACATACAAACATATAAGCTTAAGCTTTCGATAGACAGTGAAACAAGACCTCAGCAGATGCCATATCTGAAACACGTCTGTCACGACGATCACGTCGATCACGTCGATCAATTTGTGGAAAAGAATAATGATCGACGAAGCATGGGCGGTCTGCCGGGTATGAAGATGTAGAGCAATGATCTATCCTGCCTCTCTGTTTCATCTCGTATTTGCGTTTGAATCGAAAGGGGCTGGAAGTTTTTGGAGGTGCTCCTCCACGTATTCGGCGGGATTGACGTAGCCTCTCCTGTGTCGCTATTGCAGTGACAGCAATTTACGAAACAGGGCGAGTCAGTATGTCGACGGTCAGATCAAGAGACATGTGGCTGTGATTGGAAGAGAGTCAAGGTCCTACGGAGCTCGTGTGGACGAAGCCAGAAGCGCGCTGTGCTAAACGAAGGCATGATATGTCACTGCGCTCGAAACCGCGACAGATATAGCTAAGGTATTTAACGATATTTTACACGTTTCAGGTACGACAAGAACGACCCCCCGGGTTTTCCGCAAAGTAGGCGTGCTATTGTTTTGAGCCATGGCCTTTACAAAACGTGTTCACAGCAGTTGGGACGGTTGGGGAGAGATGGAATTCATATTTGAGCCATTGGAGGAGGCACGTGGCCGCTTGGAAATGTACAGAAGCAAGGATACCAGGTAGCTTATTAGCATCGCAACGCGACACGGTCTTGATCAGCTTGAGGGTGAGCGGAATAGAAAAGGCGTCCTGTGCTTTCTGTGCATCAGACGAAAGACGAGAGAGGTTGGGAGATTGAGGTGGAATGTTTCAGCCGAATGCCAAGTCCTTCTAGGGGATAATCAGCGTCTTCTCGAAGGCGGGTGGGCGGGCAGGTGAATCGTGGACCCACTCTCTCTCCTTGTCCCATTCGCTACTTTGTGACTGCAGAGCCCTTTCCTGCGCTGCTTCTCTTCTGCTTCTGCTTCTTCTCGTACGGCGATATACTGCTGCTGTCTGTCAGCCTCCTATACGACCACTTCGCACTGCACGACCTCCAGTCTGTGACTTCCTCCTTCTCCTGAACTCTGTCCATCTCGCCAGCTTCAACCTTCCACTCACAGCCGCTTCTATCACTCTCGTCTGGTCCCTGTCGTTCTCTACTGCATGTACCTTTCGGGTCACAAGATCACTCCCAATCGCACTTTCCTTAAGCATACACATTCTCTTGGTAAGAGCACATCTCCATCTTAGAGAAGCAGGTGCGACAGCAACGCTTGCCTGGCAAGAACCGACAAGTAGGAGTCCAAAAACAACCTCAGACGTCTCAGCTCCGACACACCACTCATGCGACAAGACCTGACATATCAACACAGATTGCATAGCGGAGCGTACACCTTCGCGAAGTCCGCAATAGCTTACGTCTTGCGTCTCTGATTCGACCATTTCCGCCATCGCAGACTCGACGTCGAGGTTCATCTGGTCGTCCTGAATTCATATCTTGCGCAGATTACTCAGAGCAAACGAAGAAACACTGGCATCAGCACGCGAATCGCCAGAGTCGACACCGCGCCACCTGGTATCAATTGGAGCAAAACAAGACACTATCGCCATGGCGCCCGAGAATTCATGGAGCGTCATCTACTTGGACAGAAGAGCAAAGGAGGAGGAAGTATATACGAGGCAGAAGCGGCCTAAGAAGACCGCAGGCTCAACTAGATCATTGAGCGCATCCTTGTACAACATTATGGGATCCGCAGACGAGGTTAATGACAACATCAACCAGTTACTGGAGACATTTGAGCAAGGTGAGACGAACTCCCAATGCAAGACGATGATCGTATGAGCTCTTCAGCTGACCTCTATACTTGTGTAGTCTCCGTCGTGAAGTCGAGTCTAGCCTGTTACGTTCGCATGAACGACGTCAACCCTGAAATCGTGAAGAACGGACATAGATGGATAATAGTGCTGGACATCCCTTACAGTGAAGGCTACTACTACTACACACCGCCTGGAGCTGGAGAAGCACAAGCAGTCGCCGAGAACCTCTACGGCATGCAGTACTTTACACATCTCGTCTACAGCATTCGTGCGCATAGATTAGGTGGTCTTGTAGTGCCGGTCCCTCTTCTCAGCAAGCCTCCATCGCTACCAACAGAAAGTCTCGTAATTGGGAAGGATCGTTTCCCGGGCGCTGCAGATGTCCTCATAAGCCCTCTCAATGCTGACGGCATGCCAGCGAGGGTTGCAGGGCTTCCCCAGGAGGCGCTAAATGCAATGGCTGAAGCTGGCGCAAAACGATTTGCAACCTTGATGCAAGGACCTGTTTCAAGATTGATGATGGACATCTGCGACCCAGACATTGTCGGCGAATTCAATCAACGACCGTGAGTTAGCATAGTTTGGGAGTATTGGAACAAGCCTAACATATCATCTACAGTGAGCTGCCCATCACAGACAGCCATCGTAAGGCAATCGAAGCAGCTGTCGGATCATGGTCTTTTTCTGCTCATGCCTTCACTGACGATGAGTTGCTGTACGGTGCCTTGCTGATGTTTCAGCACATACTCAAGGACAATAGTCTAGCTCAATGGCGCATGCAAGATGGTTTGTTCTGATCCACGCAACGATTGGCTCTGTAGCATTCTAATCAGTTTTCCAGCCGACTTTATCAAGTTCTTGCTCGTTGTACGCGAAGCTTACAACACCTCGGTCATCTATCATAACTTCCGCCACGCCTGCGATGTTCTACAAGCCTGTTTTTATTTCCTCATCTCGATTGGCGCAATCCCACCATATGACAAGCAGTCAGCACCAACGAAAGACGATTCGAAACTTGGATCCATCATGGAGCCTTTCCACGCTCTGGTCCTGCTCGTCAGCGCCCTGGGTCATGATGTTGGACACCCTGGTGTGAACAATATGTTCCTCGTTAGAGTCAAGGCTACGGTAGCACAGCTTTACAACGATCACTCTGTGCTGGAGTCCTTCCATTGCGCTTTATACTCTCAGCTACTTCGTCGCTTCTGGCCCTCAGTTGGTAACGACATCTCCATCAGGAAACTAATGATCAGCACAATATTGGCGACGGACATGACGTTACATGGACAATATATGAAACAGCTTGAGCTCTTCCGCGATACCTGGGAGCGGAACGGTAAGTCGGTACAAGGTTGGGACGAGACGACAATGGACCAGCATCGGGAGCTCCTCGCATGCCTCATTATCAAGTGTGGCGACATATGCAATGTGGTAAGTGCAGTTGTTGCTTCGGGAAGAGTTCATAACAGTCACTGACCATGTCCCAAGGCACGAGAGTTTGACATTGCAAAGGACTGGGCTAGCTTAGTCACCGACGAGTTTGCAAACCAGGGAAAGATGGAGGTCGACGCAAATATACCGACATGTCTATTTGGTGGTCCACCACCCCGAGGAGATATCAAGGACATGGCTGAACGGCAACTCGGTTTCATGAATATCTTTGCTGGAGCCCTTTTCGAGCGCATGACAGAGATATTGCCAGAAATGTCGTTTACTGTTACAAACGTCAACAAGAACAAGAACATATGGAAAGATGTCCTTGAGGAGGAAAGTTGTCGCACACTTGTGGACAATCCTCACAACCGACGCAAGTCATCCATTCATGCAGCAGCAATGTTGGATGATGATGAAGAAATCGATATTCCACCAGAGGCAAGCCCTGAGGAACCACGGATGGGTGAACCGCAAGTCGTTCGACCAGCTATGCCGGTTGACCCGAATGCTAACAGTCGACGGTCTTCTGTGCAGTCCGGGGTCCTAGCCAATAACGAAAGAAGAGGATCGCGCCAGTCGAGTTACACATTTTCGAAGAGAACGCCGTCGCCACGGAGAGGCTCGATTGCGACTTCGTCACACTTTGAGCGGTTGACTCAGTCATCGAGAGACGCTAGACGTTCGTCGTTGGGTACAGGTTAGTGACCTCTCCTCATCGGTCTGTCAGGTATGCTCAAGACTGTCTGATGAACTTGTAAACAAGAAGAACCATGCTTACAATCACTCCCAGTCACAGTAACTTGATTTCGATCAAGGAGTCGCTCACGTTGTCGTCTCTCTACATCAAATCTAAGCAGCATTTACAAAGGCGGGCCACCACGTCCAAACTATCCATCTGGCCATCCTTCCAAGGTGCTAGCCATGCTCTCATCGCTGGCTGCTGGCCTTTTACACTCTAACTCACCGCTCACGTCTGGTAGCAAGACAACCTCGGCAACTTCAGCATGGCGCGATTATTTTACCAAATACGACCTATTATTCATCCTTCAGGTAAAGGTTTGCTGCATGAAGCCACCAAGCTACTGCAGCCATTATATGGAGAAGACTTTCGGATTTGTATGGGAGGACAAAGGTTCAAGGGATGAACATTATTAATATTCGAAGAGTGCGCGGAATGACAGTTTTTGTGTCACGCAGATGCACCCATATCTGGGCTCGAAGCTAATGCTTTTCTTGCTCATACACTATTACGGCCTTTTTGCATATATTCGCTGCAAGGAGTTTTCGGTTTCTGGTGGTTTTTGTCGGTGGGAGTAGCGCTGTCTGTCTGGTTGGAAGCATATATAGTTGTTCTTAGTATATCTATCATACATTGCATTGTCTTTTATCTACTCTTTGTGCTTCTTGTGATGCTGGCTCTACTCTTCATGCTCTCTTTCCTTCTTCTGCTTCTGGTACAGAGTTATGTTGATGTATGTTGTTATTGTGATGATCACCCTTGTTCATAACTTGTCTATTACGCCCTATTACCTCACCTCTTGCCATGTCTCATCGTCCATCCTCGTCGTCGTTGTCGCCAGCTACCAACTTCTCCTAACACGTCTTGCTCGTTTGGAGTTTATCGTCAGCTACTTAGGTGGGCCTGCCTGACCTGACCTGTGCTGGTTTCGCGCTTCGCACGGTGTTGGCCTAATGGCGAGGATGTTTTGAGGGTTGTGCTCATCTGATTCGATTGTGGAGGTTGTAGATGGGTCTATGGATTGGAGAGCATGGGGAGGAGAGGAGACGAAGGGGAGAGGAAGAGGAGAATAAGAAGATAAGAGAAGAAGAAGAGGCAGAGCAGACACAAATAAGAGGGCATCTACTCCAATACTGTCGTCAATATCGGCTTATACACATGTAGTCCAGCAGTGCAAGAGTATGACTAGAAGTAGCCGCTGCGTAGCAGTAGGCTCCAATAGCCCCTCATGGGAAGGGCAGTTGATGACGATAAGAGAAGAGCTGGAGAAGGGCTACAAGAAGGCAAAAGAGCATTAACGAGATTCAGCGCAAGGATGAGAGGTGTTGGGACGATATTATTATTTGCATTGTCAAGAGCTCCAACTCAAACGAGCCTTGCTGTATTCGATTCATGATTGTGACTGTCGACGGCCGTGTGAGAAAAGAACACAAAATCTATGGAGAGTAAACACCCATTTGCCCCAGGAAGACTCCTTGCTCTAATACGCAAACGAACGCTTGTTGCCAGATGTGTATGCAACTGTTGTTAGGTACAGGCCTTAAGCTGTAACCTCTTCTTCATGCTTCCCCAAATCTTTCTTCTTGCTTCTGACCTCTCGAACCTCCCCGGACGCGGCTGCGTCCTGTTGTAATGTACAAAGATACTCCTCAGATGGGAAATACCACAAACTCATTTTTCGTAACTCATCAAAATGCCATGCGCTTAAGCAGCGTTGGCAGCGGCGACAGGCTCATCCATGCGGGTGATCTGTTGACCAGCACGCATGATGCGAGCGCCGTTACCATCGGTGATGATGGTCTGGTCCTTCTTCTCGCTTTGAGCACGCTTCCAGATCTCAACTTCCATACCACCACGGACGACACCAACACGCATTGTGGAGAGAAGGTTGTGTGCGGCGTTGCTAGAAGATATGTTAGTGTCTTGATAGTTTCAGTGCGACATGAAATAAAACTAACCTGTGACGATATACGGCTCCGTTGAACATGGCTGTAGCGTCCTTGCCAATACCAGAGTTGATCATGGCACGACCACCAGGGTGCTCGGACATGAACTTGGAGACATCGTGAACGACACCAGCCACGCAGATGAGAGCACGACCGTTCTTGCACTGGTCAACGTAGTCGTCCCACTCCATGACGGGGAGGTTGTCGAGAGGAACACCCCAGTCGAGAGTGGCACGCTTCTGGTCGAGCTTCTTCTGGAGCTGCTGAACACGGCCCTTCTCGATCTCGTTGGAGCGGAACTGCTTGAGATCGTAGGCGAGGCCGAGAGTCTTCCAGGTCCAGATGTGCCACTTGGTGGGGTCGTACTGGTGCCATTCGATGGCGTTGCGGTAGTCGGAAGGAAACTCGTGGTGAAAGTTGTGATAACCCTCGCCGAGAGTGACAAGAGCAGTGATGACGTGATCGCGAGGAGAGTTACGATCGTCGAAAGGTTGGTCACCGAGCCAGTGAGCGAGCGAGTTGACGCAGAAGGTGGCTTGCTGGACGAAGAAGATACGGAGAATACCAGCGTAGATAAATCCACCCTTCCAGTCACCCCAGCCGAGACCAGCTACGACACAAGGGAAGATCAGACCCATAACAGCGACAACGAGGAGGTAGTTCTTGTGTTGCCATCTGACAACAGGATCTTCGTTGAGGTCGGAGATGTCGGTGCGGCCAATACGCTTGGGGTTTTGCTTCATGACCATCCAGCCGAGGTGAGAGTAGAGGAGACCCTTGCGAACGGAGTAGGGATCCTTGTCAGTGTCAGTGTAGCGGTGGTGGGCACGGTGATCGCGAGACCACCATCGGATGGAGCCTTCGACGGCACCCCCACCAACAGCGGCAAGGTAGATTCGTAGTGGAAGAGTGGCGGAATATGATGTGTGTGCCCAAAGTCGGTGGTAACCAGCGGTGATACCAAGGCCAGTGTTGAAGTAGTAGATGACAGCCCAAACTGCAGTCTGCCACTTGAGGGGAGTGAAGTAGGCCTGAACACAGCCAAGAGCTGGGATACCGAGAATGAAGAAGACATTGAGCCAGTTGACGTGCTGGTACCAGTTCGACCGTGTGATGGGTGAATCGGTGATGTGTGGCTTCTTTGGGTCGTACTTTGCATTTCTGTTGGGCTCATCCTTGCTGGCCATAGGAGAAGGCTGGGAAGAGAGGAATTCCGGCTTGACTGCCTCCATGCCGGCGGAGGGCTGGTGAGAAGGCATGGTCGTGGTGTGTGTGTGTGTGTGTGAAATAGGTCGCGAATAGAGAATGACGATGGGTAAAAAAGCTGGACCTAAGACGCTTTGCCTGCAAGCAGCAGCACAAAGGCTGGTATGACAAAGAGTGTCTGAAGTTGGAAAGCGGAGGGTGAGGAAGGTGAGTGTGTTGTAGAAAAGAAAGTGTAGAGGAGTGAGGACGGCAAGAGAAATATAAAGCAGGACAGAGGCTCAAAGTGTCGTTGGGGACAGGTTTCGCTGGACCCTGGATGAGCGGCGAATCTAGGAGCTTGCCTTGGCTTGGAGCCAGACGCTGATTAGCCAATGCCTTCTGGTCCAGCTTCTTCCACCATCGACGAGCCCAACGCCTGCTTAAAACTGCCTACTACGGACGTAAAATACTAAAACACGTCTATTGAAGCCCAATTGCTAGCGTGGTCTCGCTGGTTGTGGTTGTGGCCACCGTCTCTTTTGTCCGAGTGCAACTACCTGCCTCCTCATGAAAAGACGCGCCATAACTCCTCGCCAATGACATGATCGTGCAAGCAAGCATGATCGTCTACTTATGACGCTCGAGTCTACCTGATATTTTGTACCTGCGTGGGGGGGGGGAAGAACGGGCCATTGTTCTTGTGTCAATGCGGATCGGGCCCTCCCCGCTTCCAGAAGGTCTGTCTTTATTTGCCACCAGATCGTGGAGTAAATCGCAAGAAGCTCAACACACAGAGACGAAGGCGATGACATACAATCCTCGTCCACTGCCAGTCCCAATTGTAGAGCCCTGGTCACGACGCAAGGCCTTCAAAACCATTGTAGTTCGTATTCGCTGGACGCGGATCGCACGCCAGTGCTTGACGTATCAGGCTAAAAGCCGAGTGATGTGCGAGCTTGATCGTGTGACCTCGTGCACATCAGACTAACCACTTTTTATTTTCTCCATTGGCTTTACCCCTGAATTGAAAACAGATATCGTTGCTCAGGTCGACGTTCTGCTTTCCCTTCGTTACAACTTGGTATTTGTGGGCTTCATCGCATCTTACGTTTGACGTCGCAAAATGGAAAAGACATCCTCCCCAGAAGCGCCTGCAATTTTCACCTTGACAAGTGCTCTCTCACTTTTAGCGACGCTCGTTTTGCTAGGTGCAGCGTACTGGGTTTCGACACTCTACCTGCCACGAAATGCGTCTGGGAAGATTCGTGTCCTAGCTGTCTGGCACCTGTTTGATGTAATATCGTTGCTCAGCGCACTATCGACTCAACTGCTGACTATATGTCAAGGTCTTGATTCATACCTTCCTCGAGGGTTCCTACCTCTACAGCTGTTTCTTCGCGTACTCCCCACTTGCATCAATCTCGTCCTTCCCTGCTCACCAACGCGACGCAATGACTGCTCCAGGAGTCTATTTCATGGGCCAGAAGGACCGACTCTATGGAGCCTTCTACGGTACGACAATCATGTCTAAACTATGGCAGGAGTATGCGGCAGCCGACAAGCGCTGGGGTGGTTCTGATTTGACTGTAATTTCGCTCGAACTTCTTACGGTAGGCGTCATGGGTCCGCTTGCACTCTATGTCTTTACCTTGTTGGCGAGGGCGAAGTACAGACAGGCATGGTTTTGGGCCTGTGTGATTGCAACCGGAGAAATCTATGGAGGTATGTCTCTGCGTCTACATAACACCTGAGATTGTGTATTGATTATTACACACAGGCTGGATGACTTTCTGTCCAGAATGGCTATCAGGCTCGCCTAATCTCAGCGGCGAATGGTTCCATCTCTGGATCTATCTCTTCTTCTTCAACACGATATGGTACGTGGCTCAGACTCAATGTGGCCGTACTGTCTAAATAACCACTTTTTAGGGTATGGATTCCTTTCTGGATCCTTTATCAAGGATATTTCGTCCTGGTAGGAACAGAGACTGCTCCCGAAGACAAGATCAAGAAGACTAGATAGACCTAGGTATAGTGCAGCAGCCATATAGAAACCTACAGTTCTTGGCGGCTGCCATCTACCGACCGGAGCTTCACCCCGGCCGAGGTGCCATGACGTCCGTCGCCTCTGCATTGGGATTCTTCTCTGGAAAACCACATCCATCGTCTAATCATTCGAACCAATACTTCCTCTGCACTCATAACTTTTCAAGAACCATGACTGAATCCACCAACCAACCTCTTTTCGGCCTATATCAGCCAAGGCCCTTGCAAGCTCTCTATTATGGAACTGAATGCGTCAAGAAACACCTTCTTTCCTGTCTACCGTCAGAGCAATCCAAGGCTTTCATTCTGACCGGATCTTCTCTTGCAAACAAGACTCCTCTCATTAAAGAGGTAGAGTCTCTTCTTGGCGACAGACACGCGTCCACGTTCTCCGACATCAAGCAACATGCTCCGGTTGCAGAACTCGACAAAGCTACAGAGCTCGTTTTAAAAGATGACAAGATTGACACAATCATATCAGTTGGTGGTGGCTCACCTATTGACTCTGCAAAAGCGATCTCGTACCGATTGCATGAAAAGAACGGGAGGTGGCTACATCACATCAGCATTCCTACAACTCTATCTGTTGCTGAATGTAAGGCTCCTGGCATTGAATGATTACGAGCACCGGCTGATATGGTCCCAGGCACACAGTTAGCAGGATACACGACTGAGGACGGTGTCAAGACAGGCATTGCTGCACCCGAGATTGCTGTGAACGTCATCTTCTACGATCCCCACTTTGGAGCTCAGACTCCTTCGAAACTCTGGCTCGGTACTGGCTGTCGAGCATTGGACCATGCGATTGAGACGTTGTACAACCCTACGGCAACCGAGATCACAAAGGCAGCCACTTTACAGGCTGCAAAGACATTGTTCGAGCTACTACCACAAGCAAAACAATCTCACGGAAAGGACGACGACCTGACCACGAAACTGTTTCTAGCTGCATATGGTAGTTTGGGCTTCATTGGTCTCAACCTTAAAGGAGGCTTAGGTCTCTCTCACGCACTCGGATACGCTTTAGGCTCGCCTTACGGAATGTAAGTTTCGTAATCTGTCGTTCATCTTGTATTCTCTGCTGACACTTCTGCTATTCAGCCCACACGGCGAAACAAGCGCTCTTACTCTTGGTCACGTCGTCAAGCTCAAAGCACAAACAGATAAAGACGCAGCTGTGCAAATTGCACGTCTGATACCTCTTCTTGGCCTGCAAGCAAGTGGTGATTCTCAGAAGGATGCTACTCTCGTTGGTGACAAAGTGCTGGATCTCGTAAAAGAGTTGGGCTTTACGGAGACGTTATCAGACAGGAAGATTGGCAAGGACCAGGTCGATATTATCACGGAAAGAGCAACAAAGCAGAAAGAAGGCACAGTCTACGATGCTGTGAAGAAGCTTGTAGAGAACCTATACTAGATACAAGGCTGTACGCATTAACGACCTAATAATTCTGCATATATTATGTCTAATTAGGTCCTCGTTGGTGTGCCTGCCCTTAACAAAACATTCACCTTCGCACCTTCCGCCGGATCCTTTCGGATGTGTCATCAAGCAGCTCTGACCTTTGTCGATGTTCTCCTTACGATATGTCTACTTCTTCTTAACCTTCTACGACCATCATCATTCTGGACGAATACTTCTATTCGCAAACAGTCTTCCCTCCCTCATTAACATTCTTCTGGCCGAGCATGTCATTCTTTCATATCAATCCTATCGCAATCGCCGCCGCTCGTGCCAGCGCCCCCAAATCTACAAACAATCAAGCACGACCTCAAACCCCGTCCAGAAAATCATCCTCAGGCGAGACTATCAAACCACCAACACCGCCTCCACGAACCGGCTACGTTTCCAAACAGAAAACACCTCTTCGGGCTGCGGAAACAGTTTATTATGATGCCCAACCTGATACTCAGGAGCCAACGACATCTAAAGGAACTGTGGTGACCATCACATACAGCAAGCCTGGCGTCCTTCCACCACTCTATGTCACTAGCTCCATGAGTGACTGGAGCTTGCACGAGATGGCGTATTCTGTGAGTCGTACTTCAGGAAAGGAGCAGGTTGTTTTCTACAAGGACTTTTTCGATGCACAGCCTGGACAACACATGTATCGCTTCAGAGTCGGACGAAAGACCTGGATGGTCGATGATGATTGTGAAGTTGGTATGAAATTGGTAAACTCTCTCTTGCATGGAATCTGGCTGACTGAGGGCACAGGCAAGGACAGCCAAGGCACACAGCACAACATCATCCGGGTCGAAAACAAACCAGACAGTGTACAGGTACCTCTCGGCACCAGCAGCATGCTCCTTGCCAGCACTATAACATCTGACCAACCTCCGTTACTCGTCAAAGTCGATGGACAGCAAATTATCGCCACCAAAGCCGACGTAACGCCCGAGCAACAGAAAGAACAATTGACAGCTGCTGCGACTGATGCGCTTCATATGAAAGCAGACGACTTACCACCTCCACATTCTGATCCAGCACAATTTTCCGAGCTTGCTGTCTCACCACCTGCAAATGAAACGTTGCACGCACAGGGTATACTGGGAGACGCGATCGAAACGGCAATTTTGCACGCTGGTCCATCGGCGGCTGCGACAGAACCTGTCAATGCTAGTGCTGGAACTCCGATCCTCGATCTTAACGCCTCTACTGCGCCTACAAGCACACCTGTGCTGCCTACGTCAACGTCCACTGCCAATAGTGCTTCTTCCGAGATCAAGAAAGAAGACGTTGCCAACCCTAGTTCTGCATTGCCAATCGCAGACCTTGAAGGCCCACCAACATCTCTGGACACACCAAAGCTACCTGAAGCGCCAGTGACCACACCTGTTGCGTCTGCAGAGAGAGTGAAGCAGGATGACACAACCAAAAAGATTGACATAGTCGGTACACATCTGGAAGAAAAGCCCACAGCAGATGGGATGAAGGATCAGACCATTGATTTTGACCGTGAACCCGCCGAAGTAGTTATGGAACTCGGTATCATTGATGAGGAACCAGAAAACGGGGAGGATGTGATGAACGCTATCCAGACGCCAGAACCTGTCAGGAAGCATCACCATCATCATCACTCCCGTAAGCAGCAACTTGGAAAATGGGTGTCTGTAGGATTCCTTCTCCTTGGTGGAGCCATCACCGGTGTTCTGGTCGGCGTGTTCATATTACATATGTTGGAAGGATTCAACCTGGCCCCTGTAGTCGGGAGCGTGGAAAGCTTCGATTTGGCGCCTGTGGTCGAGAGCGTCGAAAGGCTTGAGGATCTCTGAGGTCGGTTTTCAGATGTTTGGAGAGTGAATTTGTGGTAGCTGTATCCTAGGAACCTGAGAACCTAAGTTCTCCTCCCTCTTCCGATCAATTTCATTCATAATTCAGATCACTGGCGGGAAAGCACTCTGGATGATTTTATTCCACGAACTATCATCAAGTTGCGTTATTTCGTTGCTCTCCTGATACAATCGCACGTCGTTGTCAGACTTCGTGGGAAGCCAAAGGTTAGAAGTAGCCTGGGAGGCTGTAAAGAGTGCCCATAGACCTTCTAGATCCACCGAATGTATTAAATGACATATATCAGTCGAGTAAGAGCCTAGGATATAGAGAAAGGTATAAGGTAAGTCGCTCGAAGAAATTTAGGGGTACCCTTCACAGTGGTCCCAGTCCACGAATTCTGACGACGACGTGATCGCAGCCAAAGAAGCACATGAAACAAAACCTCTTACTACAACCCAACACTCCTCCCCAACCTCCTCACAATCTCCCCTCTCATAGCCAACGCAGTACTCCTGGTTCTCCCCGCCGCATCTCTATTCTCTGCTGCGCGTCGTGTCAGATATGCAAGGCATTCGCTTAGAGTGCCCCAATTGCAGTATTTGTAGACGTGTGGTGAGGGGCCTTTACAGAAGGTTTCGTGAGTTGGAGAAGGAGAAGGAGAAGTAGGGTTTGTGGAAGGGAGACTGGTGGAACTCGTGTTTTGACGTTGTGCGGCTAGAAGGGCGCAGGATACTTCGTCTGCCATTCCTTGGAGTTGAGCGAAGGAGAGGTCGGAGAGTGGTGCTTGTGGTTGTGATGATGAAAGCCTCTCTGCGCGCACCCGCAGCGCCATCTCGACTGTCTCGGAGTTGTGCGTCGCTAGTAGCACATCCACCCTTTTCATCACCCCGTCATCATTCCTACCCTTAGCTGAAAGGGTTCCTTCGAATCTCCCTTTCAAAAGCGCCTCAGCTATCCCATCATACGCAGCATCCGTCTCCGCCTTCGTGCCATATATGAGTTCACGGCGCTCGGTAGCCAGATACGCACCACGCACCAACTTGACACCAAGCGTGAAGCCTTCTTGCTTAGCTAGTGCGATGTCGTGCAAGAGCGTGGTTGGAGTTGAGATCAGGTAGCATTGGTAGGTGTTGTAGATTAGTGCTGGGGGTGCTTCTACTTTACTTGAGGACGTGGTGGTGGAAGTGGTTCGTCGGTTGTAGATACGTGCGAGATCTAACGTCCAGTCATTGACGGCTTTGTGTGCGTTTTGTGGCTCTGCTGCTGGTGAGACACGGATGCATTTGGCGGCGGCAGCGTCGCAGATTTTGCGAAGGGCGGCGGATTCGCGTGGGGTGGGTGGGAGGTTGCCTTTGAGGCGGATGAGGGTGGATGAGCCCATGCCTGAGTATCTAGTTCTGTCAGCCAGCAGTCTGTTCATTGGATCGGAACCAACAAGAATGGGAAATGATAATCTCATGGCACACATCACACAGCATACATACTTGAACGCCACAAAACTCCCCTCCCTCGACATCTCAATACTATCCAGTATGCCTCTCTCCCACCGCTCAATCCCCTTTTCTTCCTCCACAGCGCTCCTCACACCACCATCTTCGAGTACTTCACTCGCATACTCCAGCGCTACGCCAGAATATCCGACTTTCCCCATCCTGTGCACGAAACAACTGACCTCGGCGCTGTCTTCGCCGGCGCAGAATTGTGCGTAAAAGGTGCGTTTGAGCAGCCAGTGGAGGATGGGGTTGTGGGTGACGGAGAAGAGGGGGTTGCGGGAGAGCAGCATGGATTGGAGGAGGGTGATTGTTGTGGTGAGGAGGAGGGGCCGGGAGGAGAGGGTGGTTATGAGGTAGGTGCGGACGAGGGAGGAGAGAGGGAGGGTGGATAGGGGGTGGTCATTGGTGTTTGTGGATGGAGATTGAGATAGTGGTGTGTTGTCTTGCGGGAGGGTTGGTGGAGAGGAGATGGTGGTTGAGAGAGGTTTGGCTGTTCGGCTTGTTGACGATACGCGTCTGAGAGGAGTGGAGTCGCTGATGCTGGGACCGTGTGGTGTAGGAAACCTGTTGACTAGGTACCCAGCACCTCGATGGGGTGTGAGTGCATGTCTTTGCTCGAAGCGTGTTGTCGTCAGTAACCTAACTTGTGAAATAGACGCTATCTGGCGTGGTCGCGAGTACACGGCGCGCCAAGTTGTTGATAAAGTAACCCAAAGCTGTCTCTGCAATGCCATGATAGCTTCTCTGGGCTACCACCTGAAGTCACAAAGCGAGAACCACGTTGATACAGCACAAGGAAAGATAAGGTCCTGATGAAGAGGCGGCTACTTCTTCCTCTTTCAACGCGATTTCAGCACTCTAAGCAGTCACAAATCTACAACACGACGTCTCATGATGAGATACAAAAGCACGGAAGTACAAAGATACCTAGATACCATCACGCAAGGCTGCAAGCTGAAACGGAAGGTGAAACAACTGATAAGGCAATACGAAGTGGGGGATCGACGTAACCTCGCATAGCAGAAGATAAGAGAATAAGGAGCCAAAAAGAACGATGGAAACAACCTCGTCTCGTCTCATCTCAGGTCATCGAGGTTTGGTTTCTGTATATGCAACGATAACCACCAAAAAAAAGTGTAAAACAGAATACTTCGACCGGGGATCGAACCCGAGACCTTTTCGGACCTGATGTGAGCGAAACGTCATACCGCTAGACCATCGAAGCTGAAGTAATCCTGAATTAGCCAATCTTGGGTCGAAATATAACTTTAAGCTTACTGACTCCAATGAAAGAGTATATCGTTCCCTCTGATATAACTGCTTCTCTTTTCGACACCACAAGAAAAGCGCGTAGTTTGTCATGTATATTTATCTTTACAATCTTTCCCCCATTAGCGAGCATTCACGAACACGTCCCAAGCAGTATTGTTCGGCGCAAGTATCTTCGTATCTAAAGTGATCAGAAGGGAACGAAGCAAAGAGTAGAACGAGATGGAGTTTTTCATATGTTTCACTAGGACGATTTCATCCCAAAAGCTTGGCATCTGATCTTTCGAAAAGTGAAAATCGTAGCTCAAAGAGAAGACGTTGTGGAGAGTGCTGGGGGTTTTCTGTGCTCGTGTGTGGGCTAACGATTCGACCATAAGGTTCTCGGGCAGGCCATGTAAATCTCAATCAATCTGATCATTTTGAGCGGCAGAAGAAAATTGGAGAAGGTGAAAAGATGGAAATGAGTTATAGAAGACGCGCAGTAATTCGGATCACCAAGCGACTTCTAACCGAAGAAACTACGTCCGAACCTTCAGACACTACCCAAATTCGTTTTGTCCGCCTTTCCCTCCTTCCCACTCGCCGCCCTAATCAACCCCTCACACCAGTCCTGATGTCCAAGCAACATCCTGTTCGGCTTCGCCTCCGCCATCTCAACCACCGGCTTCCCCTTCTGGCTCTCCTGCGTCAAGATACGAACTCTTGGAGGCCCTTCCAAATCCTCCACAAGCCACGCATGATACACCTCAACATGATGGTCCGCATCACCCTCTAGTTTCGCCGACCATGCCAGTCGTCCCGGCTTGCCGGTAGAAGGCGCGTCACTTTCCTCTACCTTGCTCTCGAGCACTGGGAAGCCAAATGTGCTGAAGTGGAATATGTCGCCTTTGTGGAGTGAGGAGCCGGATGAGGGCGGTGTGATTTGACTGACGTTGTCATAGTAGCTCGACCATTCGCTGATGTCTGAGAGAAGTGGCCAGATTTGGGATGCGGTAATGTCTTTTACGATGACCTCGTTGGTAACGAAGTTGTCGGTTGTGCCGGGCAGAAAGGTTTTTGGCCAGTTGATTGCGGATTGCATTTCTCCTAGTGTGACTGAGTGAAGATAGAGATAGAGTATTCAGTCCCAAAAATTGAAGTACCAGGTCTATATCTGAATGCTGGTGGTCACGATTTGAATGATTCCGGCACGTCATTGAGTGGATTAATAATCACGCGGATGTTACCCTACTATCAGGTATTCAGCGACAACATTCATGAATTGGAGCTGGAAATTATGCTTCTCATGCAATACTAGCCTCTCCGCATCCTTCGCTTATGTTCTACAACTGTGAAATGAGGACAGAGTTCAACTTCATATCCAGCCTGAAGCCTGATCAAGCTTGAGCCAGGACATCGACCGATTCGCAATTCTCCATCTGACCATGCAGGACTCAAATAATGTCCTGATACAGCAATTTGACATGAAGACGGCTATAGTATGTCGACTGAAAACCTCATAGAGAATCTTTTGGACCCTCGGCTGCTCGTTTGTGTTTCTCGATGCTCTTCATTGCCCTTACACGTGAGTGCAATTTCTTCCTACGAGCTTTTATCTCATGGTGCATATTCGACGTGACCAAGCGCGCCTCATCCTTCGTTTTGGGGACCACCTGGTGGACATTCTCGCTTCATTGTTACCGACTGATACTTGTTTTTCAGCTCCCAATTCCAGATGTAGGCGTGCCCATGTTTGGTGTACCCGCGGACTCCAAGTCGCCCAGACCCAGTGCCTCAAATATACCCGCCATCTCCCTTAAACGCTCACTACTTCGATCTTTAGTCGGTGTCGTCCTATATTCAATGAAAGAACGAATCTGTTGCAAGATTGGGAGGAAGCCTTCGTCGTTAGGAAGCCACCAGTGCATAACGTCAACTCCCCAGGCTTCAGACATCTTCGTCCGATAGGCTGCTGGATAGACATAGCTTTACGTCTTGTTAGCACATGCGTGAAGATCATCATTGTGATAGGGTATAGAATCCTTACCCTGACCGCTCAATTAAAGCCTGTTTGCTTCGCCCCCACATGATCATTTCTGGATCCTTCTTCAGAAAGGGCACTGACATACCGCTTGCGGCTTGCACTCCTAGCAGTGCTCCAGGGGTCGGATCTCGTTGCTGTATTGCCTCAAACATCTGACATATCTTGAGCGCGATGTTGGTGACATCTGGTGGTGTTGGTTCTCCTTGTATCATTGCCAAATGGTGATTAAACATGAGCTCTAAGCTCCAGAAATGCACCATCATGTGGTTCGTCGGCCACAGATCTTCGCCATACACAACGATAGACTCGGCACCATCATTAGTCCGCAAACATGGCGACAGGTCATGTGGATAGTCGGTTAACACTTTATACGGGTCGAGTACGGCGGGTGGTAGGTCACGATACCAGGTCGCGATGCCACGACTGACAAGCATTGCGTCACGTCGAAACTCCGTTGGAGGAACTTTACCAGCTTTCTGAAAGAGACTAGCGACGTCCTGAGCAAGGACACGTTGTGCTGCGCCTCGTTCGTCGTACTTGTGAGCGAGATCATGAGGGAATTCTTTGGATTGTTGAAGGAAATAACGATGAGTGGCTTCGTGCCAATCTCGAGAAAGATTGGAGGGACTGCCTGAGATGAAGGCGGTAATAAGATCGAAGCGTATGAACCACTCCAGCAATCTGTTTCCTGTGTCGTTTTGTGTCAACGTATTGGCATCATAGAGACTAGTTAATATTGCATAAGCTGCTTTTTGGTGTGATTGTAAGTTGACCCAATCGCCTAGTGCTTCCTAACCAGAACCTATTAGCCATACCTCTGCTCGTAATTGCCATTGACCACTTACTTCTAGAGCTGATAGCTGTAGCATGGTCAGTAAATCAGTTACATCCGGTGGCTTGCCACTGCCAAGTGATTTTCTTAGGAGGCTTAGCGCATCACTATAAGGCTTAAGAAAGTCCTGTAGGTTGCCATTGTGACGTATTGCGTAATGATACGCAGCAAAGGCAACAACCGCTTGTAATAAGGCATCGCTATTCAGGGCAGAATCGATCAAGAATTTGTGAATAAACCCTCGCGAATCTGTATTTAGCCCATAATGGTAATTTGACATATTCTTCTTCTGGTAATCCAGATAGAAGCGTTCTGATGCAGAAAGATCTGATTTATGTCTGCGGGTTTTCACTGCTTGTATCCCTGTACTACGAATTGGCCGCGGAAGTGGTTCAACCTCAGATGGTGTCACAGAGCTGCTTAAAGAGCTGCTTTCACGGCTGCCTGGCATGAGTCGCCCTGTATGATAATGGTTAGTCTCCTGCACAGACGCGACGACGATTTCTGAGGAGTGGTTATGCATGGCTTTTTCGCCAGACTGGAATGAGTGAGGGGGTGACATCTGGTTGTGCATTTCTGGTGACGATTGCGCCTCGGTCGTTGCGAGAACCTGATCGTTGGGTGATTTTTGTGCAGGCGATGCTCTAGCTGGTCGTGGTTGGTGGCCAGGTGTTTCTGCAGGATACAGGCACTCCCGTTTCCCCGTGGCACATCCTGCACACAAAGATTTTGTTAATCAGAAAGCTGCTGTGTATGAAGCTATATGGTGATTGGTTCAATTACTCACTCTTGCATTTTGGTCTAGCCTCGTCGCACTAGTAACCATCAAACCACAGTCAGCCGACGTTTCTTTTTGTTTGAGTACGAATGTACATCTGGAGTGGTGCAAGGGATATAAGTACCTTTATTCTTCGTGTCCTGCAGGTGAAACACCCATTCCGAGAGCGTCGATGCTTGGCAGCGTCACTTTGACCAGGCATGCCATCTTCACCACCAACTGCTGGAAGAGAATTGAATGAGAATGTGTGCTGCATGAGGTGGAAGTTTGCACAAGCATAGGAACAATGCGCAGACGAAATAGCGCGGAGCAGTATGTGATGGAGGTATTGGAAGATGTCCTTTTGCTGGGTACTTGTTCAATGTTTGAAACTCAATCACACTCGCTCGCCAAATTCCACTCAGCACGGGGACGAGATGCGGAGTTGGACATACACTCTAAAACATTCATAACACGGCGCGCTACTGATCAGCTTCTCTGTGCTGTAAGTGTAGGTATATCGGAAGCGTAGTATTGTAAGCGCTCTCATTCAGGCAGTCATGACCTGAATCGCGCTAGTGAAGTTGCTTGAGAAGGCCAACAGGTCAGGTAAAAATCAGTATTATCGAGTTGAGCTGCTTTCCTATTCCAGATTGGAGCGATTAAAGTGTACCAAGTTGTGACTGACGGGATGTTGTGGGGTCAATTCGGCGCGGAGCAATAGGGTGACGGATTGTGTGAGGTGGGCAAGAGATCCTGGAAGAGGAAGGTCGGTCGGTGATTTCTTGTATGAGTAAATGTGTGCGAGTGCCAGCCCAGTAGTTTTAGTAGATAACCAGAGCGCTCCTTCTTAGCCGTTCGACGAAATTATACAACCGCCGACATTCAAGCAGGTGAGTACACTCGGAGAAGGAGGTCCAAGCTGATAGTTATAGATAGTCTCCGAAATAAAGAGTCAGTCATCGGACGTCGCACCAACACCATAAATAACCACCTTTGGCACACAGGTCTAGGTGTTGGACAAGTGTATTTACAAAAGGTTGAGTGATTGTGTAACGCTTTGCTGATCGACATGTTCGTATCAGAGCGCCGAGAAACGTCAAATGGCGGGTCAGACCGAGGCTAAGCAATATGGATGGCAAGTGTTGGACAGCAACACCCCGCTGCCACATGAGGGCAAATCCTGTTATCTTGCGGGTTTTACTTGACAAGCTTTCAGGTCCTTGCTGCTAAGCGCGGGTGACGTTCTCGAGCTTCCAGGTTGCCCTATGATGCATGCTACGAAGCTGAAACACTGGGCTGGAAAGGATGTGGGACTTAAGTACATAGTGACTTGAACTCGAGATGATCCTCCCGCCGCACATCCCTCCTTCTCGAAGAGTCTTACGTCTTGTAGCACACTATTACCCGGGCATCTGATTACTTTAGGCAAAATAGTCATGCTCAGCATCTGTCACACCATACCTGCCTTGTACGGCGGAATCTGAAACTGTGGCTTGAGCACGTTAGGTATTGCCGTTGATGCATGACGTCTCTGTCTCGCTGCTGCAGTGGATGAGCAATCGATCGGTGTAGGTCAACAAGGTGAGGTGAAGTCAGTGAAACAGGGATGAGGGTAATTCTCAATTGTTGTTGGCCCAGACTATCACCCTCTGTGAGATCTACTGGGCAGTCGTCATGCATCTAGTACGCTCTGTATTGTCCCATGTATGCACCTATGCAACCATGCACCATAATGATCCTCTTCTATGCCGTATCCCATGCTCAACACCAGTCCCATGCAGCATAATGGTCGTCAGGTTACGAGGCTCCCTGTTCCTTTGCGCCAGTGTTCGTAACATGCTCGTCTTCACATTCAGAGCATGCAAGCGTGTGAAGTACTTCGATAGCTCATCAGTCTTTTCCAAACACGTAATCATTCCATATCCTAGGCTACTCCTCAGCTGGGATCGCAGGTTCTGCCTCAATGTTTGGTTGGTTCGTCCTCTCTTTCTCCTCCACCCCTTGTGTGCGACACAAAGGACAAGAGTTCCTTCCAGTAGTCAACCACTGCAATCATGTCAGCACAGAATAGTATCGTTGAGGGTATTCGGGTACACACCTGATCGATACACTCCCTGTGGAAGAAATGAGAGCATTTCACCAGTTGTCGGACGTCTTCGTCGTCTTCGTAGTCACAAAGGCATACAAGACATCGTTCACCATTGACTACCACCAACAAATCATCACCATCTCCAGTGGCATGCACGACACCATCAATAATCCTGATCTTCAGTACTCCAGGTGCAGCAGCGACATCTTCAGCGTTTGCAACAGGAGGTTTTGCGGGTCCCAGTAGTGCCGAGAGTCTGATCATGTCTTCATAAGTAGGTGAGTCCGTAAATAGACTCGGTGTTGTCAGAATGGGGTGATCCGCGGGATAACTACCACCAAGGATGTAGATGATCCAACTTCGATGTTGTCCTTCTGCTGGTGGAGCATCAGAAGGCTCAACCAGTACTCCATTTCTTCGGGGTGATCCAGCGCCGTAACGAGGAGTATCCGAGTCACTCAATCTTCTTCTTCGTGCAGGCCTGGGCGGAGGTGATGACGCTTCGTCTGCTACAGGAGAGTCTAGCGCGGTTTCGAAATCTCTGCGACGCGACTGTCCTGGTACGAGAGAGTTGTTCGAAACAGGGGATAGAGTAGGGGTCGTCTGCAGAGCCGGAATGTCAATCGGTGTCTCTTCTGTCTGGGTGCCAACAGATCTTTCTGGTAGCTCGGATATTGCAGCAAATGAGCGCGGTCGAGCGTTGAGAGTCGGGCGCAAGCGTCTAAAAGTGTCTCGTGTCGTTGGCGAGAAAGTCGAGCCGCCCATAGATACCCTTCTACGTCGGCCGGGTGGACCACCTTGGGTGCTGTTGGTACTATCCACATCCATGTTTGTTGGTAGGCCACCCAACGCATCGAAGAATGAAGGTACAGATTCTCCTGGTCCTTGCGTGGCCTCAGCGTCACCATTGAAAGCTCTTATACCAACGATGAGGACTGGTATCATTCTCTGCTCGGCATGCTGACCTTGTGTGTCTTGCTGTGCGGACTGGTCGGTTGCACTTTGACTGCTTGCCAACGTACCTGGTGCAGACCCAAACCTGAACAATCGAAATGTGTTCATGCCATTTGTACCATTTCTGTTGCCTTGTGTGAGTCCTGTCAAACGCCCTGATCTCAAAGTCTGCAAGAACGAGCTGAAAGTTCCGTCCTCGCCCTCCACCTCGCCGGAGGCAGCACGTAGGTCGCTGATAGCATGGTCTACATTTCCTCCCATGAGTGTAGCAGCGGTAGCTGCAGCTGCTACAGAGAGCAGTCTGCTAAGCGCTGCACTAGAGTCAAGTTCTGGTGTTGGCGCTGGTGATCGGCGTCTTCTCAAAGATCCTGTGAAGTTCCGAAAATCTCTTGATGGTGTCAATGAAGATATCCGATCTGCGAAACTTTGAGGTCGACTTGGGGTAGGCCGAGATGGATTGATGGGAGTGGACGCTTGGGGTGATAGAGGATGAAGAAGGTTAAGATCATGACCGATATGCTCTGGCAATCGCAGCTGCGGTGCTTCCGAGACAGCATCTTCGCTGTTCGCAGCTGTCGTTCTCTCGATGTTTGTTTCTTGGACTGGCATTGTCATCGGTGTCGGCTGGTTCGTGAGATTGTTATTACTAGGATTGAGCATCGACGTGACATTATTTAGTGAAGACGTGGCTCTTCTGAACATAGTTCTTCTTCTCACTGAAGTCGGCGGCGAAGCGGTGGAACTGGTCACTGATGTCTCAGAGCTGGAACGCTGTAAAAACGTGTTGACAAGACCACTGTAGCGCCGTGTTCGTGAAGGAGTGTCATGGGTTTGACGTTGTCCGAAGAAGGCTGAAGAAGGGCGGGAAGGAGCATCTTGTCGCTCAGCCGGACGCTCAGAAGGTTGCTGATGCTCGCCTGCGGTTCTTGATGCACCCTGACCCATGATAAATCCAGTCGACGGCCAGCGCCAACCTCGTCTTCTTTTTGTTTGAATGACAAGCAGAAGATGTCAGATGAGAGTGGCTACCTACGATTGCGCCATCGAAATGCGGCCTGTTCAACTACTATTAGTATTTCAATCTATGGGATGCACTGAATTCAAGAAGCAGGGCAGGTCGGCTGAAATGAATGTCTTGTGGATTAGCGCGAGGGAGTGTGAGCTAAAGATGATGAGATGAGATGAATGCGGACAGGCGACTCATATGTGGAGAGATATAGATGATGGCAACCTGAATGCACGAGATCCAGCCGTTTCAAGCCCCATGAATCGTGCTCCGATTTTTGACTTTCGACCTAAGTTTCAAACTGTTTCCGATTTAGCATCGTGATATGATCACATTTTCTTAAGGTATGGCAGACGTGCACTACTTTCGACCCCCGTTTGCAGAGAGAGTGCTGAAACGCGCCCGTGACTATGACGATAATGAAGAAGATGATGATGAATCGTCTGGTGATCCCCGCCAACAGAAACAGGATCAGCCACCAGACAAGGGTAACGCTGAAGAAGCGCCTGACGAGAAGCCCGCAGACTTTCCTCATGCGCCTCTCAAGACTGGAGAAACAAAATCTGCTTCGCATAAACGCAATGCTAAGACTGTGAGGAGACGTCATACTGCTGTACTGACTACCATGTTGCACAAGTGTATGCTCGACGGTGACTATATACGTGCTGGCCGTGCTTTTAGTATGTTGCTCAGGCTCGAGATGGGAGGTTTAAAGATCGATGTTCGCAAAGATGGGCTATGGGGCGTCGGTGCAGAAATTCTCCTTCGACGAGAGACCACCATCATTGAGGATGTTACGACCAAATCTACCTGGTTCTCTCAAGAAGGATTCCGTGCTGCTCGAGCTTACTACGATCGGCTGATTCTGCAATACCCACATCGCAAGACTCATCCACATCTCGTGAGCTCGATACATTTCAATGTTGCGATGTTTGGTGTCTGGATATTCCAAATCCAGGATCGCAGTCGATCTCTATTGTATGCTCTTGAGAATGGATCTAGTACGGACGACATTCTTACAATTCTTGGGACTAGCTCATCAGAGGACGACGACTTGACGGCGCCCGATGTGTATCAGCTTGTTAAGGAGTCCGAACTGGAACAGGCACGGGCTATACAAAATCACATTGAGCACGTAACATTGAACCCACCATTTGACAAGGATCCTCAGCACCACAAATTGCAAGGTATGATATCGCTGTGGATTGTCGATCTATTGAGAGCTATATCAAAACCCAAGGCAGAGATTGATACCGAGCTGAAGAAAGCCTCGAGTCAATTCAAATTGTGCACGAACAATGGAGGAACGGTCTGGACAGAGGCTGAGCTTGCGGCGCAACCCACAATTGAGGATGAAGAGAACGAGGAAGGAGACGAGGAAGCGAAGGACCATGGAGAGAAACGGGAGGGACAGGAAATAACAGAGATGGGTGACGATGACGACTACTGAATCGCTATGGTCCAGTTTGGACTGTTCAAGCAAAGCTGAGGTGCCCTCCAGGGCTGGGTTCTGAAGTCAACCTGGAGAGAACTGGCTACCCTGCGGAGAAGCCCTGTTTTTCGACGAGTCGAACCGAGCCTCAAGAAACAACCAGTCCACCAGCATAAGGACAGTCAGTATGTCGCTACCGCCACAGACTCTGCGTATCAAGCGCAAGGCAGATGAAGACCCAGTCGAGGCACTTTGTATGTCAAGTCGCGCTGAATTTCGTCTGCACCACAACTAATCGCCGCAAGATCTTCACAAGAGAAGAGTGACGACCAACAACTTCACACCAGAACAAGATTTTGTCTTCAAGAGAGTTATATCACCACGCAGGAATACTGCTCGCATACCAAGACATCAACAGACACGTCCAGAAGAGCACAACCACCACTTCAGCGGTATTCCTCAGCTGATTGCGACTCGACCTGGCGAAGAAAACGATTTCATCGCGAAACGTAGACAACCTAAGCAGGCGGACAGGAGCGTTGGCCCTGATCGAGAGAATCCCACGGCATCGAAACAGACAACAAACGTTCCTATCCTCGCCAATCAACCTCCGAAACGATTTCACTTGTCGAAAATCAGTACAGCCGCACTCGTCCCACAAGGTGGCAAGCGAAAGAGAGAAGTGGCCGTGTTTGTTTCGGAAACAGTAACAGAGACTGCGGGCCATGAAAGAACAGCTCAAGAGGGACGACCACAGAAGAGACAGGACACATCCGGAATATCAACACCCACAACGCAAGCGCGAAAAAGGCCAGGAGCGACAGCTGCCACGCCAACATCTGGGACACCACGCAAGAAAGATGTGAGCGACACGAATCCACAAATGCAATATGCGCTACAGCAATATGCGATGGAAGAATTCGGCATAACATACGGACAGAAGGTGGTCTCGCGAGTGCAGGAAGACACGGACGTCACCATGAAAGACAATGACGATAATGATGACTCCGAATACATTTATGACACTTATGAGCGACATGAGGTATTTGAGGGATATCCAACAAATGGCAGCTCTAGCAAGGCTTCAACGATGATGGACACGAACCCACATGCACCTGGAAATGGTATACAATCTTATGGTATCCTCGTGATTCCCGAAGAACAAGAAGAGCTGTTCCTTGAGATCTATGGAGAGGATGCAACATCTGACGACGAAGGCGACTGGGATAGCGAACAAGACGACGAGAATGCCGAGAACTATTATGCTGCAGACTACCCGGAGGACGAGGTGGCTAGCGACGATGAAAGAGGATATGGTGCATATGAGAGGTATCAAACACGACGAGGTGAGGCGAGCGATGATGACGAGTACGAAAGTGAGGTCGAGGGAGCTGAAATTACAGAAGACGGTGGCGGAGGAGGAAGCAATGTCCGCTATCCCTGGAATAGGCATCAGCCTTGGGAGACTAGACCAGCTCACATAGCTTACTTGGCCGCTGATCCAGCTGACGAAGAGGGTGAGACGGGTTCTGATGATTCTGATGATTAATGAATGATGGAACCCATATATACAGCACCTGAAAGCACAAATACGCATTACTGTATATCCATCACTACCTTAGTGTAGCCAGCATTTATCAATCCAATTATTTCGGATAATGCTGAAATAAACATGCAAATCCCCCAGATCGCCAAGACAACCTTAATTTGAGCCTCATCTCTATGTTCCACGTCTATCACCTCCATAGCCGAGCTGTTACATTTCAGTCGTTGAATTTCAACTAACCTGTTTAGGTGCTGAGCACTAGAGACTGATCCATGTCGGACATATGACCACATTCTCCTTTCAGCCTGATGCAGCTGCCGTCCCAGGGCTGCCCTGGAATGTGACGTATTTGGTAGGACACTGACTTCTTTGAATCACGACAGAGCTAACACGTCGTAGTCACAGCGCGACGTAACCTCCAACATCCCCATAAACTTCGTCACTCGCCCTGGTGTCTCACTTACTGCGGCCTGCTTTGCGCACAATCGGTATGAAGTCAACGCTACGGCAAAGTGTGTTAGCAATCTGTTGGCTGCTGGTTTCGGACGATGGGATATAGATTTGTATTGGGACAGAAATAGCAGGGGATGGACGTTCTGTCCTGTCGAGATACCGGCCGCTGGCGTCTATCCAGTCACTCCAACGACAACAAGTGCTACTAGCTCAAATGTAAATCAGACAACGTCTCTACGAGCAGGAGAACTACCAACAAGTACGACATCAGGACCCCGTACGACTTTGCAACAACGTAAAGATAAAGCTGTAGAACCACGAGCCACCACTTCCTCCACCTCATCGACGACAACACCAAACATAACGTCTACACTCACGGCTTTCACTTCCACGAGCGCAAACTCATCATATATTGTTCTACCAACGCCGCAGCCCGGCGTCGGAGAACCTCTATACCAAGTTGGTCCTTATACATGTTCAAGAAATCTAGGTCTCTCTACTTTGATCAGCATTCTCGCAAACTTCCTCGACACAACCGACAATACACTGGAAGCCTATCTCTACTACTTTACCTTCAACCTTCATCTAGCAGCATCCTACCAAGATCCTACAACCATACCTAATGTAGCAAATATTGATCAATTGCCTAATCCTTCGGGACTCCTATCTAGCATATTTAGCTCCGAGTTCTCTTTGTATTTGTATACACCAATGTTATTAGTACAACAACGACAGAATCTTAATACATCATGGCTCGGAATAACGGAGAGCCAACAACCAGCAACATCATACTTCACCTTGGATCCCATACCTTATACCAACAACGACTTCTCTACACCAGACGGCTGGCCAAGTCAAAGCTTCCTAGAAATCGACAAGCAGAGACGACTACTCGTCAGCCTAGGCAGTATCGACGACAACATGCAAAATTACAACATTTCAGGTGATAGTGGAATAATATGGCGAAATAACGCCTTCGAGAACAGCCGCTCCGTCATACTAGGCACAAACGATCGCGTCACATCCGGCTGTCTCTTCGACCCCAGCACAGCTTCCATTCAAGCTCAAAACACCTCATGGGCCACCACCATCGATCCGCCGGAGCTCGCTCTGGATTCCACTTCCACGACCATAAACAACATCACCATCCCCGCCATCGCAAATATAACAGCCTGCGGCATATCCCCACTACTGAACCAGACTCTCTCAAACACCACCGCCGACATCGACCCCGGCCCATACGTAGCCTTCGTCCATTCCTCGATCTGGTCATGGGCAAACGGCCAACCCGACTCAGCCTCCGAAGACGACGACTCCGACGACGAAGATATGCGCTGCGCTCTCCTTGACACCACCTCCGGCCACTGGCGCGTCGCAAACTGCGACCTCACCTACCACGGCGCCTGCCGCACCATACACGCCCCTTACCACTGGCGCATCACCACCCTCCCAGGCCACTACCGCTACGTCAATGCCACCTGTCCCGCTGGCACCACCTTCGCCACCCCTCGCACCGCACTCGAAAACGCCTATCTCCTGAATGCGCTCCGCACGAGCTCCTTCGCCAGCGAAACAGCAATCTGGCTTAATTTCAACAGTATTGAGGTGGACGCATGCTGGGTTGTGGGCGTGGGGACGACGTGTCCGTATCAGGGCAACGTGAGCACGACTCAGACGGTGACGGTGCCGGCGGTGTCTGGAGTGATTATTTTGGTGTTGGCGGCGTTGATGGTTGTGGTCAAGTGTGGTGCGAATAGGAGGAATTCGAGGAGGACGGGGACGAGGGAAGGGGGAATGGAGTGGGAGTATGAGGGGTTGCCTGCTTGAGGATGTGTGGTGGGAGTGTGTTTACATATTGGGAGGTCGGACTGGTAGTGTGCGGTTAGTGGTGGGAGGAATTTGGGAACGACTTGATGATTAATGAATGCATGAAGAGCCGATTGCAGTAATGATGGCCTGCAGATATTGTCCGGACAGATTTGCATCTCCTGGTGCATGCTATATATCAGTGTGGTCGATCTTGTATACACACAGAAAGCCATTCGTCCTATATTGATCAATATAATACACCCAGGAAACCGTGAAAAAAAACATCCTACTCTTGTCAGCAGCTACTATGCCAAAGTTACTAAGATGTTACACAACATGGAGCTTAAGAAAGCAAACAATATTCTTGGAGGACGACTGTTTGTAGTTCAGGTAATAGTGAGTTGAGACACTGTGAGAACTTGTGACGAGCTAACACCGAAGCTTAGGGGGTATTCGACCACTATGCAGCAGGATTCTTCTGATTCACGTCAGCGTAAATACAGTATCTTGGTTGAAACTCCCATAGCAATGAGGAAATGCAATGAGGAATGAGTGTCAGCACTGATATGTGTCGTGGATATTTTGGCAGAAAATCTCAAACACAGCCTGCGACGGAAGTGCTACATCGATGTACGTATTGAAAGACCTAGAAGACACCCTATATGATATTACGTTAGATGATCATCTGAAAGGGTCCAGGCGAAGGAGAAGATGTGTGAGCGGGCTGGTGAGGATGGTGCGGTGCCTCGTTCGAAATTGGGCGGACCACCTTGGATGAACGTGAGTGGTGTTGATAGGCTGAGGAAGAGGTAGCAGAGGCGTGGCTAATTGTCGAAGCCTTTGTCTATGTAAATGCAGTTATCGAAAGTCGGCATCATTATGGTCACGAAAAGCCATTTCTCATAGACGCCCAGCATGCATACACACCACAAATTCATCTTGACAAACACTGCACATCACTACAAAGCCGAGATCTTGATCATGAGGAGAAGTTCGTTCCCGGTCTATAGCTCGAGCACATGATAGCTTCTTCCTAGTCATCATGTGAAACCTCAAAAGAAACTCGCATTTCCATGTACCAGAATCCCGTGTAACAGCATCCTCAACCACAGCATCCACTTCCATCCTGCACCCGCAGCATAAGCGCTTGTCTTCTACTTGAGCTTCTTCTTGGGGCGGAGCTGGTTGGAGTGACCACACTTCTTCTTGCGGCAGTTGGTGGCACGAGGTGGTAGTCTCCTGTAATGGTGTTAATGGCTGTTTTCTGGCGGTTCCAACTTGGTTGACGTACGCGTAGCACTTGCGGCAGATGGTCTTGTCACAGTTGTACTTTGAGGCGAGGGCCTTGAGAGATGGCTCGATGATACCACCACGGAGACGGAGGACGAGGTGGAGGGTGGACTCCTATGAAATTGGAGGTATCTGGTCAGCCGATGTCTTCTCTTGTGCAAATCCAGGTGATGTCTGTCTTTAAGTTCTTGTCTGTCCTGCTCTTCTTCATCTGTTGACCTGCAGACTGTCTCCCTGTTTCTCCCAAAATCTTTTCGCTCAATACACTCCCTTTCAGCTCTTTATGCCTTTTCATTCCTGCCCTTTCTCCATCACAATCTTGCAAGCCATACCTTCTGAATGTTGTAGTCCGAAAGAGTGCGACCGTCCTCAAGTTGCTTTCCGGCAAAGATCAAGCGCTGTTGGTCTGGGGGAATTCCTTCCTTGTCCTGGATCTTGCTCTTGACATTGTCGATGGTGTCGCTGGACTCGACCTCAAGGGTGATGGTCTTGCCCGTCAGGGTCTTGACGAAAATTTGCATCTTGACGGTGTCGTGAAGTCGTGAAGATGGTCCAAATAGAAGAGGCGTAGCCGTCACAAATTAGTATGCAGGTGTAATGGAGGAACTTTTCCGCGCTCGGATTGTACGGGTTAGGGTCAATCTACTCATGGGAAAGTGCCCATGACTCTTTCTAATCAAACTGATGTCCTACGTAGGGTATCAAAATGCAGATATCAATCGAGGAAGAGCCTAAGATACTAGAGAAAGGCATAAGACAAGTGACCTAAGGAGAGTCAGAGTACCCTACACAGCGGTCCCACGACGAATTCCCGACAACGACGTATTTTTCTCGTCGTGGACTGTTTCGCTCTCTCTTCATTGCCAAAGCCACAGTCCATGGTGGAACAAAAGATTTAAATGTATAATGGTAAATATTATACATTGCTCCCTCCTTCGACTAGTTATACATTGAGATGCATCTAACACACTATACAAATCAGGAGCTGAGATAGGGGTTTGCAGCAGAATCCAGAACACCTTCGCCATGCAGATCAAATGCTCATATCATCAACCAGAACCAGAGGCCTTCTTCGGCTCATCCTTCTCATCCTTTTCTAGCGGCTTTCCTGACTCCTCCTTCTTTATATGGTCGTGCTGTCCAGTCATCTCATGCCATGCCTTTTTCCAAAAAGGCTCGTTAGCATGGTCATCTTTCGCTTCTCCTGCTTTCTTGCTGTCTGCTGGAGGTTTCGTGAAATCCATCACTCTCTTCGCCGAGTTATCATTCATCTCATTTGCCATCATCTCCATGATCGCTCTTTGGTTTGTGGTGAGGTACTTTGGCATCGTGACCTTGAACTCCACTCTCATATCACCATTGCCGCGTGATCGTCCGCCAATCTTCTTCATTCCCATACCGCCTAGTGTGACCTTATCGCCGCTGCCAGTGCCAGTAGCCACTTTGATCTTGACATCTCCATCTAAAGTTGGCACTCTGATTTCACCTCCAAGAATAGCTGTTGTGAAAGGTATCGATGCTGTATATAGCACGTCGGAACCTGCTCGGCTGAACTTTGGGTCTGTAGCCACTCGAATAAAGACGTAAAGATCTCCTCGTGTTGATCTGCCGTCTGGATTGGACGATAGTCCTGTTGGAGGTGCATCTCCTTCATTCTTCACTCTTAGGCGCATGCCATCCTCGACACCTCCCGGGATGTCGACATTGACGGTTCGCTTCTCTCTTACCACACCATTGCCAGTACATGTCTTGCATTCGTCGCCCTTGTTGACCGTTATACCGTTGCCTCCACAAGCACTACATGTCGTCGCCATTTGAAAACCTGGTTGCATAAAGTGTACAGTCTGTCCAGTACCTCCGCATTTCTTGCAAGTATCTCGCTTGGCGCCTTTTTTCATTCCATTGCCCGTACACGTCTTGCAAGTTACCAGCGGTGTAACAAAAATATCCTTGCTCACACCTTTCGCAGCATCCATGAAAGATATATTCGCCTGTACTTCGATGTTCTCGCCGACCATGATCTCATCATGAAATGCTGATCCTCTTTGTTGTCTTCCTCTTCGTCCTCCTCCACCAAATGCAGTATTAATAAAATCTTCGAATCCAAAATCCGAGCCAAAACCTCCTTGTCCACCAAATCCGCCTCCTCCAAATCCACCTTGTCCACCAAATGGTCCTCCACCTCCACCTTGTGATGGATCAAAACCTTGGTCGAATGCTGCTGCGCCATACTGATCGTAGATCTGCTTCTTCTGTGGGTCACTCAAGGTCTCATAAGCAGTTTGCGCTTCGGCAAACTTGTCTTTGGCATTGGCTTCTTTATTGGTATCTGGATGGAACTTCTTCGCGAGGGTATAGTAGGCTTTCTTGATATCTGATGATGAGGCAGCCTTGTCTACACCGAGCACTTTGTATGGATCCGGTTGTGCTTGTCGAGAAGTACTTGCATGGAAAGACTGTGTACTTTGTAAGCTTAAGTTACTACTGTTTATCGTGTTATGAACATACCCTCCATTGGGCTACCGCACACGCTGAGCGATTATGTTGCTTATTTATTGTGTTCCGAGGTCGTGGAGGTGCAGTAGTGAAAGTTCTTGTTTGTGTTCTTCTTGTCTGATCTTTCTGAGGGTGGGATGCACTAGTGGCGGCGAGGCGCAATGTGCCGATAGCTCTTGAAGGCAAGCTGATTGTGACCGCACTCATTGCGATTATAGGAAGCGCTGACTTGTTTGGAAGAAGGTGTATACGCAATTGTTCGAGAGTTTGGGGCAATAGTTATTTCTCGATTTTGCAGAAATTCGGAGAAAAGGATCGACGGTCACATGCTATTTTAACTTGTTTCATCATTTTTTGTAGTGTTTCAGAATGCAAAATGGCATTATATGTCTTATGTCTTATCTATAGTATGGATGATCCTTCGTAGCTAGTCGAATGACAATCATACTTCGAGTCGCACCTACGTTCGTTTCAACGCCAACTACGTCAATGTAAGTTGTTCTGTCGTTAGGGTAATGCATGCTGATGACCAAACTGCAGTCGCTTGATTAAACATCGTCGCGGAGCTGACCATCAGCATTCATGAATTCCATATCTGTCCTGATATGATCTGTTGTTACCCACTCCGGCCGTTCGTTCGTTACAGCCCGAGGTTTATTCCTTCATGCTCAAGATCCAAACAATATAACCTTCCAATGACGCCAGATTCTAGTAATCGACAGCGCCATCGACCATTGTCTGATACTATTGTCCAATTGGTGTGAATCGCATCTTGAAGATTTTGTCCTGGTTTTTGACAGTATAGATCAAATCTCCAATAACCTCTTGCTCGTTCATTGGCAACCCATGAAAGTGTCGTCGTACAACCACTGCAAGCTGCTCTTTCGGTACAATCTTCTTGGTCCGCTTTCGCACCATTGATGGCGAGTACCGACCAATACCAGGTACACTGAGTACAGCTGCATGTTCTTGAGAATGGAATGCGGTTGGTGTTTCGAGGCGGTTCTGGTAGCGGTATTTGAGGAGAAGGGAAGTATCTTCATTTGGCCAGTCTATCTGTTATCAGAAAGTGGTATTAGTAGAGTCAATCTCGCTTAAAGATGAGCGAGTACATACGCATGCGTTGGCATTTTGAGATGTGCTTGAGGAGTTGTTCGCAATATTGCTTCCATCTTTGTTATTTGCAGCCTGTACTGTTGTGGCAGCTTTCTTGCCCTTGCCGGTGGCACCTCCATTGCCTCTCTCTTTAGTATTCGTGCCTTCGGCTTTCGAGTCCTCTTGTACAGCGCGATTTCGTGCAGGCGGCATTTGGAGACGGTTGATTACGGAGGGAACAGATCAAATTGTTGAAGGTTTGATTCTGTCATTAGTGAACAATTGATGCTTAGGTCGTAATTGTAGGCTGGTCGAAAGCATCTCTGTGTGAGGATGGTAATTTGAAGAGGTTTCCTCACGATCGTCATAAGCGCTTCTGTTTCCCCAGGGTTTGCCCTGCATATCATCCTTCTCCACTTATAAACTGTCGAGATGTTTTTCTTGTCACAACTCGATCACGTACTTTTCCTCATACTGAACCCGATATGCCTCTCTTCGACACCCCAGGATGGTCTTTGTCGCCAGCGCTACTAAAGACACAAACGGAGCAGTCAAAACCAACCGATCCTGCGAATCCTACAACAGTACCATCCAAGAAACGGAAAAGAAAGAATAAACCAGCACAAGAAGTGTCTGAGGACAATGTCGCAGATCTATGGCGACAACATGTGGAAGGAATTAAGCCCACGACCAAAGCAGTAGACTCAAAGAAAGATGACCAGACTGGTGGAAAGAATCAGCAGGTAGTAGATGCTAAACAACCACAACAGAAGAGGAAGGCGGAAGAGGCAGACACCACAGATGAGCCTAAAAAGAAGAAACAACAAAAGGACAAGAAGTATACGAAGCAGGAAGCGTCCGTGACAGCCACGTCTACGATGGAACCAGCTGCGAACTCTCCAGTAAAGCCATCCAAGACATCGAAAGCACCAAAAACGGAAGCGACGCTGCCTCCTCCACCTCCTCCAGTCAAGACTGAGATGAAGCTTACGCCCCTACAAGCTGCGATGCGACAGAAGCTCATTTCAGCACGCTTCCGGCATCTCAATGAAACTCTCTACACCACTCCCTCCACTCAAGCGCAGGCTCTTCTGCAAGCAAATCCGACGTTTTTTGATGAGTACCATTCAGGCTTCCGTCAGCAAGTGCAAACATGGCCACAAAACCCAGTAGACGGGTTTGTAGAAGACCTACAGGAGCGAGGCAAGATAAAGATCAACAAGAAGTTCGGGAAAGACGTCAACAAGACACCGGTTGGAGAAGAGACGAAGGCGCTAGCTCCTCTGCCACGCACTGAAGGGACATGCATTGTTGCAGATCTCGGATGTGGTGACGCGAAGCTTGCAAGCATGATCAGTGGCAAGATCGGCAGGAAGATGAACATCAAGGTGCTCAGCTATGACTTGCAGAGCCCGAACTCTCTGGTGACCAAGGCCGACATTGCGAAGCTGCCATTAGCTGATGGTGGCATCGATGTTGCTATCTTTTGTCTAGCACTGATGGGCACGAACTGGATTGACTTCGTCGAAGAAGCGTGGCGCGTGCTACACTGGAAGGGTGAATTGTGGGTTGCAGAGATCAAAAGTCGATTCGGCAGGCCAGTCAAAAAGGTAGTCGAGCATAGTGTCGGTAACAGGAAGAAGAAGCAACCCAGCAAGGCAGATAACCAGAAGCAGAAAGACGAGGACGAGCGCAATGCAAATGAGCAGTTAATGGTCGAAGTGGACGGCGCAGATGGCAAAGTCCAGACAGATGTTACAGCTTTCGTAGAGGTGTTGCGAAAACGAGGGTTTGTATTGCAAGCTGAACGAGCCATTGACATGAGCAACAAGATGTTCGTGAAGATGAGATTTCTGAAAGCAGCTCCACCAATCAAGGGCAAGAATGTTCGCAATGAGGGCCCACAGGCACAGCAGAAGCCAAAGACTGGAGCTTTCGACAAGAACAAGAAGGTTGAAGAGGAGGACGTCGACGAGACATCAGTGCTTAAGCCTTGTTTGTACAAGATCAGATGAAGCCGTAGAATTGTTCAGATAGCTTCAGTAGCCACAACATTAGTGTTGTAAACTCTTCATCCAAACTCGAACTCGAGCTGAGTTCTCAAGGGAGGGGTGTGTGGAGTTGGTCCAAACTTAAAGTCCAAGAAAGGCCAGACGGATTAGCTGTCGTGGAAGTGCGACCACCGTGACTATGGAGTAGCAAGTGCTTTCGATGGTTCTGCCCTGCGACACGAGATGCCTTAGGTATCCGCTGTAGTATCTGGCGTCAGCGAGAATGATGCGAGCAGCAAACTCGCCCAGCTCGCTGAACGAACGCTTGGACACTGTGCTGTTCAAAACTTGGTTGCGCTAAGGCCATTAAAGGGGCAGTTATGTCGATCTTCCTCGTCCTCCTCTTCCTCTCCCACCCTGCCTTCTCCCTCTCGTCTTTCGACTCAGCTCTCCCCTGCCACATCGCCTCTTCGCCATCTTCAGTCTCCTTTCTTCCCTTTGTACTCTCCATCACATTCGGCATCTTCGCGCTCGGTGTTCTCGATCCTCGCGACACACCATCCTCACTTGCGCTTCCGAAAGGCCCTGCGACCCTCCAGGACAGGCTCTTCACGCACAAACTTCTCTTTTCCGGGAAACGCTTTTCGAATACTGGCATAGCTCTACGACAAACCAGCTCACAAGCCAGCACATGTCGTCCGTCATCCGCTTAATTTCCCTCTAATTCTGGTCGCGTGTCTGACAAGCGCTCTCCTCCAAGCGTACTGGTCTTCATCAAAACGCTCGCCTCTGCTGCTCGTTGCTTGCCGTCATGCGATCACTTCAGCAAGCGATATTCATTGACTCTCTGACAAGCCCAGCCGATACAGTAGCCAGTCCTACACCTCACATACTATGGGAGAAAACCTCCTTCACCCATTACACGCTGGAAACCAGCTGAACGCTTCGTCCTACGCTACCCCAGACGCACACGATTCACAAACGGATACCGAGTTGCAGGTTGACGAGGAAGAACCCTACACCATTAAGTGTATCTGCGGATTTGCTGATGACGATGGAAATACGGTTTTGTGCGAACAATGCAATACCTGGCAGCACATCGACTGCTACTACTATCCCGACAACAATGTTCCCGATCTGCATCACTGCGCTGACTGTTTGCCACGTGTGCTTGACGCTGTGAGTGCGCAGCAAAGGCAGAGAAGACGACGTTTCGAACCGCTCAGTCCACCAGAAGCCTCAAAAGTCAAGAGGCCATCTTCACGACCTCACAAGAAGCGCGCCAAGGATTTTCGTGATGTGGTCCCACAGCAGAATGGTTTTGGCGCATATGACATCTCAGGCACAGAACGCATAAACGGCATCATGCGCGACCAGCAACCTCCAGCCAAGAAGCCAAAGACTAGCCATCACCATACACCATCAATCTCAGTCGGTCGCAGCAACTCAATAGTCCATGCAGCTGGTCTGCCTACCACAGATTACTCAAGACTGCCTCTCAGTGAATGCCCACCGGACTATTTCTCACCCGAGTTCATCAAGATACATCAAACGACTGAATTCGCTCCTGCGACAGCAAATACACATCTGAACCTCAGCATGGCCAATCTGCTGTCTCAGTGGTTGGATGACAAGGAAGAGTTCGCAAAGGTCACGTACGGCAAGACACACGAGGATGTTTTCAAGCAGTCTCAGCAGTCGATAGAAGATCTTGAGCAACCTATCGTCTATCACCGGCATGAGGACAACAGCGCTGCTTTTCATGGTGGGTACCCAACGTGGCCTTATCTGACGGTCGAAAAAGATGTCTTCGAAGGTGACATGATAGGAGAGATACGTGGCGGAATTGGCTTGCTTGACGACTACAAGGCCGACCCTGCAAATGAATGGGATCGGCTTGGGCATCCTGATCACTTCGTCTTCTTCCATCCGTTCCTTCCGATATTCATAGACTGTCGGAATGAGGGTACTCTCTTGCGACATGCACGCCGTAGCTGCCGGCCGAACATGACCTTCGACACTATCATCACTGGAGAAAGGGAATACCGATATTGCCTGACTGCTATGACCGATATACCTCGAGGATCAGAGATCACTATAAGATGGGATCTGTCGTTCGACAACGGCTTCAACGAGTGTGTAGCGTCGCTGGCTGACTCAACCTTGAGCGACGAGCAGCATGCCTATCTTGTGAATCGCGTCAGTACGGTTATGCGTCACTTTGGTGGCTGCGCTTGCGACCCGCATCAGGGCGAATGTCTTTTGGCACGTTTCGATCGTCGAAGGCCAGCAAACATGTCAACCTCTGCCGCAACACATCCCAGCGTTATCAAAAAGGGGCGTAAAGGTAAGAGAGCAGCTCATGGTGTCACACTGCAAGATCCCAGTCGTTCTGGTAGCGAAGCAGTTCTTCTCGATGACGAGCAGGATGATATTCGATCAACTTCACGATCAAGCCGAAGCAAAACCAGAGAACCGTCGCCTAATCACGATAACATGCCTTCATCCAATCTCGAGCTGTCAGAACGGGAGAGGAAGAAACTCTTGCAACAGGAACGCCTCTTCAACAAGATGGAGCATGAAGAGCAGCACGGTCCTCGAAGAAAGAAGCGGCCAAGCGGCAACAACCTCAACCCCCAAGGAAAGCAAATATCACGAAGCAACACACAAGCGGGTGTGCCAGCTACATCGACAACTGCTGGGCGTGCCCGAGTTCTTGAGAATGGTTCCACTCCTCATCTACTAAATGGACGTACAGTGCCATCTGACGAACGCTCACCACAAAGTGCTGACTCCAGATCACCAAGTTTGTCACGGCGACCTGCGAGGCAGGTGATCTCTGCAAGACCAAAATATGCCAATGCCTCGACACAGACAGAGTCCAAAGCAGAAGTAACCCACACCAGTGGCTCTGTGTTGTCTTCAATTCCTGCCGCAGGTCGTCCCAAGAGCCTGGTACATCGCCTATTGTCCCGTTCACAACCTCTGTCACGTAAAAGCACGACACAACACCAGCAAGGCTTACCACTAAGCCAGTCAATAGCAATTGATTCGGTAGACGAACAAGCATCAGAAGTTGACGTTGAGATGAAGGACTTCGATTCGACCGAGAAAATGCCTGCTGTTCCACAAATGCAAGGTCATGCAAGCGCTATCGTCAGTTCACATCCGCCTATTAGGCCGCCGGCTCCACCATGGGCTGCATCAGATAGCAATGCGGCCATACACCCTGAACGAGCTGCATTTCGATCTACCAGGCTCCACGTCGACCTTCCTCCGCCATTAATGAACTCGTCGACTTCTTTGGATACGTCAATGTCTGGCACACCAGGTGCCTTTTCTTCACATTCCACTCAATCACCACACTACTCAATGTCAGGACCATTTCCTTCGACCCTTACTCCACTCATCACACCTGGTGGCTCTGCCATGGCTCATCCCAGTCCGGTCAAGAAAAAGATGAGCCTCAGTGCGTATACTGCGAAGCTCAAGTCAAAGACACCTGGTGCAGAAAGACCGTCGCCGATTGACGAAGTGGAGTCTGTATCAGTGGTAGCAAAGACCGACGTCTCGTCTACTATCGGAGGCCTAAATCAAGATCAAGGGTCATCTCCTGCTAGCGCTGGTGCTCGGTCAATGATGAAGGATGCAGGTACAGGGACATGAAAGGTTGGACAGGAAGGATTCTTGGTTGGCGGCACATAGTGATTACGGTTAGCGCTGGCGTCTGGGTCGGGAAAACAAAAAGCATGAGCAAGCTTATGCAGAAGCTTGGCTTAGCGACGCGCACAATCATAAATGCAACGGAGTCATTTAGATGGATAGTGCGACGGGACGCTGTAAAATAATGCAAAAATGATTCCAATGTATGATACCCCTTTGAATAATTGAAGAAGAATAGAATAGCAAAGTCGAGTCTCTCCACTACGGTCGAGTTGGTCCATCCTTACCGTGTACTCCAACGCTACAGTTGGTCTTGCAAGTGATTACTGCTACTGTGGACGAACCTAGCCATCCCCAGGTTCTCAGCCCTCCAAGGCTCTCAGGGCGGGAGGATCTTGAGCAACGGCGTAGTCCCACGTGGCTGAGGCGGCAGTGCCCTGACGGAGGCCTGCATGTGACGTAGCGACCTAAGACGATTACCAGCTCGAAATTCATTGCAATATGTTTCGAGCTCGAAGTGTTTTTGGAAGCAGGACTTAGGCGGTAATCAAGTATGCTCATACTAATGAGGAGTGCAGGCTATACGATAGTGAGCTGGATGAAGTCTAGAGGTATCAGCATAGCTACTGGCAATGTAGATATCAAAAGACGTCTTAGGTTGACTGCGGAGCAGCAGTTGTCGTTTAGTGACTTTATGAGCTTAAATTTGCCGCCAAGTTTTGGTACATGCCAAGACCATCAGCCGTTTTGTCAGGGTCTCCCTTCTTTCACGCAACACCAACCCCAGCCTGCTTTCATCCTTCTTCTAGTCCTTTACATCTCTCTTTTCTATCACGATTCCTGCTTGCCTCAGAGTTTCACAGCTGTACGCGCCATACTGTCACATCTGCGATACAGTTGCTGGACGACCTGGAGTCTAAGACACTCCTCGTGCCTGGATAACTCAAGCGCCATCATTGTCATACAGCCTAGTCTGAAAAGGCCCGCTACAGGTAATGCACGAACGACCAATGCTTGTCATCACTCGCGTCTAGCTATCTTATATCGCAAATTGTTCTGAAGAACTCATTACAAACACGCCTATACCAAGATAGCTCAAAAATGAGGACCAAACGCCATGGACCAGATCTAACTGGCGACGATAACGATGACGAAGACTATGGTAACAGACCGTCACCCAGGAAGAAGCAAAAGACAAACTCTCAGAGATCCTCACGACCAAAAACGAAGAGGCGCGACCGCTATGGCGGATCTGATGTTGATGATGAGGATGAGGAGTTCTCGGAAGAAGAGGAGGACGAAATCGATGAAATCTCCGATGAAGACGAGGAAGAACAGCCAGTATACGCCTCAGGACGACGAGGTCGGAAATCTGCAGCTGCAACACGTACCAAATATGAGGAGCCAGCAACCGATGATGATGAGCTGGAGCAAGAGGAAGAGGAGGTCAAACCTGTATCAAAGAAGCGAACGTTCAAACGAGAAGTTGCTGCAAGTGATGAAGAAGAAGGAGAAAATGCGCCACGTCAAGCTTCAGAAGAGCATAAACACTTACTCGTGAAGCTTAAAGTCGACACAAGTTTATTGGGTAAACCACAACGCTCTGCAAGAGCACGCACTTCTAGCAAGATCGAACCTTCGGCGCTGGAGTACGGCTTGCGAAGAAGCAGTCGCACCACCCATGAAGAACCTACCTTCGACAATCGAACAGAAAGGACTGGGAGCATTACTGGATCTACAACAGGACGCCCAACTCGTGCCAGCAAGCGATTAAACACGATTAGCCCACTTGCAGAAAGATTACCACAACTCGATGAGAGGGAGGAGGCAGCGCCGGAAGACATACTGACCACTGATCTTGTGATGGATGAGGACGCCGAAGGCGAAGTTGTGAGTCCTGAGTTGACTGTTACACTCGCAATCACTAATGACCTTATGGTGCCAGGACGAACTCGCACCAGAAGTCGAGGTTGATAAGGATCGTAATGTCATACCCGAAGCTGTGCCTGGAGACGAGGATGAGGACGAAGGTCCAATCCGTTCACGAAGGACGCGATCATCAAAGGTATGTACCTATCGTATCGATCTGGCGAGATTCGTACAACCGCTGATACGATTGAAGGCGCCCATGAAGACTGTTCACCTACCGCCTCAGCGGTCGACACGAAGCACAAGACGTACTACGCGAGGTATAGATGATACAAGTGATTTCGACCCTGAGGGCGAGGAACAAAGGCCAGAAGATCTGGAAATGTCTGCATCTGACCATTCGCCCAATAAAGAAAGCCAAATGTCCGCCGCAAGCAGCGCAGGAGGTCGAAGATCTGGTCGCCTAGCTAAGAAACGAGCATCTCGACGTGCATCACCTGAAGAGTCTGAGCTCGATCCTGATGAGCTTGCAGAAGAGGCTGCAGATCTGGCCGCATCGCGTATGAGGAGCGGCAGGCGAGCAAAGCGACATTCTATCGGTATCACGTATGACCAGCCGAAGTTACGTGAACGCGCCGAGCGGAAGGACTACCGTATATACAGGCCTGAGCTTGCCGCTGTGGACGATGATGATGGTCCTGCAATTACAGCTGGAGGTATCAGGTCCAAGAAGGGTGGTGGAGCTTACCGCAGTCTTTTCTCCACACAAGGTCCATTTGGCGGCACTGGTGGTCCTACTCCAATGTTTGGAAACCCAGCTGCTGCAGGCGGAGTGGACAGCGATTCTAGTGATGACGAGATGTCTCGTGCTAACAAGAGTGTCGGTGGAATGGTGGGCATGACGCCTACTGCTGGTCAAAACCCCTTCGGTCAAATACATAACTCCGATGCTGCTCAGGCAGGTGCACCAAGCAATCTGGGTAGGGTAAAAGACAGGAAAGCGCTCGCAGATGCAGATCCGCTAGGCGTCGACCAGAATGTAAATTTTGATGGGGTCGGCGGTATGGAAGGACACATCAACAGTCTGAAAGAGATGGTTCTATTGCCTCTGCTATACCCGGAACTCTTCTCGACTCTTCACATCACACCGCCTCGGGGTGTCCTTTTCCATGGACCACCCGGCACTGGTAAGACGCTGCTAGCGCGTGCTCTGGCTTCCGATGTTAGTTCACATGGCCGCAAAGTCACGTTCTACATGCGAAAGGGAGCCGATGCTCTAAGCAAGTGGGTAGGTGAGGCGGAAAGGCAACTCAGACTGCTGTTTGAAGAAGCGAGGAAGAATCAGCCCAGTATCATTTTCTTTGATGAAATCGATGGTTTGTCTACTCGTCAAGTATGGCTCAACATCTACTGATCTCTTCCCAGGTCTTGCACCCGTACGTTCCAGCAAACAAGAACAAATTCATGCATCGATTGTCGCAACACTGCTGGCGCTTATGGACGGCATGGACGGCCGTGGGCAGGTCATCGTTATTGGGGCTACTAACAGACCTGATTCCGTTGATCCAGCTCTTCGCCGTCCTGGACGTTTCGACCGCGAGTTCTACTTCCCTTTGCCGAACGAAAAGGGTAGACGTGCTATCATCGATATCCATACCAAAGGGTGGCAGCCACCACTTGCCAATGGACTCAAAGACCAATTGGCGACATTGACCAAAGGCTATGGAGGAGCCGATCTTCGTGCTTTGTGCACAGAAGCTGCACTCAATGCTATTCAAGGCACTTATCCACAGATCTATCAATCCAACGACAAGCTCCTCGTTGATCCAAAGAACATCAAGGTGTTGGCGAAGGACTTTATGATCTCCGTCAACAAGATGATTCCTTCCTCAGAACGCTCCGCACCATCAGGCGCGGCGCCGCTAGAATCCAATGTCGAGCCTCTGTTGCGCGATGCGCTCCAGAAGATCACGACTTTGTTGGACGATGTGTTACCAGAACGCAAGAAGCTGACAGCCCTGGAAGAAGCTGAGTATGACGACAGGGACGACGGGAACGGCTTCGAAAAGGAGATGATGCAGCAAAGGTTCGATAAAGCAAGAGTCTTCAGACCGAGGTTGCTTGTGTACGGCGCTCAAGGCATGGGTCAATCCTACATTGGCAAGGCCATTTTGCACAAATTTGAGCGCCTTCACGTACAATCTCTGGATCTGTCGGTCCTTTACTCGGATACTGCAAGATCACCGGAAGCAGCTATCGTCCAGCTATTCAATGAGGCTAGACGTCATAAGCCTAGTGTTATCTACATACCGAATGTCGACATCTGGTATTCCACAGTCTCAGAATCTGTCATTAAGTTGCTCACTGGACTCCTCCGATCTCTCCCGCCGAACGAGCCCGTATTGTTGCTGGGAATCATGGAGCTTGATCCTGGCAAGGACGACCGGGTACCTGACCCACACCTTGTGAAAGACCTGTTCGGATTCTCACCAGAAAGTCACGTCAAACTTGAAAGACCCGGGGAGGCGCAGAGAGTTGAGTATTTTGAGACCGTTTGTAGGTGGATGGCGATGCGACCTGTTGACTTTCCAGATCTTGAGAACAGAAAAAAGCGGCAAATCGCAGTACTAGAAAAAGCACCTTTGCCCGAAGTTACAAAAAAGGTACTCACCAAGCAGGAGATCAAGGCACAGAAGAAAACCGACCGACATACACTCAACTTACTCAAGATCCGGCTCGGAACACTCATGGAGCAACTCAAACGCACGTATCGGCAGTTTAATAGACCTCCTGTCGACCCGGATCTGTTTGGCTATTTGTATGATGAACACGATCCTCAGGCTCTGGGCACAGATCTTACCGAAGAGCAACGACAAGAACATGCGCACAATCGACCCTTCGAGATGCAGAATGATGACAAGGGCGTACCAGGTATTGTACAGGTAGCGACTGGCAAATTCTTCTACAATCTCGAGCTCATCACGATCGAGCGACGACTTGTCAATGGCTACTATAAAAGACCAAAGGATTTCGGCGCTGATATCAAGCGAATTTACAAGGATGCAAAAACGTTGGGCGACGAAAGTAGGATCACTAAGGCGGATAATATGCGCACGAACGTTGAAACCGACCTTGTCATGATTGAGAAGGAAGTGCCTGCTCTTGTGGCCGAATGTGAGAGAGTCTATGAGCGCGAACAGGAACGCCAAAGAGAATGGCAGGTAGCAGCTGAAGAAAAGGCCGCAAAAGGTCAGGACGTACCACTAACCCGACCCAACATACCTCCTCAGATATCCACGACAACCGAAGGAACTCTTGGACCAATATCGCTGGCCAAGTTTCCAGGCCGAGATCCCTTCCCAATGCCTCCGAGTGCTCTGGAAAAGTTCACAAAGAGTCAGTTGTCCAATGGTCACTCTTCCAGTCATCCACATTCTCAGCACTTCTCCTCGGACCCTGTTCATCATGATGATATTGACGTTGATATGGAAGGAACAATAGATCCGTACCACATCGAGCCTTCTGAGACACAAACAGGGACGAATTTCGAGGACACACAGATTGATACTCAAACACATCACACCCTAGAACCACCAATGTCCAGATTAGTACCAGGAGCAACACCTGGCTACCACCACAGTGCCTCGACAACGACATCCGGGAAGAAGTCATCAGATAGGTCAAGCGCGACCAATGGCGTCGGAGCCAGCAGGAGCGACCACCCTGACTTCTCAATGATGCATAGTGTTACACAGCCAAATTCGCTTCAGGAATCACTGCCCGACACTCAAGACCAGTATTGGAAGAGTAGCCCTGATGAAGCAGGGTCTCAACGTTCTGCACATGGGGCCGCGATCGATTCACCACAGCACAACGTCGCACGTCCTAACACTGATATGTTGCCGCCTGCACATCCTGTCAGTATCGCTTCACTGCTTAATCCTATTAACGGCCCTATCCTGCCGGCAGAAAAGGCGCCAGTATTCGTTCCTGTGGATCCGCACTCCCTGTCAGAGCTTCATAGGTTGCTTGGAGAGAAGACTTCTGGGTTCAGTGTTGAGCAACTTGAGCAGACAAATGCTGCGCTTGTGGATGCAGTCTGGAAAAATAGGAGTAAGTGGAATAGAGGTCGGGTTGCTGATGCCGTTGCGGCGGCGTTCAACAAAGTGGTCAAGGAGATTGAAGAGATGCAGAAGATTGCGAAACAATCGCAGGATAGCGAGGTGGATGGCGTGAGGGATCAGAGGTATTCCGGGTCGACTGCCAGTTTTGGGAAGATGGTCTAGGAGAAGGGAAAAGACGATGGTGTGCCAGATGCTTGTAGCAAGGATTGGAAAGAAGCCTAGGATGTGGTTGGATGAATGTGCATGGACTAAATATGAATATAACATTGTAATGAGAGGACGTTACATTGCTGTCGCCGTCTATTCTCTGTTGATTTGTAATTCGGAGAGTGTTCCTCAAATGACGTGCTTTCAATGAGAACTTTTGGTTGCTAAGCATTCATCTGACCTTCAAAGTCCTTATACTGCTGGATACATACTTGATTGTCGTCTTCAAGAAACATTCATCCCCCAGTCTCGTCACCATGGCTTCACGATACTCTAATCTCCGAGCAATAGCACGCCACGCCAGTCCAGCAAGACCTCTCCAACACCGGCCTCGGTCCTGTATACCCCAATCCACACGCACATTGTACGCCTCATCAAGACCGGCCCAAGCAAATCCAGCACAGGCTCAAGAAACCCCCTCAGAAACCACCACCTCCAGCAATCCTGGAATGTCCTTTCCCTGTCTCGACGCCGTTGAACTCCGCACGACCCAACTCGCCAACAAGACCAACACGAAATCAACAAGCAGCTCTCGCACCTCCGACTCCGGCCCAGAACCCGCATACACTGCCGGCGCGACACAATCCTGGACGTCCACTGAATCGCTTCTGCTGGACTGGGGCGGCATACTACCTGAATACACGATCGCGTATGAAAGCTGGGGGCAGCTGAATGCAGAGAAATCGAACGCGATATTGTTGCATACAGGCCTCTCGGCATCAAGTCACGCACACAGTACACCTGAGAATACAAGTCCGGGATGGTGGGAGAAGTTCATTGGGCCGGGGGCACCACTGGATACGAACAAGTATTTTGTCATTTGCACCAATGTTATTGGGGGTTGCTATGGTAGCACTGGACCGTCGTCGCAGGATCCGGCGATTGGCGATTACTATGGCACGAGATTCCCGATTCTCACGATGCAGGATATGGTGAGAGCGCAGTTCAAGTTACTGGATTCGATGGGGATACAGAAGCTATATGCGAGCGTGGGAAGCAGTATGGGAGGAATGCAGAGTCTGGCTGCTGGCCAGCTGTATCCGGAGCGTGTGGGCAGGATTGCGAGTATCAGCGGATGTGCGAGAAGTCATCCTTATAGCATTGCGATGAGGCATACACAGCGACAGGTGTTGATGGTAGATCCGAATTGGAATCGGGGTTTCTATTATGGCAAGGTGCCGCCACATGCCGGCATGAAGCTTGCGCGCGAGATTGCTACGGTTACGTATCGCTCTGGTCCGGAGTGGGAGCAGCGGTTTGGGAGACGGCGGGCGGATCCGAGTAGACCGCCTGCGCTGTGCCCGGATTTCTTGATTGAGACGTACTTGGATCATGCGGGGGAGAAGTGGTGTTTGACGTATGATCCGAATAGTTTGTTGTATATCAGCAAAGCCATGGATCTGTTTGATATGGGCAGGGAGCATCAGGTGAGGATGGAAGAGCAACGAGCTAGGAACGCAAAGACTATGGAGTCAAGGCTGGCAAAGAGGGATGATGCGGCTCCTGCTGAAGTTTGTACGCTTACGCTGCCAGATGTCCCGTATCAAGAGCAGGATGGCGAGGATAGCAGCGCTGCTGATGAAGCAATGGCGGGCGGTAGCTTGAGCAAGAAATCAAAGGAGATCATGGACCGGGAACCGCCGGAAGATCTCATCCAAGGCCTTGCACCGCTTAGCTCGATCCCGACGCTTGTAATGGGTGTTGCTTCTGATATCCTCTTTCCAGCTTGGCAGCAGCGCGAGGTTGCGGACACACTCAAGAGGACAGGAAATCGAAGGGTGACACATATTGAACTTGGAGAGGATAAGAGTCTGTTTGGACATGACACTTTTCTTCTTGATCTGGAGAATGTGGGTGGTGCGTTGAAGACGTTCTTGGGATGATGGAGTGCCATTAGGTCGCAGGTGGTGGACGAGCATTTGAACTTCCAGCCACGTGCTGCCGCAGAACTGAGCACCACAACTCAACCTCCTTTTGCGCTGTATGGCAATCACCCCAGACCTCGCTGCCAGTTTGACTCAGGCCAATCTCAGCACAAAACTCCTGAATCAAAGCCTTATTTCCAGCACTAGTAGCATCGGAATCCTCGCCAGATCTTCCTTCGTCAATTACAGAAATGCCAATCAGGGCGCCTTTATGCTCTATTCCTCCACTAGTAAGACCTCGATCCCTAACCAGATCGACCACCACCAGCCGAAACACACCAAGCTCGAGTTCGGAACCAGTCGTACGCATCTCACCTGCTTTCGTGACTTGCCAGAGGGTACCGAACTTGTCTCGTAGAAGACGTCGGAACTCGGTATCAGAATCTGTTGAAATAGCTACAACTACCACTTTGTCGATGTCAGGACTTGCTGTGGAAGTGCATAGAAATGTGCGTTTGGGCTGGCTAGATAGTTGTAGTATTTGTAGATGAGCTGTAGCGGGTTGAGATGATGGAGTCGAGGTTGATCGATATATGCTGTGATTTAGAGAGAAAGTGGTGGTTGTTAGATCAGGATAGCCAGTTTCGAGAAGGGAGACAATTTGGGCAGAGTTGAGAGTGCTGGTTCTGAAGATGGCTGTGGTAGTGGGGGGCATTTTGGGTAGGGTTGATTGAGTGATTAATGACTATTACATGTAAAATGTTGTCTTCTGTCTGATTCTGTGTTAATGTGACATGTGCTTTGGAGCACGCGATCAATGCATAGCCAAGCAAGCTGGCCGAGACCTCTCTCGCCAAGAAGACCTTGAGCTTCATTCATCCAATCTTGAAACAGTCTGGCGTCTGGCCTTTCTGCTCGCCCCAAGGTCGTGTAGGCATGGGCAGCCATAGCAGAGTCGGTGGTATCGCGAGGCCACGCGTCCTCGTCACTGACATCTGCGGCCCGGCACACTTCGGCTTTTGGGCATCTGAAATCGCGAGTCAACAACAGGAAGTCAATTGACAGTCGTTCCTGCCTGCATGTCCTTCACGATTGCGGAATCAACAATGCTCTTCAGCCTGACATAACACCATCTGCTCATCGGTTACCGCCGGACCGTGAGCACTTCAGTAATATGGCGCCTCTTGTCCGTCGCATGATCCTCTTTGGCGCCCTTGCAATATGCTCCATCTTCTTTTTCTTCAATCTTGCAGGACGGAGGGCTTCACAACGATCGATTACTCCAACATTATCGGCGACTTCGACTCCCTTCCCCAAGTTCGATCTACAGAATCTCCCACCTTTCAAATGGCGAGACCTGCCCGAGCAATATCCACTGGATCCAGCATCCATGATCCCATTACCTACCAATGATCCAGCAATAGATATTCCACAAATTCAGCATGACTTCAATCCCAATGCAGAAAGCGCTAGTCACCGCAAAGAAAGACAAAGACGACTTTCGGCGGTCAAAGAAGCATTCACACACTCTTGGACCGGATATAAGAAGAATGCCTGGACACATGATGAGGTAATGCCAATCAGTGGAAAGCCATCTGATCCGTTTGGAGGTTGGGGTGCTACGCTCGTTGATACGCTGGATACGCTGTGGATCATGGGCTTGGAGAAAGAATTTGGAGAGGCAGTTGCTGCGCTGGAAAACATTGACTTCTCAAAGGCAAAGGTGAGGGAAGTCAATGTGTTCGAGACGACGATAAGGTATTTGGGTGGCTTCTTGGCGGCTTATGATTTGAGTGAGGGCAAGTACCCGCTATTGTTGCAGAAGGCTGAAGAGGTGGCGGAGATGCTGTATAAAGTGTTTGATACACCGAACAGTAAGATCTTCATTATGAGAAGTATCTGACGGCTTGCTAATTGCTGCTTAGGAATGCCTATAACGAGATGGGATTGGCAGAAGTGAGTTTGTGTCCTCAGTCGATTACGATCGTACTAATGTCTGAAAAGGTATCTGCTGAATACTCCCCAGCAAGCCCCTAAACTTGTAGTCGTGGCAGAAATAGGCTCGCTTACGCTAGAGTTCACGCGTCTATCGCAGATCACTGGCAATTCAAAGTGGTACGATGCCGTGCAGCGAGTCATGAATGTCTTCGCTGAGCAGCAATCAAAGACACTCGTCCCAGGTTTATGGCCTTTGACTGTCAACCCTCTAAAGCTAAACTTCGATGAAGATACACGATTTACGATTGGCGGTATGGCTGATAGTATATTTGAGTATTTGTCGAAAGAGTACATCCTGCTCGCGGGACAATCAATCGATTATGCCAACATGCACATATCCATGGTGCAAGCGACCAAGTCAGTTCTACTATTTGAGCCACTGCTCCCGCCAACGACGGCTGCGACAGCTGCCACGAAAAACCTTGCTCCTCTTTTCTTGGGTAGTGTCAATCACTATACGTCTGAAGGTCGAGTCCACGATCCAGATGGACAACACTTGACTTGCTTTGCTGGAGGCATGCTCGCTCTTGGTGCCCGTGCATTACGCTCAAGTCTTGATCAGACTACATATGCCGAGGATATGGAAGTGGCTCGTCGTCTTGCAGAAGGATGCATATGGTCCTATCTCTCTACACCCACTGGCATTGGGCCAGAGATCTTCCGCACTCTTCCTTGCCGAATTGGCCGGGATGCAGTCACTTCTGGCCGCGAGTCTGACGAAAGTGGCAACTTTGGTAATTGTACATGGGACGAAGATAGATGGCTCTCTGGTTTACTCAGAGTGCCTCGTATCAATGACAAAGAGCCAAATGGTCGGAAACACTGGGCTGAAGATCACAGTCTCGGTGCAGGTTTCACGCACATCCAAGAACCAAAATACATCCTCAGGCCCGAAGCCATCGAAAGCGTCTTCATCCTCTACCGAACCACCGGCGATGAAGCCTTGCGAGACTATGCCTGGCAAATGTTTCAAGCAATCATACGATTTACACGTACAGATTTTGCGTTTGCGTCTCTGAAAGATGTCATGACTACGCCTGTGTCGGGAGAAGAGGATGACCTTGGCCGGCCGGTATTGAATGAAGGTGTGATGCAGACCGATAATATGGAGAGTTTCTGGACTGCGGAAACGTTGAAGTATTTTTATCTGATCTTTGAGGATAGCGATGTTGTTAGTCTGGATGAGTGGGTGCTAAATACAGAGGCACATCCTTTCAGGTGGAGGGCGGGTAGTGGGCGGTCTAGAGGAGGTGCCGATGGATTAGCTCCGTCGTGAATAGCATAGCATCAATTGCTTGTATGGTTAGGCGAGCTTTGTATGATTATAATGGCAGAAAGTCCTACTTAATCTCCTTACCACATGATTCGAGGCTTCTTGCATCAGCCCTGAAACACTCCACCGCCATCGTCCGTAGCGCAATGCATCAGAAGACGAAGACTCTTGTGTTCAGATACCGAATCGCCAATCTCGCTCACAAGGACCTCAGCACTCTCCACCACTTTTTTTCCTTTGACTTGCGATTTTGACTTTCCACATGTTCAAATGCCCAGGTAGTTTTGGTGGTCATAACAGGATCGTTCGAGTCTACTTGTGTCGTATATCTCCTCCGGCTTCTTTATCTCCTCAACTCTCTACCAGGCGCTTAATTTAATCAGATTGATTGAAACACACAAGGCATCCCGAAGACTCTTATGTTCGGATCCTAGATCACAATCTCATTTTGTGGCCGAAAAACCCACCAGCACTCTTCACACCTTTTTTTTCTTTGAGTTACCATTTCCACTTCTCGAAACGCCAAGCAATTGGGGAGGATGAAATCGTTTCAATGAAACGTACTCACAAAAAGACTTATGAGAGGCGTGTTCGTGAATGCTCATAATTAGTAAGGTAGACTACCAATTATTAGAGCTAGTCTAGATCAGGCAGTTCACTCTTTTGACGACACTTCGTCCTCGGCCCCGTCGCCTTAGGAAGCTTTTCATAACTCAAAACTATCGACCTTCCGCATCAAAATGGTTTTGCTCGACTCAGTCGAAACTTATGATAAGACTAAAGGCGCGCTTGTGCAGATTTAAGCTTAGCCCAGGTGATCGTGCTCCATACCCCGCTCATAATCCTCGCTGGAAAGCTTGCAATTTCCTTAATTCATATTGGCAACATACTCATGCTTGGCTGATCCTCCGCATGAACGAGTTTTGTTACAAGTACTGATCTCATCAGCAATACATCTTTCAGTTAGTGATATATTCAAGCCAAAGATGGTCCGAACAAGGACAATATCGAAACATACTTGCCGGTCAACCGCATTTGGCAGGTCAATCGGCCGTTGACTGTGATATCTACAGGCTAATGCGGGAATATGATGGGCATGGTGGTGAGGGGTCGATCTTTCAAGGTGTCAGATGAGCTGTTGGAATTAAACAGCCACTGATAACGAAAAAGGCCGAGCTCAAAATTTATAAGTCATATGCTGTAGCCCTTTCCTTTTTTTCTCACCTTTCTAGTGTTTCAGGAAGATACTTGTGAATCTTAGAATACTTATCTATATCATGCACACCTTTGCTACTGTCCTTGTAGCAGGCTTGGCTCTTCTCGAGTCCAGCGCTGCTCTGTCCATCCCTCGAGATGCCAAATATGTCGTGCACGAGAAGCGTGAAGATCACCACGCAGGTGTGAATCTCGCAAAGCGGAGCCAAATTGGCTCTGGTTCTCTTCTACCCATTCGCATCGGCCTTACCCAGCCTGGTCTTGAGCATGGTTATGATCTTGTAATGGACGTTGCTCATCCAGACTCAAAGAACTATGGCAAGCACTACTCTGCCGAGGAAGTCAACAGACTCTTCGCTCCTACTGCTGAGACAGTCCAGGCCGTCAGGAACTGGCTTATTGACTCTGGTATTGCGGAACATCGTATCAAGGTCTCTGATAATAAGGGCTGGCTTGCGTTTGATGCCGAGATTCATGAGGCGGAGGAGTTATTCCGTACTCAGTACTTTCAACAGGAACATAGCAAGCATGCGAACAAATACTCTGTTGGCTGTGACCAGTAAGTCGTTAATTTGAGCTTTCCATACACTAGCTAATATGTTCAAGATATTCATTGCCTGAACACATCACCCCACACATCGACTATGTCACGCCAGGTGTCAAGCACGGTGTATACAAGCGTGCTCAGACTGAATTGACCAAGCGCGAGATCATCTCCAACGCCATCGCACCACCACCTCCCCCAACACCCGAAGGGCCGGAGATTGACATCGATGTCAAAGTCGTCCCTCTCAACTGCTCAAGCTATGTCGTTGACGGTGACTGTATCCGAGGTCTTTACAACCTCCCTGCTCAGAACTCCGCACGGAAGGTGAATTCGAACAATGCTCTTGGTACGTGCTCGACAGTCATCAATTCACATTGCAGTATGATCAATGTTGACAAGAGTCCTCCAGGTATCTACGAATCAGGTGAGAATTACGACAAGGCTGATCTTAAGCTCTGGATCAAGAACTTTGCACCGTATGTAACCAGTTTAAAAAGTCGTACATATGCAGACTCGCACTGAATCCGTGGTCGTCAATAGATACATCCCGTTGAGTAGGTCAAGCAATATCTAACACTCAATGTCGGTGCTAATTGAGGTCTATAGACACCATTCCGGAGCTCAGTTCCGTTGATGGAGGTGAAGGCCCTGTTCCGCAAGCAGATGCTGGCGTGGAGGCGTTACTGGATATCACTATAGCCTACGAACTTATCTATCCACAAGTTGTCAACGTCTTCAGCGTTGATGATACGTACTATTCAACTGGTAGTTTAGATTCATCCAACAGACGGTTTACATTTCTTACTGACATGATGTTTCACAGAGGACCCCAATGATGTTGGTTTTATGGACACCTTTCTCGATGCAATTGACGGCAGTTTCTGTACCTATTCAGCCTTTGGGCAGACCGGAAACAACAATACTATTGACCCAGGTTCGTTATGTCAAGCAACCCTTCTCTTATCGACCATGTTCTAACCATCTGTGAACAGTGTACCCCGATCCTGTGAGTGTGCTGAGAGAACTGAATTATACTAGTGACTAAACTAATCCATGACAGCGTGCCGGAGGCTACAAAGGTCCATTGATGTGTGGAGAATATACCCCTCCAAATGTCATCTCTGTATCATACACCGAAGGCGAACAACTGCTCCCAGTCAACTACGTCGAGCGACAATGCAACGAGTGGATGAAGTTGGCGCTTCAGGGTGTGACTACAGTCTTTGCTTCAGGTGATCATGGCGTCTCATTTTACCCTGGCCAATACAACAAGTAAGCAATGCCAGCACCTAACACACTTTTGCATGGTCTAACAAGAGCCAACAGCACCGATGGATGTCTCACGAACCCTGTAGACGGAAGTCCTACGGTCTTCTCTCCATCATCATGGAACGACTGTCCCTACATCCTGTCCGTTGGTGCTACCCAAATTAAAGCAAACATTTCCGGATATTCGAACGACCCTGAGATGGCTGTTTACAAAACTTATGCTGCTCCGGAAGTTTTCCAATGGTTGATCATTTTCTTTGCACTAACACGCCTTCAGGACCATTCCATACACCTCAGGCTCAGGCTTCTCCAACGTCTTCGCTCGCCCGACTTACCAAGACAATGCAGTCACGACTTACTTCAAGACCTACGACCCGTAAGTTCCATCCCGAACATCTGAACGAAGACCCGGCTAACGTGTTACTAAGTGGCTATCCTCACTACTCAACCACGAAGGGAAAGAACATTGCCGCCAATGGTGGTCTTTACAACAGTACGTCCACCCAAAAACCTACCCACGCAACAATACTAATTTCTTCGTCCAGGAAATGGCCGTGCATACCCAGATGTGGCTGCCAACGGTGCTTGGACACATATGTATGCCAATGGCACTTTGATCCGCGAAGGAGGCACTTCAATGGCAGCACCTATTGTTGCGTCCATCATCAACCTGGTACACTATCCTCTCTTCTTCAAATGGAACTGTGACATGTCACCAAATCTAACAATCTCTGTTCCAGCTCAACGAAGAACGCCTCGCCGCCGGAAAATCCACCGTCGGTTTCGTCAACCCAACCTTTTACGCAAATCCTCAGGCATTCAATGACATGTAAGCTTACCAGGCTAGGCCTTCCTTGGCTTCACATGTTCCATTCACTGACCTCCGCTTCTTCTTACAACAGCATAACCGGCTCCAATCAAGGCTGTGGCAAGGTCAATGCTTTCTATTGTGCTCCTGGATGGGGTATGTACAACTAGAATTTCCTTCTAATTGATGCTTCATCGGCGCTGACACTTGAATAGACCCGGTGACGGGTCTAGGAACGTTGAATTATGGGAAGTTGAAGCAGATCTTCATGCAGATGCCTTAAAAAAGGTCATGCTGGATGGTTGAGAGAGTTGCTTGAAGGAATTGGTTTGTCTTGACTACTGCGGATAGAGCTGTAGTGTCAGTTGATGCCATCGACGTCTGATGCACTTGCCTGGATGCGAGAGTATCGTGGTGGTACTTGCTAGAACGATAATAATGTCATGATTATAGGAAAGATCACAACATAATCTAGGAAGCTGAAACATATTACAAAAACTCATGATGGTGAGGTAGAACATTTCAGGATGACAGAGCTCCTTTCATCCTCGATGGTATTGTGCCTGGACTGTATCACAAATGCAGAGATACGTTAAGGTGTGATCTTTGTATTCAGCACTACCTGCTTGGCTATGCTATCCTGCTCCCACTGAACCTAAACCTGCAATAAACTGGAAAGAGAGTGCTGACAAGCACGATGTATGTGTCCATGTTGGACAAAGTCTGTGACCACAATTTGGCGGTAGTTTCGCAAGTGTTTGCATCATGGGTTCATTGCTTCAATCCCTCGCTGGTTCCGTCCGTTTCACCACACCATTCGCAACTGACGTGAGGTGCCTCTGGTGTACCATTCGCGGCCCAGTCCAGGTTGAAACCGGACCGCCTCTTCCAGTAGGTCTGCAATTTGGCAGAAAATCTTAACCTTGGTGCATGAACCAGATATGCAATCTGCACCGTCTGCAGATTCGGTAGCGCGTCCGAGGTTGACTGCAAGGACAGCTGCCTCCAGAGATAGCATCGAAGGAGTTCCCATTGTAAGGCATGGACCTCGATGCCAAGTGTACGTATTGAGCTCGGTAGCACAGTTGCGAGATCGGGAAGCGCAGTAATGTCAGGCTCGATCCAATGGGCCAGTTTTAACTCCGCGCTCTCAGTGAGATCACCTGACCTCGCTTTCAAGATCGTGACTGGTCCGAAGCCATTCAACAACAACATTGCTGGCAAAATCACAAGTTCGAGTCGCTCGAATGAGACAAAGTTGAACGAGGCGGACAACGCAGCACTGGAGAAGTCGTACAGGCCGGCTGCATTCGTAGTATAGTGTTCCTCGGCCTGCTCAAATCCCAGAGTATCATACCAACTGTCGAAGTGTTTGAGACTCTTCTCACAGTGCTTGATCGACACCTCGATGAACTTCTTTGGAATATAAAGCCAGGTAATGTGATCACATCCATAATCGAATGTCTCGAGTGTGTTGGCCTCATTTAGCACGACGAGAGACTGTAGTTGTTGAAATGATAGCAGACTACCGTACAATCTTAGAGAGATCAACGACATTGAGCCACTGGATAATGAGGGTATCTGTAGATGACCATTGTGTAGAACCAAGGAGTGCTCCTGACGGAAGTGCGTCACTTGAGCATCCAAAAGAAAAGATCCGGCAGCTATATTATGTTATGTTTTGTTTTTTGTAGGAAGAAAAAAATAGGTCCTTGAGTCTTAAATGAGTAACGTGCTGAAGGTTCCTTGATTTCTGTGAAAGAGCGAAACAGATCGTTTGTTTGGGGGATAAACAAGTGAAACTCAAGCTGTCCAATCAGCTCTTGGCTCTTTCTCTAGCAAAATACAGAAATCTGGATACAATTTCTTCTTATGAGAGATATGGCGTAAAAGTGTTATGTGTTATTTGATTTCCATATGGACAGGAAGATCAAGGTCTTGCCAGAGGTCTCGGTGTACTCGGCTTCATCCGCTTGTCTCGCGTGATGCTGTAATCTCGGTCTACTATCTTTCGTGTCTCCATTGTGCAGGAGCAAAGGATACCATGCTCTGAACCAGATTGCAGTCCCCAAGACAACATCATGCTACTGGGCTCTTGGCTCTGTGTTATGCTTCTGACCCATTCAGGCCTTCTTAGCATCCCTTTCCGCCTTCCTCAATGCTCTCTTCCTAATCTGCTCATGAAATCCCATATTTTGCATCAACACAATCCTGTTCATCGTCCCAGTAATTGTTGAAAAGGCCCAGTGAATCACACCATGTGCCCAGAACGGCGTACTCGTAAACGCAATGCCTTGTGCACCTCCGCTCCTCCCCAATTTCGTTAATGTAGCTTTCACGAACGCCTTAGGTGTAGGAACAAACAAGCTAGGCTTGCGAATCTTGCTCATTGCAGATGTGACCAGGTAGGATTGGACAAGTTGGACGGAGACGCCGTGTGGTGCGAGCTCTGCTCCGAGTGCGGTGGACCATTGCTGGAGGAACGCTTTGCTACCAGAATATGTCGCGAGGAGTGGTGTGGGAAGAATTCCGCCGAAGGAAGCCATGGTGAGAATGAGACCACGGTGGTTCTTGATCATTAGAGGTGCGATGATCTGGGTTGTGCGCAAAGTGCCGAAGCAGTTGATGGTGATGATGTCTGTCATCTCTTGCTCGCTGGTCTCGACGAAGGGCACAGGTATAGAGTGTGATTGACCAACATTGTTGATGAGGATCGAGATGTTCAAGTTCGAGACGAGGTCTTTTAGACGTGCAAAATCGGCGTCAGAGTTCTTGGAGAAGTCCATAGCGAGTGTTTTTGTCTCAACGCCATGTTTCGAGGAGATTTCAGAGGCAAGTGCGTCGAGCTTGGAGGCGGTGCGAGAGACGAGGAGGACATTGAATTTGCGTGCGGCGAGCTGGAGAGCGTATTCTTTGCCAATCCCATCTGATGCTCCTGTAATGACAGCCCAGCTGCCTTTGGGTCCGTAGTCTGCGAGCTGTATGGTTATGTCAATATGATGTACCAGCTATACATAGATCAAATGCACGTACAGATTTGCCAGGCAAGATGAACAAACTGAAGATCAAACGGATGAAGCTGAAAAGCTTGAGGAACACGAACAGCGCGCCGACTGACGCTAGGACTTCGATACTTGCAGTCACGCGGTCGTTTGAAAGTATAGCCATGACTTGGGAGTGAAGGTGTGTCTTTTTGGCGAGAAGTGTTACCAATATTTTGTTTGACGCGCCTGACGTGAGGAAAACAGGGTCCAAAATCTGAAACACATCTTGAAACAGAGACGACAACAACATCAGGCATTATTAGTGATAGGAACACTGCCAATGTATGACAATCTTCCGTGATCAAGGTGTGAGTTGTCCATTTGAAGAACAATACCGTGTGTCGCTTGTGATATATTTTCAATTATGTGTCTGCTACATTATCATATTCCAGCTGACTTCCCGGCACCTCCCTCATTGTGCTGTACAGCAGTCTTATCTGACTGCGAAGAAGAACCCGACAAAACATTAGTCCTGTCATGGTGTACTGCAAGCGCCTTCTCAGCTTCAGCAAATCTCAAGCTGTTAGTACGACCTTGCTCAACATCACTGGCTAGCTCATCAAGGCGGCTTTGACCAGGCTTAGTCTGCCATGGCTTTAATGCGTCGTCTTTCCACATCGCCTCAATCTCCTCAAGACTTTTCCGGGCCGTCTCTGGGTAGGAAAACCAAGCTTGAGCAGCAGCACCGATGCAGAGCACACCAAAGATGATGAAGATCTTCCATGAAATCGACTTGAACCCAGGTGGGATAAAGAAGCCAATCGCGAAGTTGAACAGCCAGTTTCCTATGGATGCGAGAGCCATTCCATACGCTCTGGTCTCGAGCGACCAAACTTCCGCAGCGTAGACCCATGCTACAGGGGCGAGACTGAGGGCGTAGACAATGACAAGGAGATAGGAGAACGCGATGACGACTGCTGATGCAGCTCCAGTAACTTGGATAACGACGTTGGCGTTGCCACCGACACCACCTGGAACGGAAACACCTGCACCACCAAGGACACCTATACATTGTTAGCGGTGATCATCCCGGGACGTAAATATTTTCAGGCTTACCTCCAACAACCAAATGACAAACTGCCATACCCAAAGCACCATAGATGAGGACAGGACGACGGCCGGTTTTGTCGATAAAGAGGAAGGTGACCAGCGAGAATATAATAAACAATGCATATTGCACGCCAGAGGAGATGAGGTTGATATTTCCTGACAGCCCAGCCATGGCGAAGACATAGACAATATAGTAAGTCATAACATTAGCACCAGAAAGTTGTTGCCAGGCTTGCACGGAGACACCAGCGAATGTCCTCCTCCACATGCCGTTTGAGATGAACTTGTGCCACCCCTTTGGTCCTTCGCGCTCAAGACGCATCGTGTATTGAATCTCGTCCCACTCGGCGATAACCAGGGGATCGCTCTTGTTACCACCAGCTTGAATCCTAGAAAGAACGTCGAGGGCTTCCGTGTCCCGACCAACTTTCGCGAGCCTGAAATAGTTACGTTAGATATTTTTTGTGCGCTCCTCACAGCAATCGGATAGACTGACCATCTGGGCGACCTGGGAAGTAGAGGCAATAGAGCTAAAAGTAGTACAGCAGGCACAAACTGCACGGCCCAAGCTACCCTGAAAGATGTGCTAGAAGTTGGCGATCCGATGAAAGAACAACCGTATCCAATAAAGTACATCAGCAAGATACCAATCTCAATGGCGAGTTGCTGGATGACGATGATAGAGCCACGTTTATCTTTCCGGGCTATCTCAGCCAAATATCTTGTAGCAAAATAAGCAAAGTTTCCATGGCTTGTTGGAGTGCGTATACCTACACAGGGACTTGGCTTGAGGTAATACCAACGCAAAGACCATTGATGAAGCGGCCAGCAATAAGTTGACCTGTGCCTTTTGTGGAGACTTGCAGTGCTGTACCGATGAGCCAGAAAATGCAGCCGAAGGCACAGCTGTCTCTTCGCCCGAACTTATCACTGATAGGTCCAGCCATCAGAGCACCAATTACGGAACCACCAGCTAAAGCAGCACCAATACCACCCTAAAGTCAATTATCAGTGTCAACGTCTACCAGAAGTCACGCGTTGGTGGAATTTACCTGGAGAGTGCCTGACGGGTTGTGAAAGTAGTTTATATATTGCTCAGTGCCAATGATGGCTGACATGGAAGAGATATCAAACTGCCACGAAGGTTAATTTTGATTGATCACAGTAATGCATGATAAGGATCTCACCCCAAAGAGCATGCCGCCTATCGTCGATACTGCGGCAAGGAAGTAGGTGTTATACACCTTGACGGGAAAAGTGTAACCCATGATGGCAGTGATTCACCAATCTCAGTAGGATTCCGCAAGACCACGCAATAACAGTTTGGATCAATTGGATAAAGATAATAATTCACCAAATTCTAACAACAGATATACTGAGTATCTGAAGTAGTGACTGTGGAGGGACACCCCAGAGCTTAAGTAATGACTCTGGGGAAACCTTGGATGGAGAATGCGTTAAAGTATGACCCTGTGGAGTCAAAACCCATAGGCTATTTGAATGATCACCTCGCAACAATCTACACCGAGTCCACGCGAAGGAGGCATCAATTGTGATGTGGTTGAAGATCCTTCCAAGCTGAAACGTGGTGCCACTTATAAACCTCAAAAGAGATTACATATGTGGGTGGCTTCTGATTAGAATTCTTTTTCTTTTCTTCTGACTGACTACTCGTAATTCTTCGTGCGCAGGATTGATCTCACAGCTGCGATCAGATGCGACACGAAGCATCCAGAACTTCCACCATGATTGCCATATAGTCTCGGCGCTCAAAACGGCGCTCTAAAATCGACCTCTAAAGAACTTTTCTTCATGATTTTCGATATGACGCATGCCAAACAACCTTCACCGTTTTCACAAAATACCAGGAGTGGCTTTTCTACTCGGATGAATCCGAGTGTGGGACTTTATTCCAAGATTCACGAACTTGAGATGATGTGGGAGGCGCTCGTAAGATACAGATATTAACCATAGCCTCGTGCGGACAATTGAACTGTTCAAGCACGAATTTTGTCAAACAGGTGTGGTTGAAGCACGAAGTATGTGTACTCAAGTACCTTAAGTCGCCATGCCGTTTCAGCAGAAAGTACTTGTGTACATCGCCTTATAATATATGCTTATTTCTGTCTCGTTGGATTGTTCAGCCGAGTGCGAATTGCTGCTTGATTTACATGGTCGAGGCTTATCATGGTTGCGGGAGTGTGTACAAGATTATTATGGGGTGCCTTGCTCTTCAGAAACAAGCTTGACGCTAGTATCAAGCTTTAGTATCATGATATAGTATGACGCCAGATTCTTCGTCTCTACTCGTTAAAACATAAGAATGGTCAGTATCTCTCCTCTTATTTCGTCGTTCTGCTTCATCCGGTGCATCCTTCCACTATACCGAACTTTTTGACTGCCATAATCTACTCTAGTGCTTGTGACTATGACCATGCTCGTGTCCATGCTCGTCTTCAGACTCCGGTTCTGGGCTACTCCTCGGGCTGACATCAGCAGGAATGAAGTCTTCTAATGGGTCGACAGCATCTTCCTTAGGTTTAAAGGTGATGGTCACACGTTTTACTCCTCTAACTTTTGAGCCAATTGTCTTCCTCACAGCCTCCTCCACCCTGTGTGTCTGGTCGATAGTCCATGAAGGAGATACACCAAGTTCGACGTCAATCAGATATGTCTGTCCAGCTTTAACACCTCCGATTTGCCTGACATTGGCCCCTTCCTGCTGCGCTCCTGCTGCTAGCTCCATCAAGGCGCTGTCTGCTGCTCTTCGTATCTTTTTCTTCATGTCGTCGTCGATACCAACGTCGCACAGCTCGAGAATAGCACTCTTTGTATTACCGAGACCTGCTTGGACAACCATAAGGGAGATGACAAGACCACCGACGGGATCCATCCAGGCTGCGTTTTTCAAGATATTTGCTCCTGCGATCATGAGTAGGGCGACGAAGGCTGTGAGAGAGTCGACGCGGTGGTGGTACGCGTTTGAGGCTAGAACCGATGACTTGCGCTCCTTGGCTACTTTAAGAGCTGTTCGTTGGTTAGCGTATATGTTGATCTAGATTGACTCGCTCTTGAAACCTACTAGCATGGTACAACCACTCCTTGATCAATATAGAACCTCCTGCAAGCCATGCCGCATTCAGATTTGGCCCAAGGTCGGTATGTGAGTGATCATGTCCATGCGAATGAGCCAGCAGGCCCAACGTGTCCGCCAATTCCGCAAAACCAGGCACAAACTGTTGCGCCAGCTGCAATACTGCTGCCCAGCCCATATAGAATCCTCCTATCAACAACATCCCACTAACACCCAAGCTACCCAGACTCTCCACTTTGCCATAGCCACTAGGAAATCTCTCGTTTGGTGGTTTGAGTGCGAGGGAGACGGTGAGTAGTGTCATTACATCCGATACGAGATCAGTTAAGGAGTGTATAGCGTCTGCGGAGAGTGCTTTTGAGTTGAAGTAATAACCTCCTAATCCTTTCGCAATGGCCATGCCTAGATTTACGTATAGACCGACTCGTGTGATTCGGACGCCAGCGTCATTTTTGTTACTGGATGTAAGGTAGGTGCTGTCGTGGTTGTGGGAATGGCCAGCATGTCCCCGGACTTGTGATTGGGACATGATGGCTGCAAGATGTTGTGGACGATGTGAGCGGAGTGCAGGAGGTAGTTTGTTGGGTGAATATGGTAGTCTTGATGCTGATGCTGAAATGCTGGTAAAGACTGAAGCAGTCTGGTAAATGCGCTGTTGTTGTAGTGCTCGGAGTGAGGAATGTTTGAGAGAAAGTTGTGCAAGGGGCACGCGAGCAACTAGTCCAATGCAGCGTCGTGTTGGCGGCAAGGGCATGAAGGGGTGATGTCGTTTTCACGTCGTTTTCACACCACTTTTCTGTCGTCTTTCTCTGCTAGTAGTTGATCCAACTACGTATTTCAGCTCTGAAATTGCTTGTTTTTGATTGTTGTTGACAATTGCTCAAGGCCCAGCCTCTATTGTCTCGCCAGAGCTCAAAAAGGGGTCCTGACTTGCGGATGACGAAACCATGAAACCTCGCTATTGCTCTCAAACCAATATGTTAAATCTTCATGTCAACTCGTTCTCTTCTGAGGATTCCTCACACGAAAGGTCTACCACCTCCAATAATCATCCCTCGTAACGCGAACAATCCCCTTGGCGCCTCCAATGCACTTTATGAATTCTTAACAGCACCACCATCTTCCTCCTTACGCAATACACCAAAGCATGACAGGGGCACGATACTATTGACTGGAGCTGGTATCTCCGTCGCTTCAGGTTTGGCAGACTATCGAGGCGAAAAAGGCACATATACCCTGAATCAGACGTATCGACCAATATACTTCAATGAATTCTCCTCGAATCATGAAGCACGGAAACGATATTGGGCTAGGAGCTTCTTTGGATTTGTCAACCTGAATAAGTCAAAGCCCAACAGTACACATCATGCTGTCAGAGAGCTAGGAGAACTGGGCGTAGTAGATAGTGTGATTACACAAAGTTGGTTTTATCTTCCAATCTTCGCCTAGCCCTGTTTGCTAAAACATTGACTTGATAGATGTGGACTCGTTCCACCCTCGTGCCCATCCATCCCTTTCAACGATCGAACTTCATGGATATTTACGCAGCGTAGTCTGCCTCACCTGTCGCAGTGAAGTGCCGCGTGCTGATTTCCAAAGATTCCTCTCTTCCTTGAACCCTTCATGGGCAGAAAAACTTGACGAAGCTGTTCGAACTGGCGCTCTGGATACCGAAGATCGAGAAGAAAGAGCCAAACGAGGATTGCGATCGAATCCTGATGGTGATGTTGAGATTCCTGATGCGCCCTACTCTACATTTCGCTATCCTCCCTGTCCAGAATGCATGAAGAAGCAACAATCGAAGCTGGACAATGGCGAAGATGTCAAGATTGAAGTTGACCAAGATGGAGCTTGGTTACCAACGTCTAATGCTGGCGTACTGAAGCCAGCCGTAATTATGTTTGGAGAATCTATTCCCGTGGCAGTGAAGGCGGCCGCTGAAGAAGCACTGGACGCCGCATCGCGAATACTGGTTATGGGAAGTAGCCTTGCGACATATTCTGCTTTCAGGCTGGTCCGGCGGGCGAGGGAGAACGGCATGCCTATCGGAATCCTGAACGTCGGTGGTGTGAGAGGAGAAGAGGAGCTATACCAAGGGCTTGTTGGGGAGAACAAAGGCGCAAGAGCAGTAAGGTGCAGTGAAAAGACAGAGGTGATACTACCAGGAGTAGTCGAGAAGATCAGATCGAGGAAATGAAGGTATAACATGTTAGAAACCATCTTACTACAAGCTATATCCTTGGACCCTATGCATTACTAGCTTTCAAACAAACACCATATACTAAAAAGCGCTAATAATGTAGTAATGCACTTCATCTTGTCGCACTCATGTGAGATGGTATTTAGGATTGTCGATCTTCTGTCAGGGCATTTCAGATGCCAAGCACGACGTCAGCGGAGAGTTGGCCGGGTCTGAGAAAGTTGAACATCGCTCGTGTGACCATCCTTACAAAATAACTGTTTATACCTTACGACAACATGGCAAAAGATGATAAAACGACAGGCGAGGTAACAGAGCGCAAACAAGCGCCAGATGATGTGGTTAACCAGCCGTACCGCAAAGTACCATTACCCAAGAGCATCCAAAGCACGATAGACAACGACGAGAAATGGTGGAGTACTGTGGTGGAGGGCAAGTACGTATCAGTCGTGTGCTTTGTGTTATGGCAGTGACTGACAGTAATCTCCCTTTAGTATGCCCTCTTCAACAGAAGAAAACATCCGTTATGCTGGTGTGTAGGCTGCAGACTACTAGAAGAAATCATAAGACTTACGCCTATCCCCAGCCTACGGTTCCCGTGTCCGGACCATCCTCGTCTCAGCATCTCGTTACGTAGCGTGAGTGCTGTTCAGTCCTACGAAACCTAGCATCTATGGGGGCTCATAGTAATTACAGATACACCTCCGACATTGGCGAATCTTTCCGCCCTGTCGCTCATCCTTACCTCGTCAGAGGCGCATACGGAGTGTCCTGGCTCTACCTGGTCGGCGATGTGTCATACGAAGGATACAAGGGATACCTCAGGAATCAGCAGACATTAAACCCATCAGCACCACAATCAGACGGTGCGCCGCAAGGACCAACACCCAAGGGCGCACCTGCTGTGGAGGCTGCTGTGCAAGACATTCCCAAACCAGGCAAGGTCGCGCTGGTCGACGATTATAGGGTTGTAGCTGTTCAGCGAGCCATTTTCCAGTCTATTGCTTCTATGGGTCTACCGGCATTCACAGTACATTCGATCGTAAAGTACTCGGGCAAGGCTTTCAAGAACGCCGCAAACAAGAATGTTAGGACATGGGCGCCTATTGGTTTAGGATTGGCAGCTGTACCAGCACTGTGAGTTTTTCGAAATGTTCACTGTCGGATTTCCCATGTATGCTGACAGTAATCAGACCCTTCATGTTTGACAAGCCGGTAGAAGAGGCGGTAGAGTGGTCGTTCCATAAGCTACTGGGTCCTGGTGAGGCCAGTGGTCATCATACAGAGATCAAGCCTTCGCCAGAGAGCAAGAAGGAGCTATAAGATCTCTCTGAGAAACCTTGTATAAACACCCAAATCTGTAACATAAAGCGCCAAAAACGGCATGATCTTCACATCTCCATCTTTTCAGCCCTCCGAATACTGTTTCTCAATGATCTCTTACCAGTCGATGCAGTACGCCGGGGTGAGGGCCGTATGTCACGTGCTACCCCGCATTATGCAGACGCGACTTCCTTACGCGTGAGCTCGACTGCAGAACATGTACATCAGCTTCCAGAATCTTGAATCGGACTACACTCGCTTGCACCTCACTCACCTAAGACTCTCGCCGTATATCGTTATCTCGGGCGTATTCTTGCGCATCCTTGCGCGTCCGAACTTCCATCATGCCGCGGCCCAAAGTCAAGAAGATTGTCACAGCAAGACCACCAGCGCGTCAAGAACCAACATCCAATCCCAAAAGCGCTCCTACAGCTGTACATGCTGCAGATCAGGCTGCCCTGTCGACCAGTGGTGATGATGTGGCACCAGTACTAAGCAAGACTACACGTAACACGAGACCCGCGAGAACACTTCCAACAGCTGGCGCACGCTCAACAAGATCGAGAACAGATCGCGCTGCGCAACATGTAACAGATGCCAGTACACGGGAGGATATTCAATCGAATAGAGCAGAAATCACAGAAGAGGACGATGTTCCCGAAACACTAGTTCAGGCAACGCAAGAAGAAGTGGAGGTTCCGGACACGACGCCACCAGCTTCGGGACGCAGGAGCAAAAGGTCGCGGAACGACGTAGAGAATTCAAGTAGTCGTCCTCCAACACAAGTCTTGGTTGAACCAACACAAAAGTCGCAATCGCGCATACCATCTTCTCCGCCAGCTCAACCTGTCGCGCCTGCTTCAGCAGCCCGAGTCCACAACACACCATCCTACTTGACAAATTTCACAAGACAGCCCCGTCAGCCTAGCATCCTGAATATGGTACAGCAGAACGTTGGCTTTGGTGCATCGGATGATGATGAGGACCTGACTTTAGAGGGTGAAACAGACCTGCTTGGAGAGACCACGAATGTGACAGAGGTACCGGAGGAGGAAGGAGGAGCAGAAGCAGAAGGACTTTACGACGACGACTTGCCTGTCGCGCTATCTTCGAGCTCGAGGAAACGTCAAATCACAGAGCTTGACGGTGATGATGAAGATATCGAGAACACGTCAAATCCTGATCGTCGAGACGCAATAGATCTGCCCTCAGATCCAGCACATTTCACGCAACCAATCGAAGATGCCTCAGATAACGATGACATAGACGATCTGAGTCCAGACGACTCCATTAGTCACAAGGCACCACGTTCATCACCTCCATTACTGAACGATCAGCAATCAGAAGGGCTACCGTCACCACGAGCAAAGTCTAGAAGACCACGCAGGCCAGGGCGAGTGACGAGACGACGTTCCGCACCCCAAGCTGCTGCCCAGGACAATCCTTCATCTTCTTCGGCGATATCGGCTAGCCCTCCACACTCCACTCCTCCGTCTTCGCCGGTCAACACACAGAACCAAGCAGCCAAAGCAAAAGCGGCCTCAACCACACGCAAGGGCGCCAAGCGTGACAAGACCATCACATTAACCACCGCAGCATTACAAGCACTACTACCTCAGACCCGAAAGCTCAAGTCAGACCGCGTTCATGACACATTTGACATTCATAGCTCGACCCCAGACGAGGAAGAAGACGAAGAAGTCGACGAAGATGAGGATGAGCTATCTAGACCTCGGAGGCGTGCTGCGGCAGCTTCGAATCGTGCACAGAAACCTGGTGCGCTTAAATCACCCAAAGCTACGCGTGGTAAAGCAGCAGCACGGCCAGTGACAGCAAAAGCCACCAAAGCCAACAAAATAAGTAAAGCTCGAGCAAACGCTCCATCGTCCAAAGTGCCTGCTGCAAAAGTTGGAAGGTCTTACACGAGACGAAGTCAAGGAGATAAGGAGAATGAAGGTGGTAGTGCTGAAGAACAACATGAAGACGACTCGGAAGTGACTGTTGTGAATGAGCGTGCAGGTGGAAAAGCAACGAGTGGTGAGCTGAAGGATGCGAGGAAGAAGTTCGAGGAGATTGATAATTGGGAGATGGAGTTTGAAAGTGCGGATATCACTGGTGGTAGCTCGCCCTGGCGGTAACTTGAGCTTCCACTTGATATGTTGACAATTGAGGTACAGGATAGCTTCTATTGCGCATTAATCTTTGTCTTCTTTTGCTTCTGGAAGTGTGCTAGAAGATACGCTGATGCGTCTAGTAGCTTGTATATACTTTAGTTTCAACTATGTGCACTTCGGCTTCTGTTGTCAATACTTTTCTTCTCATTCTTACTTATTTTGTGTTGGGTTGCTCCTTCCTCGTTGAAGTCTTGTGTGTGTTGGCGTAGACGCGATCTGCGCACCTTCCGCCGAAGTGACAAATACGATAGATGATCTTCTTGCTTATTTGTTCTATCTTCTTTCCCGATTCTCTTCATTCCCACCATAACCTCCTCTACATCTACTTCACCTCAACTCGTCACCACACTGACAATGTCAACCGACTTCGCGTACCACATTTCACCTGCCCTCTCTCCATCCACAACACATCATCAGATTCCCACACATCAACCCAGAACCCCAGCACACTCCTCATGCTTTCGCACGAAAACCCATTGCGTGGTTGATCGTTGCTTACGAGTTGGCGTACGCAAACGTATGCTATCCGAGGTTGTGTTGATGCGCTGCCTGGGGATGTGACTGTGGCACTTTTGGGGTGTTTGGCTGAGGTTTGGGCGTTGTGTTGATCTTGAGGTTGAAGCTGGTGTTGCAGTGAGATAGACTCTGAAGGTGACGTGGGGAGTGGCGCACAGGTGCTGGAGTCGATTGTGGGTCAGTGATGCTGTGGAGCCGCTACTCTCTTGATGGAATGGATTCGCTTCCAGTATCGACCAGTACGTGGTTTGTCGATTCCGTTGCAAAGAAAGGCCATCATCGATCCAGCACAACTCTATCTGTCACCTTCTCCACAACAGGCAGTAGTTCAACGAGTCTGTTGGCATCCCTCATGCCCGCTGTCACATCCTCTCTGGTCATTACTAATTGCTGTCGCACAGTCTCGAACTTCTCCTCTCTCGCTGTATATTCTCGGATCACCTCACCAGTAGCAAACTCGACAAAGACTCTCGTGTCTCGTATTCTGAACACTACATCGTCCAATCTCATGAAGAATCGGCAGAGAAGTAGCAGCCTATCTGGCATTACACGAACACGACATGACAACTCGGTTGTCCCATTATCAGCGAGTTCATCCTCGTAGAGAATCATTTGCTCCCAGAAGAGGATAGGATCAGGCCGTTTGAGTAGGTGGAGTGGGATCTGGTCGGTTTTTGTCTCGATAAAAGCGGGACTTGAAGCTATTGTGCCTTTGTAGTCGGTGCTGTACGACCAGTCAAAAGGTCTGATGACATCTTTTATGCCTTCGTGGTGGTGCTCGCTATTACCAGATCAGTCAAACGTCCTGGAATTATCCACATCGGAAAAGACCACCCACCGACTGGCTTGCCACTCAGCAGAATGCGCGACCTTCAACATTGCCTGACCGGTCTTGTCTACACGATCCAGAGCATCAAAAGCGTTGAAGTGAATATACCATCCACTTTTAGGATGCTCGATGGAAACGAAATTATCACCAAAAATCATTTCTGGTGGTGTGATGCCTAATTTGGCTGTCATCTCATCAATGGGCCCAGCTTTGAGAATGGGTAGCGATTGGAGGGATATTTTAAAGCCTTTCTGAGTGACACTTTTGAGGGCATCTGTTGGCGTGGGCGGGCTAAAATTGGTGGAGGGCCCGGATGAGCCATTCATCTTGGTCGACATGTTCTTCTTGCTCACTGGGACGAGCTTGTGACGTGCAACCGGCACAGAGCTCGATATATTCAAGCTCAATAAGTAGCACAAACTGCTGACAAAGTCGATGATGGAGTGGACTCCGGGAAGGCTTGGCAGTGTTGCCCCTTGCAACCACTGCGGAGCTCATCTGTTGATCAACTTCGCGAGCAACTATTGAATCAAAAGACAGGACGATATCCACGACCGTAAACTCTTCTCTCTGGATCAACATCGTTTCGAAATGGCGACTAGAACACTGGAGGCTGGCTTTGCTAGCATGTCAGTAAATGATGAGAACGAGCAGCCTGGAACCACTGTATACTCCATATCAAAGGCAAGACTCAAACAATAACACTCGGGGAGCCCACACTGATAGACTATATAGCCCTCTCTATCATCAAAGACTTCTATCTCGGGACTTGGAACAGCCGCACAACTTGGGGCAAACAGCAACCGCATGAACCTCCTGAAACTCGCAGTCCAAACATCTAGCCAAGTGAACGCATCAGCAGCACCACCAACAAAAGCAAAAGTCACTCTACCCTCACAAGCCGCACAGACGCGTCCTTCAAATCTTCCACAAACTGGATCACCCTCACGAACCGCGCTACGAACCATTACAAGCACCGCATCACGACCATCTGCAGAGAGCAATGCATCACAACGACTATCCGAACGCCAATCAATACCGCAACAGATCGCCCCTCGACAATGGCACCTCGGCATGTTCGAGATTGGAAAACCACTAGGCAAAGGCAAGTTCGGACGCGTATATCTCGCCAAAGACAAGAGTACAGGGTTCGTCTGCGCACTGAAGGTTCAGCATAAATCAGAACTTGTAGCAGGAAAGATTGAGAGACAAGTGCGTCGTGAGATTGAGATTCAGTCCAACTTGGCGCACACGAATATCCTACGTCTATACGGACATTTTCACGATGCGAAACGCATCTTCCTGATTCTGGAATTTGCGGCACAAGGAGAGCTGTATAAGCATCTTCGGAAAGCGCAGAGGTTTCAGGAATGGCGCGCTGCACAATATATTGCCCAAATGACGTCTGCGCTGAAGTATCTGCACTCGAAGCACATCATGCATCGTGATATCAAACCAGAAAACATCTTAGTCGGCATTCATGGCGAGATCAAGATATCTGATTTTGGCTGGAGTGTGCATGCGCCAAATAATAGGAGGAACACGATGTGTGGAACGCTAGACTATCTGCCGCCAGAGATGGTCAAGCCTGGCAGTCACGACAGTTATTACGATGAGAAGGTCGATATCTGGAGTCTGGGTGTCTTGATGTATGAGTTCTTGTGTGGTGAGGCACCGTTCGAGGATACACCAGTCATGACGCAGAGAAGGATCGCACGATGTGAAATGACCGTGCCACCTTACGTTAGTGCAGAGGCCAAGGATCTGCTGAAGAAGGTATGTTTGCTATTGCATTCGAGGTTTTGATATGCTTCTGACACATCTCATTAGTTGCTCGTGGTGGATCCGCTGAAGAGGATAACGCTCGAGGATATTGAAAAGCATTCCTGGATTGTCAAGCACTGCATCAAAGGTGAACGAGCCACGCAGAGAGAGTCTACATCAGGTAAGGAGAGGAAGCCCGCGATCCAGCAATGAATAGAGGCGCCCAACGACGAAATGACAAATGTATATGAAAACGCTTCGCTTCACACACCACGGCCCGGAGAAGGTTCTATTTGAGAAGATTAGGTTCTTCAGAAAGGAGTTTTGTACTTTGGGTATCTTCATCTCTAGAACGCCATGACCATGCTGTTATGCTTTTAAGACAATATTCGACGTTTTTCTCGAGCTGTATCCACTTAGACCAGCTCTCATAACATTATTCATCACCTGTATATTTCATCAAAAGGTCGTGTATCGGGAAAGCAACTTCCCCAAACATCATTCACCACCCTCTTCGCCTGGTCTTCATCTTTACACGACGAATGCATCCTCACAGCCAGCTCCGCCCGTCTTCTTACACAATCTTGGAAATGTCCCGTGAATTTATACTGATGTTGGTTGAAGAACTCCCTCGTCCATCGACACTCTCCACTAAGTGTGTTTGCTCTGATCTAAACGTTCGCTCCGGTCAGCTTTCATACATCCAGCGCATCTTGTGATTCTCCTCCCAAACTCACCTCAGTACAAGCCATATGTCTCAAATTCCACTTGTCATACTTAAACCGCATATGATCATACGCATGCACCATCTCATGACTCAGCACGTCCTCCGTCGTCTTCCGGTCCCTCAAATGATTCGCACACAACACAATCCCCATATCCGCGGCAAACGCACCCTGTCTGATCCCCGTCGGACTCAACGTATCACACCGCCGACACATGACGTTGCTGGCGTCCAGATCCCCACCGAGCTTGGATACATTCTCTCGCAGGAAGCGCACCGAGGGTGAGTATTGGAAGAGCCAGTCTCGCCATTGTTCGCATTTGCGGCAGTCGGCTTTCTCGTTTAGCACGGAGCGCGTATGTATATATTGTCGCATTTCGTTATCGTTGGCTGAACCGGTGATAGCGCGGAAGAAGGTCGACCAGGTGTAGAAGGTTGTGTCGATTGGGGTGGTAGAGGAGGCGTCGGAAGGAAGGGTGGGAGATGGAGATGCGGTGTTGGAGGTTGGCGGGAGGGTCTTGCGGAGGACTTCGGCGTCACACATGGTGGATGGTTGAGAAGGGAAGTTGAGGCGTCGGATATAGGTGTGTTATGGGCTAGTTGATTTAATAACTTTTATTATTCTGATGCAGAGATGAAACACAGACGGTTTGATCGACAGGGTCCATGAGATTGTTTCGAAGTGACTCAATTGTGGAAAAGTCCATTGGAATTTCCAAACCACTACTTTCAAGCCACAAGCAGCGTGCATCATGAAGAAACATCCCATCATAGTAATCAAGCTCGGTAAGCTTCTGTAGCAATGCCACCACTTCCACCCCCCCTCACTACTCACACTTGCTCTACTAGGAACCTCCTCCATCGTCGACGAAAAGACACACCAACCCCTCCTCTCCATCCTCGCACTCCTCGTCGAAACCGCCGTTTCCCTGCGCAAGAATGGCTACCGAGTCATCATCGTCTCCTCCGGCGCCATCGGCATGGCTCTCGAAAAGATGGACCTCGAACGACGTCCAAAACACCTCCCACAAGTCCAAGCCCTCGCAGCGATAGGACAATGCAGACTCATCGCATTATGGGACCAGCTCTTCGAACGACTACGGCAGCCAGTAGCACAGATCTTGTTGACACGGAATGACATCGCGGATCGGACACAATATCTAAACGCGCAGAACACGATTGGCGAGCTGCTTAACATGGGCGTCATACCAATCGTGAACGAGAACGATACATTATCAGTGGCGGAAATCAAGTTCGGTGATAACGACACACTGAGCGCAATTACAGCTGGAATGGTAGGCGCAGATTATCTGTTTCTGATGACGGATGTGGATTGTTTGTATGACAAGAATCCGCGACAGTATCCGGATGCAAAAGCGATTGAGGTGGTGGAAGATATTGCTGCGCTGGACGCGGACGTGTCGAGTGCGGGAAGTGCGCTGGGAACGGGTGGGATGTCTACGAAGATTGTGGCGGCCAAGCTTGCTACGGCGGCTGGTGTGACGACGGTCATTACGCGGAGCTCGAAACCGAGTAATATTTACAGTATCGTGGATTATGCTGAGGCACTCAAGGCTGCAAAACGAAGCTCCACGACAGATCTAGGCCGGGAAAGCTCAAAGACATTGACACCTCCTCCGCTACATACTCGTTTTCTGCCCTCCGAACACCCGATTAGAGATCGCCATTTCTGGCTGCTGCACGGCCTTGCTCCTCATGGGACGATCTATGTGGATCACGGTGCAGCAGGCGCACTTCAGAATCGGGCTGGATTGTTACCAGTAGGTATCGTGGACGTTGAGGGTAATTTTGCGCAACAAGAATGTGTACGGATAGTGGAGGTGACGCGGCGAAAGCCTGCAACATCGTCGACTGATCATTCATCTGGACCAGTGACTCCAGCATCTCAGCCTGTATTGTCACGAACAGCATCAAGCTTCGGCCCTCTTGCAACGAATCATGCTTCGTTTGATGGACCTGGCCATGAGATTGGTCGGGCTCTAGTTAATTACTCGGCTGTCGAGATCAAGCGTATTGCTGGACATCGTAGCGTAGATATAACTCACATCTTGGGATATGCAGACAGCGAGTATGTGGCGATCCGAGAGAATGTGGCATTGTTAGAAAGAGGTGAGAGGACGAGGCCAGTTACTCCAGTGGCGAGTGCTTTGCTTGGTGGCCATACTGCGCCGAGCCCGGGTACTCCAACGACACCTCTAGCGAACTCGTAATAATAGAGATCTAATCATAGTATCATGAATGTGACTGCGACTGACGATACTTGTATCATAGTCATGAGGCCAAAATAGGAAGAACAGACAATGTCGACCAATTGATATTGTGATTTCAACGAAACGTCCAGTCGGCATCTTCGGCGTCATCATCGTCGTCCTTGCTCGTTGTTGACTTCTGCGGCTGAACTTTCGGAATGTATCCTTCAATATCACCAGTGCTACTGGAGTCTTGGCGAGGCGGTTCTGGTATAGCCACTTGTACTCGTTCACGGATTGGGAAAGTCGTTGTCTCTGCATGTTCAAGAACGTCTCGTTGTTGTTGAGGATGTGGTATCTCAGGTTGCAAAATGGGTTGAGCTGATTGCTCTCCACGCTCTCGTGCCAACTGGGTCATGGCTGCTCGCTTTTCCGCCGCGATAACATCTGTCTGGAACTTGGGCGTTTTGATTGAGCTGGCATCGTCGTCCAATAGACCCAATAAACTGTACCGATTCTTTGCGCCTTCAGTGCGCTCCCATGCTGGCATTCCACTCAACTGCAATCTGATGTACTTTGCATGTTTGGCACAGTCCTTGCTGCACCACATATCGAATTTGGACGATGGCACAAATTGGAGGTCTCGCCTCGCGGTTGCGCTATGCAAGATGCGCAGAGATTGTGGACTAGCTTTATTGTTACGGGGTAGAGGATTAGGACAAAAGACATAACCACAGCTCTTGGCTGCGTTGCGTTCTTCGATTAGATCATCATAGTCTGAGGCCTGGAAAGGGTGGATGAGTTCGGTGAAGCGGCAAAAGTCTTTCGGATCTGGTGCTTCTGCTCTGGCACTTGGACGTGTAGGAAAATCGATCAGCTCTTCGATGGCAGAGAGGACTAAATAGTCTTAGACATAAAACAATAATATCACAAATTCATCCTTACTTTGTGCTTCAACATTCTTTCTTTCTTGGATCAGATTGGCATGGTGGAGGGCAAGAGTGCGGTGACGCTCTGTTACCGGCAATCCTGTGCTCGTCGTCGTTGCCATATCCAGACAGACAGAGAGCTTCTTGTCAATAATTCGATGAGGCCATGCGCTTTCGAAACATGAAACGAAGATGGATGGAGGATTCGGTTTCAGATAAGATCAGGGTCCAATGATGCGGGGTCGGCTTAACTCCACCTAATCGACGTCGTCCAATGTCAACTTGTCACTTTATAGCTAGTAGGTAGTATCTGGCTTTCAATCGATCAGTCAATTGCTAATTCGTTAGCATCCTCTCAAGTTCTATAGCTACGACATTGTAGTGTGGCACAATACAAGCTAATCCCAGAGCTCTACTCTGCTTACGTCTACCTAACGTCATTCACCTCGTCTGGTGATCAACCCTCAATAGGCTGCAATCTAGCGACCATTCGGCCACCAGTGCATCGCCAATACTAACTACTCTCACTTCCACGATGGCAAGTCCACCCTTCAAAGTGAAAGCTGTCTACGACTACAGCTCTCCCCACGATGACGACCTCAGCTTCCCCAATGGTCAGGTCATTACTGTGGTGAAACAGGAGGATGAAGATTGGTACATTGGAGAATACAACGACGATAGTGGTATTAAGCACGAAGGTCTGTTCCCAAAGAACTTTGTGGAGAAGTATGAGCCACAAGCACCACCAAGGCCTGTCCGAGCACAGAAGAAGGAGGAGCCTGTGGTAGCTGCAGCGCCACCACCAGCTCCGCCAGTAGCCGAACCCATCGATGAGCGGTCGAAACCCTCGGAGCCAGAACCAGAGTCAGAGCCAGCCCAGGTATCTACACCTCAAAGCAAGCGCATGAGTGCAGCTGCAGGAGGTTCAGCTATCTCGGCCTCTACACCAAGTGCACCAACTTCTGGGACTGAAACAGCTAGCGATTCAACAGCTGCTAAGAAGGCCCCGCCACCTGTCTCGGAAAAGCCTAGCTCGTTCAAAGATCGTATTGCGGCATTTAACAGGGCTGGCGCTGCACCAGTCACCCCTGTCAAGCCTGCTGCGGCTTCGGGCTTCATTAAGAAACCCTATGTGCCTCCACCACCAGCCCGTGACGCCTATGTACCAGTACCTCGCCAGGAACCTCCGACCAAATTTTATCGCCGAGAAGAAGATCCCGAAATTGCCGAGCGAAAGACTCGAGATGAGGACGCTGCGAAACAGTCAGGTCTCATGCCTGGAGATACTGGAGATGAAGAGGCAGAACCTGCACCAAAGACGACTACTCTCAAAGAGCGTATTGCAGCATTGCAACAGCAACAGGCTGAGCAAGCGGCGCGACAAATGGCATTACTGCACAAAGAACAGCCACAGAGGCCTCCTCAAAGACGAGCTGATTCAGGCGACACTATCGGCTCTATGGCGCATCCTGAAGACCATGACGAGCCCCATGAAGGCGTATCGAGAGCCTCGACTGATACCTCACGAGACGTTCCGATGCCACTTATTAATCGTAGAACCTCCACAGCCTCAAGGAGAGAGCCAACGCTACATGACACTTTGAACGATGGGTACGAGGCCCAGCACCATGGCGCTCAGGAGGACGCAGAAGCCACCGAAACGGTGGATGCTGTTGAACGAAGCAGACCTGCACCCACATCGCCACTATCTCGTACCACGACTGACGCTTCTGCCAGAGAGATCTCTCGTCCAGCACCAGTTCAGGAGGATGACGAAGACCAACAAGAGGAGGACGCAGAGGAAGAGGAAGAAGACGAAGAAGCTGCTGAGGCTCGTCGTAAGTTAGAGTTGCGCCAACGTATGGCAAAGATGAGTGGAGGAATGGGTATGGGTGGCATGTTTGGTATGCAAATGGGCGCTCCACCACTTGCAGCTAAGAAGAAGGCTGCTCCTGCGGCCTCGTCTGAGCACCAGTTCGAAGCTGTTGCGTCCTCTGCCGCACCGACGCAACGTATGCCGATGATACCAATGCCTGGACTTCCGACCATGCGTAGCCCTCCTCAAAGTCCAACTTCGGAACGACCACCAGTCGTGCGAAAGGAATCTGAGCCAGGCTTGCCAATGTCAAGCAGTCGTGCTCCAGAAGCTGTACCCGATATCGAGGACTTGGAGCAGCAACCATCTGCAGCTGCGCCACAACATAGAAGAGCTCCATCATACTCGCAAGGTAATATATTAAGAACCTTTGTTTTGAAATGTGACTGACAATTAATTTATCTAGACCGTCCTTCACCACCTGCTCGACAACTCACTGCCGGTGCACCACCTGTCCCTGGTTCCCAAGGTATATAGTATAGTAGGTCATTCTATCTGAGCATTTCTGACCCCTCTCCAGGACGCGCGGTACCACCGCCACCACCTCGCGGACCCATGTCGCCCAGCGCTGCTTCGGGGGCTGGTGACGAGATGTCTTTGCGCGATGTAGCACCTCCACAATCTCCGGTCAGGCGCGATACTGGCATGTCTATTCGCGCACCACCTCCACCTATACCTGGAACTGCGCCGGCTTCTTCGACTGAGCCTCGTTCGCCTATTGCTCCACCTAGGCGGACTTCTTTTGCTCCAGACTCCCCAGCATCTGATAAGCGTAGATCAAATGCAGTAATGCCAGGAATGCCACCAATTCCCATGCCATCTACGGAGCAGCGAGGCGCTCCCCCTCCCCCACCAACGGGTCCTCCAGCTCAGCATGCGCCAGTGTCAGTTCCCAATACCGCTTACGATGATGATGAGGGTGACGACAATGATGAATATGAGGGTGACTACGATACCGATAGAAGGACTGCTCACCAAGACGTATCAAGATCTGATGATAGGGCCTATTCTGAAGATGATGGTAACTCTTCTGAAGATGCTTACGGTACAAATACCGCACCTTCTCTACCTCCAAGCACATCAAGAGCAGTCCCACCACCACCACCTTCGTTCGAGCCTCCGCCCAGGCGCTCGGTGGAAGCTCCGCAACGCGCTATGCCACCACTACCACCAAGTCTGCCAGTTCGGGGTCCTGCTCCACCTCCGACTGCAGCAGACGACTACGATCCATACAGGTACAACGCACCTGCACCTGGTTTGCCGCAGAGAACCATGCCAGGTCCTGCTCCAGGAAGACCCGGTGCACAACCACCAGCGCTCCCAAACATGCCTCCACCACCTCCTGGTCGTGCCATGCCTCCGCCTGTGCCACAATCTCCAATTCAAGCAGCGCCTCCCCGTATGAGTATGGGGCCAATTGGTCCAGCACCACCGCCAGCACCTGCTCAATATTCTGCACCGCTGCCACCTCCTGTTCAATACACCGCACCACCACCGCCTGTTCAACATTTCGATGCAGCAAACGACTACCACAATGTACCAGCCCCAGCTGCTCCGAGAAGATCAGTGGAACAGGCGGCGCCGGTCAGGAGATCTGTCGAGAGACCACGAGCATCCACAGATAATGGTATTATCGCAAGAGACGTGGATCTAGCCCAAGGGAGTCAGTGGTGGACCAAGCCAAACATGCCACCACCGGCCTTCCAGGGTCGTCCAGATGTGCTTTTCGAGGTCGAAGAAACAACTACGCCACACCGTGGAGGTCGTACTACAGTGTCGAAGGATGTGTATGTGCTCTTCCCAGATTACTCACAAACAGTAATAACTGCTCGATTCGACTCGAAAGCACCAGGAGATGTTACATTAGAACAGCGCCATGAACCTCCACCACCTCGACCTCGTCAGGACCAGCTCGAAGCAGCTAGTAGGCAGTATGGACAGGCAATCTTCAGTGCCGCACATTCTAAGGCCAACTCACCAGTTGCTGACGGTTCGGCCCAAGCTTTTATCAGTGGAGCTGTGCGCAGCCAGCCAACAGCCCTGCTACCTGTGGGCTCACGTGCTTATGGTGCACTAATCTACGTCAACATCGCTAATGCTACTGTTCAGCAACTCGATGAGATTCGACCTGGAGACATCATCTCTTTCCGCAATGCGAAGTTTCAGGGCAAGCACGGCTTGACGAAATACAGTGAGGACGTTGGAAAGCCGGACCATGCAGCAGTGGTGGTAGAGTGGGACGGTACCAAGAAGAAGGTTAGAGCTTATGAGCAAGGACGCGAAAGCAAAAAGGTCAAGATGGAGAGCTTTAGAGTTGGTGATCTTAGAAGTGGAGAGGTCAAAGTATGGCGTGTAATGGGCAGAAACTGGGTTGGGTGGGAAGGAGAGAGTTAAATGAAGGTGTACCGTACAGTCGTAGATGAACTTGAGCATTATGTGAAGACCAGCCTACCCCGATTCAGATGTCAATGTCCGATTTCGATACTGCTAGTGTGAGGAGTGCTGGAGAACTTTAGTATTAGCTAGACCCCCTCCACCGTGCGGCACTCTATAAGGTGGGGTCTAGGATAGGCGCCCGTTAATGCACGAATCCAACTATATCCTAGGTTGTGAAGATGACTGCTAAACTATACGTGTGATGGACACTCAATTTTCAAACCGGTTAGGAGTAAGGTAGTAGTCGTCGGAGGCTTCATGATAGCCGTTGATAAAACCGTTGTGTATGTTGTCCCTCGATACCCGCACGGTTTGGCAAAACAATGCAATATCGCGCTAAATTATTACGGCAAGAGCTTGGGTCGTGCGTACTCTGAGAGTCGTCATTTCTGATTGATCTAGTACTACTTGAGATCCTGGTTTTGTTGCTTGTCGCACAAAGTTTTCGCAACGAGCGCTGCTCGTCTCAATCATCCACAAATGGCGCCGCTACCAAATCCTACGCGCTTCGCAGCAGGCAACCCGTCCGTAGCAGCCGTGTCAAGCGAAGAAGAAGATGATAAACAGTCGTTCACGGGACTAGCAAACCACTGGTCACAGCTGAAGCTGTTGCATGGAGACGGGAAGACAAGTCCTGTTCGATCGTATGTTCTCTCACGAATTGTAGACCTATCATGACGCGATTGGAGGTCGAAAGCACAGAACATATCTGACATTGCGTAGACCAAGTCCTTTACAAAGGTCATACCAGCCAATGCATGTGCGCAGCAGATCTGTCCTGGACGACATCCCAGCCATTCCTCCACCAAGCAGAGACGCCTCCGCATACATGCCGCCACGATCACCTATACGATCTGATTCACCATCAAGACCATGGACACCTTCACAGCAGAACACTGATTGGATTCGTCCTCCGTCAATAAACATACCATACGAACCCGCAGAACTCAATGGTTCACCACGACCTGGAACACCTTCGTCGCTGTATGGAGGAAGTCCAAAGCGGCCACTGCCACCTGCACCACTCTTTGCTGGTGGAAAGCCACCATCAATACTAAACAGCAACGTGACTATGGCGGATGATGCAGCAATACCAATCGTTGAAGATGAGGATATGGAGAGAGTGGACATGGACGACGAGGACGATGTGTTTGGCAGTCCTGAGAAACAATCCCTCCGTCCGACTTTACATCAACAAGAAAGTCAACTCTCACTCATGTCCGAATCAACATTCACTGAAGACCTCTACGACAAAAGCGACCATTATGGTCCGGCACCAGATGGGTCGCAAGTTCGTCGCGGCGTAAGAGATGCGCAAATGGAAGAGAAAGAGGTCAAGCTTGTGAATGGCGAGCTCATTCTCGAGTGCAAGATTCCTACTATACTCTACAGTTTTCTTCCCTACAAGAACGCTACAGAGTTCACTCACATGCGATATACCGCTGTGACCTGCGATCCTGACGAGTTCTGCGACAGAGGCTACAAGTTGCGACAACAATTGAGTCCTACAATCAGAGAAACGGAACTGCTAATCTGTGTCACAATGTACAACGAGAACGAGAGTGACTTCACAAGAACAATGCATGGAGTTATGAAGAACATTGCACATTTCTGCTCACGCACAAAGTCCAGGACCTGGGGTGAAGATGGGTGGGAGAAGATTGTGGTCTGCATTATTTCTGATGGTCGTGCTAAGGTTCACCCTAGGACGTTGGATGCGCTTGCTGCCATGGGCGTGTATCAAGGTGGCATTGCAAAGAACCTGGTGAATGGGCGCGAGGTGACAGGACATGTTTACGAATACACAACTCAAGTTTCTCTGGATCCTGATCTCAAGTTCAAGGGAAGAGAAAAGGGGATCATGCCCTGCCAATTGATCTTCTGCTTGAAGGAAAAGAACGCAAAGAAGCTAAACTCACACAGGTGGTTCTTCAACGCGATCGGAAAGGCACTCAACCCAAATATCTGTATTCTACTCGATGTCGGGACGAAGCCCGGCGATACCTCACTTTACCATCTCTGGAAGGCTTTTGACAACGACTCCAATGTTGCAGGTGCCGCTGGCGAGATCAAGGCTGGCAAAGGCAAAGCATGGTTGGGTTTGCTCAATCCTTTAGTGGCTTCACAGAACTTTGAGTATAAAATGTCAAACATTCTTGACAAACCGCTTGAGTCTGTGTTTGGGTATATCACCGTTCTGCCTGGAGCTTTGAGTGCCTACAGATATCATGCTCTGCAAAACGACGAGACTGGACATGGTCCTTTGAGCCAGTATTTCAAGGGTGAGACACTGCATGGTCAAGATGCTGATGTCTTTACGGCGAACATGTATCTTGCTGAGGATCGTATCTTGTGTTGGGAGCTGGTCGCGAAAAAGAACGAGCGCTGGGTTCTGAAGTATGTGAAGGATTGTACTGGTGAGACGGACGTGCCTGGTAAGTCTATGCAGTATCAAGGATTGAAAGCGTCATGACTAACCTCCATTCAGATGCACTACCTGAATTCATCTCGCAACGTCGAAGATGGCTGAATGGTGCTTTCTTTGCTGCTGTGTATGCTCTTCTCCATTGGAAGCAAGTCTGGAAGACAGACCACACAGTTGGACGCAAGATTCTACTACACATTGAGTTCGTGTATCAGTTCATCAGTCTCCTCTTCACCTTCTTCTCTCTGGTAAGGGTTGCTATATTCTCTGACTACGTGATTGTACTGACATGCATGCAGGCAAATTTCTACCTTACCTTCTACTTTGTTGCTGGCTCGTTGCGAGATCCCAAAGTCGACCCCTTCGGACACAATATCGGCAATTACATCTTCTACATTCTCAAGTACTTCTGCGTTCTGCTTATCTGTATGCAATTCATCATTTCGATGGGTAACAGACCTCAAGGGTAAGGCTCATACCGCTCACTTGTCGATGTTGATACTAACAATTGTAAACAGTGCAAAACGCCTGTTCATGTCGAGTGTCGTTGGTTATGCTATTATCATGGCGTACACGACTTTCGCTGCTATGTATATTGTCATAAAAGAGCTCATCGACTCTGACACTACCCACCTCGGCAATAACGCCTTCACCAATATTGTCGTATCGACTCTATCGACAGTTGGGTTGTACTTCTTCATGTCGTTCCTCTACGCAGATCCATGGCACATGTTCACCTCGTCTGCGCAATACTTTATGATGCTTCCGTCCTACATCTGCACGCTGCAGATCTACGCCTTCTGCAACGCTCACGATGTTACTTGGGGTACAAAGGGTGACAATGTCATCAATACAGACCTCGGAGCAGCTGTGGGTGGTGCGAAGGGAACTGTTAAGATGGACATGCCGTCCGAGCAACTCGACATCGACTCTGGATACGACGAGGCACTTCGCAACCTTCGCGACAAAGTCGAAGTACCAGCTGGCAAGGTCTCGGAAGCACAAATGCAGGAAGACTACTATCGTGCTGTCCGTACATACATGGTCGTTGCGTGGATGATGTCGAATGCTGTCCTAGCCATGTCTATCTCGGAAGCATACTCTAGCACACACGTCAGCAACAACATCTATCTCAAATTCATCCTCTGGTCTGTTGCTGTGCTGGCATTGTTCAGAGCAGTGGGAAGTACGACGTATAGAATCATACAGTTGATCCATTGGGTTGCAGAGGGGAAGAACAAGTGGTCCATGAAGATGGGTGACTCGGACACTGCAACAAGAATAACTACCAGTAGCAAGTGGAGTATGCCTAGCTGGGGTGGTGGCTCGGAGAGTAGCTGGATGAGCAAGTTGAGCACGAAATTGTGATTTTAGTCTTGGCTTTGGGAAAAGCTGGGTTGTGGTGCATTTGGGTACGTGTTTCTTTGGGCATGATGGCGGGATAGAGACTGTATATACCCATGAGCTTGCAGGGCTCTACGTAGATGAATGTACAATAATGATAATGCATTGGAATACTTATATTTATGCCGTGAGAAGTCAACCTTGGAGTGTTCGGGCAAGGTAGGCACATGATTAGAAATCTTAAAATTACTGTACGTCAAATTCACTAGTATACATCCCCGAAGAGCCCTCTTAGGCTCTGATTGACAGTGACAAGCAAGGTACCGAAAGAGGGAAAGTGACAAACTACGATCCGCCGTTGCCTCCCGGCTCTTCACCTAGCAGTTTTGCGAAACCTACAGAATCTTATTGCAAGGACCTTCTCCAACCTCACCATGTCTAGTAAAAGACTTTCGCCTACAGCCAACTTGCTACGCAGCTCGCGACTGTTCTCTCTACCACCACCTCTCGCACGACCAACAAATGATCTACTCGGCCATGTACAGTCAAATCGAGTATCAGAAACTGCGACACTTCCATATCCCACATCACAAGCCATCATGACCACACCCTCAGGTCTCGCACGAGGAGACTGGGGTATGAAGCGATCGCTACCTCTGAAGTCGACAAAAAACACATCGACCCCGGTCTTCCGCGTCAACGCAGTGGATACTCGAGAACACATCACAGACTACGAATCAGCTTCAGATTTAACATTGACACTTAGAAGAATACACGAGCTCAACCTACCAGTCACAGATCAGGAGCAGAGAGGTAAGAGAGGAGGAAAGGGCAGGGTCAGCGCCTTCGAGCCAGACACGGATCACACAGACCCAGAGGCAACGCAGGAGAAGCCAGAAAATTCGAGGTGGAAGTTCAAGGGACCCTGGGTAGCAGGGATGACACAGGGAGATTTTGACGCCTATGTCGAGAAGGAGCTCAAGAGAAGGAAGCCAGAGTTTACTGCATATCTTAAGGAGCACCGTCTACAACAATTGAAGACACAGAAGCAGGCTGCGGCACGGGCAGAAGGTCAAGACATCCCTGAAGCTACGGCAGATATCAGCATATCAGACCAGGAGCTCGCGGATTATGTCAAGGAGCTCCGCCAGGATTACAATCTCGCCTCCGAGCTTGCCACACTTATCTCGCGCTTCCTCGACCTGCCCAGCCTTCCTACCACATCTGGTAGCAAGTTTATGGACTTATACAGCGCCAACAGCACAGCGCCATTGTCAACACATCCCTCAGCAGGTCTCTCGTATCTCCTCTCTGATGCTTACCTCGACAACCACCCTCTATACGGACCTCAGGCTCGTCACGCACCTGTCGAAGCACGTGTCCTGGCGTCACCACGTTCTGGAATAAGTGCCCTCGCAATGGGCAAAGTTGGTGTTGCTGGTATTGTAGCCGACCCACCCAAGCAAGATTCGAGACAGCGAGCTGTCCCTGAATCCAAAGAGCTCGATGAGCTGCTCGAGGGACCTGAGGCCAGGACTGCCGAGAATGATAGAAAGGGTGTCACTATTGGTCTGGGCACACCAGGTGGTAACCGTATCTGGGTTGAGCCTACGGCCATGAGTGTTGATTCACGCGGTCGTATCCAATTGAAGACGTCGAATTCAAGGATTGTAGAGATTGGAGTGAAGACAGGCTTGGTAGGCACAGACACCATCTCTCGTGTCACTCGTGTCCCTCAGTTTCCATCACCACTGACGACTCGGATGCCATCGACTAATAATGCTATGGCCGAGCCCTTGGACGCTACGCCCTTGAGGTTGAACACTGATAGTGCTGGAGAGCAACAGCAACAACAGAAGCCATCCGACGTGCTCTTGCAAGCACTGGAGGGAAGTTCTCAGCGTAACAAGGGAAGCCCACGACGTAGATAGATGTGTATATAAAATATTAGACTACCTTCGTATTGCAATACAGCTGTTTCCACCCATCCATAAGGGGCTTCATCAGTTTGCAATCACATGTCGCACTCGCGGAACCTGCCGTCTCCGCCAAAATTCCTAAACACAACCTCCACATCTAATCACGACCAGCTTTCCTTCTCGCCCAACGACGACCACTCTCTAAAATCGACCTTTACCCCATCGACATACTCATATCGCCAACATGGGTCGCGTTCGTACCAAGACTGTCAAGAAGTCCGCCAAGGTCATCATTGAGCGCTACTACCCCAAGCTCACTCTCGACTTCGAGACTAACAAGCGTATCTGCGATGAGATCGCCATTATTGCCAGCAAGAGGTTGAGGAACAAGGTACATACAATCCGAGACGACTCAGGCGAAATGATGTAGCCAGCGACACGGCAAACAAAAGCTGTGGAGAAACAGAACGAGAAATGCTGACGGACTATTCTTCTCATTCAGATCGCCGGTTACACCACCCACTTGATGAAGCGTATCCAGCGGGGACCCGTCCGCGGTATTTCCTTCAAGCTCCAAGAAGAGGAGCGTGAGCGCAAGGATCAATACGTGCCCGAGGTTTCTGCTCTCGACTTTGCTCAGAACAGCGAGAGCGGTCAGTTGGATGTTGACCAGGAGACCAAGGATATGTTGAAGAGCATGGGTGTATGTCTCACTCGCCGTCCCGCTATCACTCGCAGAAAACTAATATACATGTGCTACAGTTCGACTCCGTCCCCGTCAACGTCATCCCTGTCGCTCAGCAAGCTACTCAGGAGCGCCCAAGACGCTTTGGTGGTGGTGACAACAGACCTCCTCGTGCTTAAGCGAGAGAAATGTCCACCTTCATTCCTCATTACTGAGACGGCACGACCTGGACGACCGACGACAAGACAAAAGTATATACCAGCAAGCAAGAGAATCGGGAATATGGTTGCATCAGGATTGTGGCCATGACATACGGCGCTATGTTGGTATGTTGGTCTTTATGATAGGAATGAAAAAAGCCATTTCCTTTACCCAGGTGTCGCTGAGCTGTGAGACGGGGAGACCTGTTGAGCGGTGAGGCTTGATTGCCATTTTTCTTTCCTTTTTCTTCTTTGCCTTGGTATTTGTGGTGGAAGTGTTGCTGGTGCCTCTTGTCGTGATTGTGATTGTGCGACCTGCTTCTTTCGTATGCTACTCGATATTCCAAATTGTCGTACCCTTGATTTCAGCTCTACGACTCCCGCAGACTTGTCTGTTTAGTCGCGCTTCGGAATTTTGGCTACGAAATATAGCACTTCCTCGTGGTCGACTACGTAGATAGCTTAGTTCCCAATACAATATCATTCTATGATATTATTTCCGTCTATTTCCACCTATATATATTCGCGAGTACTAATTTAATCCCACGCTTCCTCTTATATATCCCACCCGCTTGGAATGTCATAAATCCTCCTCTCCATTGTCCACTGAATTACAGAGTCCAGATTGTACAGTAGGTGTTGCACTTTGTAATTCGTCTGCTTTGCGATTGATTCGTCCACTGGTCTTACCCAGGCGCCGCTTCTAGTTCCACGCCGTGTATTCGATTACTTTAACGTCTTCTTATTGTTTGTGCGTGGGAAGTATTTATTGTGTTGAGTACGCTTGGAACGACGGGTTTGCTGGTTGTGGCCGGACTCAGTTGTAAAGGGATGAGTGTCTCGTATGCGAAGAGGCTCTGGGGTAAAGAGAAGATGAAGAAGTAACCTGGAAAGAAGAAGAAGTGACATAGGAATTGGATGGTTGCTTGCATAGAAATCAGCCACACAGGTGCAAAGGAAAATGATCAGACTGCAATTGATGAAAGCTGGTTAGATTCCATATTAACTACTCATACAGTGTATCGATTCCCTGTCGTTGACTGAGTCTCGCAATCTCAATCACTACGGTCAAGCCAGTCCCAGGTCCTTGTAGAACGCCTCTGTCGAAGGCTTCCTTCCCAAGAAGTCTTCTAGCGTCTTCATCTCCTCTTGGCTTCCTCCCTTCTCCAGTACCATATGCCTGTACCTCCTTCCCTCCTTGGGGTCCATTGGATTCTTCGCAAACACTGAATAGAACATATCTGTGGAGTAGACTTGACTGCTTAGGTAGCCGTAGTATCCCGCGTCATAACCACTAAGAAAAGGTTAGACTAGCTTATGTAGGAAACGCATGGGTTGGAACACCTACCCCATGAGATGGCCGAAGGTTGCAAGGCCATTGCCCCAGTTGTTGCCTTGCCCGAGCACTTCTGGACCATCGATCTTGGATATATCCTTGCGCATGCTGTTGTATAAGCTGGAGAAGTCGGTTTTCTCGGAGGCAGCGTGACTGGCTGGCTCGTGGACGGCCATGTCGAAGGTGCCGAAGTGTAACTGACGTAGGTTGAAACTGGGCTGCGTTAGTATATTCGTTGGCAGTACAATTAGTCGACCTACAGATTGGCATTGACGTGTTTAGTCTTGAGTAGACTGTCCACGAGGTCGTCTGGAATCTGTTCTGGTGGTTGCGTAGTTCCCTTCGTGTCGGCAGAATCGAGATAGGTCTGCTTGAACTCAGGAGACAAGTAGCTGTAGTGTTTGCTTAAGCTGCGTAGCTCGTTGGGTGACCAGCACCAGTTCTCGAGCATTTGGGAGGGAGCTTCTACGAAATCGCGGACGGTGTTGGTACCACTGAAGATGTATTAGCGCCGAGAATCCTTTTTTAACATGATATCAAACTTGCTGAAAGCGAGAATATGTCGTCCGAGCGACGAGGTCGTGGATGCCGTGACCAAGCTCATGGAACAGGGTGACCTATAGCTGTTAGTAGCTGGATTCTGCTTATCGTCAAAATTGTACTTACAACTTCGTCATGCTTGAGCAATGACGGCTTCTTTGGGGTTGGCTTGCTGAAGTTGCATACCAAGGATGTTGCTGGATAGCGACGTGTGCCATCTCTCTGGATGTACCCAGGTTGTAGTCCAAAGTTGGCTGCGTGGCCGTACTTTCCATCTCTTGGGAATAGGTCGAGGTACAGATATCCGATGAACTCTCCACCTTCATCTTCACTGTCCCAGACCGAGAAGACTTGCACGTCTTTGTGCCAAACGATGTCCGTGCCATTACCTGTTGGCGAGATTGCATCACGATCTTTCCCGACAACCTCCACAAAGGCCATTCCAAACGATTCCTCGAAGATCTTCAACATTCCCTGAATTGCTGTACTCAGAGGGAAGTATTCAGCGATCTTCTCCTGATCTAATTGGTAATCTTGCTCGACCATTAGATTGTCGTAGTAACGATGGTCCCAGAGGTAGTAGTTTCCATCAAAGCTCTTATCGCCACGGCTCTCCATATCCTTCTGCTTGAGTGCCTTTAGCACTTCAATCTCCTTGAGCCCTCCTGATGCAAGGCGTTCACGTAGATCGCCTAGAAAATCGTCTACAGTCTTAGGTGTCTTCATCATCTTCTCCTCAATAACAAATGCCGCATGGTTAGGATATCCTAGCAGGCGAGCAGCTTCATCTCTGAGTAGCATAGTCTCCCTAAACAGTTCCACATTGTCGTTACATTTGTTCTCGTTTTGGATGAACATCTTCTTGCGTGTCTCAACGTTCTTGGCATACTTCAGAGTCGGGAAAAGGTCTGGATACTTGAAAGAAACCTTGACCTTTCCTGTGTGTTCGCCTTCTCCTTTTGGGAAATTGTCAACAAGGTCTTTCGGAACACCTTCGAGTTCTTCGGGAGTAAACCACAGAGCACCATTCTCCTCGTTCAATCTCTTCGAAAACTGGATCGATAGGTCACTGAGCCGCAACTTAATCTCCTTGAACCTGTCTCTTTTTGGGCCTGCAGGAAGTCCAAGTCCATTCCTGATATAACCTTTCCGGTCCTTCTCGAGCAGCCGCCAACTCTCGCCATCTAGTCGACCATTTTCCGCATTGTATGCTGCGTCCACTAAGCGAAACACATCTTCACGCATACTTGACTCGATACCAAAGTCTGAGAACAACTTCTCAGCGTCTGTCGAGGCGTCTCTTAGAGCCTTATCTGTCGAGACCGCAGAGTAGAAGCACAAGATGTTTGCCTCGAGTGAGCTCTCATTGCTTTCCCATGCTTGTGGTAATATGGCGTTCTTGAAATTTGCATCTTCAGGCTTGATCTCCTTGACGAGTTTGTCCTCGAGGCTTCTTGATGTCTCAATCAGCCTCTTGGTATCAGCAATAACTGACTCTGGGGTTCCAGTAAAGAGTGGAGGCGCTTGTGGTGGTTTTGCGAAGTGAGATGGAGCCATGGTGGAAGTTGTGAGAGGACGAGATGAGTATGTGGAGGCAGCAGCGGGCTTGTAGCTGCGGAAAGAGCCCAGGAAGGACGACACTCTGGGTGCCAGGCGGCCGGTAGCCAGGATGAAACAGGTGGGAATAAAGAAGAGGGCGAAGATGAGGAATAACTTGATCTGGTAGCGGGAAGCCAGCTTGATGTGGTGATTGGAATCAATCTGCTTCTATTATACAGTTCTTGCGAGTCTTGCTCCTTTGTGACCTCCTTGCTCGTGAGGTGTTGTGATGGACCTGGAATGCTCATGATAGTCAGAGGAGGACCCTGAGGTGCACATCCATCTGAACGTGGGGCATGCGGTTTCAATGCAAGTTGTACTAAACACGAAACCAGCAATAGCAATAACACTTACATACGTATCGCTTTGTGTTTCAGATATCTGTCATCTTCGCGCCACTTGTAGGCCAACTACTTCTCACCACGCTGTCATCTACAACATCGTGCAAGACGCTATTCCAATTCCTCCACTAGCAGTCCTCTCCTGCTGCCCCTGAGGGCCTCCTCCTATACAACCTTTCCACACGCTTCAATCTTGCCCATAATGAGACTCGACGTCAAGAGACAACTGTTCGCCAGATCAGAAAGAGTAAAGGGCATCGACTTCCACCCTACAGAGCCATGGATTCTCACAACTCTCTACTCTGGCCACGCCTATATTTGGTCATACGAAACACAAGCCATCATCAAGACTTTTGAACTTACAGATGTCCCTGTTCGCGCTGGTCGCTTCATTGCAAGGAAGAATTGGATCGTCTGTGGTTCGGATGACTTCCATCTACGAGTATACAACTACAACACATCAGAGAAGATTACAGCTTTCGAGGCGCATCCAGATTACATTCGTGCCATTGTTGTCCACCCTACACAACCTTTTGTACTCACCGCCTCTGATGACATGACTATCAAGCTATGGGACTGGGAGAAGAATTGGAAATGTGTACAGGTCTTTGAAGGTCACAGCCACTATGTTATGGGTCTGGCGATTAACCCAAAGGACACAAACACGTTTGCATCGGCTTGTTTAGATAGAACTGTCAAAATTTGGAGTCTCGGGTCAAGTACCGCCAATTTTACACTGGAAGCTCATGAGACAAAAGGTGTCAACCACGTCGACTACTACCCGCAATCCGACAAACCATACCTATTAACCACATCTGACGACAAGACTGTCAAGATCTGGGATTACACGTCGAAAGCACTCATCGCAACACTGGAAGGTCATACAAGTAACGTATCGTTCGCTTGTTACCATCCTGAGTTACCGGTCATTGTATCTGGTTCTGAAGATGGTACAGTCAAAATCTGGCATGCAAACACATATCGCCTGGAACAATCTCTCAGCTATGGTCTGGAGAGAGCTTGGTGTGTCAGCTATCAACGAGGAAGACAAGGTATCGCCATTGGTTTCGACGACGGAGCTGTCGTGGTGAAGATGGGTCGTGAAGAACCTGCAGTATCAATGGACGGCTCAGGCAAGGTCATCTGGGCGAGACATTCCGAAGTTCTCACAACAGTCATCAAGGCTTCAGACGCGTTGAAAGATGGACAGGCACTTACACTACCTTCCAAAGATCTTGGAACAACTGAACTATACCCTCAATCGCTTGTACACTCTCCTAATGGTAGATTCGTGGCAGTATGTGGTGATGGCGAATACATCATCTACACTGCTTTGGCACTACGAAACCAAGCCTTTGGTTCAGCGCTTGACTTTGTCTGGGCCTCGAAAGAGAATGACAAGGACTATGCTATTCGGGAGTCAGCAACAAGTGTAAAGATCTTTCGCAACTTCAAGGAGAGAGGTACTGGTGGACTCAATGTGGGATTTCAAGCAGAAGGTCTAACAGGAGGTATCTTGCTTGGTGTTAAGGGACAGGGCGGTATTGGTCTTTTCGACTGGGAAAGTGGTCAGCTTGTGAGGAGGATCGAAGTAGAGCCGAAAAATGTGAGTATCAAGTCACAATATTCGAGAGTAGAAGCTGACATACAGACAAGGTGTACTGGTCAGAATCTGGAGAACTAGTGACACTCGCGTGCGAGGACGCATTCTATGTTCTACGATTCTCACGAGAAAATTTCGTTGCCGCTCTTCAGTCTGGTGAGATTGAGGAGGATGGTGTCGAAGCTGCTTTCGAAACAATTACAGACATCAACGAAACGTGCGTAAATGAGAACTCATCATGAAGAGCTTGACTAACATTCTCATAGCGTCCGAACCGGTCTTTGGGTCGGCGACTCCTTCATCTACACGACTTCCACCAACCGCCTCAATTATCTCGTCGGCGATCAAACCTACACAATTTCCCACTTCGACCAGCCCATGTACGTCCTCGGCTACCTTCCACGTGACGGCCGCGTCTATCTCGCCGACAAAGACGTCTCCATCACTTCCTACGCCCTCTCTCTCTCCGTTGTCGAATACCAAACCCTCGTCTTGCGTGGCGATCTTGACGCCGCGAATGCCATGCTCCCTGACATCTCCGAAGACCAGAAGAACAAAATCGCTCGCTTCCTCGAAGGTCAAGGCTACAAGGAGCAGGCTTTGGAAGTGGCTACAGACCCAGAACACCGTTTCGATCTCGCACTATCTTTGGATCAACTCGACATTGCGATCGAACTAGCACGTCTCGCAGACGTCGAGCACAAGTGGAAAACAGTCGGTGACGCCGCACTAGCCTCGTGGAACATGACGCTCGCCGAAGAATGTTTCACTCATGCCAAAGACCTCGGTTCACTACTCCTCCTCTACTCGTCCACCGGCAACACTGACGGTCTTCGCTCACTCTACAGCGCCGCCGATGCTGCAAACGCGAACAATATCGCCTTCTCTTGTCTATGGCAACTAGGCGACGTAGCTGAATGTGTTGAGCTTCTCCAGCGAACGGGACGAACCGCAGAAGCCGTACTGTTCGCGCAGACGTATTGTCCCAGCCGTGCACCAAAGGTCGTATCGAGTTGGCGAAAGGGGCTGGAAGAGAACGGTAAAGGCCGGGTTGCGCGCAGTCTCGGTATGCCGCCTGGCGTGGACGAAGGTATCGATGTCGATGAAGATCTTTTCCCTGAATGGGAACAATATCTCCAGTCGGAGCAGGAAGGGTCGTCTGAGGAAGAGGCGCTGATCGATGTGGATGGAGATGATGCCGAGACGAAGGAGTTGGAGGAGAAGTTGGGTGGTATAAGTGTTGATGATGCTGTTGAGGCTGAAGTTGAAGGGACGCCGGTGCCTACGGCGGCGGCCGCTGCGGTGGATCAGTTAACGAAGCCGACGACTGCTGTGGAGGTTGCTTCCGCAGAGAGTGATGCTGTGGCTAAAGCGGATGGCGAGGATGAAGTGTAGTAGAGCATAATGTTTGTTGGCAGGAAGAGAAAAGTGTGTGGGTTGTGTAGATTATGTTTTGTCAGACCGAATTACGAATTACTCACTATCCTATCAATGATGGAACACTGGCGAGGTCTGCTTGCTTGACACTATCCTTAGTATGTCTGCAAAGATTTAAGAGAACTCGTAGAGATTTGTCAGTTGCATAAATAGTGATGATTAGGCAAGTTCTAGAGACAAATGCAAGTTGCTCTCAGGGAATTATGCTGTTGTTGCTAGAAGATGGACATGTCACGCCAAGTATGTCGACTAGCAGCGAATAAGGAAACTATGAAGAGAGGAAGGTGAAATTCACTGTCGCAAACATTTCCCGTCAACGCCATGCCGTAACGCTATCCCCGAGGTATCATGCAGAAAAAGAACAACGGAAAACAATTCCAAACTACACAGCTCTCCTCCTCATCGTCCGATCACCCCATGTCCCACTCCCACCACCTCTACCCAAAACCTCCTTCTCAACCTCCTCCAACCCATCCACGCCCCGTCCACCACCCTTCTGCATTTCCCTCCACTCGCTAACCGCCCTTGCCCTCGCTCTCTCCAGAACCTCCTTCTCCTCCTCCTCCAAATACAAATCGCACCTCTCACACTCTGCACACTTCATGCCCGGCTCGGCGCGGAAATGCTGGCAAAAATGCATATACCCTTCTTTACCTATGTCTGAACGACAGATGTAGCACATTGCATACCCGCATACGCAGACGAGTTTGTTGCAGCCGGAGGATTTGATGAAGGAGAGGTTGCATTGGGGGCAGGTTCGTTTGATGGCGGAGGAGACGGCGGAGTCGACATAGGTTTGGAGCGCGAGCCGGGTGGAGGTGTAGCAAGTGTGTGGGTCCGTCCACGGGGCGAGACAACGGAGGCAGGTGGTTGTGAGGCAGGTGGGTGAGCGACAGATGAATTTTGTGCCGTTGTTGAGATGAGCTGGGGTTGGTGGCTGATTGTGAGTAGAAGGATGAAGGGCGGGGGGGAGGTTGAAGTGGTTGCGTATGGCTAGGTAGCGGAGAGTGAAGAATAGCCCGAGATAGGTACAGATGAGTTGGAGCATGTCTAGGTCGAAGCAGAAGGTGTTGACTGCGCACATGATGGCGGCGACGATGATGGCGGTGGTCAGGAGGTTTTCGTGGCGACGCGCTTCCTTAGGCGTCTCCTCAGCTTCTGCGTATGCGCACGATGGGCATTGTCTGATACGAAGGTGACTCTTCTGCAGGCTGTCGTTCATCGCTCTCTGTTGAAACTTGCGTATCGTCTCTTCGCCTTTCGGCTCGGCCACGACAGCGCGCTCGACAAGCTCGAATGGGATGCAGGCCGAACAGCTGTCCGAGCCAGTCGGCATAGCAATGCATCTGAGTGAACATTTATTTGCATCAAATGTCTTGGCCCATCCTTGACCGTAAAGAGCTTCATTCATCGTGTGTCGAATACATCGAAAGCAGATGAAGTGGCTGCCTGTATCGCATGCTGCGATCTCCTCGAATGTGCTAGATGTGAAGCAGCACTCACAGTCAAATGTCGCTTCGGCTGCTTCAGCCTGATCTTCATTCAGCTTGATAGCCAGAGCTCGGTCTTGAGCCACGATCTTCTCAGCGATATTCCTTTGAAGTGGAGCAATAATAGCCTCTTTTAGCTCTTCGTCTAGCTCCTCTGAAGCTGTAGGCATAAGTTGTGGTTGCCTAGAATGACGGTCCCAACGAAGCAATGGATGCTCTTCCGCTACTGGCACTTTTCGCCTGAAAAGAAAGTTGGAAATGGCGTACCTCCAGGAAGTCGAAACAACTTCCAGTAATGCCTGCCGTGCTTCAATGTATGAGTAGTTGTTTTCCGCCAGCACGGCCTTGATGCTTGCTCGACCCAAACCTTTGAACTCGTCATAAAGTGCAAGCTTGACTGCGTTCTTGTATTCCATGGTTCGAAATTGCTCCTGAATCGGCACATTGTCGGCTGGCTTTTTGCTTAGTGCAGTCGACGCTGGTGCTGATTTTGTATCAGGCACTCTCCAACGCCCACGAACCCATTTCACTTGATGATTGAGCATTGCTTCGGTGATGAGCTCAAGTCTGCTTTCTTTTGAAAAGGTTTGAAGCATTTCACGGAAAACTTGAGGTTGAACATCAGGAAATATTGCTCCTAGAATAGCCAGACATTCGTTGAGCTCGCCCAAAGCTTTGGCTTCCTGCTCCCGTAAAGCAGTGCGAAGGCTGCTCGGCGAGCTTCGGAGAGTGCTTGGTATGATTGAGCTGGTAGCTAGCACCTGCTGTTGCTGCGGCGGCGGCGGCAAAGTCCTCGCAGACGAGGAGGACGAGCGCCGAATGCGCCAGAAACTACGTGAGCTGAGCATCTAGACATGAAGGAAGCACAGAGAAGGACGACTACATCACGTCACGAGATCAGATCAATGTTGAACGAAACCTGACATACCAAATAAACACAGGTGAGGGTCGTGGCTCAGCTCTTGAAGTTTAAGCAATTCTCGGCCGATGTTTTGCCGACGATGTGTTCTCTTGAAGTGCAGCTCGATTTCCTCATGAACTTATGAACTTCACATAGGTAGATTGCTATATCGGGCAAATACAATAGTGATGTATATCCCTGGCTCTCTAGCTGAAATGTCCAAACTATGAATACAACACCAAAAGAACCCAATCATACTCAAGCATAATGCATCATCAAACCTACAATCATCAATCATAACACACCCAAGCAATAGAGTGAAGACAACCTTATCTAGGGTCTCTATACATGACTGCCTTCGCCGAATACGACTTTTCATCAAGCATTGAGCTTTCAAGCTTGAGAAGTAGGTGCATTGTTTTAACAACGACCTCTGGCTTTGGTCAGCGCAGATTCCAAGCGTCATATCATCGCAGTCACTTACCTTCGTATTGGATTTCGTACGACACGGGCATATCCTCAGACGCTGCTCGTAATAAAGGCACAGCCGCGGTCCTGTGCCAAGCTCGCTTCTTAACCTTAAGCCGTATACCGACTTGCTCACCATCATTCGCCCAGACGATACCAGCATGAGGCTTTTCTGCCGTACGAGCGGCACCTTTGGCTTCTTCTGCCAACCAATTCCTGAACACGCGAACTACACCATCATTCACATCGATATAGTCTCGATAGATATTGGGCTTAGTGCCAGGTATCGCTGCAAATGTTCGAGCACACAATTGAGTGAACATCTCCGTACTGTCCAAATGCATGAGATGCGTGACTAGCTGGGCTTCTGGTTCAGCTTTAGGGGCTACGGGGTCTCGAGATGAACCAGGTTCTAATGCTTCTGGGGCCACGTATGTTCTCGATCCTGGCACATCGCCTGCAGGGTGCCTCAAAGCTTTTCGACCAGTCTCCGAACGACGTGGTCGAAACCGCGAACATAACTCTCTTAGTAGTCTAAGTTCTTGTGCAGGCGATCGCGATGTATCTTGTGGAGTTTCTCTATAATCATCTAGCCCGTCTGTACCGAGGTAGCTACATGGTAGGGCTGGCTCGAAGAGTCGTCCTGAAGGTGGATAGCATTCCAGCAGTAAAATGTGCTTTCCAAGATCAGCTGCTAAAGACAGACGTTGATGGAGCAACCGGAGGACTAAAGATAGAAAGCCTTGAGATACAGAGGATAATGGAACAAGATGCGTAGTCCGGAGGTAAGATAAGATGTGCAGGACGAGCTGAATGTTGTTAGTATCTATACAACGAAGAGTCATAGGCCGAGCTACCTCGTTGGGAAGATCTAGCAACTCCGTGACTGTGCTCGTCATGGTTTCCTTCGAAGAGATAACAATATAACAGAGATAACAATATAACAAACAGATAGGTGGTTTGAAACAAGACTGAAACAACTTGAGACGTCATGGAAGTAAAGAGCCGAAATGCGGGGAACAGTCACGTGAGCCCGCGTAAGAGCTGTTTCTACGCGCCTTGACCTCTCACACTGTCAAGCTGTCTTGTCTACCATTTTGTTGAAATCATTCTCCCGTTGATTGCAGGGTAACTTCGACATGCACAAAACGTGACGTGTTTCTGCGCTGAAAGTTGAGTTGTCCTGGATCTATCGTTTAAAACCTGGGAGCTGTGCTGTTGAGCTGTCTGTGACGTCTTTCTGCACTGAAAGCTGAGTGGGTTGAACCCATCGCTTAGGAGCTGTGCTGTGAGCTGTTTTTCTTCACGTCCTTCAAACACATCCAGCATGCAAAACTTCGCCAAACGTCACGTTGCTGCGGATCCCACGCAGCAGCTTCACAATGGCCAACGTCAGATGGACCCAAACCGTGTACAGGCGACGCAACACATAAGGTTTTCCGCGCCTCGTACTGGTTCACCAGCTGGGATGAGGCCACCAGCTCGACCCAGTACTAACAATGGCGAGCAATCTGCACCCAACCACCGCTCATCACTATCAGTATCGAGCTATCCACCGTCAACAAATGGATCCTCGACTGAAAGCGATGCGCCTAGAGCAAACAGTCAGAAGCCCCGAGCACGTGGCAATCCTCAACACCATGAGTTCCACCAGCTTGCTGCAGGGCCTTCTTCAGACGACGTTGACGACTCCGACCAAGAAGAGCAAGAGGATGAGTATGAAATACAAGGCACTCTCCAAGCCATGTATCAGCCATCTCAAGGGAGGGATGCAGGTGCTTGGCTGGACAATACAGAGTCTTATGACAGCCATTCCAATATGGATAACGAGGACATTACAATCCGCAACGACATTCTTGACAATGACCCGACCAAATATGTGGAGCTTGCTAAAACGTTTTATAAAGGTGACCTGTACAAGGAACATCAGCTTGGTGTAGCATCACGACAGCAAGAGCCCGAACGCCAGCCCACGGCCCCTGCTCAGCACACTATTGTACAAGAGCAACAGGTTGTTCGACAGCCAAACGTTCAGCAACAATCACAACAAAAAGAAGTGCCAACACAGCCGCATGGCCTTGCTCAACTGCCGGGATTATCGCGAACGCAAACACCAAACCCACATGCTAGCCTTTTTGGGGACGTACCAAATGTCACAGATGAACTCCTTCACAAGCATGATACTGTACGAGATCATCTCTCGCCAGTCATAGGTCAGAGCATGCCTCAGAGACCTGCCTCTGCTGGACTACCCAGTCGCACGCCTTGGGCGGCCAACAGTGAACGCCATAGTGAGCGTACCAAGCCGTCACTACCTCAGAAGCGTCCTGCCCCAGACACGGACTATTCACAAGAGGCACTACGAAGCATGAAGTATGAAGAGCTAGCTGCAGAGTCTTTCGAGGATGATCCGGCTGCACCAACAACCGCTCTCGACGTCTTCAACGAACTGCCTTTGTCTCAAGGGCTCTCACACATGCTTCGACAACAACCTCAGGAGCAAGATAATTTCCTTGCCTCACTGCCTCTTCAGCAATGGCAAGAGGCAGGAGAGTGGTTCAAGGTTGAAATAGCCAAATTGAACGAGCGAATGATGGAAAGCCGGGACAAGAGGAGGGAGATTGGTCGCCGCTATGAAAACGATGTCGAGAAGAGATACAACGAGGTGATGAAGGAAAGAAGTGTGTACGAGAAGGCCTTGAGTGGGATGGCATTCAGCGGCCAGACTGTCATTACCCAAGGAACACCTCGCAGGAAGAAGTGACGGTAGTTGAGGCTGAGGGTATGACGGACGTGGATATGATGGTGATATGACTTGCAACAACGGATGAATAGGGTGGGTGATTTGCTAGGGAGGGCTTACATGATGGAGACGATTTGCTACGAAGATACGATATTGCACGATTGCCCATGACATACTATAGATGATACCAGGGAAAGGACAGGACGGGGGCCAGGGAGATACTACTAGCTCAAGCATGTTGCTACTACTGCCCGATATCGCACAAGGTGTTGCTATTAAAGAGTGATTACCAAGGATTGCCTCTTGAGGAGAAGAGCGGGCGATGTTGCGGACGACAGTACCTGTGCACATGCCTGATGTGGACCAATTGAAGGCAAGCATTTGTTAAGAAGAGCGGGGTTCAAAGAGCATTTACTCCGTAGGCCGAAGTCGCAATCTGAACAACATTTGCGGTGTCGGACTCCAGTGCTTTCTATAACTATCTTCATTTGCACTGATACTGCTTTATCTTACTCCTCCTCATCCCTTCATCCTCTGCAAACCATCCACCCAAGCTGCCCACCAAAATGCCTTCTCTAGTCAAAGGCCCACAAACCCTCTACGACAAGGTCTTTCAAGACCACATTGTGAACCAGCAAGATGATGGCACTATCCTCCTATATATCGACAGACATTTAGTACACGAAGTCACCTCGCCACAAGCCTTCGAAGGTCTCCGTAATGCAAAGCGAAAAGTCCGTCGTCCAGACTGCACTCTTGCCACAACAGATCACAACGTACCCACAACCCCACGAAAGAACTTCAAAAGCGTCGGTACCTTTGTCGAAGAGGCCGACTCACGAACACAATGCGTGACTCTGGAAGAAAACGTCAAGGCATTTGGTCTGACTTATTTCGGTCTTGGTGACAAACGCCAGGGTATTGTGCACATTATCGGTCCCGAGCAAGGCTTTACTCTTCCGGGAACGACGGTTGTATGTGGTGATAGTCATACGTCTACACATGGAGCTTTTGGATCTCTCGCCTTTGGAATCGGCACAAGCGAGGTCGAACACGTCCTAGCCACTCAGACTCTCCTCACGAAACGAAGCAAGAACATGAAGGTTCAGGTCGATGGTGAACTCGCACCAGGCGTGAGCAGCAAGGACATTATCCTCCACGTCATTGGCGAGATTGGTACTGCTGGCGGTACTGGCTGTGTCATTGAGTTTTGCGGTTCAGCGATTCGTGAGCTTAGCATGGAAGCGAGAATGTCAATCTGCAACATGTCCATCGAAGGTGGTGCAAGAGCTGGAATGATTGCGCCTGACGACGTTACATTTGCATATCTCAAGGGCCTTCCTCTGGCACCGAAATACGACAGCTCAGAATGGAAGAGGGCAGTGGCATATTGGAAGAGTCTACGAACGGACGAGGGTGCCAAGTTTGACAGCGAAGTATACATTGATGCCAAGGACATTGCTCCAACAGTTTCATGGGGAACATCACCACAGGACGTTATCGCGATCACAGGAAAGGTGCCTCACCCCGATGACTTCAAAGACGAAAACAAGAAGAAGGCGTGTGTACGTGCTTTGGAATACATGGGTCTTGAGGCCGGCACACCAATGGAAGATATCGTCCTGGACAAAGTCTTCCTCGGATCATGCACAAACGCACGCATTGAAGACTTACGATCAGCCGCACGGATCGTAGAGGGCAAGAAGATTGCACCGAATTTGAAGCGTGCCATGGTCGTGCCTGGATCTGGTCTGGTGAAGAAAATGGCAGAAGATGAGGGTCTAGACAAGATCTTCACCAACGCAGGCTGGGAATGGCGTGAGGCTGGATGCTCGATGTGTTTGGGAATGAACCCGGATATCCTTTCACCAAAAGAACGCTGTGCCAGTACATCAAATCGAAACTTTGAAGGTCGTCAAGGTGCGGGTGGACGTACTCATTTGATGTCTCCAGTCATGGTTGCAGCAGCTTCGTTGATAGGCAAGCTCGCTGATGTCCGCAAAGTGGCCAGTGGCGAGCACGTCTCACCAGTCAAGTCGAAACCTCGTACACAAGTCGAGGAGGAGGCACATGTTACAGACCTCGACTCTGACTCCGACATCGACCGTATCCTCGACTTGCCCGAAGCAACCGACGAGGAGTCAAACGGAGCCTCAGCTAACGGAGGCCCAGCAGCAGGAGGTAGCATGACGAAGTTCCAGCAACTCAAAGGCATCGCCGCACCACTCGACCGCGGCAACGTCGACACCGACGCCATCATCCCCAAACAATTCCTCAAAACAATCAAGCGCTCCGGTCTCGGCACCGCCCTCTTCGACGAATGGCGCTACGACGTCGCTAACGGCCGCACTGAGCGTTCCGACTTCGTCCTGAACCAGGAACCCTACCGCAACTCCAAGATCCTCGTCGTCACCGGACCCAACTTCGGATGTGGCAGCAGTCGCGAACACGCGCCCTGGGCCCTCCTTGACTTTGGAATCCGCTGCATCATCGCCCCCAGCTTCGCAGACATCTTCTTCAACAACACCTTCAAGAACGGCATGTTACCCTTGACACTGCCCGAAGATGCGCTGAAGACTGTGGCTGCGGAGGCGCATGCCGGTCGTGAAATCGAAGTCGATCTTCCTGCGCAAGTCATTCGGGATGCTGAAGGCAAGGAGATTGCCAAGTTTGAGGTTGAGGAGTTTAGAAAACATTGTTTGGTCAACGGGCTGGACGATATTGGGTTGACGATGCAGATGGAGGATAAAATCAAGAGATTTGAGAGGAAGAGGACGGAGGAGACTCCTTGGTTGGATGGAAGTGGGTATTTGAAGAGGGGTGAGAGGAATGGACCGGTCAAGGTTGAGGCTGCGCCTGTACCGAAGACGAATAGAGGTGAGGATCAACAGGATCCTTTGAACTGGTAGATGGGACGGTTCATGAAGGACAGGTATCGAGATCGAGTGACTGGACTATATTGGCGTTATTGAAGGAGGATCGAGCGATTTCACTGCTATACATCGGCATCAATTATAGCCTCTACTGCACAATCTGAATTAATTCGTTTCTAGTCACAAATCAGCTTCACTGCCAGCAGATCCATTCACTCGCCTCACGAATGTAACTTACTTACGAAGCGTTTCGCACCTTCCAGCAGGCATATGCTTCTTCCAAGGACGAGGTCTTTAGGGACTATTCTAACCACCTCGAACGTCATCCCAATACTGCAGACCTAATGTTCGAATCGATAGCTATTTGGTTTCGTTCGGCTACTCTTTTGGTCAGATTTGGGCCTCGAGGCTAGGTCTTGAAGACTTCTCTTGTCTCTTTCCCCCCTTCTTTTCCTCTTCTTTCCACGCCCCCGTTCTCTGCTCAATCTCTTCGATCTCCTCCCCTCATCTCCCTCTCGCCCTCCTCTCTCTCACACTTTCACACTTGCCGATATGGGTTCTCTCATGGACATCGTGAATGACTTAGCAGAAAAATGAGAAGTCCCAAGACTAGCAGAAAGAACCCGCTTGCCAGAGATGGTGCCGTCGGCAAAGGGGTATGCAAGTGATGCAGCAAGATACTATCGATGTAAAGAGGACTGGTGGTAGATGCGTTAATTGCCGTTTCCCGAGGATAGTGTTTTTGGGGGATCTTCCTGTTGTTGTCACACTTGGCAAGATGCATGCATTCTCCTCCTCTTTTCTCAGCTACCTCTATTCGCTCTTCGATCTCCCTGCCTCTTCTCCTTCACCCATCTCATTTCCACATCTCCTTCCCTTATCTGCCACCATTTCCTTTTCGCGCTAGGTGAAGGTAAATGGTGGTGGTGTTGAGGTCATTGTAGGGAAGTCCTGGGAAATTGTTGATGGATGTGGCGCGGTTATAGTAAGAGGATCTTAGGGAGAGTGCCGTGGTGATTGTGATAGTCGTAGTTTCGCTATTGTTATCGGTCTCCTCTTCATCTTCTCCCAACAGAAAGATCTTCCGTGTGCATTTCCTCTATGTTATTCTTTACACACCCAGACAATCACGCTAAAACAGCGCAGAACGAAAACGTGATGACCGTCTGGCCAAAATGGCAGGTACGGAAATGATTTGAGTAAGCAGCGGTAAGTTGGGTATGAAAGAGTACCATATGGCTCCTGCTACCATTATCCGCCGAATGCAATTGTCATATCCCACAGAAGATCGCTCCAAGATCAAATCATATCCATATCTCTCTCACCCTCATCACCAGGTGCGACTACCTCCGCCATAGTCAACCCACCCCTTCCAACCACCATATTCCCGCTTACTTCTCCAGTCAATCTTCCAAGTCTTATTGCCTGTAGGCACAAAACACGGTGCGTACTTCATGGCCATAACCGGGCCCTCTAAAAGATTGTACGCTGCCTGTTCGCATAATGAGATGGTTTAAGATGAAATTGCTACATTACTTACGTATCGAGCGAGTATATCCTCGCGGATATCCTTAATGACTTTGTCGTCAAGGTCATACTCTTTCGCGTCGGCACAGACATCTTGTTAATATACGCAGCCATCATCACTTCGCACAGTTAAAAAAAGTAATAAAACAACGGAAAAAAGAATTGAAGGAGGAAATGCGACTCAATCCTCCCGTTTGCCCTGATGAAAACTCAGCCCTTCTTCTCCCGACTCGTACTCTATCATCACGCAACACCTTCACTTCGCCAGCCACTGAAGGAGGTCTCGCGAGTCTATAATGTACATCCCAGAATACGGTCCAGCCAAGTAGTACTGCAGAGTGCCGGGGGTGCTCGGAGCAGCAATGCTTGGGAAAGACACCGAAAATAGCAGTGGCTGCGGCCTTGATGGCCTCCAAGAGGGTCAGCAAGCTGCTTGGATATTGCCGGGTGACGTGCTTTTGATCTTCATAGATCTGTCTGGGTATGCTACAGCTTAGATTCAGAAACAGGATCTGCGTGGGAAGTCGAGGACGCTGTTGAAGGCATCGCTCGTAACACGCCGAACACGCCTGCCTCTTTCTTCGTCACACGGTTGACCATGGCGAGGGCGATTGGGTGTGGTGTGGTGTGGTGTATATCGCAGCAAAGTAAGAGCACGAGGTGTAATCAAAATGCACTGATAGAGCTTGACCGTTTGTGACGGTTTGATGCAAGGTGATGATGGATCTAGAGATGCTCCGACCTTTGCTGATACTCTGCAGAAGTGGCTCGACGGTGGCGTACTACAAGACGTGGTGGAGGAGCTTCGAAGCAAGCTTGTTGGGTGATGGTGGTGTGAAGTTTTCTCTTATAGGCCATTAGGTGTTATGCACTTTGGTGAGTTGCTCTCGTGTGCTAGCTGGGAGAGCTGCGTGAATGCTGTCGGATAAGCATGATGTCAACCAAAGGGCTTGCTTCTTTAGGCGGAACGGCATAGTTGCTGCTAAGGCTAGTACCCTAGGTGCTGGACTTTCTGACCTTACGTTCGGCAAAGGTGTTCGATAAGATCGTGTAGACATGATGAGAAAGTTAGTATGTGAATGTCGAGCGAAGCCACTAGCTTTCCTACACACATACACATTCCTATCTAGACATGTTCTCATTTGTTTGTTCATTAGGATGCTTGCGATATCTACATCTGTGTTATCCTATTCATGCAATGCGACTAGTGCCCTCCCACCACTCAGAATTCCACCAACGCCATCCCATGCCCGCATCCCAACGCTATGCCTATTCAGATTTGGAGGCCGCTTTCAGCGCCTCCAGCTCCTCCTTCATCTGTGCGTGGAGTGCCTCCATCTCCTTTCTCTCCGCCTGCATAACCTTGATATAGGCCGTAGCCTGCTCAACAGTCGCAGCTTTACTGCTGCTCTGGTTAGTGGGGGTGGCGGGGGGTTTACCGCCAGTCTTTTTCCCCTCTTCTTCAGCCTCAGGCGACCCTCCATCCCCGTCTCCACTGCTGTGGGATCCGTCTTTTCCGGTGGAAAAGTTGGGTGGGATGAGTGCCGCTAGCTCTTGAAGGGCCGTGTTGATGCGGTTTCGACGGCCTTGTTCTGCTATCTTGTGAGAGGTCCGCTTGGAGGTGAGGTTAGTGGAGAGGTCGGCGGGATAGCTGACGCCGGGGAGAGTGTTGCCTTCTATCAGGTTTTGATAGTTGGACTTTGATGCCAGTAGCAAAGCGTGCGTGTCGTTGGTCATGCCGTGGCCTTCTGGTAGGAGAGGCTTGATGCTGGGAGATATCTTGGGAAGAAGTGCAGGGCTGGCTAATGTCGAGCCTGTGCTGTTGCGCTTCCTCGAGTTACGACCGGCTTCTTTCAGGCTTACCACTGATGGAGACTGAAAGACCTCTGGACGAGGTGTGCCCCTTGCAGAGGTCAGTTTCGGCAGCATCATTGGCGTTCCAGCTTTGTTGCCGTTCAGAATGCGAGGAGTGACGTGTCTTGCCATGTTCTCCTGAGGAAGAGTGGCATCCGGGAGGTGAAGATCCTCAAAGCCAGGGCCCAACATTGATATTACCGGCGTATCCATCACACCGTGATCCTGTTGCTGGATCATTGGCGACATGTATGGAGTTCCCGAAGCACTCCCAGACTGGGATGTTGGCCTATACTTCATGATGGAGGCTGGTGTGGCTGATGGGGCCGCCACACACCCGTCAGCTGATCCAGGCTTCGGTGGCGGCGGCATAGACATCTCAGATGATGCAGAGCGTGGAGGTGTGTTGGTCTGGTTCTGGTCGGTAGTCATCTGTGAGGCGTGTGTCGGTTGCTGGACATTTTCTGGATGTGGAAAGATGATGTGCTTGTCCACTATCCCAGTCAACGATTGCTTCCTACTTTTTGGTGCTATTGTCTGTCTGGATCTCATAGTCTGGGGAGTGGCTTTCTTCCTGGTCTTTCGTGGCCGCTCCACAGGCATATCGTTCCCATTTGCTTCACCATTGAGATCTATCGGGGTCGGTGACCCAGCTAGAGAACTTTCGGCAGTGTGTGGGTGGCTGTACATAATGTGGTGACCATTGTTTTGTGGAAATATTGCTGGAGATCCCAGAGGACTCATGGCGTATCCAGACATTGAGTAGTCAGTCATGACTTCAACAGCATGTTGGTTGGCGACATTGTTCATCTGAAAGTGATGTGGTGAATTATATATACTTTGTTGCGGCAGATTATTCACTGGGAATTGTGCTGATCCGGGATATCCTTTGGCGCTGTTTGGAGTGGGGGGTACACTGTAGTGTTGTTGTGGTTGATATTCTTGCATAGACATGCTTGTGTTGAATGTGTTGTGAGGTTGTTGGAACTGCTGATCAGCTCCAAAGTCCATGAGGGTAGGTGTGCCATAGTTCTGTTGTTGTTGTTGTTGCGATGGATGAGGTTGAGGTTGATATTGTTGTAATATGTGAGATGGTGCTGGTTGCATTTGGGTAAATTGACCAAGACCAAGAGCGCTAAAGTCCGGCGCATCCATCATGTGCTTGTTGACATTCACGTTGTGCTGAAGTGACTGTTGCTGATGCTGATGATGATGTTCATGAAGTGGGATTTGTTGTTCGGCGCTAACATTTTGAAGTGAAAGACTTGGGTCGCCTAAATCGGCGCCAAAGTCGAAATCGAGGATGTCGTCGGTAGCGTCGATGTTGAGAAAGGTGTTGAACGGGTCGTTGGTCATGGTGTTCGTTGCATCGTACTCTTGCTGCTGCCATTGCTGCTCTCCGGTTTGGTTCATGATGTAGGGTCGTGCGACGAGAGTGGTCGGGGATGCTTCGGAAGTTTTTCTCTTTTGTAATTGTCTTAAGATTGCATAGTGCTATCTGCTGTTTCGTATGAAGGGCGTTTCAAGCTACTGCCGCGTGTGGCTAAGGAGCAGCACACGGCGCCAAAGTAAGGTGTAGCTTTTGACCTAGAATAGAATGCTTGCTGAGAGGACAATGTCAGCAATATGTACAGCGACGAGACTGTAGCAACACAGGCAAGGCACGACAGAAGCAAGGCATAGATAGCAAGCGAGGTTGGGAGCAGTGGGAGTGGTGGTGGTGGTGGTAATGAGGTTGTTGTGGTAAGAAGTTGTCTGCTCTCAGGTTGAGCTTCGAGGCAGATTGTATTAGTGATGGACGTTAGATTTAGGCGCATGCTAGAACTAGCATATTAGCCCGAAGACGGCGGAGTATTCCGTCTATCCAACTGCCTCTGGGAACATTTGTTCCATTTGTTCGTTTGTTCGTATGAAGACTTGAGCTTCGCTTGGATAGTTCGTACACGCACCTCATAGAAATCGCCAATTATATAAGGTGTAAATGATATGGCTGAACTAGGACAAGTCAATGTGTTTCGTCAAAGTCGCACCGCTGATGAGCAGAGTAAGCATTTCCGTGGGCTGGTCAAGATTTATAATCATGTTCGGTCTTCTCCCGAGTGAAGAACAAGCTTGCACCTCGACTCGAGGTCGGTTGCTTGCTGGCTCCTGAACACACTGCTAAAACACTCAACCTGACACAAGCAAAGTGACATCCATCTTCATACGACCACGACAATACCTTCATCATCATCATCATGATTCTCTGCCTCGTCACCTTTCCCTTCCGTATCCCATTCACAGCCACCTCTCACAACCATCCTCCCTTCAAACTCCTTTACAAATTCCTCCATCACCATCTTCATTTTCTCACCGCACAATCTGAACACCACCTTCCCATCCTCATTATCACTTTCATCCTTCCAAACCCACCATCCTGGCAAGCTGCGCTCACCCCTAATATCCGCACCTAATCTTCCCTTCCAGTCAAGACATCTCTCCTGCTTGCGCCATTTCGTCAACACTGATAAGATGTTTACCGCGATGCCTTGGCGTTTGCCCCAAAACCAACTATATTCTGCCAAACTAGCCCAAGATCGCAAGTCGATGATGATGTAGTTTGTTCGGCCTGGTGAAGCGCCACAGTTAAATTCTCTCCTCGACATAACAGAAGAAAACGTGACTGAAGGCAGCAGTTTCGAAACTGACAACAACGGCATCAAAAGCGCATCCAAAACACCATCCAACTGTTCCGGCAACGTCCTCGCATGCACACTCCACAACTCAACACTCACCAACACTTTCCTAAACGCACGCGCTGTCTGCAACGTCGCTCCCAACCTTTTCAAATACGCCTCTCGTCCCTGTCCCTGTCTCTGCTTCGTTGTCGTCCGCAAGCAATGACGCGAACGTATTGTAACGTCTGCAGCAAGCTGGTGACCTAGCTTGATATGAAGAAGGAGATGGGTGTGCATATACTGGAGCGTGAGTGTATGGAAGAGGTGGTTTAACGTGAGCGTGGATGGATTGAAGAGGGTGTGCCGGGTTTGTGCGTAGTCGTCCTCGGCTTTGTCGTTGTCGTCGTCCTTGCCTGTTGCTAAAGTGTGGTCTTCAGAGTCATCTTCGTCTCCATCTGAGTCTGAATCCTGGCTTTGACTTTGAGTCCCGCTCGTGGCTAGTCTGAGTATTAACCTGGGAGGAGAAGGATGATAGAGGCCTGGGGTTCTGCGAATGAGGAGGTAGATTCGGTTGTTCTTTGGCTGCATCAGGTAGGAGAGGATGTGCGTAAGTAGTTCGGGTGAGAGAGTGAGGAGGGCACTGTGGTGTGCTGGAGTGCTTGCTGTGCGTGGTGTACATGCTGATGAAGGAGACATCGTGATTTCTTGCTGTCCTGGGAGCGCCAGTGCCCAAGACGATACTTCCAAGTCTGTTACTGACCGCTATACAGGTGAAAAGGTACGTGACGATGAATATAACGATGTTGATGGCACTTGAGCAAATTACAACAATTCGCAGTATCGATATGCTGTCAGAAGATGATAATGCAAAGAACTTGACCGTATACTGTATACAAGTGCTGACTCCGTTACAGATAGCCGCCGACTTGATAGTGAATGAAATACAATGCAACTGGGGTCCGAAATGGCTATATACCACACAGCTCAGCCTCAGGTCATACAAAAGGTCACCTCTTGGCGACCACCTTGCGGCAAAAAGGTTCACGAGGAGTATCATCATCACCATCATGTCTTACCAACCAATGATCACCAATCTATTGATGTAGCACAAGCTATTGTGCCTGGAACCGTCCCTGACGCATCCGCCATCATCACTGCCAAGCGACTAGTAAGTGGCACAAGGTATTCTCAATTCAGTCCTTGAACCAATCTCATACAACACCTCTTTCCCACCTGGTCAAACGTCAGGGTGCGACGAAAGTGGTACAACATCATATGTCCCGATCAGATTATGGCTGAGCATGAAATGAGGCGCTATTATTAGTTGAAGTTGTCGTATGTTACGTGTCCTTGGACGACGGGCATGATGTGTCGCCACCATACTCACCCGCTATATATACTGTGAGGACTCTATAAATAGTACGTCACGTATGCAATAAATCAGCGCTTGATACTTGAAACTACTTCACTCTTGTAGGATTTGGCACAAGGCTTTTCGTGTAGCACGAGACAAGAACCAGTAGCACAAAATTCGCAACAACTCTCGATAGTGAGGTACTACAATATTGCGCGACAGTCGTCGGTTTGTTGGGATGTCGCCCAGCACGAGACAGACCTCCTTGCTAGTAGCGGCTACTCCACCTCGTGTAATAATGGCCTCAAGGACTATGAGCGTGAAAATGATCATAATAGAAACATATATTGTGTACACATAAAGAGTGTACAAGTTGACATATTGTCAACATCCTCGACTACTGCTCAGCAGGCTTTTTTTCCTGGCGGATGCGAGGATCAGGTTAAAGAGCATAATCGTATTTGGCTGATTTGGATGCGGCAGATGGTGTTCCTTGTCTGGAATTAATTTCACTCATCAAGTGTTGCTTCCAAGTCACTACTATATCTCGTCAAGTCTGTGAGGAGGCATTGTGCAATAAGTATGTATGACGGAGCATGCTGGTAACCACTACAGAGGTTTAAGGTAGATAGCCAGTTCTGTTATCTTGTGCTCGATTCAATTCTCGGACCAGTTACGTCTATTATGTGACCCGTCTTTCTTTTCGTTTTTTTCTTCGTAATCTTACTAGTACTAAATGTCGATGGCTTTTGACTCTGAGGAAAATGGAGAGCAACCAGATCAGGAAGAGATTGAGACGATGGGACGTGACGACCCGGAAGTGGTAGGGTCACGCAGGTGTATCGCGTTTCGTGCCTCGCTCTACCATTATCCACCAGTCCATCACATATCCTCAACTCATAATCGCCTCCATCTCCTCCACCGTCTTCGGCACATCCGTCAAATTCTCATATCCCTCCTTCGTAACCAACACATCATCCTCAATCCTCACACCTCCAACCTGCCAATACCGCTCCAGCACCTCCTTATTAATATACTTCTTATGCGTCTCATCTTTGAGTGCCGGCTCCAAAATAAACCTGCACAAATACACACCCGGCTCATTCGTCACGACCGCTCCAGCTGGCAGCTTACCTCGTATACGTAGATATCTGAACATCGGGTCCGGATCGCTGTAGTTTGCGTGGCCACCGGTGTCGTGCGTGTCCATGCCTAGCATATGTCCTAAACCGTGCGGGAAGAACTTGGTGGATGTGCGTGCGTGGAATATTTCGCTGGCGGTGCCGTTGTGTAGGATTCCTAGTTGGAGGAGACCGTCGATGGCTACTTTGTGCGCGCGAGCGTGGACATCTTCCCATAGTACGCCGGCTTTGATCACGCTGTAGCACTCTGTTTGCATGCGTAGCACTAGGTTGTAAATCTCTTTGCTCTCCTTTGTGAAACGGCCGTTGATGGGAAATGTCCGCGTGATATCCGCTGCGTAGCAATTATACTCTCCTCCGGCATCAATGAGCAGGTTTAGCGTGCCTGCGTTGATGTCCTTGTTATTCCGTACGTAATGCAGCGTAGAGGCGTCTGTCCCTGACGCGAGAATGGACTCGTAAGCTTGTTGGCGACATCCTTCGCGCATGCAGCGCGCCACAAAGATGGCTTCGAGCTCGCGTTCGTTTTTGGCGGTCTTTACGGCGCGAAAGACGTCGCGGTGGGCGAGGCCGGAGACGTGGTTGGCGCGGCGGATCATGGCGATTTCGTGGTCGTCTTTGATGACGCGGCATTCGTCGATGGCGGTGCGGAGATGTATGGTGTTTATTGTGGCTGTTGATGAAAATGTGGTGTCGGGGGAGACTTGCTTGTCGATGGCGAGGATGGTTGAAGAAGAATGTTTTGAGAGAAAGTCCTTGAGCTGGTCTGTGGTGAGAACTTCATCGACGTCGTATCTGGAGTTGGGTGAGCATGACACCCAGCTTACAACTCGTTCCTAGCGGAAGTAACTTACTGCTCTAAGCTCTCTTCACTGCTCAGGGGCATGCCACTCCAGATCACATCATCCTCATCTACAGGTGGGATAAAGAGTGTGCTCTTGTCTGCCTTTACGTCACACACAAATCTACAATCAGGTAGTGCCACTCCTGTCATGTAATAAAAGCATCTACGCTGTCTAAACGGAGCTGCTTGATCGCCATCCTCGTTCATCTTAGTGGGAGTGCCTTCAAGGTATAGTAGGCTAGAGTCCAGAGACTGTTGCTTCAGCCCATCTTCATCATTGTTCCTCAGATACTCGACAACACGACGAACATGAGATTTTGCTGGATACTTCTGTCTCAGAAGATCGTCATCTGTCACGATTTGCATCTTGGTGGCTGTTATTTTTCTTGTGAAACTCAAAGGCTCAGGGTAGTTCTGGATTGGATGTTAGACTGCGAAGGGATCTTGATCGCTAGGAAGTATGGCGAAGAACTACTAGAAGTCCACTTTGTGTTCAAGATATGGTCAAAGAGGAAGAAGAAGGACACGGAAAAGGGGTTAGAGGTTAGGGCTCCTTTTCCTTCACCAACCATCGCAAAAGTAATCACGCGCTTCTTCTTGCACACTAGTCTTGTGCGACAATGCAGTCTGCATTGACCTATGAGCTGGTCGCAAAATGCTCGGTACGTGATGAATCCTTCTACCTGTAACTGCGTCTGATAATCAGAAAGACCACAAAAGCACGCGCGGCTGTGCTCACACTACCACATGGACCAGTCAATCTTCCAATGTTCATGCCTGTAGCAACACAAGCATCTTTGAAAGGCCTCACACCAGAACAATTGGAAGATACTGGTTGTCGATTATGCTTAAATAATACATATCATCTGTACGTATATTTTGCTAAGTCGACTTTTGCTTTCTTTGCCTTCGATACTGTCCGGAACAGCGTCTTGTCTGACACAAGTCATATGCAGAGGCTTGAAGCCAGGTCAAGAAGTGCTAGATAAAATTGGCGGTGCACACAAGCTGCAAGGATGGAACCACAACATTCTCACAGGTAAGCAGAAATGCATCTGAACATTGCTTTGAAGATGCATAAGATTAACAAGCACAGATAGCGGAGGGTTTGTCTCTCCTTGTTACATCTGATTTGTACTGAACGCTGATGTGTAGTGCATATTTCAAATGGTTTCACTATTAAAGCTGGCCAAAGTCACTGAGGAAGGAGTTCGATTCCTCAGTCCACATGACGGTAGTCCCATGTAAGTTGCACTACTACCTCAGATGCCTATAACCACCATTCGTCTGAGGCACTGTATTGACTTGCATGAGGCTACTCACACCCGAACACTCCATCTCGCTTCAAAACAGCATCGGCTCAGACATCATAATGCAGCTTGACGATGTCATTGCAACAACAACACCAGACCAAGTCAGGATGAAGGAGGCCATGGAGCGTTCCGTTCGTTGGCTTGACAGATGCATAGCGGCACACAAAAAGCCCGAAACACAAAATCTGTTTTGCATCATTCAAGGAGGCCTTGATCTTGAAATGCGAAGAGAATGTTGTGCAGAAATGGTTGCAAGAGACACTCCTGGAATTGCTATTGGAGGACTTTCGGGTGGCGAGGCAAAGGAAGAGTACTGCCAGGTGTAAGTAGTATCGCTCAGTGCCCAAACGCGTCGAGGCTGACTTGACATGCAGAGTCGACACGTGTACCAGCTTACTGCCTGAGCTGAAGCCTCGATATGTTATGGGTGTCGTGAGTTATCATTGACCGCGTCTCTTCTCTACACATCTGATCGAGAAAAGGGTTATCCGGAAGACCTTCTGGTATCGGTCGCACTCGGTGCAGACATGTTTGACTGTGTCTGGTAATATTGATTCAACTGAAGAGCTATATGATATTCCGCTGATGTCAAATAGGCCATCACGTACAGCTCGCTTCGGCAACGCTTTGACACCAGCAGGCCCGATCGTTCTCAAAAATGGTCGTTACGCAACCGACTTCAGCCCGATAGACGAGACGTGCACATGTCCTTGCTGCCTGCCACGAGATCACCCTTCCGGCAAAGGTCTGCGTACAACCAGAGCTTTCATCCATCATATCGCTGCAAAGGAGACTGCGGGAGCCCATCTGCTGACGATGCACAACATACGTTTCCTGCTACAGATGATGGGTAATGCCAGGCAGGCAATTATTGAAGACAGATATCCTGCGTTCCTGAAAGCATGGTTCCACACGAGATTTGGTGGAAAGGACAACATACCTAAGTGGGCTGTGGGAGCGTTGAAGGGTGTCGGTGTGGACTTGCTGGAGGATGATTGAGGCATTGCGCGAGCGAAGAGGAAGTCGTTGGTTCAATTCATCCCGTATCCTCCGCACAGGAACTCCGTCGGAAAATGGTGTCGTTTGCGGTAAAGAGCTTCGATAGAGTGTTCAGGGTCATCCTCGGTCCCCAGCATTGATTGCAGCTAACGGAAAGTGGCTTCATTATGCCAGCCTTTGTGACGATCGACTCTGTTTTGGTCCTGTGATGCCTTCTTCTGCTTTGTGAAGGCTGGACGGCGAGGTAATGGGTGTTCGTGGCGTTGCTCAGCGAGGTGACGGACGGCAAGGCCGCTCAGTCATAACAACATCAGCTTGACGCAGGTAGCCTCGCAAGATTCTGGAGCCTCGTTGTACTAGTTTCCCAACACGCAGACCAGGCCGAAGAAGGCTGGAGCCTGCTGCCATGCCTTGTGTTGACTTGTTTCTGTCTGTATAAGCCTCGCTAGGCTTGGCCTGATGCTCGAGAGCTGAGGTTAAAGCATGCTAACCGCGACCATATTTAGCTTCATGTAGGCTGCAGCCTACCTTTCTGGAATCAGTTGCCTATAGAGCTATAGCCTGGTGTACTGCTAAGCCACAGTCAGTCGCGTCGACGTATTGCCAGAGAAGATCATGAAAGGCTTTGATGAGAAGAGAGTAAGGTAACGGACGACAACGCTGCTCAGTAAGGTGAGGACGACAAGGCTACGAAGCTGACTTACAGTCAGGTGATGGACGACAAGGCTACGAAGCTGACTTACAGTCAGGTGATGGACGACAAGGCAATTCAGTAAGGTAACGGAGGACAATGTCTTGGAAGGAAGTGGTTACTAGTGAAGCCGTGCGCGAACTTTTTAAAGTGACACGCTGCCCAACACTCTTCCTAATTTCATCAATTCCACAATTCAACAATTTAACGCAGCCTTCACACCTTCTTACCTCCATCATCAATCATCCCTCAACCCAATCTACAAACATGAAATCCATTTTCATCGTCCTCGGTGCTCTAACCCTTGCCTATGCAACACCGGTCGAAGTTCGCAAAGGGCGCTTCAGCATCCCCGAAGGCTCGCCCGACGGCCTCTATGTCCATACTGAGCACCAAAACGGCACTATAACCATGGAATACCTTGGTCTTGGTCCCACCGGAAAGGGACCTAACGACACCCTCGCCACAATGGAAGACGTTACTAGTCTTTCTTCAACCGCGAAGCGTGCTCCTCAAGGTGCCTATTGTCAAGCCGGTACGCTGGACGACTATGGCGCCTACTGGTCTCGAGTTGGCCTTGAGAACTGGTGTGGTGATGGACATTATTTTGGCAGTTCCATCGGCTTCATCTCGAATGGGGTGACAAGCTATGGGTGTAATTACGGCAGCGGACAAGTTTGTCACCAGGGCGATGTTACAGGGTTTTTGAACCAAGTTGTCACGACTTGCGGATTGTACACCCCGGGATGGTATTCGAAGCCTGCTTGGAAGGCTTCCTACGGTATAACTGCGGCCAGATCATACTGCTAGTCGAATCGTTTCGATTGACCGGCAGATCTTGGACGGACCTTGGAGATTGAATATATCGTGCTTTATTGGGATGGATTTTGGGCTTGATGTGAGTACAATACTGCTCTGGAGTTACTGCCCTAGGATGGTCTTATGAGTTTCAACAACTCGAGTACTGTACCCAGCTATCATTCTTTAATGAATCGTTGCTACGTTCCACATTCATCTGAAAATAATGCCTAGTGAACACGTGGAATAGGATTACTAGTACAGTTATGTGTGCACTCACATAGTCCTTGATAGCCCAGTCCGCGTCTGCATAGTCCTTGGCTTCTGCGTCGGTGAAGCTAGAACTGTCGACCTGTAGTATGGAAGCCATCCTTTACACCGCGATCAGGCTTCCACACCTCGTACAACCTTTTACCTGTAATAAACAGCCCTCCAGATAACGTTCTTCATGGTTTTGCAGCACAGAAGCAAGCAGCTTCATCATCGCCTACTGCCTCCACACCAGAGAAGAACAGGCTTGACGACTCCTCCGCAAAGCTCAGTCCGTCCGCGTCGATCAAATTCTCGGCGCTGGACAACCCGGCGCAAGTCTCTGCAGAGCGAACGGCTGACCATATCGTGTCCTCGAACCCAATCACTTATGCATAATCACTCGACCAACAGCGCAAATCTATGATGACCTGGGATATCTTTCCCGAAACCTTCGCCGTATCCGGCCATTCCTGCACTGGCACAAAAGTATGCCTGAGTAGTATTCGCAATCACAGTGCGCCTCCCACAAACAAAGCTCAATCGAGGTGTCGTGCCCTTCCAGTAGTTAGACATCGCTGGCAGGTGTGCCAGTATCCGCCGCCACAGACTCGAGCTCCGGCATCTCAGGAGCAATCGCAACAGCAGTAGCATAGCCGGCGTCGTGCGAAATACTGATCATCACCACTTGCCCTTCTATATCCTGCAAATCAATCCAGGACCCGGCTCTGCGCCAAACCTTCACTTCGCTAGGCTCCATTCGAACTTCCACATCAGCCTCCTGCTTGTCTTCAGTTTCATGTCTGTTCGCCTGCTCCTTGGCGTTCTCTTCGATTCCCACGGATGTCTCTTGCTCGGGACCTCGCACAGGATGATCCGACACGGAGTCCAAGATGACCGCGATCGGAGCTAGGCCTTTCCCCGGCGACCAGATTTCTACTTGATGTAGAGTCACGCGACGTGGCTTCACAGCCTTTATACAGGCTTCTTTCGCTGCCCATCTGAATCTAATGAGTTACATGAGCATTTCATTGAGAGATAATTATACACACCTCCCTGCAATATACGGTATGCGGATTGTCTCGTTATAATTGATTCTACTGTAATAGATTGCGAGTTCACGGGGAGTGAAGAGGCGGCGGAGGAAACCCGATGCTTTTCGCTCGTATAGAGCCTTTATTCGGGCGATGCTGCAGATATCTGTGCCTATGTTCAATGAGGAAGGGAATGGACGGAGAGGCATCTTGGACTTAATGTTTCAGAAGAGGATGGAGCGAGATTGAACTGATTACAATGAGAGATGTGGGACGACGTGGAAGGAATAGGGGGTGGCAAATAATATCAGGATGTCTTTAGTCAATTGACTACGAATGATATGGTTTTGACGTGCTACGATAGCATGTCCTCTAGTATGTCTTGATCTGGAGCTGCCTGGCCTAGTTCTTGACTGTACAAGAGCATCCTTACCAGTAGTGTCCACGCTCGACTTCCCGCTGGCCTTCGAGTAGCTATATCCGTCAATCCTGATGCACACGGGGAGTACCCGAATTGCACCTCGGACTCGGGAGACGCAGCGTACGCTCTCAAAGGAGAAAATGTCCACTCCCTTTTTGACTTCTCGAGTGGCGCGAGCTTGAAGGTAGTTCACATAGCATTTTCCGACTCTCCAATTTCTGGGTGATGACATCCTGACCCTAGCCAGTAAGCGTCGTAAACTCATTAGTGCTAGCCATTGCTTTGGGTATCTTTTCCATTTCAAGCAGGATAAGCCCGTTCCATAGGCATTCGTTGTGGTTCCCAAGCCAGCCAATCTGATCGCGTTGTTCTGCAAGATATGTTAGGTCTGAAGATCTGCAATATTTCCAACTCACTGTACTCACGGTAACAGTCCCATAGCATTGACCTTGTATATTCCCAATGCCAGTGTAAGCAGATTACAAGCGATATACGCCAGCTTCACAATCAACAGTTTCGGCTTCGTGTTCTCCGTCTCATATGGCACAAACATGCGGTTCGTCATGAATATCGCTTGAAGAGGCCCTTTGAAGAGTGTGAAGATCATGAAGATACTGAAGACCTGCAGACTATTGCCTGTCATGTACATTCCAATGCCTTGCATAGGTAATTGCTTTGCTGGCGCAATGGCGACTTCCCATGCTTTCTTGATCTTCAGTAGGTCCATCTCATCGTCTGTTGGCTGCTTGCGCGAGGGTGTTTGGACTTGCTTGTTCGAGCCTGTGCCGCGTTTGGCTGGTGATGCGGAGGTGTAGCCTGGAGGATCTGGGAGAGAGGCTGTCTTAGGCTTTGTGGTTGGCCCATTAGTTAGATCGAGTACCCATGGAGGGGCGGGGGACGTCTTGGTGAGCTGTTTAGAGGCCATTGTGATTAGCTGTGAGGGTTGTAGCGGTTAGTAGATGTTGCTGTCCACCTCACTCGTCGAGGTCGTAGTTCATAGACCCTGACTCGACGATGTCTTGGCGTTGTATGGCAGCAATAACTGGTGCAATACTGCTCCGAATTCACCAACAATTGTTATGTGAGCTTAGGTGTACATCATTATTGTGACCTCCGTCGTGTGACTAGTACTGTCCCTCGATGTTAGCATTTTGATGTTTGTCAAATTAGGACACGAAAGATTGTAAAAAGGCTATTCAGGAGAGCGCGACGACATCATCATCATGTCTGGCCAGGATGCCAAGCTCTTTGCTAGGGTGAGTTGTCTTCTGATGACTGCGGAGTAACGCAGGCGCGTGTCATTGTTCGAGCCCAGTATGCTGAGTGATTCATCCAGGGCAAAGTGGCAGAGCTCCGCGCCGAGCTCGAGGCCGGAGGCAAGAAGGACAAGAACTTCTCAGCAAAGAAGATTGCTATGAAGAAGATTGTGGCCAACATGACGATGAACAATAACGAAATGGTGGCTCTGTTTCCGGATGTTATTGCTCAAATGCAAATACCAAGTCTGGACATCAAAAAGATGTGAGTATATTTTGGACGAACCACAACTTATCATTATCTGATGTGTCTGCGTAGGTGTTTTCTCTACCTCGTGAACTACGGACGTGTCAAGCCAGATATGGCGCTCAAAGCATTACCATTTTTGACAAATGTAGGTGAAACTAATTATTTCATCATAACGTGGTTCTAATATTCTATCCAGGATCTTGAGCACGACAACCCACTAATAAGAGCGCTTGCTCTAAGAACAATATCTTATATTCATGTCAAAGAATATGTCGAGAGTTTGCATAAGCCTTTACAACGTTTGTTAAAGGACAATGATCCATATGTGCGAAAAACAGCAGCATTTACAGTTGCCAAAATGTATGAACACGACAAGCGATATGTTGAGAGTTCAGATCTGATAGAGAGACTAAACACCATGCTACGAGACGAGAATCCGACAGTGATCGCCAGCGCTTTAGCCGCGCTTACAGATATCTGGCAGCGAAGTGAGTCTATCAAGCTCACGATAGATTATGCGAATGCTTCGAATATTGTTCAGATTCTGCCAGATTGTTCAGAGTATGTTGTTTATGACGCTGTCGAATTGGTCTCAACTGATAAGCTTTAGATGGGGTCAAACATACATTCTCGAAGCAATGATGAACTACATACCCCAAGACACCGCCGAAGCCACGATTCTAGCCGAGCGCATCGTCCCCCGCCTCTCCCACCAAAACTCAGCCGTCGTACTCAACTGTGTTAAGGTCCTACTCTATCTATTCAACTACATGTCCGACGAAACCATCATCAAATCTCTCTGCGCACGTCTTTCACCCTCACTCGTAACACTCCTCTCCAAAGGCCCGGAAATCCAATATCTCGCCCTCCGCAATATCCTTCTAATCTTACAGCGCTACCCCGACGTTCTCCGCAACGAAACCCGCGTCTTCTTCTGCAAATACAACGACCCCATATACGTCAAGGTCACCAAGCTCGAACTCCTCTTTACGCTCGCAAACACAACCAACATCAATGAAGTCCTTGCCGAACTCCGTGAGTACGCCACAGAAATTGATGTCCACTTCGTCCGCAAATCTGTCCGCGCAATCGGCAAACTCGCCATCAAGATCGAGCCGGCTGCCCGGGCTTGCATAGACACGCTGCTCTCCCTTGTAGCGACGAAAGTCTCCTACATTGTACAAGAAGCCACGGTCGTCATAAAAAACATCTTCCGCAAATACCCAAACCGCTACGAGAGCATCATTGGCACACTCTGCGAACATCTCGATAGCTTAGACGAGCCAGAAGCGAAAGCTGCTATGATTTGGATCATCGGACAGTACGCCGACCGCATTAGCAACAGCGCCGACTTACTCGAAGACTTTCTTTTCAGCTTCAAGGAGGAGACGTATGAAGTGCAACTAGCGCTCCTCACCGCAACCGTCAAGCTCTTCCTTGCCCGGCCCACAAAGGGCGCCAGTCTTGTGCCAAAAGTGCTCAAGTGGGCGACGGAGGAAACGGATCATCCTGATTTGCGCGAACGCGGGTACTTTTACTGGCGGTTGTTGTCGTATGCCACGGATACGACGCTAGCGAAACAGGTCGTTATGGGCGAGAAGCCGACGATTACAGCGGAAGCGGAGAAGTTGGATCCTCAGACATTACAGGAAATGTGTCTGAACATTGGTACATTGGCAACTATCTATCTCAAACCAGTCAAAAGTGTCTTCCGCAACGCAAGAGAGAGACGGCTGGAAGAAAGCAAAGCCCTGCAAAAAGACATGCTACCCGTCGAAGTCTCAAGACGTGAGCGACTGCGCGCCGGCACAAGCGCAAGCATGGTGGAGAGACAACGCGCGGCACAAGCTGCTGCAGGCAAGAATCCGTTTGGCGAGGCAATGATGCCGGGACAGATGGCGATCAGGGACATTAGTTCGCCTTCGTTGATGGGCGGCCAAAATGGGGATTTCAGTGCTGCGGTCGATGCTGCTGACGAGTATTTTTCGAGGTTAACGTTGAATACCGGGATGGCAAATATGGCGGTTGGTGATGATGATTTGATGTCACCGCAGGGACCGGGTGGAGGACATGGGTTTATGGCGAATCAGTCGCAGTATGGTGCGCTGAGGAGTCCGATGGATGATGGGGAGGGTGAGGAGGATTTGTTGAAGTTTTGAGCGAGCGCTATTTTCAGGCGAGTGTGTGATTTGGATTGATACTCGGCATGGATCTATACAGTACATAGATGAGAGTGTGTATTACAGGAAAATACTTGTATTCGAGACTAAGCTATGTACTATGTAGTCAACTACGAACTCAATATATGGTAGCTAAAAGCCTCCATCGGAAACACAGCCAAGTCTGAATCTGTGGCAGTCGTGGATGTGAAGCTAATGATGCAGCGGTAATCTGAAAGCCGCGATCGAGCAAGACCAGAGGACGAGTCGATCGTAGAGCAATCGAATCTGTACTTTCGAACGCCGACCGCCGTGTCTGTAGCCGGGAATTCATGGGCTTTGCCCGTATCACCGTCAAGATTTAGTGATATTCGACGAGATAAAAATGCCACTATCGAAATTAGCTTATTTGTTGTCGCGATTGTGTGGCCTCCGTAGAGTGAGCGCAGGAGAGACGGTGATGGTGCAATACGTGACAGGTACGGTATATGGTGAACATTGATGTTGTCGTCTTGGAAGGCTGGATTATGCACGACGGTTTGCCTCTCTTCTTGTGAGATTGATACGTGACGTTCCTTGTTTGTGGATGGATTATAATCGTGGACGGCCCTTGAACTTGTGTTGAATGTTGTTCAGTCTATTTGATGTGGCTGAGAATTCTGAGATGTTTATGATGTACACGATTATGCAGTGATCTGTAAACAAATCTGGAACGGGGTTGAAAAGAAGAAGAAGAAGAAGAAGAAGATGGATTTGATTTTGATCTGATTTGATTGAGCACAAGCAATCTCGGGACATACAACATACTATCAAGCTTAAATCTTTCTCATGAGTTGTACCTACTGGATGTGCAGCGTTAGTATTAGCCAACAGTCTATGAGTGGTTCGTGCAATGGTGAATGATTGAAACGATTCCTCAGAGAGTATATGAAAAGTAAGGTAATCGTCAGAAAGGATCGGATTTTGTGGTGTGGTTAAATCAGACATCATGGAATAGATTCGAGGGGTTACAGATAGATTGGTAGCTTACCTCTGTGGTGTAGAAGACGCTGGTAGAGCAGCATAAGCCACGTAAAGCTTTTCTCAATCAATCAAGCCATTACCTCCATCACTTTTGCGGAGAACTTCTCCTAAATGTATTCAATCATATATTCTTTCAATCATAAAATTCTTGACATTGATTTCCACCTAATCTTACATCCATCTTACACATCCCTCAATCACCCTTCGTATACCCCCAACTCCCCGCTCCATTACTATTCGCCCTCTGCAACCCAAACGCCCTATCCCTCCCATGCGTCTTCAACCTCCTCGGCAGCTCCACACCCCTAAAATACGCAATACACACCGCCGTCGCCGCCAACGCAGACAACAGGCAATAAATCACCGTACTCAGAAACAAATGTCCACCCACCCCTGTCCATCCGCTCGGCAAACTCGTCGTCGGATACCAGCGCACGCTAAACCGCAGTGGTAGACTATCTCCAATAACGACTTTTGTGTTTTTCGTCAGATGAGAAGTCGAGTACGCCGTCGCGCTGTCTATTATCCCGGGAGAAGTGGCTTTGGGAGCGGCGTGCAGCAGGATGTTGAGATTGTTGGAGACGTGGAGATGCGAGAGTTGGAGGATACCGGTGAGCGCTATGATGAGAGGGATGTAGTGGCTGTTTTGGGTGCCGAGAACGCCGATCTGGTCGTCGGTATCGTGCAGGGTGGGTGCATCTTCGGGGGTCATGGGGAGGGAGGGGATGCGGCAGGTTAGGGGGGCGTCGTTGTGGACGTAGAATTCGAGGAGGTGGAAGAAGGAATCGTCTATGAAGTCGATTGTGCAGTTTATTTCTGGAGGGAAGCGGGTTAGTATGGATGTTTATAGAATCGACATGCAAGTGCAACTGTACGAGGAGGCTTGTGAGGGGTGGATAGTTGACGAAGAGAGAGTATACCTTTTTCGATGCCAAAGTTTAGCTCCAATGGCCGTCCTGTCTCGTTACATCTGGGAAATGGAATGTATTGGAGTTCGCCTTTTTCATTGGTGATGTGTTCGCCGGTCTCGATGGTTCGGTTTAAGCAGGAGATTGGTATTGGGTCGCCCACGGTGTAGTATGGTAGTGGCTCGATTGCTTTTGCGAGACTTGATGTTGTAAGAAGAGTGGCTGTCAAGAGGTGGACTAGTGGCCGACTGCCTATTTTGGAACGAGTAACACGCATCTTGATTGAGGACGATGTGTCCAAGGTTGGTGGATGTAAATGAACTCGGGTCAACAATAATTGTTGATCTGAAACAAAAGGTCTCTTTCACATGTCAATATCAAGCCTCATTGAGAACCATCGAAAAGGGGCTGAAACACTAGCATATTTCTGCCGAAGGCTGCAGGGTATGCAGCTGGAATGAGCTGAGCTCACCATGCTTCACCTATGCAAGCGACAAGTTGACAACAAGACACGCAAGCAGTAAGACTAGCAGAGATAACGTGGCCCCGAAACTACAGCAAATGGATATGGTGAGACTAAGACATTCGCTGGCATACAGTGTCAGCTTCAGCCATGATGCTACCATGCTGAAGAGACTCTCTCGACAATCACATCAACACAAGTAGCAACGCCAGCGAATTGGTACATATATGATCGAGTCGAATTTATTATTCCCGGAATTGACTTACAGTCCAGAATCTAACACAGTCAGCAAGGCAATGAGGCTGAAGCCACCTGCGTATGGATGGTGCTTGTCCGCGGCCTAGCCCGAGTGATCTACCACACCGTCATCGTCGATTCCTCGAGACGGCTAGCTTTCAATTGGTCCCCACACCCCTCCTTCCTTCCCCTCATCAATAAACACCTTTCACTGCTGTCATCTTACACCCGGCCACCGCATCTTGACTCCCTCATCCGGTCTAGACCATACATAAACATCGTACAGAGTCTCCTTTGCTGCGCTGGACACAGTCATCATACCCCTCTTTCTCTCTTAGAATATTAATATCAGCCGCTCTTACACCATCTAAAACCAATCTTTTCTTTTCAAGATGGCTTCATTCCAAGAGATGGTCGACAGTGCGTCAAAAACAGCCCAGGTGGCTTTCCAAACAGTCGCCGACACTGCCAATGACGGCTACCAGACTATTCTGAAGATGGCTCGTCCTCCTTTGAACAGGACCAAGACATACAGCAAGAAAGCTATTCACTTTGGTGGTGGTAACATTGGCCGAGGTTTCGTTGGTACGTTTGGTCATCATGTGTTGCACCACTCAATGTAACCTCCAGGCTAACATCCTCTTTTCTTTCTGCAGCTGAATTCCTCCACAACTCCGGCTACGAGGTCATCTTCGTCGATGTCGTCGACGAGATCATCCAGCAGTTCAACCGCCGTAACTCCTACACTGTTGTTGAAATGGGTAACGACGGCGACCAAGTCGTCGAAATCGACCATTTCCGCGCAATCAACTCCAAGACTCACGAGGACGATGTCATTGAGGAAATTGCCAAGGCAAACCTTGTCACTTGTGCTGTTGGTCCCAATGTCCTCCGATTCATTGCTCCTGTCATTGCAAAGGGTATCGACAAGCGCAGTGAAGACCAGAAGGAACTCCATGTCATTGCTTGTGAGAACATGATCGGGGCTACCGACACCCTAAAAGGCTATATCATCCCCAAGTTGACGGAGACAAGCGAGGCAGAACTTCACAACAAGGCTCGCTTTGCAAACAGTGCTGTTGATCGTATTGTTCCTCAACAAGACCCCGGTGCGGGTCTCGATGTCAAGCTCGAGAAGTTCTACGAGTGGTGTGTTGATGAGACACCCTTCAAAGATGCAAAGGGTGGTCGTCCACCAATTCAAGGTGTCCACTTCGTTGACAACCTCGAGCCATATATCGAGCGCAAGCTCTTCACCGTCAACACTGGTCACGCAACAGCTGCATACTACGGTCACAACCGTGGCAAGCGTACAATCCACGATGCCATGACCGACCCTGACATCAGGAAGATTGTCCACGATGTGTTGTACGAAACTGCTCAACTTATCATCGACAAACACACGATTAGCAAAGAGGAGCAATACGAGTACGTCGACAAGATCATTGTACGTATCAGCAACCCCAACCTCGAGGATGTTGTTGAGCGTGTTGGTCGTGCACCTATGAGGAAGTTGGGACGTAAGGAGAGGTTTATTGGACCTGCCAGTCAATTGGCTGAGAATGGCGAGAAGCACAGTGCGTTGTTGGGTGCTATCGAAGTTACGCTGAGATTCCAGAATGTTGAAGGTGATGAGGAGTCTCGTGAGTTGGCGAAGATCCTTAAGGAACATGATGCTGCTGAGGCGACGGAGAAGATTACCGGACTTGAGAAGGATCATCCGTTGTTCAAGGAGGTGGAGGAGATCGTGAAGAAGGTGCAGAGTGATAAGAGCTCTTCATCATAGGATGAGCATATCCGATGAGGATGAGATTAATGGTCGTATGAATGGAGAAATCATGGTATATCAGAGGATGAACGAAGCAATACTGTCTTATATCGGTTAGTGAAGTACTAAGTAAAGTAACGTCTATTGAACATCAACTGCTAAGTCTTCTGCCTCGCAGTCACTTCGAACTGCCGTGGGTGAGGTGAAAGTGCATTGATGGGTCCCGCCGTCTCTCTTCCAGAAAGGGGTTGGCTGAGTGTGCAGTACGATACACTTGGCGTAAACAACCTAAGCTAAGTCCTTTTCCTACTGAAGTGGTCCACGGGCCCTTGTCCCATCATTCCATGAACCCCTAGTGACTTGAACTCCTCCATTCGTGGGAAAGGATAATACCGTGTACAATATCAGTTGGTGGTGTGTTGTTTTGTTGGCATCCCATCTTATCCCGACTCACCTCGACTCATCTCCAATATCCATCGCACATCGACAAAATATAATTTCATCTTGATCCTCAGCATCTTCAGCAATCTATCATCTACCTATCGTACACGTACTCTTCCCCCACTACAGATACCACAATGGCAGAACCACACAGCCACAAAAACCCTTGGATCCGCACACCTCTCGTGCACAGCATCGCACTCTCCCGTCTGGCAGGCTGCCAAATCTACCTAAAGCTCGAACTACATCAGCCCTCCGGCTCCTTCAAATCCAGAGGCATCGGCAACTTCCTCGTTCAATCACTTCGACAAGCCTCATCTGCAATACCAAACTCCTCAACACCACCACGACCTACGCACTTCTACACCTCCTCAGGCGGCAACGCGGGTCTAGCATGCGCCCACGCGGCACTAACCCTCGACTGCGCCGCCACCGTCGTGGTGCCAATGACTTGTTCCGCCTTCATGATCAACAAACTCCGCACAGCCGGCGCCAAGGAAGTGATTCAAATCGGTGCAAGCTGGGCGGAATGTGATGCCCATCTGCGCGAAGTTGTTATTCCGGCTGCGGAAGCCAAGGGCGAGAAAGCAGTGTACGTGCATCCGTTCGACGGGCAGGCGACCTGGGACGGGCACGCTACGTTGGTTGACGAGCTTGTAGAAGATATGAATGTCGACCTTAGTAGCGGTAGTAGTGAAGGTGGTGGGCCAAAAGCAGTGGTTTGTAGTGTTGGTGGCGGGGGATTATTCTGCGGTATCGTGCAGGGATTGAAGAAGCATGGAATCAATGGCACAACGAAGGTGGTTGCGCTGGAAACGGAGGGCGCCGACTCGTTATATCAGGCTGTGCACACTGGGACGCATATCGAGCTTCCTGCCATCACTTCCATTGCTACGTCGCTTGGGGCGCGCAAAGTGGCTGCGCAGGCTTATGAGTATGCTTATGCTGGAGCTAGGGATGGAAGTGTTGTCTGTGCGAGATTGTCAGATGCAGATGCTATCATGGGGTGCTTGGAGTTGGCGGAGTGGGAGAGGATACTGGTTGAACCTGCTTGTGGTGTTAATGCGGCGGTGTGTATGAATGGAACGTTGAGGAAGTTGCTGCCAGAGTTGAAGCAGCAGGATAAGATTGTCATTGTGGTTTGCGGAGGGAGTAATATCAATGTGGATATGTTGGCGGATTGGAAGAAGCAGTATATTGAGGCGAGGACTTTGGCGGAACAGGGGGATGCTGTACAAGTTGGGACGTGAAAGTAAAAGCAATCAACATACAACTGTGCGAAGACCACTATGGAGGATATACTGGGAACCTTGTCTTTGTAGATATAGTCCGCGATATACCAAGTGCTTATACCGGCCAACGAATAGTCTCAAACTAAACCTCAGAGTTCTACTTCGTTCAGTCCCTCAATCAAACCTCACAAAACGTCCCATCTTTATCGACCACCACCACATTCTTCCCTTTGAACTGCGATGTATCAGTGTAACAATAAATAGGCGGCTATAGGAATGATATTGTAAAAGAAAGGAAAGGGAGACGGATTGGCCACGTTCTTTCACCCCACCTTCCTTACCGGGCGAGGACGAAAGTCCGATATCGCACGTGATCGTTGACTCAATTATTATCATCGAAAACATTGAAAACAAGCTTGAAACTTTGGAATTCAAAACAACACGATATACACCCAAGATGACTTCATTACTCTCAAACCTCATCCCTGGCCTCTCGGTCTCCTCGCCCGCTTCCACGCATAAGTTTGTACTACCATAATCCCTTTTGAGAAACTAACAACTGACACACCTCAGGGTACTCCTTCTCGGCGCTGGTTTCGTCGTCAAGTAGGTGCAAGTAGTCGTCTGGGTAATTTCATCGCTAATACAATTTCAGGCCTACTGCACGTATCCTCAGTGAGGCTGGCATCTCCGTCACCGTCGCTTGCCGTACCATCGACAGTGCCAGGAAGCTCTCTGAAGGCCTGCCCAACTGCCACCCCATTTCCCTCGATGTCAACGACAGCAAGGCTCTTGACGAGCAAGTCGCCAAGGTTGATGTTGCCATCTCCCTCATCCCATATACTTTCCACAAGCTCGTCATTGAATCGGCTATTCGCAACAAGAAGCACGTTGTGACGACAAGTTATGTCTCACCAGCAATGCAAGAACTGCACGAGAAGGCAAAGGATGCAGGGATCACAGTCATGAACGAGATTGGTTTGGATCCCGGAATCGACCACTTGTACGCTGTCAAGACTATAGATGAGGTCCACGAGAAGGGAGGAAAGATCACAAGTTTCTTGAGTTACTGTGGTGGTCTTCCTGCCCCTGAGGCATCAGACAACCCGCTTGGCTACAAGTTTTCATGGAGCTCAAGAGGTGTTCTTCTCGCTCTGAGAAACCCTGGAAAGTGGTGGAAGGACGGCAAGGTTGTTGATGTTGCTGGTACTGACCTTATGGGCGAAGCAAAGCCTTATCACATTTACCCTGGCTGTAAGTTTCTGTGTCGACTGCCTTGCCTTTTCGTCTGGCGCGAAAGCTCACATTCTATTTAGACAACTTCGTCTGTTACCCTAACCGTGACAGCACTCCATACAAGGAGCGGTACAACATTCCCGAGGCAGAGACGGTCATCCGTGGTACTCTCAGATATGGTGGTTTCCCTGAGTTCATTAAGACACTGGTCGACATTGGTTTCTTGTCAGACGAGTCTGCAGATTATCTAGATGCTAAAAAGGTCTCAGCACCGCCCACCTGGGCCGAGACGACTGCCAAGGTGGTTGGCGCTACTGGTCCTAGTGAAAATGATATCATCTGGGCTATTGCCAGCAAGACACAGTTTCCCAGGTCAGTACAATGTTTTTTCTGCATGTCATGACTCATCCACTAAACCCAAACAGCACTGAGAAGAAGGAGGAGATTCTCAACGGCATGCGATGGCTTGGTCTCTTCTCTGACACGCCTGTCACACCCCGCGGCAACCCTCTTGACACACTCTGTGCCACTCTCGAGGCGAAGATGCAATTTGAGGAGGGCGAGCGTGATTTTGTCATGCTTCAGCACAAGTTTGGCATTGAGTGGGCTGATGGCAAGAAGGAGGTACGCACGTCAACACTTTGTGAGTATGGTGAGCCAACAAGCGCTACAAGCACCAGTGCTATGGCCAAGTTGGTTGGTGTACCATGTGGTGTTGCCGTCAAGATGGTGTTGGATGGTAGGATCAGTGAGAAGGGTGTCTTGGCACCATTGAAGAAGGAGCTGACACAGCCGCTGATTGAGGAGTTGAAAAAGTACGGTATTGAGTTGATTGAGAAGACCATCTCATGAAGACAATGATGACGACTGAAAGACGAGCACGAAATACTACGCAAAAGCCCCTTTCTATAGACGAGGGGTCAAAGTGGTGATGTAATCCAATATAGCATGGCATTTTCAAGATTCCCATCTTCAATGTGAACAGAAACAACACAACATTCTATGTGCTAAGACATACGTGACATTGTGACCTTTCGAAGAATCTGCATCGTTCCATCCTACCCCGTTTCAAAATTGAGTCTCTATCCAGTCATCTTCACAACCCAGGATATACTGAATTCGTACCTTTAATAGGCACCTATCCTGACCTTACCTTATTGAGAGTATAACAGGATAGAGGGGCTCTAGCTAACATAAAAAGTACTCCAGCACTCCTCGCACTAGGGTTTAGGAGAGTAGTGTCGAAATCAGATATCGATATCTGGACTGGGGTAGGATTATATGCTTATGAGAATCTTTCAGTCCCGTCTTCGCCAACTACACACCCAACTCCACAGCACCCCCAAGAAAGCATTCTCCTCCACCAACACAAGAATGAACACCCGTATCCACAACCATCCTCTGCTGGGGCCTCTAGAAGGTCTCCCTAAAAAAGACTCTCTCGTTCAATTTCTCAACCTCCCCTACGCAAACATTCCGCAACGCTTCGCCCGCTCCAAACTCCGCACAGGCCGTCTCATGCCCAGCGACCACGCACCACCATACGATGCCACAAAGCCAGGCCCATCCTCCATCCAGCCTCTCGGCAGCGCCAAAATGGACGCCGAAGGCAACCAGCTGCCCACCGAAAATCTCGGAGAGGAAAGCCAGAGCGAACTTGACTGTCTAAATCTGCAAATCACAATGCCAGCGTCTGCTCTACCTTCTAGCAGCAGCGATGACGCATCAAGCAAGAAAATACCCGTCCTCGTCTTCCTCCACGGCGGCGCCTTCTTCCTCGGCGCAGGCACAAGAGGCTATTACGCCGGCCTCAACGCAATCCGTACCGCAATGAATATCTCACACCCGCTGATCCTAGTAGCGCCGAATTACCGCCTTGGCGCGCTGGGCTTCTTCCACTGTCCCTCTGCTTCTGACCTTGTGCCGGCTAATAACGGACTTCAAGACCAGCTTCGCGCGCTTGAGTGGGTGCAGCAGAATATTGCTGGCTTTGGTGGCGATGCTGGTAATGTCACGCTAATGGGCCAGAGTGCAGGTGGTGAGAGCACGTACTTACATTGTCATTCTGGTGGGTTAGGGCGCGGGTTGTATAAACGAGCGATCATGTTCAGTGGGAATGCGGTTACGATGCCGGCGATGAGTGGGGCAGAGCACGAGGAGAATTTCAGGAAGAAAGCTGAGGAATTGGGCCTCCAGGGGGCGCAGGAGAAGATGGGGGAGCAGGTTGCGAGGGAGATGATGGAGGTGGATGTGCAGAAGATTAGAGAGTTGGCGTGGGTGGGCGCGCCATGCGCGCAGAGTCAAGAGATGCCGGAGAAGCGCCCTAGTATGGCGTTGATGAGAGAAGGTGGTGCTGGCGCTGAGGAGTGGTTGGAAAGCCAGATTGTTAGTTCGTGCAGTTATGACGGCAGTATCTCGCATAACATGCTCCTGTCCGACGATAGCCGAAGTCGCCACGCCGCCGCTATCAGCTCAATCGCGCATGACGTCTTGAGTGAGGAGAACGCAAAAGAGCTTTTGCGCATCTACGACATTAGAGAAGAAGGGGTAGAGGCTGATGACGTTGCGTTGAAGAAGGTCTGCCAATTTGAGAGTGACATTGGCTTCTTCGCGGCCGCGCTTAGCGTTGCTGTTGGATCCGCTAGAACTGGGGCGAACAAGACGAAAACGTACTTTCAGATCTTCACAATGGGTAATCCGTTCCAAGGTCCTCTTCCATCAGGAAAATACGCCTCGCACACTTTCGACATCGTTGCTCTCCTTGGTGCGCATGACGATCGAATCAAGAAGATCGAGGAAGACGCCAAAGACTCGCAGTATAAACCTTATACCACGCTTATTCAATGGCGCGAACAGATTCTGAAGTATGCGGCTACAGGTGAGGCACCCTGGACGGAATGGGAGAGCGATAGCTTTGGGCCGGCGGGACTGGTGGGTGGGGGGAATGGTGGAAAGAGTGAGAAGAAGGGTGTTGCTATGGTTGTTGGCAATGAAAGAATGGTGGAACAGGGGGAGGATGTGTATCTTGGTGAGGATGGGGCGAGGAGGAGGAAATTGTTTGAGCTTGCGCAGAGGTGTGATGGCGAGAAGGGGTGGGATATTTTGTGGGAGGGAGTTTGTAGGCGGTTTTTGATGGTGGGGAAGTAGGCAGTGGTAGGAGCTAGGAGGATGAGACGACATTGTGATGCATCATTCGTTATCGAGAAAGTACCACAGTGAATGACTTTTCAATGTAACCAAGTCGGATGCTCTTCACGAGTTGACCTTTATCATAATCGCTGGACACAAGTGACTAATTGCGGATCCATACTGATCATAGTATTGAAAGACGATGTGGTGGAGCCACCGAAAACACTCGTTGGGGTGACTCACAATGACATATCAAAACACCCAAAAATTGAAAAGAATGTGTAAGAATAGCATCTACAAGGTTTAATCCCGCGACCTGCGGGTTATGAGCCTGTTCCTCGACTTAGTCTCTAGTAGTTTCGTTTGTTGTTATTTATGGAGATCGGTACCCGGCGTTCTTCCTCTGAACTAAGATGCTGTTGTGTGTAGAGTTAGTGTTGTTGTGGTCTCTTATAGTAGAGATGCTATACCGTACTGAACTTTTTTTTATTCTTGCTTTCGTCGTGAAATTTCTTTTTTCTTCTCTTCCTTCCTTTGTATTTATTTTGTGTCTTGTTGGTTCATCATTACTTACTGCTTGTGGACGTCGTCTCGAACTTGGCATGTGTAGAGAGCATAGTCTACGTCCGGCTGCCATTGTGGCTCATTTAAGTTTTCACTTCTTGTTCTCTACCCTTTGACAACCCCACACATGCTACCAGGACCAGGAATCCTGCGTATATTATGCACACTGCGGATCAAAGAGGTCCGGAAGGTCTGAGCGGGCTGTTTCTGAGTACTCTGTGTTTACAAGACAAGGTACTTGCTAACTCCTTTGCACGATGGCGAATCGCGCAAAGAAGTCCTTCAGTCGACACACATTGTCTATACTGAGCACCATTGACACATCTGACAAACCCTGTCAGCAAGTTTGCGTTTCAGGATAACAGCACGAATGCGGCAAGAAAAACTCACATTGATCAGGTCTGACAAGGACGACAGCACCTTCCCGTTCGCTGATTCCGAAAGCTTCGTATGCTCTGCCATGATGGCCATCGTAGCTCTCGTCGTCCACATATATCTTGCTTATGTCTTTGTTTTTGCTATATCAGTTGATATGCCCTGCTTGTTTACATTTTTAGAGTGCGCTTACCGCGTATTCCTCGCTTCCCCTTTACTGGTTTGAATACGTCTGGTATATCCTCGAGCTCGATCTTGGTGCGATTATTGGCTATCACAAGCAGTGTTTCGATGAAAGAGTCTGGGTCGCTTCCTGCAACAGTGTGTCGTAACAGTGGACTGTCTTCTGATATCAGAAAATTGGAGACCTGGTAAAGGGTAATGTCAACCAGAATATCTTGTGCAGTCTTGTGTTGAATAAAGATACCTTTTGAAGATTTCGAGCACATTCTGGGTTTTGCAGATCCCCAATAAAAACGACAATCCGCCAGCGATTGTCGGAGGGCAAAGCTCGCTGTAATTCGAGAGGGCGGACGTCGCAATATCGGACGACCTTTGCACTGGGATGCCGCATGCCTACCACAATATGCTTGGCCGCATCTTGATCGCTATCTGCAGCGTTGGTCAGGATAGAGTCTTCATACCTGGCCGTCAACCCAGCCATATATTTGGCACTCTTCAAGAACTCGTCTTTGAAACGCTCAGCAGCTTCCGGGTCGTCTTTTGCCTCGTGATATAATCTGGTGAGCCTTCGATCGAAGTCAATGAGGTCCGCAGCCACTTTGTGTCGTTCTAGCACGTATGTTGACATGGCTTTGGGGGATATTTGTTTGCGAAGCACCTGTGCCAGCTTCCAACCAACATTATAGCCGTCTTGTAAGCTCACATTCATGCCTTGTCCAGCCTTAGGGCTGTGAGTGTGACACGCATCGCCAGCTAGAAGTACACGATTATTTGCAGCGCTGAAACTGGATGCAAGGCGTTGGCCAATTGTGTAAGCTGACCACCAAAGAGTCTCCGCGATATCAAGCTGGAAACCCTGGAAGATTGATTTTGCCCGAGCATGTAGTTGCTCGAGAGTTACTGTCTTTGGATCTGTGTTCGAAGGCATCTGTAGATAAAAGCGTACCATCTCGCCCCCCTCGCGCGGTATAATTAGTAAAGCTCCACGATCTGTATGAATGGTGACTTTGCGTCGTATATCCGGGAAGTCTGTTTGCGCAAAGACGTCTGTGACACCCCATACGGCATCGGAAGTGTCGCCTTCCATGGTGTAGCCTAGTGCTCTTCGTATGCTGCTGTGAGCACCATCGCATGCTAAGACGTATCTCGTCTTGAACACCTTTTCCTTGCCTTCATGCGTAGCATATACAGTCAAAGGAAAAGCGTCACCCTCACGAACATCCTGATATTCCAAGCCAGTCACGACATGACCATAATCAATCGTCCGGTGGGGCGCTATCTTCCCCAATAACAGCCCGTTCATCCTAGCTTGATTCAATATAACGTGAGGTTGATGCGACAAACCTATAGGCGTATCCGGTGCCCTCGACGTCCTCACTATTCGTCCGGAAGTCTTGTCGTCGCCCCAGAAGGTAAGCTCGTAGATGTGACATGCCTCATGTAGTAGCTCTTCTGATAAGCCGAAGCTTTCATATATTTCGACTGTACGGCATTGCACACCGTCTGCTTGGCCTATTTCGAGCGGCCCGGAGCGGCTTTCGAGTACATGGAAGTTGATGCCTGCTTGAGCGAGCCAGACGGCTGCGCAGACGCCGGCTGAACCGCTACCGCAGATTACGACGTCTGTTTCGATAGTCTCGGTGGTCATCTCGTTTACGGTGTGAAGACTGCAGCGCGTTGTTTACCGTTGTTCGCAGAAAGAGTGCTTGCCCACGTATGTGACATTACATATTGCTTAACAGATGTACAAATCAAGTGCTATTGCTCGAATTATCATGCATCCATGTTATGTTTGTTGTTGGTATTGGTCTTTCGAACGAGCTGAAGCTCTAGAGCTATATATGGAAGTCTTCAGATGAACACGTCATAGCTCAAGCTCTTCTGTAGATCTCGTGCCCGGTATTATATCTCGATAGCTATTTTCTAACTCATTTAGCACTGCATTAGCTAGTAATGTAGAATAGGCTATTTCATGGTGTCGCAGTTGAGCATCCTTCTCTTTCGGACGTCGTGCCTTCTTCCACCCTTAAGATATACAATCGCCCCAAACGACTATGAAAGACGTCGCACTCCGATTTCCTCCCACACAAGACTGTGGCCCTTAGTCTACACCATCCGCTAAGTAAGCTTTGTGTTATTCATATAGCCCCTAGCAGTATACCCATCAGCGGCTTTGATGTCAATGTCAGTTCGCGCCCTCAGAGCATTCCACGCTGCACGCTTATTGTGCTTGATCGCAATATGAGCGGCTGTTTCGCCCTGCGCGTCCTGTGCGTTTGCGTCGGCTCCCCAGGGGAACAATGTTCTGATCATATCACTGTCGACACGGAGTGCTGCATAGTGTAAAGGTATCCTACCCTCATCGACCTCACTCCGACGTCCGCACCTGTGATCAGCAACAAGCTGAGCGTCGCCAAGGCTTTTCTCCCCTCAGATGGTGCCTTGTGCGCAACATAGCAGAGTGCAGGCATCGTCCCTATGTCTGCGTTCAGGTCGATTTGCAGTCCCGCGTTGAGAGCCAAGCTCAAGATAGTGTAATCGAAAGCCTGACAGGCGCGATTGAACAGGTTCTGCGGGTTCGAAGCCTGTTGTGTCGTCAATTGAGCTCGCGCAACGAGCATCAGGCGTGACGGACGCTGCGAAGCCGAGTTCAGGGCAAGGACTCCATCAAGGGAAAGAGTGTACATATTCATTTCTTATGCTAGCTCGGGAAAACAGTCTACTTCCTAGTATGCAAGAAAAGACTCCCGATGGCGCAAAGAGGGGTGTTTCTGTTTTCGTGAGCCCTGATATGTACGACAGTACAATTAGGTGTGTAGTAGCACAGAGTCTCACTGCCCTGCTTGTCAGCGCTTCGTAACGGGCAAAACAGGCGCGCGTTTAGGCTAGACTAGGGGAGAGCCCCCGCGAAATTATGTGTTATACACACGAAATCTAGCCATGAGTTGAGTAGAAAAGGAAGCGTCGATAGACATGGCGAGCTCCATCGTTTGCATCCTGCGGCTGCTAGCGGCGAAGCCTTTCTAAATATAGCGGTGTGCTCGTGAGATGTACTACGAGACACTGAGGTGGTGAGCGTTTTGTTCCTCGTAGCCAACATATAACATAGTGACGGTAAGGTGATATTCTCCAAATAGCAGGTTCGAAAAGTCAGGACTGTAAGCACCGGATATAACGCCCTAACCCAATCTGATCACATTCTTGACATGCGCATCTTCGGCGGCAACGTAGGGATCCCATAAGGCTACCATCTCCATCAAAATAACCACTGAATAACTTGCGGCGTTACTCGTCCTATGGCACGAGCGCATCAAATGTGGCGGCAATGCTTCATGGTACAAGGCAGTTGCTAGTGCAGGCTCGCGTTGGGCTAGCATAAGTCAGGAGCTAAGGTCGTCTGAAGCGTGACGAGAGCGTCCAGAGCCACGAATTAAGGGATGCGCGCCTTTTGCGACATATCTGGCAGCCCTTGACCAGAGAGCGGCAGAGGGACGAGGCCGCTGCAGACCCATCTGCGTAAGACGGCGCAAATCATACTGTCGATATCTTCTTGACCTGAACGAATCGATAGCGTGGTGCTTACGCTCTTTCGTCGTACGTGCCTCGACCATGCCTAGGCGAGCTACCGCTTCGGCTTGATTCAACCTCCATAGTTTCCAGCGTCTCGCGCCTCATTTCTTCCCATTGCTCCTTCTCTTGCTTGCCACCCTTGTGCTCCAAACCCATGCCACGTTCGGTCCAATCAGTAGAACCCATCTCCGACAATCTGCTTAAGGCTCTTGCAAAGGCAAATCTTTCCTCATCTCCGCTGAATATCGACGAGCTCTTCAATGTAGTCATGTTCATACCCAAGTCATCCATTAGCATCCTCATAGAATCGTCTAAATCTTCACCCTCTCTCTCCAAGATCTTCTTCTTTGCAGGACTTGAGGGCGTAGCATCGGACCTCGCACCCTGCATTGCGTCTTGTATCTCATCTCGAGACATGAAAAGCTGGCCTAAAGGTACTTCGGTGGTCATTACTAGCTTAGCGTGAGATTCATATACAGCATCAATAAACGTAATAAAGCGGCGAGCCCAGTCTCGCTGTCGAAAGCTCATCCCCGGAACATCGGTGATGATAAAAGCTTCATAGTGCTTTGTCAGCTCTATGTAGTCAGCTGCACCAGTAGCTGAGCCAATGAGATCGTGGAACGTAAATCGCGCTGCTTTGCCACTTGCTGTTGGGACCTTGATTTCACGGCCCCAGACATAGTGCACTGCTGGATGTGGAGGGTCGTTCTCAAGATCAGCGAAGAATTGAAACCATTTCTGAGCATGAGTGTCTGCTGCTTTGTCTAGAGGATGGTGGTAGACTCCTGATGGCGGACGAGGGATTTTGCGGTAGTCTGTTGGCGAATCAAGGTTCAGGACTTTGAGTTGTGCTTTTAGGAGGTTGATACAGGGTATAAATGACTCCCGTTGTATCCCGTTCTTGTATAATTCGTCAGGGTGACGATTAGATGTTGTGACAATTACACAGCCGTGGTGCATGAGAGACTCCATCAATCGGCGCAAGATCATGGCGTCAGCAACATCAGTGCACTGGAACTCATCAAAAGCCAGCACGGAGCTGCCTTCAGCTATGTCTGCAGCCACGAAGGGGATAGCATCTGTGTCGCTTCCGTGCTCCATGGTAAATCTGTGCAACCTCCTGTGAACGTCCTGCATGAAGTTGTGGAAGTGTATACGATTCTTCTGCTTGATATGAGGTGGGAGTGTATCAAAGAAGAGGTCCATCATCATTGTCTTTCCACTGCCCACGTCGCCGTACATATATATCCCTTTCGGTAGATTTTCCGGAATGCTGAGTATGACTCTAGGGGCTTGACTAGCAAACATATTACTGAACCAGGACTTTTTCTTGGGTTTCAGATCTTCTATCTTGGGATGTATAACTTGATGCGGTCGGAAGTCTACCAGCATGTCGTGGAGATCTTGAAGGTGCTGGATGAGCGCTGATATGGTCAGTCGTCACTCTTAGCTGGTATATTCTGGAAAGGCTGACTTCTCTGATGCTCATCGTTCGTGAGCCTTCCAGTTTTAACTCTGGCATCATATTCAGCAATGGGCCCTCGAGGCGCATCCTGGACAGAAGCAAAGGTACGAATACTGGCTGGGGATACGAGGGCTAGTTTGTGTCTTGGGGAGGGAGATGTTGCCTTTCGCTGAGCGAGGTTGCCCAACTGCTGCCATGATCTGCTCTTCCCAGTATGTACTTGTCTGAGGCAGTTAAAGCACAATGTATTTTTCACAGTTGTATGGCCAGATTGTTGCGAAGTGTTCAAAAGAAGACGACGAGCTGCGATAAGACTCGACATCGTCGACGAGATCCTACAAGGATCTAAAGCAAATTAACAATGCAGTCTGACGTGGCAGATGTGTTTCAGACTCAATGCGAAACCGGCTGACCCCGAAAGCTAAATCCGAGGCTCTGCGGAGTGGAGTCCATGCCGATCTTGCACGCACAGTTACAGATCTCCTCCCGTTATTTGCCATTTCTCGACAAACCTACTCGTTGCTTCACTGTGTCTTCTAGTGTGTTTGTGCATGTCAAGCTAGAGCCTCTCCACATCGCGTCCACGCGAGTGCTTGTATTCGAGATCAAGAAGAGAAGCCACTACCTACCAGCGCTCCGATCATTACTATCACTTCATTGCTGGCCTTGCTGTCACGATATGGTGGTAAAGTGACACTATGAAAGTAGCCGTTGGAGCAGACTCTACGTCGTTCATGATCATAGCCATCCATTTTCTCCCATGAAGAGGATTTTCCTGTCGCCACGAGCAAATTCAGGTGCTCATCGTGAATGTCCGGCAGGATTGTGCCCTAATGATAGCCATTTCACGATGTAAAATTGTCCTTAACAACTGTAGGTACCATCATGATAACTCACCATTCTCTCAGAAATGGAACGCTGCTCAAGATGGGACGACAAACCTTGTTGACCTTTCAATGTGTCTGAGCGCAGACCGCACGAAGAGGCTATAAGCTGGATGGTGCAGGTACTTTCCTCGACCTTTTGATTACCTATACAAGCTGCATTACACTGTACCATACAAGACTTATTGACTTTTCCACAATCATGCCTAGCCGCTCACTCTGGAGATCCCCTCACGCACAACTCCGTGTTCTTATCAACAACGTCAAGCAGAATCGACGACTCTTCACGGCCAGTGCTTATGAACTGGCGCGGGTTACCTCAAATGACTTGAACAAGAAAGAGATGGAATTCGACGAAGCGGAGCTCGAGGATCTCAATAGACAAATTAACAAGAACGAAACTTCACTACGCTACGACCCTAAGTACCAGTGCTTCGAGGAAAATGAGGCCGGGTTGTTACAGAAGAAGCTGTGTGACGTTTACCGCAGTTACGAACAGCTCGAAATGGAACACTGGCGATTCCTATTTCATAGAGTTGATGAGGATTTTTTGAGGATTTTTGACCATGAATACCATGGCCGTATGTCCCGCTACAGAAGAATGATGCGGACCGCGAAAACCTTATACCCTGGTCTTGAAGAAGAGATTCTGCGATCGCTGCCTGGTAGGCCTATGAGCCACGAGAGTCCTAAATATACCTTTGCTTTTGATAAAGCAGCGGAACGACTCGAGACTTCAGTTGATGTACTATGCTCCATGACCAGGCAGTTCGTGAAGCTCTTCGATACGGTCTATCCCGGATTCGTATAAGGACAAACTATTGGAGAATTGGTTTGCGGCCCCGTCATAGAGGACCCATTCCAAGCGGTCGATTTGACGTCGATTTGACATGGTTAGTTGAACCGGCAGTACCCTAGACCATGAGAGGACTTTGCGGGAAGGAGGTATGAACTAAATGATCGAGCGACGTGGGAGGTAGCCCAAATATTGCTGACAGTTATAGCTTCGTCTCCTGGTTATTGTAGAGTTCTGCCAGCGGAGGAGAAGCTATCCCATCTACCAAGTCACAAGAAGCAGATTTTGACATGTACAAGACTGAGGCCCGGAATCCCTCGACAGACACGCTGAAGGTGCAGTTGTAGTATGAGGAGCTTTGTCCGCATTGGAAGAGGTAGATGTATTGGTGCTCTCATACAGCCAAGCATGTTCCCAGCAGGTTTCGGAGTGATTGACTCTCAGCTCGTTTGGTATTCAGCTGCGAACACATAAAAGTGTCAAACACGCATCGTTTGCACATTGCATATGACGAAGGTTTGAGGAGCTGATCTTCGTCTGGTTATCCCATACGCGTAGTGGGGCGCTTGGCCTGTTTGTATACTGGTGTTTGTCATAAAATTCTAACGTACCATGTTTCATATCGTTTGCTCACAGGTGGTCTGCTGGAAGGTACAAAAGCCTGCTCATGTGCCCATTACAATCCTTCACAACATCATCTTCTTCTGGCACCGCTCCTGCTCATGTGCCCATTACAATCCTTCACAACATCATCTTCTTCTGGCACCGCACTACTCCACGGACAATATCGAGATCAGATCGGCGCCCTCTCATCATCGATTTCCTCTTTACACAGAACTAGACGTGATATCACTATCGTTCTTCCTTCCACCCTTGATCACAAGTAACACCGTAAGCACTCATCATTTGAAACACCTTAAACCCATGATCATTGGAGCCTGACCGAGCGCAGAAATCTTCACATCCCACAATGAGTGTCATCAATCGTCCCGAGTTGGCTACAAGCTATCTCGCCATGAATGTTGAGTGCGTTCAAGCCTACTCAGTCGCACAATTTCTCCGCTCAGACCCCCGTGAAGCCAGGGGCTTCGACGCTCCTGTCAAGGTTGTTCTTGTGAATGACTGCGGTAACGTTGTCTACGACAGTTTCATCCACCTTGAAGCGTGTCAAGGACATGATGAGCAGGTTCTAGGGCATCCGTGCAACAGACATCGCGCCAGATAACGGAGCACGACCTTTTTACCAGGTCCAAGCCGATATCATAGCTTCGATCACAGGTCGCCATCTCGTTCTTCACGACTCAGACAACAATCTCGAAATGATGGAGCTTCATTACTATGGTGCTTTGGATGTTATTGGAACTGTACTTCACGACACACAAGCTATGGCAATGAGCAAGGATTGCAAAGAACTTATTTTGGGTCCAAAGCCTGGTTTGTACGCATGCACGAAGAAGTACCTAAATATGGGAGAAAGTTGGACGGGAGACAAGTCTGTTGAAGATGCGAGGGCAGCAATGGTGCTATTGCAGCTCTGGTTGCCTGGAGTGTGTGGAGGACGCATGCCATTGAGCAAACTCCGAAGATACTGGTTAATGGGGATGGGATAGATGGTGAGATTGGTGGGACGTGTTGAAGGTGGGTTTGCTACAAAGACTGGCGTTGATTGATATTGGTGGAGTTTGGAATTCCCGCGACACAACACAGGTTGGTAAGATGATAGTCCCAGTGTGTCGAAGCGCTTCCACCACAGTGTACTCAAGAAGCAGCACTTATATATGTGAATTGCAATGCTGCTGTTCACAAGTATTCTTTCTAATATATTCTGATATCGGCGTTGCTCAAGACAATCGCCATAGCGTAGGGAGTAATATCGATGCCTGCATTATATCAACAAAGCGCGTACGATGAGTATAAGATCGTCAGTCAGAACAACATATATGACCAAAATATATGATTTCTTTCATGATTTCCAGAGGTAAGAAAGAAGAGGTTGGAACAGGCGAGGCTGGCCCTGCCCCCAGGTCTTGGCAGTCGATCTTCCCGACCGTTTTGCGGCGTTGCCCCGAGCACGATCTCGAAGGGTAACCGTGGAGCACGCTCTGAACATTTGCGAGGGAGTGACGAGGTTGTACAAAACACCATTGGCGTCGAAAAACTCGAGTTAACTAAGACACAATCACTCCTTCAGAACGTGGAGTTGTCGTCGGCAAGAAACTGCTGATCTTCAAGAGCCGGCTGCAATCTTTAGACTCTCGGCTAGTCTGCCGCTCCTTCACCTCTCCTTCCAGCCATTCTAAGACTAGCAATAAAGCCGCTCCATGCCCGATCACCCTAGGCACTAAATTCACACCCAAGCCATCGCCTTTACCTTTCCCTCTGCGAGCCTGACCTCTTATCACCTACTCCGCCATCTCAACCCTACACATACTCTCTCAGCATGTCGTTCTTCAAAAAACTCACTCGATCACGAACGAATAGCGGCAGTTACCAGCACGAAGACGACGACAGCTACGAACGAGTCAATAATCACGACGGCCAAGCACCTCCTTCATCCTATCGAGATCCCAACAATCAGCAATCACCTCCTCCCGACAACTCACAGCACGACTCCAGAATGTACTCGTCTCAATCAAGTCAAGATGGCTACTCCAACTCAAATCATCGACCACAAGGCGGCATCAGTACTCGTGACAGTGGTTTTGTCGACTCTGGTACACCACAACAGCAACACCAGCAACCAATGATGGGTGGTGCACCACTAAAGCCAATGGAATCGCTTTCAGCCCCGGATCTCCTCACAGCTGCCTTCAATGCCGCAGTGAAGCCATACACAGACAAGATCGCCCAACTTGAAGAACAAATGCATCTCATGTCCGGCCAACTACAACGCTTTGAAGACGAACGTCACATAATATGTGCCTGGATCGACAAACGTGGATTACGAGCAGGTGCGTTCATAGCATTCAAATCACCTTCACCTTCACTACATTCACTAACACACCTCCCTAGACATCCCCCCAGAAATGAACAGCATAATCGACTCCACCCCTGACGCCGCCGAACAGCTCTACCGTGCCATCGACCGCAAAGTCACCATTGTAAACTTCGACCTGCACCGTCTCCAAGACGATCTCGGCGAATCAATCTCCTTAACCTACTTCGGCACCTGCATGATGAAAATGGCACCGGAATTGCATCGTCTTGCGAGCCTCCCGCATGGTGCCGCCTTCGCTCACGAACAAATCATCAAATTGGTCGGCAACCTCACTCAGCACCTTACCTCAAGTATGGGTGAAAACAAAACATCCGAGCAGATTGAGGAGGATAGACATGCGCAGGAGGACTTCTTTCATCGGATTGATGAGGTGTTGTTGGATGTGACGAAGCAGAGGGAGCCGGGGTGGAATATTGGGAGGGAGGTGAAGAGGATGGAGAAGAATGGGGAGTATTTGAAGGATATGGGGATTGGGCCGTACTTTCCGCGCACGATACAGTTGATGAGGCAGATGGCGCCGGGAGAGTATTGAGAAAGAGGAAGAGGAAGGGCATAGGTCCAAGGGGAAAGGAAAAAGCAAAGGAAAGCCGGAATAGTAGGTGGTTTGTACATTGTGGTAATACTATAGCATGGAGTTCAGGATTTGTGCAACATGGGAAGAACAATATGCCTGTGTTGAGTACAAGGTAAGGACTCGAACTGGCACTACGGGACGTCGTGCGAAGCGACAATTGTGGAATGGAACCTGTACATATAACATAGCTTAGATAATTTGATCGCTAAGAGGTTTTACATCTCAAAGACCTGACCTTGGAGTTCAATAACGGAAGTGACGCTCGAACACGATCTGCTCAGGGACATGGCAATGAATGTCTCCTGGTAAGGCGGTGTCGAGGTAGAAGTTCCAGCTCGAGCTCAGGTACTGCATGGTTGCGGAAGGCCACAGAGGACGTGTGTCTGGGCTGTATTGTACTCCGTAACAAGCTGCGCCTGTGACCACCAATCGAGCTTAAAACTACCTGCGTTCACCGAAGGCCACCACGTTGGTAGACACCAATCGATCGAAAACTGTCAGAATCGCAAGATGTCCATCTTCACATGAAGCCAGCCGCGCTCAACGTCTACCTGAAACGACTAGCAACAAGGCAAGCTTTTGTCCATGGACGTCTAGCGGGAAATGGTGCAAGAAACGCTGTCCTATCATGACGACAAAAGTGCAAGTCATAAGGACGCCTCGGCTCACGGCTGGCTTGGAAAGCTGAGCCCACATGCAGACCCCTCCACTCTATTTCAGGCGTTTCAGGTTTTCAGCTAAACTCTCGCTGCAGGTCATGCTCAGACTTTCTCAGTTTGGTGAGTACAGATGATGTCGTCGTCGTGCATCCCTAAGTCTGATTTTCTTGTCTGGCCGTCAGCGTTTGTGCCGTTGAGATGCTCTGCTGTGTAGAAGGTGAGGATACCTGTACGACAGCTTACACCTGAGCGCTAGCCGTCAGCCGCGTTTTGGTGGGGGATACTTGCTGGTGAAGCGTTCAGGTATCGCGACCACTTCTTGGTCGCGTCTTGTGAGTGTGATTGGGTAGCTACAAAAAAACTCTCTATCGTCGACTACAGTCTGCTACACACTCCGCAGACGTTCGGAGTCCACTATCAACGGCGGAGGGAGCTTTTGATCTTAAGGTGGGCAACTCCTCTCACAACAGCACATGCTTTTTCTCTGCTTTCTGACTTACGTCTGACATTCGTCGCATCCTTCTTTTCAGTTACTATTCTTCTTCTTTGATCTTCTACCGGATTTACAAAGGCTTAGCTCTTCTACTGCAGTCTTCTGTTTTCTGTCTTCAGCTTTCTACGGCCGAACGTGTGGGGCTGCCGCTTTGAGGCAACGCACTTAGACTGTGGCTGTGTGCAAAACTCTCTGCAAGCAAGCGTAAGGCGACACCACCGACTTAACCAGCTTCTGTGGATCGTTTTAATGGCCACACACTGAATTGCGAAACCTCTACCACTGATATATCTTCCACATCGTCTTCCTTTGACATCAGCGCTCGCTAAAAGATCAGATTCGTCATCTCTAGTGGAGCACGAGCCTCCCGGAGACTTTTATTTCGCGACACACACGAAACGCTTGACTGTCCTTGGCAAAAAAGAGCAGTGAAATATTACCACAACCACACAAAGTGAACGTCTTCCACTCTTACAGACGACAAGTAATTGCTGTAAGGCCGCTTGGTGTAGGCGACGTTGCTGAATGTGCAGCTCCAACAGTATCTTTACTGGACGACCTCGGCCTGGTCCGGGTCAGCTCACCGACTTTCAATATGGCGTCTCTCGATAAAGATTTGCCTCTGCCACCCAAAACACCGAGCTTCTACGATCGTCTGAAGGCGATGAGTACTAGAACATGGTCGAGAAGTGAAAGTCGCATGAGCAGCTCACGTGACCAGCATACCTCTCGACCACCTTCTGCTGCTGCCTCTCGACAAGGTTCTATTCGCCGCAGTCATGATACTCGCGCGGAGCGTTCGCAAAGTCGTGCGAGTACGACGAAACCGGACAGGATGCAACACAGTGTTCGCGCCTCTTCAGGCACAAGAAATCCGTCATCATCATCTGCATTGCACACTCGCCAGCAAGAGCAGCAACAACGACAACAACAACACATTCCAACGAATAACCATATTGTTTATCAAGCAAAATATCAACCATCCTATGACTACAAACTGGAATCACCTGACCGAGCCCAGACAATTCAGCCAGACGTCGGTTATGGTTATTCATCTCCAAACAGCCCAGTCATGCCTTTCGACTACTATCAACATTTCCCTCGGCCGCAAATATCACAGAACGTACTACGCCGGCGGCCCAGTATTATCGGCCACTATATATCGGAGAAACAACCCACCGAAGTTGAAGGACGTCCTTCACTGTCTCTAGATACATCATTGGCGCCACACGAAGTCAGAGCAAGCAAAGCTCAGACTGAAGCTGTATCAATGTCACGACGGACTCCAGACGATCCGAAATATAGCGTGCGCCAGCCGGCAAGGTCACTCAAGACTCCGGACAATCCAAGAGCCAATTCTCGCGCCACATCTCGCGCTGCAACTTACATCTCTGCTAGTCCTAGCTCACCATCTACTACTCGGCATGATACTCCTAGTGTGTTCAGTCATGCTTCCAGAGCTACTTCCAGAACTGCCTATTCGCCTTCTTCCATTAATGCTATGGAGCCACAAACTTGGACAACTGATCCTGATGCTCCGCCTGTGCCTGAAATCAGGAACAAGCTACCACGTACTACAGCCACCAAACAACCTTTTGTACCTCCTGAGCTAGCACATCTAGCATACACACCGAATATGCAAACGCAAACTGTATCATCCAGAAATCAATTCGCAAAATTGACAAGTAGTGTTGAGCACTATCCGCATGCCGGACCACTTGGTTTTGCAGCCTATCCGACTACTACAGACGGAGGTGTGTCTTCACGCCCATCGCCAGCTCACGACTTGCAGCCTGCTGTTTGGAGTTCCTCAAGCTCTCCCAGGCCACTGAAATCAATGGATCCCTGTCTTCGTGCTCGAGTGACTCTCAATACTGCTGCACAACCGCAACTCGCAGAAACAACTGCCAATAGGTCTTGTTCTAAGCCGAAATCGCTAGCAGCCTCGAGTCGGCAAGCTGCAGCTCGCGTGAAGGTCGTGGATGTACCACCTCGGTCGTCATTCACTAGTGCCACGGCTACTCCTCGACTATCTCTTGACAAGCACAAGCCAGCTACATCCCACTCATCTGCTCGGCCGAGTATGACGCAATATCGTTCTCCTCGTTTGTCGATTCAGTGTCAGGGAGACGAGGACCTCAGCACAGTTCAGCCAGCTCGTAGCAGTGCCAAGTTTGGACAAAAAGCGTCTCACTCGCGAGCATTTTCCTTCTCCAAAACACCTCTCAAAACAAGTTCCTCTATGGAGTCACTCAAGTCAAAATTTAGCTTTGCACAGAGAGTGTTCAACAAATCTGTGGACCAGCTCTCTTGTGTAGGTCCAGTGGACGTGCAACAGCAGCAATCTGTCCTCCCTGATCCTGTATCCAATGTAAACGAGAAGCCAAGTACTAGACAGTCCCTGGATAAACAGCCTAGGAATGATAGCATCAGGCTTAGGACGAAGCAAGCTTTGAGTGAGCTTCATCTATTATCTCCATCTTCGAGAACGTCAATCGACCTTCCTAGACACGTTAATACCAAGTCAAAATCAAAATCAGCTACAGCTGTACCAAGCGCGAGCTATACCGACCGCTCCTCTATAAGCGACCTAAGTCCAACATCACAGGCTGCACAACTCAACACGCAGAGGATGTCTCAGAATTCAAGCAGCACAGTGCGTGGCAAGGAGTCTAGGGTTTCTGAGGGCGCCAATGTCAAGGACAATTCCTCGCGCTCATCAAAGTCGAAGCAAAGTCGTGACTCTAGCAGTACTAATGGTCATGACGCACTGTCGCCTGTTGAAGGCCAAGAGTTTATGCGCTTCTCGACGATGACCAGTGTGCGCGAGTCTTCCTCTTCCGAGAGGTCTTCTGACCGTACTTCCAACCAAGCCCCTCGACTATCCAGATTGCATTCGGCAGATAGTGGTCGATCCACAAGTTTGGGAAGTTACGGGCTTTTTCCTCAGACGAAAACGACTCCACCAAAGTCAAAGGCCATCCCCGCAAAGTCCTCCGAACAGCAGATCAAGGGCGCATCAGGTCAAGAGTTTGTCGACCTACTAGCGACTACGCGGACAGTAGACGACCAGCATGTCGACATCAATCTCCGTTTGGGTGCTCTATCTGCCAGCACTGCCATTTCAAGCAAAGTCTTGTTCAGTCCTGGAGCGTTCCAAGTACAAAGGTCTGTAGGGGAGAAGATTCTAGTTATGGACGGTAGCGGCGAGGGTAAGTCTTACACCTCAACATTTGAATCACAAGAGTTCTAACCATGTGTAGACTGGTCACTGTACTGCGCCTCCCTTATTTCTAAGGCGGATGTCTTCAACGCACCCATGACGTCCAAAACATACACGAACCGTGACGAATTAACGAAACTACGAGGTCTAATGAACCATAAAGAGATACCTGCATTCAACATTTCAACACAATTTCCGCTTCCCTCCAACCACTTTTCAGTGGTTGCTTTCCGCTTCCCACCTATAATGGAGGAAGCACTTTTACGACACATCTTCTACGAAATCAAGCGCGTTTTACGTCCTGGTGGCTATGTTGAGATTATGGCCATTGATCTGGACTTGGCGAAGATGGGTAGTGCTACTCGACGTGCTCTTCGCGACCACAAAAGTAGGCTGTCTACGAGCAATATCAATGTCTGTCTGAAAGATCCTACCGATAACTTACCTCGGCTGTTGACTCACAGGCGCTTTGAGAATCTGCGATGGGGCGTCTTCTCGGTTTCAGCAGCAGGAGATAGTATGGAGCTGATTGACAGGTCTTGGCTCACAAAGCAGGAGTCAGAATCCACAGGGAAGACCACTGTAGCGTATTTCAGACCTGCAGAGGTTGCGCAGTGGTGGTATAAGCAATGTTATGAGAATCAAGACGCTACGATGAGTATTTGGCAGGACCAAGTGGTGGTCAGAGAGTGCGCAAGGTTGCAGACATGCTTCAAGGTGTTGGTGTGTTATGCGCAGAAGCCTGCTATGGTGAGACGACGAACAGCTTCAGTCTGATGAGATGATTTCTTGACGAGGAGGAGTGCTATGATATGGTTGGAAAAAGTTCTGTTTTCACTTATGAGTGTGATGCATGAGAGATGATCTAAATATGAATATGAATGTATATACGAAAATATGTTTGGAATGCCACTTTCAGTACGAGCTGTGCAGCCTGTCTAAAACTCTCTGGTCGTCAAATTAAGGTAGGCGCAGATCAGGGGCTTGCTCAAGCTTGTTGTGCCGCTTTCCTTCTGGAAGCTCTTTCTTTGAGAGATTTGTGTAGGTTCCCGAAGCAGTGTTGTCGAAGGAGAGCCTTACTGACGTGAAGGATGACCAGTCTAAAGACACCTGCTTCGGAATCTTGAATGGAGACTATTTTTGAGGTCACCCTCGTCATCGCGTGTCTGTAATACAAAGTGGGGCGGAAACCCCTTGATCCTGGAAAAGTGACAAGATTCGGCGTTACTTGGTGTCTCATCTCAACTTCAATTATTCTACCAACTGTATCTATCTTCGACCTTTTAATCGTAATATCTTGATGTCTCTATTCTAGGAGTATCATCCCGGCTTCCATCACTAACCTAGTAGTTCTCCTCACTCTACTTTTCCTGAATTTGTCGGCTGGTCTGACATAACTTGGAAGAACTCCTTTAGAAAGGCCTGCAATATTATAATCGACCATTGTCACCCTAATACTATTCGGAGAGACATCTGGTACTGCACCACGTCAAGACACTAGCCGATCCGTCCATAACAGAAGTCATACGCCCCGAATCATCTAAAGCATCATCTCCACGTCATGAATCCCTCAAAGCGCCCACCAGGATTTCACATGGATCTTGGAGACATCCCATCTTTGGGTCCTAATCCTGCTTCTCCGATCAAATCCCTCACGTCTCCGGTGTCTTCGCCAGGACCAAGGACTAGACTTCAAAATGCAAGCGCTAGTCTTGGAGGACTCGGCCTAAATGAGTTGCGTAGTGGGGCAGGATCCCCTTCTAGAGACGCAGGCAATAGCAGATTCTATCCAAGAAGGTGTGTTTCCATATTGCCAGCCTGACAGCTATCATATCTCTGACACTGCCGCCATAGAACACCTGGCTGGGGACCACCTGTTGTCAGCGGCTTGTCAACTCCTCTTCGAGAAGTCATTCCTGAATCGCCCAACGATGAAGCCGATCCGTTTCCTGACTTAGGAGTGGCGACACCTGCGCACGAGAAGGTGCCGTCTCTGGGTCATTCGACTGCCGATTATACTACACCACGAAGAGGAAGAGCTGGTACTGCACCTTCAAGACCTCCACCAGGTCTCGCACCTCCTGTAGGCGCCATCGGTCAGCAGCCAGGTCAAGCTGCAGCAGGTGCGAGGCAGGAGATGTCTGGTAGTCCGTTTCGACCTGGAAGTGCTTCACTGGTTGAAGCTGTTGGCTCGTTGAGCGCAAGCACTTCTCCTGCGTCTGCTTCTGCATTGCTTTCCAGAATTCGAGCAGGATCTATGCCCCAAAAAGCATCGCTCCTATCCAGTCAAACACCATTTGGCCCGACAGTCTTTTCTACCTCTTACAATCGTGGTAGAGCCAGCACATTATCAGGTCTCCTACCCGACAGTCCGAGTTCTCCTCCGGCGCAAGGATATCGCAAGGATTCACTCAACGATGCTGATATCAGGACTCTTGACTATCTTGGGCTGGTTGATCCCAGCCCAGTCAGCGGTTCTGCGTCAAATGCTGGATCGGATGCAGCCAATCTAATGGAACTAGGTAGACGACTTCCAGGCATGGCTAGCGCTCGCGTGCCGAGCAGTCGATTCAGATCATATTCTGTGAACGCCAAGGAGAAGTATGCCCTTGAGCAAGATCAGGATGAACATGGCGGCGACGGTGCTTACTATAGTGGGATGTTGACACCTTCAGCTGAAGCTACTGCGCAAGCCTTGGCAATTACCCAGGCTCAGATTCGTCAACATAACCTTGATGTACAAGCTTTCGCAAACGCTGCTGCTGCTAGTCGACCTCGCGCTCAGACCGCAGGTCTCCTTGATGCGCCGTCCTCTCGACTTTGGCGAGGCTACAGTCAGCAACAAGTGGAGCAGTTGGACGAGGAAGAAGTTGCGACAGACGATCTGGTCAACCAGATGCAAGACGCGATGCAGGCTATAGCTCTCCAAGACTTAGCTGCACAGAGTCAACCTGGATTGAACGTGGACCACAGAATGGTTTACGACGATGCAACACGCGCTCTGTGGCTCGGCAATATCCCTCCATCCACGACAACAAGCTCACTGAAGATGATTTTCGAAGCATATGGAAAGATTGAATCAGCTAGGGTGCTAACGCATAAGAGCTGTGGCTTCATTAATTTTGACACAGTCGACAGTGCACTACAAGCCAAGGCCGATCTTGATGGTAAGGAGATCTTTCCTGGAGCTGGACCTATCAGGATTGGCTATGCCAAGGTCCAGAGTACAGTCGGCACTCCAATGGGCGATGGTTATATCCCATCTCAAAGCCCAGCTCCACAACAAATGGGTCGAAGCGTCATGTCTGTGCCTTCATTTGAGCTTGCAGAGCCAGTGAGCGGCCTCAGTGGCAACGTGCCTCTGCCGGCGATTGCAAGGCTACCAGACATTAGTGACGAAGTGCTTAAGATTGTGCAAGTCTTTGGCGCCACTGAACAGGAGGCTGTGACAATAAGCTCAGCTATCGAACGAGCAGTGCAGATTGACAATTTTGAAAATGATATCCCGCCAGCGCTGGAGAGTCCTCATGGTCGTATCCACGATGCACCCAAGCTTAGAGAGATTCGCAAGCGAATAGACAACAATGCTTGCACGCCTCAGGAGCTGGAAGACATTGCGCTTGCAATGTTGCCCGAGGTTGCGGAACTGGCTAGTGACTATCTTGGTAACACTGTGGTGCAGAAACTATTCGAGTTCTGCTCAGAACCCATCAAGGAAGCAATGCTGGCTGAACTCGGTCCACACCTGTCAGAGATTGGCGTGCACAAGAATGGTACTTGGGCGGCGCAGAAAGTCATTGATGTTGCAAGGACATCAGCTCAAATGGACATGATTGTGGACGGGTTGCGACCATACGGAGTCGCCATGTTTTTGGATCAGTATGGAAACTATGTCATGCAGTGCTGCCTTCGATTTGGTGTGCCTTTCAACAATTTCATATTCGATGTCATGCTCACACGTATGTGGGAGGTCTCACAAGGTCGATTCGGAGCTAGAGCGATGCGAGCTTGCCTGGAAAGTCACCATGCCTCCAAGGATCAACAAAGAATGCTTGCTGCGATAATCGCGTTGAACAGTGTTCGTCTATCTATGAATACTAACGGCGCGCTGCTGCTTACATGGTACCTCGACACTTGTACATTTCCTGGACGGCGAGCTGTTCTTGCACCTCTTCTTATTCCTCACCTTATCGAGCTTTGCACACACAAGGTTGCCTATCTCACTATTCTCAAGATAGTGAATCAACGTAACGAGCCTGCCGCTCGTGATGCACTGTTAGAAGCCATCTTCTTCTCCGAAGACAATCACGTCCTGTCCGAAATCCTCAAAGACCAGACTTGTGGCGCCACACTAGTGTTCAAGATACTAACCACGCCCTTTTTCGAAGAAAACAAGCGTGCCGAAGCCATCCAGACGATTCGTTCAACTCTGCTCGAGTTGAAAGTCCCTCAATCACAAGGCTACAAACGACTTCTGGACGAAGTTGGACTCTCTACTCGAAGCGTCCCTGGTGTCATATCAGCAGCTGCACCTAGCTCATTGCGTGATTCTCTAGGCGCGACGTCGTCTTCCGACGGTGCATCCCGACCTACCTCGAAGACTGGCATGCAGAATGGCTCCGACATGTCTCAACAACCAAACCCTGCCGGCTATTTCCCAGTCATGCCGCCACAACAGTTTAACCCTGCCGCTTCTCAAAATGGAGGCTACCCGCCATACGACCCGTTTACTGCACGTCAAGGAGGGCCTCCGCCAATGCAATACCAACAGCGTGGTGCACCACCCCCACAAATGTATGGATATAACCCTGAAGCCTATAGAGCGGTCATGGCTCAACAAGCTGCGCGATATGGACAGATGCCACCGCAAATGGGTATGCCTCCTGGTATGGGTCGTGGTGGATTGGGCGGCTTTGATCCTGCTGTTTTGCATATGTGGGCACAGCAGCAGGGGTATCATCTACCGCCTGGTGGTGGTGGACCACCGAGGCGTTGAATCAGGATGTACGGGCCTTGTCTATTAAGACTATTAAGAGCGCAGCACTACAATGTCAGCCTGTTTGATTGATGACCACGATGCATAAGAGAGGGCATAATCTGACGTCGTCGTTATGTTTGGCATATATTCTTTGTATTAGACTCGAAAAAATGTATATTTTGTTCTTCAATCGTATCGACAGCAGCATTCTGGGCGGTGGTGTTTAGAGTATGTTCCAAGCTATTGAGTCTGAGTGCATGGGTATCATACTCGGTGTGAGGATTTTGCCTTCTTCCTTCCTAATTGAGCTGCAGATCATTCATGTTCGTCGTTGCTCGACCCCGCACCTGTGTGGCTTGCAGCATGCGGAACGTGCCTTGTTACAGCGATGCTTACCAGCAAGGTGATGTAAGTCTGCCGATCGTGTAACACCTGCATGCAATGTCTTCCCCTCCGGCTAATACTGGCATTGTGACACTAACCCTCAGCGTGAGCCTGGCTATATAATGGCTTTGTAATCGTCAGTACTATTTCCTTACCACATCTCGAGTTCAGTCGGTGCAGTCAGTGCTGATAATATTTACGATGAAGCTCACTCTTGCCTTGCCTTTACTGGTCAGCCTGGCCCAGGCAGTTCAGATTAGTGTGTCAGGCAGTAATGCAAATGTCTCCTCAGTTTACCAATACGGTATCATGTTTGAGGGCAAGTATTTCCCCAACGCTCTCCGTGAATCTTGCTAATACTGCTCAGACATCAACAGGTCCATCGATGGAGGGCTCTACGCCGAGCTCATTCGCAACCGTGCCTTCTACAACTTCGAGCAGTATCCAGCCACGCTCTCTCCTTTCGAGAGTGTGGGTGGTGCTACACTGTCTCTGATCAATGCTTCGACACCGCTCTCGACTGCTTTGAATACCAACATGCGTGTATCCGTCAACAAGAAGTCGGCTGCTCAAGTAGGCTTTGCGAACCCTGGATGGTGGGGTATTCACGTCTCTCAGCAAACTTATAGAGGCTCGTTTTGGGTCAAAGGTATGTTTCGTTCTTGTGCTGTGCTTGTTGGTGGTAGGTACTGAATAACTTGGTGTAATAGGAGCATACAGTGGTTCTTTCACTGCTGCTTTGGTATCGAACATCACCAATCAGACGTATGCCTCTGCTCAAGTACAGTCTGTGTCGCAGCCTGGTCAATGGACGCAGCACAATTTCACTTTGTCTCCCTCTCGAGCTGCACCCGATGTCAATAATACTCTGACTATCACATTCAATGCTGCTGTAAGCAAGGATTCTTGGACCTCATGCTGTCAAGAACTGTTAGCTAAACACTGACAGGCTGCCACAAATGGATACCTCGACTTCAACCTTATCAGTCTTTTCCCACCTACTTACAAAAATCGTGAGAACGGCAACCGAATCGATCTTATGCAAGCATTAGCCGACATCAAGCCAGTACGGACGCCTAACAATCTACCATGAATAACAGACTGACCATATTCAGAAATTCCTTCGGTTCCCTGGAGGAAGTGATCTTGAGGGCACCGCAAATGGGACATACTGGGACTGGAGAAGAGCCATTGGTCCTCTACGTGAACGTCCAGGTCGTCCAGATATCTGGGGCTACCAAATTAGCAATGGTCTCGGATTGGTTGAGTACTTCAATTGGTGTGATGATCTTGGCATGGAGCCTAGTAAGTACAGCTGATGATATACTGTAACTGCTACAAGCTGACTGGCAATTCCTAGTTCTTGCAGTCTTTGACGGTCTCTACCTTAGCGGCGTTGTGTTATCACAGACTGAGCTGGCTTATTACGTCCAGGATACGATGGATGAGCTGGAATATATCATGGGTGATACTAGCACTCAGTATGGTAAGCCAGACCTGGCACAATTTGTGCAGTAAACTCTATTGCAGAACGACTGCTGTTACCTCTTTCTATTAAGCTCTTCTTGTTCGAGCTTTAGCTAACAGGATCTCTGAGGTGCTCTCCGAGCTTCCCATGGCTACCCCAAGCCCTTCAAGGTCCGCTTTGTCGAAGTTGGTAACGAAGACAGTCTCGATCCCAATGGTCTTACCTCTTACTACTCCTACCGATTCAAGGCGTATCAGTCAGCAATCAATGCTAAATATCCCGACATCTCTGTCATGACTTCCTACAGTAACAATACCATCAACCACGATGTACCAGTGGCACAATCTGCCGACTACCATCAGTATTCAACACCAGATGCATTTGTGCTTACACAAGCCAACTTCTTTGATCAGAATCCCGCAGATTCAAGGACGTTGATCGGTATGTCTTTCGATCAGTATTGTTGATAACAGGCTCGCTAATATCCTTTGCAGGTGAGGTAGCAACTGTGTATCCTAATACAGATAGCGTTGGCTACGTCAACTGGACGGATCGTGGGCCAGCCTCTTTCCCGGTTCATCCATGGTGGATCGGTAGTGTTGCTGAGGCAGTCTTCCTGTTAGGAGCCGAGCGTAACTCGGAGAAGATCATAGGAGCAGCTTATGTTAGTATTGCTGTCGTCGTTCTTGATGTTGCTATACTTATCTGTTCGTCTTTCTTACTAGGCTCCCACAGCACAAAATATGAATGACTGGCAATGGTCTCCCACACTCATCTCATTCGACGCCGACCCTGCTCACACCACTCGCTCCACAAGTCACCACATCATTAAAGTAAGATGGAATAATTTCCAACTTACTAGTCCGAAGCCATGTCACTGACGACAAATACCACCTATAGCTCTTATCAAACCACAAACTCACTCACACGCTCCCTTCCACCGCCACGAACACCACAGTCACACACGGCACGCACAACTCCACATTCAATCCTCTCTTCCACGTCACCGGTATCGGCGGGTCTGCATCCGCCATCTACAAACCCATCGGAAATAACAACGACTACGTCTTCAAAGCCGCCGTCTACAACACCACCACTCCCGTGCCTGTTACCCTCAACTTCCCAGGCGTACAAGCCGGTGATCGAGCACAACTGATTGTGTTGACTAGTCCGCAAGGCCCGAACGCGATGAACGAAGTTGGTGGCAGGAATCTGGTCAAGAGGGCGGTTGGTATGGTTAGTGCGGGGGCTGGAGGTGCGTTCGAGTTTGAGTTGGCGGAGTGGAGTGTTGCTGTGTTGAGGACGGTTAATGTTACTGTCAAGGGATTCGTTGATTTGTGAGGTGAGGCGATACTGTAGGGTGTGAGCTGAGGAGATGTTGGATGCGGTGGCTGTGAAAAGAGCTCAGAGAATGTGCATTGGCGGCATTGAGCGGATCTGATAAGTATGCCGTAGAAGAAGCTCGAGGTACATAGTGATAGTGATGATGATAATCTCGTAATGACTCTTCGTATCTGCATTATGGCAAAGGCTCGATGTGTAACGCCCAGGTTTTATAGCCATCATCGTAAATGCAAACTCATTCTGAACTCTTCCATTCTAGCCAACTTTTCCATTAGGGTCTTCTTTCACGTTGCCTCCTGAGAGTCCGTACCAAAAGTTGAATGACTAACGAAACGTCCAGCCAAGCATACCTGATAACATATGTACTGCTGCGAAAGATGAATCTCTGCCTATCAGGCATAATGGTCAAATTGAAAATATACAGAGAAGATTAGCATGGCCCCTGCACTAAGGATGACACCATCACAATCGAAGAAAGCTTTATGTTTTTTTCCGCGTTCGTTTCTGGTAGGTGGTTTTGTGATTCGTTTTTGCGGTGTTTAGGTACTGTGGATGTGTGCGCTGTGCAGTACTGACAACAGAGAGTCACTTCGGCAGAGCATCGAGGTTTTTGCGTCAGCACAACTTGACCCGAAAGCAATGAAAAAAAATCTTGAATCTCCTTAGCTTGATATATAAGAAATTTACAATAGTCAAAATACGAAAGTAGTCTTCTGAATTAAGCCAAACCTCTATGTGCCTCAAATGTTTACAGATAGTGCTCACATGCTTATACCAAAACGTATAGAGGTCGAGGCAACTGTATGGCTTCGGCTTCCACGGAGCGTCTTAACCTTGGACTACCTTCGTTTATGGCCACATATGCTTCTCGCCGAGCTGGCGAGCCTGTCGTAACGGAGTACGTGTGAAGATCGTAGTATGCTGCAATTGAATGTACGAGCCATCGGCTATATCTGTATCAGCACGAGTGATATTTCGGTGAAGGGCGTAGTATACTCACCCGAAACTTGCACTTTGGTCGTCAGCTAGACTATCCAAGATCATTCGTTCTCTGCGAGCTTGTGATCGTGGACTGCCATTTGATTGTGCCTCTTTCGTCTGGCCATTTCGACCAACGAAAACAATCTCCTCGTCTTCTGATGTATCGACATCGGCTAAGCCATCCTGCTCAAGCTGTCTCTGAGACTCATCCCACTTCTGGACAAATTCCCTGATCTGCTCTTCAAGATCTTTCAGCAGGCCCTTAGCACCACGAGCACGCCTAAGCTTCTCTCGAAGCTCTTTGGGTACATGCGAGAAAGGGTCCTGTTCTTGCATGAGCTTAGCTCGATGTTGCTGGATCTTCTCGCGCTCGGCTCTAGCACGAGGCTCGTCCCAGTGGGAAGCGAGAGAGTATTGAACACGTCTCGGTCTTGGGACGGGCACCTCCCAGTCCTTTGAAGTAGGTGGTTCGGCCCATGGATTGCCTAGTAAGCGGTCTGCGCACGTCATATATTAGCTTCAGAAGAGCTATACGACGTATTGCGCGAGTTGACACGCACCATTTTCCCACTTCTGGCGTCTTCGGCTGCCTTCTTTGCCTTTGAGAAGAGCTTCGCGCCTCTTCATGCTATCTCTGCGCAGTGGCTCGCGTCGTCGGACATATCCGGCACGGATAGCAGCGCCAGCAGAAAGATCAATGTCTTCTTCGGCTTCTTCTCGCTCGGGTTCGTGTCGGGTGTCTAGGGGTATGTCGAGGACATTGGATGTACCGCGCGCGCCGGTCGGAATGATTGCGGAGGAGATGGCGAGGGTGCTTAGGGATTGAATGGTCTTTTCGGTCCATACATCAATATCGATCGGGCCGGCGGTATAAGCAGGGGAAGACATGGTAGGAAGTGGCGACTCGGGGAGGTCGCGCTAGGGTACTAGAAGTGTTGTGGTTAGTTGGTCAGGAGAGTACAGCGCGATAGTACAGCCTTCGAGCTCGGCCGCGACAACGAGAGACTGAGTATATAGATGAACAACGTTGCGAAGATGAGTCGAAGGTCAATGGAGTGTTGTATACAGGAGGGCAAGCTCCGATGACGGTGAGTCCCTGATGATCAGTCATTCAGATTGCGCTAAATCGAAATAGGCAGTCACATGCTCCGTACGGCTAGCCATCCGTGACGACAGGACGACATCAAGAAGGCAACCAGTTCCATTACGTTCAACATCATTCGCTTTAATACCATTACATTCGCTTTTTTGCTTCGTCTGTATCTATCTACAAAAACACCATCATGAAGGCGAATCTCGTCCTCGCTTTGGGCGCCTCAACTTTGCTCCTCACCAACGCCTTCTATCTGCCCTCAGTCGCTAAGCAAGCAGTCGGCCAAGCGCAGCAGATCTTATCGTCCGAGAAGTATCTCGTCGAGACCTCTCCAGGTGTAAGCTCATGGATCACGGAAGAGGACAAATGGGACCTCCGCAGACAAGGCATCAACTTCATGGATATTTCAAACCAGCCCGAACTTGGTCTACTACAAACAAGGGATCAGAAGACTTTCACATTCCCTAACAAGACAGCATACAACGAGACCATCCGCCCTATGCTTAAGAACCTGAGATCCACTTACATGGAGGAGAACCTTCAAAAGTTTACATCGTTCCACACACGATTCTACAAGAGCGAGAGTGGCGCGGAGTCATCCAAGTGGCTGCTTAACAAGGTCAACGAGACTGTTGCAGCTTCTGGTGCTCACAAGTACGGAGCCACTGTCGAACCATTTTTGCACTCTTGGGGACAGAACTCCATCATTGCAAGAATACCTGGCAAGAGTAATAAGACTATCGTCATCGGCGCTCATCAGGATAGTATCAACCTCTTCCTACCCTGGTTCCTTGCTGCTCCTGGAGCCGATGATGACGGCTCGGGTACTGTCACGATCTTGGAAGCACTGCGTGTTCTATTGCAATCTAAGAAGATTGTTGAAGGCAAGGGAGAGCAGACGATTGAGTTCCACTGGTACAGCGCCGAAGAAGGTGGTCTCCTAGGTTCTCAAGCCATATTCGCCGAGTACGAATCGCAAGGTCGTGATGTGAGAGCTATGCTCCAGCAAGACATGACTGGATACATTCAGAAGACGCTCGACGCCGGTCTACCTGAGAGTGTTGGTGTGATTACTGATTTCGTCAATTCCGACCTTACCGAATTCATCAAAAAGGTCATTGTCAGTTATTGTGACATTCCATATGTACTCACAAAGTGCGGATATGCATGTTCGGATCATGCTTCTGCTAGTAAAGCTGGCTATCCTTCTGCTTTTGTTATTGAGGTATGTCAACTTTGTTATATTGTGCTCCTGATGTTCGCTAACTTGCCTAGTCTGACTTCAAGTGGAGCGACAAGAAGATCCACACGACCGAAGACAAGATTGAATTCTTATCTTTCAGCCATATGCTTCAGCATGCCAGGCTGACTCTCGGTTTAGCATATGAGCTGGTTTTTGCTGACCTCTGAACACGCCTGTGTCTTGTCACCTACAGTTCTTGTACATATTCTCCTAATCGAATTACTTCTTGAATAATTATGTCTACACACCTTTTGCCTCCTTATGAAACAACAGGTCTCCTTACGTCTTAAGGCTCATGAAGCCTCGTCTGATGCTTTACACCTCTCACCACTCAGTCGACGTAATCATCGTCACGAAGTTTCATCTCAATACTTACAAAAGCAATTACAGGATCTTTGGTAATACTTACCTCATGACGCTACCCCATAGCGGCCAATCTCCTCGTAACTTTCCCTCGCAAGTCCATTTCAGCCTGAAGGCAATTGCAAGTCGTACTCATAATCAAATCATCACACTAATCATGGATAGGGAAACAGCACGATTAGCAAAGGAAGACCAAAAATGAAGATCGCGGATAGGCTGCGGATGTAGTTGCGTCGTACGGAGGAGTCAGGAGTCGCCGAGAGATCGTCGGAGGGGCGTGCTTGGCCGACAGAGGTTGAGATCGAAACGAAATGACGACTGCAATGATTATAGTGTAGTATACACCTCTATGAATAGGACTAAGGTTCATTGCGCACGGCATGCTGCGTGAGAGAGTGCCTATGGTGTCTAATCATTCTCATACGACTACATCGTATATTGGGGGCTGATCCTGATATCGATCGTCCCCCATATCGATCGACCACGTGCACTTGTGGCCAGTCTGTAATACTTCCGTGGATTGATAACGAACGCTTGGTACGGACTTGGAGGAGGGGAGTTGAGTACTTGGTATAACAGCGGCGCTTCGTCCTCTTGCTCGTACTGCTCTGCGTTGTCTGACGGAAAAATCAAGTCAACGAAGGACAAAGTAAGCACGAGCCAGTACAGTACTCCCCTCCCTTACCTCAGACGGGGCGGATCTAGACCCGAAGCTAAAGCTCCACTTAGCATTCATCCCTCTCCACACGAAGTACGAGTCTCAACCTCATACATCCCACTCTCACACAACACCCATCATGGACGCAGTGATTCACAGTAAGCACAGACACATCGTCCTCTCCTTTCCACCTCTAATAAACCCCTCCAGACCACCTAGCGACCTCCGCCCACTCTCACCTCCTCCCAACATCCCCCCTCGACGCCCCTCCCAGCTGCTGCGCCACGAACAGCTCATTGGCGCAAGAGGCCTCGTCCTCCTCCCCATCTACACCAGAACGGACACATCACTCCAATCCCTCGCTAGCACTAGCAGAAGCAGCAAGTCCACCACGGCCGCACCACTCCAATCCCACACTCGCAGATGCGGAACGTTCAGTCAGTTTATCGCCTACTTCGTCGCGGGATAGTGTAGCGTCTTTGGGTCGTGTGATTACGCGAGAGGATGTGCTGGAAGATGGTGGTGGTGAGAAGCTGGGGAGAGTGGTGACGAGGGAGGATGTTTTTAGTGATGAGCCGGTGGGGAGAAAAGAGGATGAAGGGGAAGGTGAGGCGCTGGGGGATGAGGTGTTGGCTGATATTTGTGGGAAGTACAAGAACAAGAATCTGCGAGGCAATGCGTCGCTTGATTTTTGAAGCGAGGAAGGGATAAGCTGCGCCAGAGTATGTTCGATTCAAGAAGACAAGTGACTTGATCGTTGGCGTTTTGTATTGGGTATCGAATCTGCTATACATACTCTCGGACTTGAGACTTATAAATATGTCGAGCAAGATCGTAATTTACAGTAATATTCACGAAACTTTTTCCCTTCCTGTAACTGTAGACTTACTGCGAAGCAACTGCATTTACTCTGAGCCATCTTTCTTTTCGTTCTCACTGCCTAGCGCGCTTCCTGCCCCTCTGACTTGCTGGTGTCTCCTGTGGCAGCACACCGACTGAGGCAAGTTGAGACGAACCACCTCCTTGTTGCTGCTCCTTTTGGTCCAATACCAAGCTCAGCACGTCGAAACCAAATTGAGGGAACTCCAAGCACATCGCGCGGAACTCTTCTTCTGCTTCGTGTCGCAATACATGTGATCTTGTTGCCCAGAAAGTTGCGATGGGTTTGCGGATTGTGGTATCGGTGCGGGATGTGGTTTGGTAGACGTAGCGGGCATATTGAATCTCTCCAAGGGCTGTGGATGTGGTTCGGTGGATCTTGGAATGTGCGAGTGCTTTGAGTGCCTAGAGCAGAATCGCATTAGCGGCGAAGGAGTCTTCTAGCTTCTACTCAACTTACTGGCATGAAGAACTTCTCGGCCAAGTTGTAGACTCTAGCATGTTTCAACAGCTGTTCTCCATTTTCATCCACTTCTGGTAGTGACGCGTCCGGTTCCAGATGTTCGCCAATACGCTTGGGAAAGTATTCGCCCTTGTAAAGGTATTCCAGGAAAGAGCCCATAGCATCTACATCTTCCTCCGCCAGGTTTATGCGTCTCGGTCCTCCTGCCGCGAAGTCGGCGCACTTCTGCTCGAAGAATGGCGATTGTGTAAGGAGATCTTGATGCGCGCTGAGTGTGGAGTTCTGGTCGCCTTGTCCGACAATGAGTTCTACTATAGGCGATTTGAGGTAGCTATAGCGCATAATCAGCCCCGATGCGCTCTATGCGAGAACCTAGCTTCTTACTCGAGAAAGGTCACCCGTTTTGGTAACTCGTCCTCTGTGATCTCGACATCTTCACCTTCTCCTACTACTGCCGCAGCAGCTGCGGCTGCGGCTGCTGCTGTCACGACAGGTTCGATAATCTATACATCGTTGTCGTTGTTTGCCATATCAACATCTGCGCCAGGCGCATCGAAGCTGTCGTTGACTATCTGCAAGATTTGTCAGTCGCGATTGGCGCAAGTGCTAGGACGTGTTCGTACTGGATCGGCCATGCTGGATTGTGGGAGGGAGCGATTGGGAGGGAGTAGGCGCTTGCGACAAGGCGCTTGCGACAAGGCGCTTGCGACAACGCGCTTGCAACAACGTGTGCTGACAGGTGCTGGATGGGAATGGCAACTGAAGGTCTGGTGGAGAGAGGCTAGGAAAGACGTTCTATTCAGAAGCCAATGGCGATCGGCGCCGAGCTTCCCTTTCGGTACCTGCATTTGTCACGTGACATGTACTCCGAAGCCAGCAGATCTAGAGCTACAAGACGTAACAGCTCATCATTCCATGATCTTGCTGTTGTATCGTTCTCGCTTACTCTCTTCACCCGTAATCTCGTTGAGCTGCAAAAGAACTTTCAAGATGCACAGAGCACAAGCAATGCTCAATCGGCCAGTGCCAGAGAATGTCACCATCAATAATCATCGTGACCCGTGCACTCTGTCAAACTACCACAACTTCAAGACGACTAATACGGCACTTGACTTTCACATTGACTTCGATAACAAGGTCTTGAAGGGCAATGTCAGCTTGAGATTAAAGAGCTTGACCGAAGCTGAGACGAACGAGATTGTGCTAGATACTAGCTATCTAGACATCAGCGATGTCAAAGTGAATGGACAATCGCTAAAGTGGGACCTACTGAGCTCTAGGGTCGAACCTTACGGTAGTCCTCTATCTATTAAGCTGAATGAGGGTGTACCGAAGGACGAACACGTCCAGGTCGATATCAAGGTTTCAACAACAGACAAGTATGGTTACTGATTAACCAAGAGATAGTGGAACAATATTGACTCAATCCAGGTGTACTGCTCTACAATGGCTAACTCCCGCACAAACATCAAATGGCAAGCATCCATACATGTTCTCTCAATGTCAAGCCATCCACGCTCGCTCCGTCTACCCATGTATGGATACTCCAGACAACAAATCCACCTTCAACTTCCGTATTCGTTCTCGTCTGCCGGTTGTAGCTAGTGGTCTTGTTGATGGCATTGAGGACGTCGAAGGTAGTGATGAGAAAATCTATACCTTCACTCAAAAAGTCCCAATGCCAAGCTACCTCTTCGCTATCGCTAGTGGTGACATCAAAAGTGCCAAAATTGGCCCCCGTAGTACAGTCTGGACAGGACCGGACGAGCTGGCGGGCTCGAAATGGGAATTAGAGGAAGATACAGAAACATTTATCAAAGCAGCAGAGAAAATTGTATATGATTACGCATGGGGAACGTACAACGTGCTAGTTCTGCCGCCGTCGTTTCCATATGGAGGTGTGTAGAGTGCCCTTCTGACATCAGGAAATATCTACTGACCCTGGACAGGCATGGAGAATCCTGTCTACACATTCGCAACGCCCACGATCATCTCTGGCGACCGGCAGAACGTCGATGTCATTGCGTATGTTTAGTGCTTCCGTCGAGATCAGAGATAACTGTTGACCCTTGAACAGGCATGAACTCGCACACTCATGGTCCGGCAATCTAGTCAGCAACAGCGACTGGCAGCACTTCTGGCTTAACGAAGGGTGGACCGTTTATTTAGAACGTCGCATCCAAGCTGCTGTGCATGGTGAAAAGTTCCGCGACTTCTCTGCCATCATCGGCTGGAAAGCGTTATCAGACTCTGTAGACGGCTATGGCCACGAACACGAGTACACTAAACTCGTCATGGATCTCAAGGGCGTCGATCCTGACGACAGTTTCTCCTCAATCCCATACGAGAAAGGCTTTACCTTCTTGTACAGCCTGGAGAAACTGATTGGGAAGGAGAAATGGGACAAGTTTATTCCACACTACTTTTCAAGCTGGAAATACAAGTCTCTTGACTCCTACGACTTTAAGGCTACTCTTCTTGACTTCTTTGCATTAGACGAAGCATCTTCCCAGAAGCTGAACGACCTAGATTGGGATGCCATCTTCTATAAGCCAGGTATGCCCGAGAAGCCCAACTTTGACACAAGCATGGTCGATGAGTGTTATGCTCTAGCCACGAAATGGGAAGAACTTTCGAAGTCAAAGTCCTCTTCATCTTCATCGTCATTCACACCGTCGCCCAAGGACATCGAATCCTGGGTAGCCAACCAATCCGTCGTATTCCTCGAAAAGCTGCAGACACTCTCCAAACCTCTTCACCCATCGCTCATTGATACCATGGACTCGACATACCACTACAGCAGCTCTCACAACGTTGAGCTGAGCAGCCGCTTCCTCGTGCTTGGACTCAAGGCTGGAGACAAGAATATGTGTCAGCCTGCAGCAGAACTACTAGGCAAAGTCGGAAGGATGAAGTTTGTGCGTCCTCTCTACACTCACTTGGCGCAGATTGACAGGGAACTTGCCGAGAAGACGTTCGAGAAGAACAAGGATTTCTACCATCCGATCTGCAAGGCGATGATTCCCAAGTGGATTGGAAAGGCTGGCGCGTAGTGATTGCACGATTGAAAGCTTGGGGCGCAAGGTACCGTGAATGATAGGAGAGGTCACTATTCGAGTGCTGCGTTATTACCGGTCTTGTACTATGCTTTCAACTACGATGGTTAACGGCTTAGGATCATAATTTACACAACGCGCGACAAGGATTCTACTGAGCCATTTGCTGTGGAGTGTGCAGTAAGAACAAGACCGCGTTCCAATCTCTATTCTCATTTTGATGTTGGGTTGATATTCTGTGCCGGCATCCATCTCGCTCAGTGCCCCTCGTTATAAGGATTCTCCATACACCAAGATAGCAATAATGGCTTGCTGGTGTCGTCTATTCGGTTATCGTTCATATGATCAGGTCAGTTTGTAGCAGATGATTCACATCCCAGAGCCTTGGCGTACATACTTATTGGAAATCGAAATCGTAACTCAAAGGAAGAAAAGTTGTGGAGAGTGCTGGAGAAGTTAATGATACATATCTCACGACAACCGACTTTGAATCTCAGTCCGATCGGTTTCGGGATATGTAAGACTCATCCCATCACAGTACCTAGATCTTGTCTGATGTAGCGCCTTCGCTTGATAGACTATATTTTACACCACTACATTGGACGCTGTGTTCCTTTCTTTCACACGCCCAAGCATTGCAGTAATACTGATGATTGGATTCAGCAATATGTTGACGGTTAATGCCAATAACTTGCGATTCTCCAACACGCAATACGAGCATTCCCAGTCTTCCCAGAAACGCCACTGTTCAGAGAGTCACTGAAGTACCTGGTCCGCCTTTGATGGCTCTGCCGCTCAGCACTGGTGTTGTTATCGGAGTACATAGCAACTAACAACACCTTCTTTCGTCACTGCGCGCCCGTAGCCCTCTTAACTTCTCCTTCCGCTCCAAGTCCGCCTTATAATCGTCGCCAGCAACTTTGTCAATAGACGTCAACGTATGCTCCGGCACCCCACCAGCACCACTCCTCGTCAGTTCCCTGATACAAGGAATGTTGCAATGACACCACACCACCCGCTCCGGCTTCATGTACTCATGCTGCAGGTCCTCGCGATCGACCGTCCCGAGCCAGATGTCCAGCATGGCAGGTCCTGGCAGGATGCCAGCATTGATACCATACGCGAGCGGGCTACCGCAGCGTCGGCAGAGCCATCTGGCTAGGTAGGAAGCAGGACGGAAGAAGGCCAAGGCGCTGTCTGCGGATGGTGGCTTTGATGAGTCGAAGAGCTCGGATGCTGGATGCCAGGTGCGGTCTGCTTCCGGGTCGTGCCTTCCGGTGGCTGGTACTTGGTCACGGTCATATGGCAGGCTTGAGGCCTGCACTCTTGTGACCTCGGTGATCATGACTGTGGGCAGGATCGAGGTGTTGCTGCACGGCAGTCGTTGCAGTGACAGAGTGCGACGAATGGAATTCGCAGGTCGCCAATGTCTGCTCCTGGTGAGCGGTAGGGGTTCGGTGGTCGCTTGTCATGTGGTGGGATGGATACTTGATAACGGAGTGCTTTACAATTGCAGCCGCCACTGATCGTGATGGCGTCGTGAGGCAACGGCGTCGTGGTTCGCTGTAGTGAGGCTGGTGTGTTGCTGTACGAAGGGAGCGAACGAGGTGTGCTTTTATTTCGTGTGGTTTTTTTGAATGGCGAGGAGCTTCTTTTCTCGTAGTTCCAGTTGGTGAAGATGTATACTATTCTCGTCCAGCCCAACGAGGAAGGAGGGGTAAAGAGGCGTGATAAGATCCAAATATAGCTTTTTTTTAGACCATCTCTAGTCCTCCTATTATGATGTTCTTGGTCACTCATTGATTGCAATATTGGTACATCTCTGCTGCTTGTCTGGTCACTGAGTGCGTTACAATCAGCTCAAACCACTGGTCACCGATGGATCGGTGCCAACCAGCCTTTAAATGTTGCATGAAACCCGATAACCTTGCTTAGGTGTCAATTGCTATAGACTGAAGTTGAAACGTCCGGATGTCAACACTTCACGGACGGAGTAAAAACTGCAGCTTGGTAGACTCTGAGACATCAAGACATGCTCTGAAAGTCATTCGTCCAGCCCTTCAGACCTGGAGCATATCCTCCCTTTGCCTTCCTCTACTGTGCCCACCAAACACACTAGTCCCAGACCTTACCATCTTTGACTCCAAGCACACATCTAGCCCACCAATTCGAGACGAACCAGGTTTGACTTCCCAATTTTGCACATCCCATGGAGTATCAGGCCCTACATCTCCAGCTTGACCATCACCTTACACCCAGCAGATTAGGCCGTCGTTGGAAGCCAGATCATTCGCCAGATCCGGTGGGTCGATCCCATGAAGTAGCCTGAGCATCTCTTCTCGTATCGTCGGTATTGGCAATTTGTCAATCCAAAGGCCAGGTACTATGGTGAGCTGGGCATGAGTGGACCGAAGGCGTTCCTGATATTCTGCGCCTTATCAGTAGTGTCGGCGGGAAAAGCCTCCACAGCAACTTGTCGGAGAGCTGAAGAGCCACAAGCAATGGGTGAATACTTGATGGCTTCACCGGTAAAGTTTCCAGTAAGCTGGCCATCGAGAGTGTGTGGACTCGGATCCGTACAAGGACATCGATATCGACACTCTGATGACTTATGCTGGATGGGCTAAGCACATCTTACCGTCTACTGCGGAATCAAGCACACTGCACGAGGTCTTTCAGACGGCTCTCATGGTTGCGTAGATGACTATGAAGCAAGGAAAGACATCTGGAAAGGTTGCTTTGACACTTCCCTTCCAAGGTCTTTAATCAATATGTCCCGAGTATGGCGTCGCAAACTACGGTCTATCTGCCGTGTGTCCAGGATCGTCTTTGACAGCGTAACTTACAGATCGAGGAATGCCTGACCGCCTAATGGCTCTGCCTGGAGCTCGCTGCATCACAAGCATCGACACCACAGGTAGCTTTCCTGCATCCAAGATTCACTTGGGTCAATTGGAACGTCAATGAATTATCAGCAATGAGAGAACGGATCGAGTTCGATCCATGGCGTCTGAGGATGCGACTGCACGATGGATGCTGCGCCTATGTCTGCCTCGCTGAAGCACGATATTCAATAGATGTTGTCATGAAAGTTGTGCTCGTGCAAGGTTTCCTTCTAAGCTATACGACGGGTGAGACTCCGGAGGGGCTTAGTACGTCACACGAACCATGGTATTGGACGAGATAGCTAACGTCCCATTGAAAGCTTGATCGATATTTCGTAATGCCATTCTCAACACCCATAACTTTCTTCTGACCACACCTTCCTGCCGCCGACATCGCTGACCTTCAAGAGCAACAATGTCAGCAATTCTGCGTGAGAGGGTGAAGAAACCATCGTTCGTCTCCAATGGGTTAATCTATCACTTATTTTGAGATGGGCTAACATACACCTCAAGTTTCCTCAAGAAGCTTGCAAAAGCAGAAGATCTCCTTCATCATTTCCCTAATGGTGCCTACGTTGGATGGTAAGTGGTTTGTCCAGTGTTATGGAGCTCTGCCAGCAATTACTGATTCTTTCGACCAGGTCCGGCTTTACCGGTGTAGGATATCCCAAGTAAGAGCTTACAATCTATATCAGCAATATTCACCTCACAGGAACTATGCTGGCAACAATCTTCGTCTACTAAGACCTCAACAGGAAAGTACCTACCGCTCTCGCCGATCACGTGGAGAAGAACAACCTCCAAGGGCAGCTGAAGTACCACCTCTTTGTAGGAGCCTCCTCAGGAGCAGAGACAGAGAACAGATGGGCGAAACTGAACATGATCGAGAGGCGTGCTCCTCACCAAGTTGGCAAAGAAATCGCGAAAGGAATCAACAATGGCAACATCAACTTCTTCGATAAGCATTTGAGCATGTTTCCCGTGGATTTGATGTACGGATTCTACACGAAAGATAAGAAGGATAACAACAGGATTGATGTCACTGTCGTTGAAGCTACTGCTATTACTGAAGATGGTGAGTCGAAGCAACGCAGAGACGTAACGCTCCGCTCACAATGGTTCTAGGTGGTATCATTTGCGGTGCATCCGTAGGAGCTACACCCGAGCTCGTCCAGATGGCAGATAAGATCATCATTGAGGTCAACACTGCTTCCCCTAGCTTCGAAGGTCTCCACGATATCACAATGACAGAACTACCACCTCGAAGGAAGCCCTACCTCATTATGTCTCCAGAAGACCGCATCGGTACCACACACGTCCCGGTCGATCCAGACAGAGTCATAGCTATTGTCGAGTCCGACTACCCCGATCAAACCCAGCCAAACGCTCCCCAAGATGAAGACTCTCGCGCCATTGCCCGCCATATTGTCGAATTCCTTCAGCACGAAGTCGACCAAGGCCGCATGCCACCTAACCTCCTTCCTCTTCAATCTGGTATTGGCAACATCGCAAATGCGGTCATTGGTGGTCTTGCAGGTGGTGAAGCAAACTTCAAGAACCTCAAAGTCTGGACTGAAGTGCTACAAGACACCTTCCTCGACCTCTTCGACTCCGGCCGCCTCGACTTCGCTACAGCAACCTCCATTCGTTTCTCACCCGAAGGTTTCCAGCGCTTCTACAAAAATGTAGACGACTACCTTCCTAAGCTCCTCCTCCGCAGTCAACAAGTTTCCAACTCACCCGAGATCATCCGCCGATTGGGTGTTATCGGAATGAACACACCCGTCGAAGTCGACATCTACGCCCATGCAAACAGTACCTGTGTAATGGGTTCACGCATGCTTAATGGACTAGGAGGATCCGCAGATTTCCTGAGGTAGCGACTGTCGTATCTCTTGTATGATTTTCAAACTGACAGCGGTGTAGGAGTGCAAAGTATAGTATCATGCATACGCCATCGACGAGACCATCCAAAACCGACCCGACTGGCGTCTCTTGCATCGTGCCTATGTGCACGCACGTTGACCAGACAGGTAGTCCCTTTTCTCCTACTTTCCACGTCAACCGAGTCTCTAGCATTCTCTTCCATCTCCCTTCACCTCTCGCCTATTCTACCGTCCCTAACTCGCTTTATATGACACTAACGTTGACTTCACAGAGCACGATCTCGACATTATTGTCACAGAACAAGGTCTCGCCGACGTCCGTGGTTTGAGTCCCAAGCAAAGAGCCAGAGTCATCATTAACAAGTGTGCTCATCCTGACTACAAGCCGATTCTGTTGGATTACTATGAGAAGGCCGAATTTGAGTGTTTGAGGAAGGGATGGGGACATGAGCCGCATTTGTTGTGGAATGCGTTTGATATGCATAAGAATTTGAATGAGAAGGGGACGATGAAGTTGGATAAGTGGATGTCGTGATGAAAGGTGTCTGAAGTCGTGGTGTCACTATGAATTAGACGATCTGTAGACGTGTATTGTTAGTATTTGTGAGCATGTTCAAGCATGTCTTCGGAGAATTGCCCTAAAGAGACCAAAGTCTTTGTGGATAACCTATTCATCGTGTGCAGACTTACGTTAGCAATGCCTAGTGGTTCTATGGTACAAGCAGACTGCAGAAATAAGGGCTGTAATATGAGTTCAAGTTGCTACGATTGGGATATACCGAGCTTGCAATCAATTAGGTCAAGCCGTTGAGACATGGAAATTATATATTCTTATCTGAATTATGCTCGGACCACCAGAATATGGCCGGCTGGCGCAATGGTAGCGCGTTCGTGAGTTTAACCCTAAATCCATCTTTCTCCATCATGTACTGACGTACATAGCCCTCCTATCGTGGAGACTCAGGGAGAGGTTGTCGGTTCGAGTCCGACGTCGGTCGGTTTCTTGTCAAACCGATCTTTCGCCGAATTGTTTTTTCTTTTGGCCACTTTCTCTAGCACGCTGAGGAAGTGTTAAAGCCTCCGTAATATCTTAAAAACGGGTGTGCTGGGTAGTCAGTTCATTAACAAATATGCACCCATCTTTAAAGATAATCCGGAGGAGATGACGTTCAGCAAATTGTTTTCGCCTTATTTTTTTGCTTTGTTCATCCTTACTCTTGTTAAGATGCTCGCAGGAAGGAAGTAAGCTGAATGGCTTGTCCACGGCGTGAAAGCTGTGTGCCAACTTCCCCACAACTAAGGTATAGAAACCTCTTTGATCTTCGTGTTGGGTTTTGGTTTTGCACAGCATCTCCTACTGTATAAAAGCACTCCATGTAACGCATCACCATCCTACATACAGGCGGGATGGATTATACGCGTGCTCGAGGCGACAAAGTGGAGTGAACTGTACGATCTGGCGTGGAAACCTTAAACTCCTTTCGAGATCCACCGGAGCTCTTTCCAATACGCGTCGACTGTTTTGAAACAACTCCAACCTTTCGCACCAGATTGCCGTGCTACAAGGAAAAACATCCTCAAAAAGTCGCCTTGCTTCGCTGTAACGACTACCCACCTCTACGAGACACCAAGATCCCATTGACTTGCCTGATCACCGCATAACTTGTCCTGAGACCGCTCGAACCCCAGCTCATCGTCAGCATGTTATTGCCAACTTCCTTATCGGCTTTCATCTTGATCGCTCTCGAGTGTCAGTTACCGACTTCTGCAGCACAAACGATTAACCCATCACAACTCGTCGGAACATGGACATCGAAATCAGGCAAAGTGCTTACAGGACCGGTGCGCTTCACTCAGTATTCATGGTTCATGAACTCTTGCTGAACATCGGATAGGGCTTCTACAACCCAGTAAACGAAACACTATTCGAGCCCAGCTTGACCGGCATATCATTCAGCTTCACAGCAGATGGTTATTATGAACAAGCATTGTACAAAGCAGTCTCGAATCGTTCGTATATTCTACAAGATCGTCTTCGTGGTAGACACTAAATCAGTACAGCAACTACACCATCTTGCACGTCCGCAATACTGCAATGGTCGCACGGAACCTACACCATTGGCCTCAACACTACCTTGAACACGCCGAACCTGAACCTCACACCCATTGCGGTAGATGGGAGACAGCTATATTCCTCGCCTTGCGACATGAAGACCGCGACTATCACAAGATGGGACATGCCACAATTTTACTCAGAACTCCAAGTACTTGTCGACCCATACAACCAGCGATGGCGACTGAACCTGTTTGAGTGGGATGGTACACCAGTGAACCCCATGTGGCTTGCAATGAACCCGCCGCAGATGCTACCTACGCAGACGTTGAATCCGACTGGCAATGTGACGGCGACGGGTGCTGTGCAAACAGCGACTGCAAAGATTAAGAGAGCGCTCAATTTGGCAAAGAACGTGAGGCAGTCGAGTAAGCAAGGAGGCCTACGGAGCTGGCTTAGTGTTGATATCTTGTTCTGGTTGGGAATAGTTATGACCGCCATGGGGGGAGTGTTGGTGATAACCTGTTGACGGACATGAACCATTACGGGCAATGAATGCGCAAGCAGGCTACAGTTGACCATAGACGAGGCAAGCATGATATAGTAGAGCTGTATGAACGACTTAAGTGATGACTTGGAGTTGCTTTTTCACTGTTGGGTGTGCCTGTCTTCACTTCAGATCGTTTTCACATCACTCATAGCAAAAGGTGTCCTCATGAGATCATCTTCGTTCCACTTAGGATCGAGTATTCCTTCAAGATTAAGCAATCAACTCACTTTTATCTATGTGCACTACGTACAGTACTAGACGAGGAGAGGCGTAATATTTACCTTTGTCTTCTTCTTCAAAAATCAATCATCGTTGCTTCTATAACCTATGCGATGCCTTCTTGCTCTTACTTTACCATTTCAAGCAGAGGGTCACATAGACGTACTGTTTAATCGTCCGCCGCCCTCTCCTTTCTCGCTCTCACAAAACCATTCCCCATATATCCTCTCTTTTACAGTCTCACGAAAAGCTTCCGATGACTCTCGACACTATCTATCACTAGCATATCTACAAGACATACCAAATCTACCGAATGCTACACAGCTCGAGCTGTAAAAGCTCAGCATACATACGCGCCTAAGAACTTGCTACTCTAGCATCTACGATTACAAGCTAAGCTTGCGAAGCTATCACAGCTGTAGTCGAGCTCCAAGATCGCCGAAGCCGGCACAGCATTATTTTGTAGACAAGAGTATATCTTGATAACTTGCGGAGAGCAGGTCGTCCGTAGATTTCGCTTTAGGTCTATTCCGATTCGATCTATTAGCGATAAAGCACGTTACTCGGCAGATCGGCTTATATGGGTTTTGTTTGGGGAGGAAGGGTGTGGGTGTGAAAGAGATGTGTCTGTTAAGGAAAAGTAAGACGTGAATATACAGTATGAATCCAGTCTGGAGAATCACGATAGCATGGATGAAGGACAGGATACGACACACAGAACAGAACAGAGGTTGCTGTAGTGCAGATGTGCGACTTCTGTCACGGTATTTCTTCAGCTGAACTATTATTTATTCTTTCGCGGTTGCGCATTACCTACCGTACTAGAGGTAGTATACTCACCTTCGTCTTCTTTTGCGGTGTCATCGTTGCTTTTGTAACTTATGCGGTACTTCTTGTTCTTGCTCTGCCATTCCAAGTAGAGGGTCACTTTGACGTATCGGCTCATCTAGCCTCCCTGCATGTCCAGCATCATTATCGTCATCTTCTTCACTATCATCATCATCTTCTTCGTCCTCGTCTCCATCATCATCGTCACCACCACCCATCTCATCGCCATCAGACTCATCAAATAGCACTCTAGACTGCCTGGAAAGTTCCTGCATCACACTACTTCCACGCCGCAGATTTGCTTGTTCATGTGCAGGTGAAGCTGGTCGGACGGCTGGAAGATTCGAGGATGAGTTGGAAGGGCTGAACCAGTTGCGAGTGATGCGGTGAGCTAGGCTGGACGAGGACCGTGATAGAGTTGGTGGTGTTAGATGGTGTGGTGTGTGCTCTCGGTTTTGTTGTCGTTGCTCTCCATTGGTTCTGGTTCCGATTCCATCGGCTAACGCACCACTCACCTCAAACCTCGCAGCACCATCGCCATTCTTGGACTCCTTCTCGCCCCGCGCCTTCCTCAACCCCTCCTCATTCATCCGCTCAACTCTCAACCGATTCCTCACAAACAAAATCTTCGGAAACGCACTCTGCATTCCCCCTCTGATCATCCTCGCCAACCTCTCCGGCGGCGGATCACTCAAAATATGCACAAAACCGGCCGGCCAACTCACTCTCGGCCAAATCGTCACCGTCCCACTAAACCGCTGCAGCAAAATCTCGCTCCAATCCTGTCCTACAAACCTAGGCAACAGTTCCAGGGCTCGGAGCACTTTGAGCCATTTTGTTAAATCGAGCTTGAGGTATTGTTCGACGGCTGAGCCGAGGAAGCCGCCGCGCCAGCCACGGCCGCGGCGGTGTGTGACAGGTCGGTCCACGGTGCCACGAGAACTGAAGAAGAAGAGGTTGATGTGCGGGTTTACTTGGGAGACGATGCTGAATGTGACGTTGAAGTGGGTGTTTAATGCTTTTAGTGGTACGTCGGTGCGGAGACTGCCGTCTTTCCACTTTGCGCCGAAGCTGTAAGGCTCAAGATGCCCTGTGCTTCGGTTCTTGCGCATCAGGACGACGGGGTTGAGGATGCCAGGTACTGCCGCGGAAGCTAGCACAGCAGACCAGATGACGCAGTCGGGAGCAGTGAGGTAGTTGGCTAGGACGGTGGGCGAGTGTGGGTCCGAAGGTATGCATGTCACATTCAAGATGCGACCTGTCCGGGCGTAAGCTTCAGCAAAGGTGAGCGAACCATGCGTGAACCAAGAGCAGTTACGTGCCCATACTAGACTATCAAAGCGGGCGCCTGTGCGATACCATCGCGGTAGCCACTTTGTGATGGAATCCGAGGCGGCACGGAGGCGGTAAGCGAGGGCAGGGACAAGTAGATGTTTGAGTTCTGCGTCTGTTCGTGTGCATAACAGCGCTGCAACTAGTGCTCCTCCACTTGTGCCGGAGACGATATCTGGTAGGGCGTTGGCGTCGACGAGTGCTTTAGCGACACCGAAATGGTAGTAGGCGAATGTCGCGCCGCCCGATAGACAAAGCGCTGTTCGGCCGTAGTTTCGACAGATGTGCGAGAAAGTGCTGGCTTTGTCGTCTTGAGAGAGGTGGGACGTGTCTGAAAGTGCTTGCAGCGATCTTTCAACCTCTTCGACGAACTCTTGTACTAAGTCTTTTGTACCATAGAAAGTCTCGCTATACAACCGCGAATGCTCAAATCCAACAAAGTTGTTCTTCACAGACGCTTCAAGAAGTACACGCAAGTCCTCAGCCGTGCTCTTTTTGTCCTCGGATGTGCTTCTTCCCGTCTCCAGTGCTACACGCAGGTCTCTCAGCTCATCTTTCACCCTTCGTAACGTACCACTGTTGTAGTACGCATACTGGTCTATCTTCCTCCACTTATCATTCCCTAGATATCTGTCCATCTCTTGTGCCGCCTCAACCCATTCTTCATAAGTAGCAGTCGACCTCATCTCCCTACGTATCTGCTTCCTCCTCCCTCGAATTGTCACAAAGTGCTCATATAGAAAGATGTAGAACCTCGTCAACAGATACAGGATGGAAAGCACACAGATCCAGCTCAACACCAGTGCCAGAAGCGGCCATTTGAGCAAGTTGTAGACATATCCTTCTCTAGACTCATCTTTTGTACGTCGTGGGATCTTCTTGATCTTCTTGCCGGCTTTACGCACGCGTTGTCGGATAGGTGCCCAATCGTTCAGTGCTGTGATGAAGTGGGAGCGTGAAGGTGCGGTGGGACTGTCGTTGTTGTTTGTATTCGAATCTGGAGCCGCTAGAGCTTGAGCGAATGCTGTTAGATCTTCCTCGGTGATGTACTGTATGTCATAGTCGGGAAGATTGGTATGGTCGAAGGCCGCGGCATCGAAGGGCGAGGGTCCTGGTGGTGGTTGCTTGGACTTCCTCATGTTGGATGCAGCATGCTGTCGCAATGCATGGTCAAAGAGATGATGCTTTGTGTGTGTCTATATATGGCGAAATAGGCTCGATGTTGCTTCATCGAGAAATGTACTTTCACATTATTTACTGAATGACGAAGGTCAACAACGAACTATTGTTTGCCCGGGGGCGGGGAACTTGGTGGTGGACATTGAAGAACAAGACTCAAGACAAGACGAGTGACAGCAGGTTTTATGTTCAATTGAATCAATTCGAAAGCTATGAAAGGTGAATACAATGAAAGAATGCAGACTTCTTCGTCTCTAGTCTGCATATCATAACCCAGGTGCCAGGAATATCTGTCAATGGCTCACGAACACTTCGTGGCCAACCAGAATCGCATAACGCCGCCATGAGAAAAACATTGACGACCGTGATCTCATTAATATCATAGCGAGATGATCCTCTTACCACGGTAGATGGCACATTCGATACCAATCTGGCGCATGCGTTGAGCACCCTTGCCTGGTTGAGGACATGCTTGCTTGCCCTTTTTCTTCTCTTGACACTTCCAGTAATGTTTGTATAGCTTCTCGCGTCTCTTGAGTCTCTTATGCTCAAGACCTTGAATGATGTCGATAGCACCACGAGAATAAGGCTTTTCCTGCTCAGTCTCTTCGCCTTCATCGTCTTCATCAACCTCGCTAGCAACCGAAGAACGACGGCGGCGTCCGAACGGAGCTGGAGAACGAGGAAGAGATGCGGTGTGTGTGAGCTCGCGCTCAGTCTTGCCGAGAAACGAGGCTGGATAAGCCCCAGGCATGGCAGGTGAAGTCGCCTTGGAAGCACGACGACTAGGTGGAGGAGAAGACAAACGTGTAGCAGGAGGTGGAGAACGAAGACGTCGGCTAGGTGAGATGTGGAACATGCCACGAGGAGGTGGTGAACGAGCTGTACCAGTAGCCACCCGCTTGATCATCGCAGGTGGAGGAGCGTGAGCAGTGCCAGTCATCGCACGCTTGATCATCGCAGGTGGAGGAGAATGAGCTGTTGCGGTGGGAACACGCTTCAGCATGGCAGGTGGAGGCGAGTGTGCGGTCGCAGTCGGAACTCGTTTGAGCATTGCTGGCGCTGGTGAGCGAGCAGTCCCAGTACCCGCACGCTTCAACATGCCAGGTGCTGGAGATCTACCACGACGAGGCGATGGTGACTTGCCGCGCTTCGGCTGTCCATTACTTTGCTTGCGGCCACGAGGCTCCTCGTCCTCGAAATCGTGCATAAATACTGAGCGATGACGGTGGTTGTCACTGTCGTGAGCGGTACGCTTGCGTCCAACGTGCTTGTGTTCCTCTTCGGACACTTCGTCCTCTTCGTCAAGGTCATCATCATTGGCCAGCTCAGGGTCGGAAGTAGGAAAGCTGGGGTCGATATCCTGGGGACATGCACGCTTCTTAAGGGCCTTCTTCTCCCTCAAACTAGCAAGATACGCCTCTTCCAGTGGTCTGTCCTCGTCGAGAGTACCACAAACAAAATCTGTACTGTCTGGTAGCTCTGGACTATGAGGTCTGACATCGGACTTGATGTTGACAGGACGAGTCTTTTGCGTCTTCTTCTTCGACTTGCCACGATACTCGGTAGGTGAGACAGCATCGTCATCAGTGTCATCGGCCTTTGTGTGAGCAGTACCAGTCTGGCGGATAGACTTGAAACCGACGTATGGAGACGAAGCAGTAGCCGCAGTCCTACGATGAGTCCACCATTCATAGTCAGAGTCGTCGTCGCTGTCCTCATCAGATGAGGCAAATCCAGCTTCAATATCAGACTGGAATCCATCATCCTCGAGGTCATAATCGGAGAAGGGATCGACTTCATCATCTTCACCATCGCCAGCCTCATCTTCCTCTTCATCTTCGAGTGCCTCCTCCTCTGCCTGCTCAGTGAGGCGACGGATGTCGTTTTCTTTCTTCAAAGTGTCTTCGACAGTCAAGCGAGATCTATGACAAGTCGTCTGCTGTAGCCAGTCCTCGACCTCCTCTTCGGAGCTACAGAACTCGTGGAATCTGGTAGCTTCAGTACGTGGAGGTTGCGAAACAGCACTTAGTCGTCGCAAGTTCCTGAATGATGCTTTTGGCGAGTCCAGTTTCACTGTAGAGTCTGAGTCGCGGTGGCCACGACGAACACTCCTGGTTGACGGAGAAGGTGATGAGCCTTTACCGTTGAGGTCACCATTAAGAGCTTCTTTCAATGCAGAAGAGCCTTTCGAGAGAGGTGCTGGGCTGTGAAGCCTCGCATGTGGCTTAGCATTGCTGTCTTTGTTCTGTGTATTGTTCGAAAACACACGAGCACAAGCAAACGTGATGGCACACTTCCGCTTCACAGGCTCAGCAGGCTCTGTAATAGCAGGTTCTGGCTTGGCTTCGCTTTCTTCAGGTATTGGTGCAGGTTTACTACTGCTGCAGAAGAACTTGATACAGCGCTTACGACCCAACTCAGTCTCAACCTTGGCTTCTTCAGTGCTCTTTTCAGGACTCGATGTTTGAGTAACCGGAGCTGGTTGAAGCTGAATCTTGGGAGGTGCGGTCCTATGAATCATAGACGACGACGTACGTGGCGAAGTCGGTGTGCTAGCTCTGGTGCTGGGGCTATGCAATTCGTCGCTGGTCCAGTTACCAGCAGAATGACCGTCTTGCGTACTGCAGGTTGAAGAACGTGAAGCGTATTGTTGAAGAATAGGTTTGGAAGGGTGATGATGATCATCGTGAGAGTCTGAGTCGGTGTGAAGGCCTTTGGTCAACAAAGACTCCCTACGTGCCATTGGCATAGGCCTGCATGCAGTCTTAAGGAAGAGTGGTTGTACAGGTTGTTCTTGTTTGTTGGAGGCCATATCAGGAGGCTCGTCAGCCTCAGCGAGAAGCTCATCTTGAGGCACTGATGGAACAGTTGACAGTGCAGCAAGACGCGAGTGCTTCATATTGTGAGCTGAATCCGAGTTGAATGTATGTCCGTGATGTTGTTGATGCGCCATCTTGTTCTGTTGGTATGATGTCGCTGCTATGTTTGTGATTATAGGATTGGTATGTTATGATGTGGAAGTCGTTTATAAAGGTTATTTGTTGATTCGAGAGCTGTGCAGCACTGCTTTCGAATGCTCAAGGTGAAATTGAGTGGAGAGGAACTAGTCCCAGCGGACTATATGTTATAACTGAAAATACGACATTCTGAAGCGTCGTAGTAAACAGAGGCTGCAGTGAAGAGAAGTTGTTTGCTGTGCTGGCGATCTACGCTCAGAGTTGCGTCGACTGCGCTTTGTGATGTGGCGGTGACAAAGCGGTGCAGAAGGACTCGGACTTTCGATTTACGACTTGGCGAACAACAAGCGACAGAAAGGCGTTCGTGGCAGAGGCTCAAAGGGAGCGTACCGTGTCGTGAGAGTGATGAATGGCCAGAAAAAGTGTTTGCGAAGATGAATTTGGTTGATCTGTTTAGGTGTTGTGGGAATAGGAAAAGGTTGGAGTTGAAGAGTGGGAGTTGGGAACAAGCAGTGGTCGCTGGGCTCTTCTCGCGAGTGGGACTTAGGGTTCCTTGACAAAGCACAAGCGAAAACCGCTAAAAACTGCCCCTATGTCATTGCTTTCCAAATCAAATCTCCCAATTGGCCCTCTTTTTGTACCGCCGACGTGATGGATCCAGTCCACAGACACTGAATATTACACTATCTAAATCTCGCTGTCTCTCTGAAGAAGAGTCACAAAGGCTGATCGTGCTATGATTTCTATCGTGATATCTAAGGTCACTCGCATTTTATGCAGCACCAAGTCCAGCCTGGAAAAGGCGCCCCAAATTGATCAAGGCCCGTGTATTCCCGAGCTCGCATGCTGAAGACCAGAATCATGCAGGGAAGGTTTCACATCTCGATCTGCACTAGACGCGGCTGCGACTACGGGAACTGAAACTGCGGACTGCGAGCTGTGTGGATCTTGTGTTTGAACGGGATCGGCACCCTACTAAGCTACCGTGCTTTGTTCAATCAAAATAATGATGATAACGGAATTCAAGCCATACAATTTTGTGTGATTGTGCTGTTCAGACAGATTGTCGATTATCTTGGAACATTATGATTGTGATGAGAGTGATCGAGTCCGGTCTGTTTTGGTGTCGTATTATGAAAATGCCTCATACTTCGATACTTCGCGGCTATACGGCTTTTGCACATCACACCGTTTTGTGACGAACAATTCTGAAACCCTGCAAATCACCTGAGTGCTGCGTGGCTGTAACAATGCATGTACCTGGAGACGAGAAGGAGAAAATCAGATCGTAGTGCACCGCAAGATGTCTGAGGCCCTTCTCGAAGGTATGTGTAGTCGTGCTTACGGAGGAGGCTGAGAAGTGTATTCGTATGATACAACATGTATACCAAGTTACGAAGTGGCATGCTAGATGCAACAATAATAGCTTCCTCGAACTGCATGCGTGTATAGTACCTAAGGACGAATAGGATATAACCAGATCGTAAGTGTATCGGCAGATGCCTGAAGCACTTACATCTTGTCTCGAATGTATCGTGGCAGCTTACGGAAGAGGCTGAGAAGTGTATTCGTGTGATACATCGCGTGGTAGACATGCTAAACGCAATCATGACAACACCTCAAACTACGTGCGTGATGTAGTACCCTACAGACGAAAGGAGGAACAACCAGATCACAGTACATCGCAGACCTCTGAAGATTTCAAATATTGCGATGGTATGTGTCCTCGTAGCACGCTGACGAAGAGGCTGGAATGTCTGATCTTTATGATGCAACACGTATACCGCGTGGTGACATGCAACAATGCCTGAGCAGAGATAGCACCTCGAACGACGACGTACCAGAGTAGTCAAAGATCCTCATCGCCAGATGTCTGGAGTTTTTCAGATCTTGCGAAGGTATGTGTAGTCGTGGCAGGCTGACAACGAAGCGGCTGAAAACGTGACTGTATGATGCAACACGTATCTCGCGCGGTAGCATGCGAGACGCACCTTCGGACCACGAGGTACTGAATTTGATCACTCCATTTTCAGAAGGATTAGAAGGATCAAAGGTTGTCCTCTCCACTTCGTCTATCACCTCGCTGTCTTTGCCCTAAGGTCATCTATGAGTTGGAAGACTGCAGTGATTGATTGCATAGATTTCTCATCCAAGCTACCACCAAAACGCTGCTGCATCTTGTCAGGATGCCACCGAATTCTCTCCTTCTTCAAAAGGTCTTTCAACCCTTTCCCATCAAGTTGATCTTGAGGCGCATGTTGGAAGAAGTTCGCTATACCCTTCGCATCAACATCCTTAACTTGTCCTGAGAATATCGGCCAAGGTATTCTCTTGTCTGACGAGCTCGCGCGCTGGTTGTGATTATCCAAGATATCCTTCCACCTCTCCATATACCTCTTCCAAGCCTCCTTCCACCCCTTCTCTGCCCTCCTCTCCTCTCCTCTCTTCAAACTCTCCTCCATCCTCTTCGCAAAAACATCTCGTTCTCTCTCCATCTTATCACCATTCCGGCGCGCTTGTTCTCTCTCTTCCTTCAGCGCTTTGGCTGCTGCCTCCCGTCTCGCACGCTCTTCAAGTACATGCTGATGCGTCTTCTCCCACATCTTCGTCCGCACAAACTCGGTATACTCCTCGTCGGTCATCTTCTCGAGCCTGCCAGTTTCTGGTGAGAGGTAGGTGTTGGGATAAGTGTGAATAGGCTGTCCGTAGATTGAACTCCAGTAATCAGCTCCTTCGTCGTCGGCCATGGCGTCGAAGAGGGATTCGCGGAAAGCTGCCTCGCTGTCCAAGTGAGCTGGTAATGATGGGTCTTTGCGTCTGGCGGGTGATGTTGATTGAGATGCTGTGGATGAGGCTCTTTCTCGTGGTAGAGGATGGACGTCTTCTTCATCGTCTTTACTGCTGTGATGTCGACTCGACCCATGCCTCTCACTTCTGTGTCGCTTGGTTGAGCGGTGACTCCTTCTGCGCTCGTCTGAATCATTGTCTTCACGATGGCGTTTGTGTGATTTGAAGCGGAAGCGTGTGGTTGAAGATGGTACGTCAAAGTCGTGTACATAATCGTATGATTCTCCTGCGCCCTTGGACATGCTGGTTGAATGTTTGCCCTGTAGCGGGCTTGATTTGTGATTTATCGATCCATTGTTATTGATATTCGAGAAATGGCATGAAAGCTGTCTCACAAATGTTGCATCAGAACCGAGAGGGTAGTCGCGTGTCAATCAATTTTCTTACGACCTTCCATCCAGGTCCTCATCCAGCCAACAGCAACAACAATGTCTCTAAAATTCGGCCTAAACATTCAAAAGAAAGGTCCAGGACTACAAAACAAACCAACCCCATCAAAGCGACCAGTCGCATTCGGTGGCGACGCCTCAGATGACGAGGACACCCATACGACCACTCCCAATGACACCCACTCAATCACAACCTTCGATACGTCCCTCACACCCTCCACCAACTCCACAACGCAGCCGAATACCACCATAAAACCCAAATCCACCACCACCACCACCACGAACCGCACCGACCTCTCGACCCTGCGCTCTATCTCCGCGCGCCAAGCAGAAGCCGAATCAATCGACCCAACAATCTACGACTACGACTCCGCCTACGATGCCATCCACGCCAAATCCGCCGCGGCAGCCGCAGCCTCGAAGCAAGATGCCCTCGAGCGCAAGCCAAAGTACATGAATAAACTGCTAGAAGCCGCCGAGGTGCGGAAACGGGACCAATTGCGCGCAAAAGACAGATTATTGCAAAAGCAGCGAGAAGAGGAAGGAGACGAGTTTGCGGATAAAGATGCGTTTGTGACGGAGGCGTATAAGAAGCAGCAGGAGGATGTGAAGAAGGTTGAGGAGGAGGAGGCGAGGAAGGAGGAGCTGGAGGCCAAGAAGAGGCAGGGGAAGGGCATGACGGGGTTTTATCGGAGTGTAATGGAGCAGGAGGAGCAGCAACATCGGGAGGTTGTTGAGGCGGCTGCTAAGGCGCAGACGGGGGAGAACGTGGAGGTTGAGTCGGAGGCTGACCAGGAGAAGAGTGCAATGGAGCAAGCGAAGGAGCTGAATGAGAAAGGTGCCAAGGTTATGATCAACGAGGAAGGACAGGTCGTGGATAAACGACAACTGCTCAATGCCGGGCTCAACGTCGCACCGAAGAGGAAGGCAGATGGTACGATGGCGGCAGTCGCCACGGCACAACGACCAGTACAGCACCAAGCGTATCGCGGCAAGACGGACGTACAGAAAGCCATGCGCGAAAGACAGACACGCATGATGGAAGAGCAGCTTGAAGCTGCAGCCAAGAAAGCCGCGCAAGAGGAAGAAGAGGAGAGGCTAAAGGTCGAGCGTGCGGCTAAGAGTCGAAAGACTGAGAGTGATGTTTCGAGTGCGAGAGAGCGATACTTGCAGCGGAAGAAGGAGGCTGAGGAGGCGAAAGCACGAGGGGAGCAGTGATGCTATAGCCAGTATCTGCGCATTGAAAATAATCGAAGCCGATCTCCGCAGGTATTGCGTAAGGTATCCTCTTGATTGTTTCAATGTTGTCTTCTTGGACATCGTCGGCATCTGGTACTGCTCTCCGTGTTAGGAGGCATCTATTCCAAAATCACGCAAACGATGCCGTTGTCATAGAACTTGCGGTCTTCACTCTGGAGGACAAAAGAGGATTTAAGCAATGATCAGCTCGATTCTCGATGACACTGCTTCAAGCAATACGCACTCTATGAGTAAACGACATACGAGGGGTGCTAGGGCTTTCAATGAGCTACCTTACTCACATTACAATATAACCCCAGAGCAAACCGATCCGCTCGATTGTACAGAATCGCTCGATTGTACAGAAAATCAATCTCAGACTAACCTCAAGCGAGCGTTGTCGATCTGCGACTCCAAATTGGGGACGGAGGAGAGCGCAATACGGAGGAAAAGAGGCGTGGAACAGACTAGAATTGTTACTTTCTATCTATTCAACAACGATACAGACACTACAAAGTATAGGGTATCTATAAAGCAAACGAACTGCTAAAGCACCCACCTCCAGTCCATCAAATGCGGTTAGACTAAGCCTAGTCTACACCATCCAAATCTACACCTTTCCCCATTGGAGTTTTCCAATTTCAATAAGCTCATAGAACGTCACGTTGTCCCTACGTCTCCACCATCTTTATCACTCTAACTCATCTCCTAGTCACCTTTCCACAGGACCTATGTCGCCATCTCGGTTATCGTCGATGTGGAGTATCAGACACAGCCCACACATCCTCACCCTAACTTCTCCACGCCAGTAGTATTAGATTGAGCCTGAAGCTATGGTGGTGTCTTGCCAAAAGATAGGACCATGTATGAGTGACATATTGTGATAATTTTGACATGAAGTCTTGGTAGCACGTCCGTACGTCTCGGATATCTGCAAATTGGCGTTATCAGTATGCCGAAGCCGGGTTGATCTGCTCTTTTCTCTGTGACGAATTTGGTTTCAGCTTGACATGATGTTTGAGCGAAGGTTGTTGGGTATTTCGTGGCGGCATGCGTTGGTGGACAGACGTTCGATTGTGCCACTGGGTACAGCACGGTGTTGGCTTGATTCTTGCGCTGGAGAGTGGTGAGGGGTCTTTGTTTCAGCAAAGAGACGTGACGAGAAGAGAAGAGAAGAGCTTTTGGTCGTTATGTTTCGATGAGAATGGATTTGTTCTGGTCACGTCCGTCTCAGGCTTTGGTTAGCTGAGCTGAATTTGGGACAGCGAAGATTCATGCTGGAAACTCCTTCGATTTTGTCCGTGCTTCAAAAGTACAGACTCTTTTCTGATCTGGGTTCGTGCTGACTTTTGTGTCTGCAACTGAAACAGCTCAGATTCCTGTACGCTGAAATTCCTCAGCCTGGATGCGAGGAGGAAACAACGCAGTACGCACGTCTCACACCGGGTGCACCAAATATACTCTTTTACCACAACTCACTCACATCAACATACCCAAACTCACACTTCTTCCCCTTCCCTCCCACACTCACCCCATCACCACCTCTCCCTTTCCTCCTCCTCAGAAAAGCAACCCTCAGCACACCACACCCCTCCAAAAACCCCTTCAACCGCTCATAATTCGTCCCAACCTGCGCAACACCATGACTATCATCACTCAACACCACATCCCCACCCATCGCCGTCCAACTCTCCACAATTTCCCTCTTCGGGTACGGATCTTCCAGCCCTTTGCGCCAGCCAGACGTGTTGATCTCCAACAGTCCACCATAGCTTTTCACAAAGTCGAGATTTCGTTGGATCTTGCTCCACAGCTTTTCCCCACTCGAAGTTGCGAGGGTGCGCCAATCCGCATCAGGCGTATCGCTGAGCAAACGAACCAGGTCGAAGTGGCCGACGATCTGTGGTTGGAGTGCGCGCAGCATAGCGTGTTGAGCGTCGAAGTAGTCGGCGAAGAGTTGCGTGTCTGTTGGTGGCGTGCATGCGGCGCGGGCGGACAGGTAGGTGGGGTGGTCGAAATCGATGGGGATGGTGTGGACGTGGTGGATGGAGCCGAGGAGGAAGTCGAGTTGGGAAGAGTGTTTGGTTAGGAGGGCCTTCAAGAGGGTGAGTGTGCTGGGACGGATGAATTCGGTTTCGAGGGCGATGAGGATTTCTGCTTGGGGTTGTTGTTGTTTTGAGCTTGGTGGTGTTGGATGCATGGGGGGTTTGTTTGTGTTAGATTCTGCTTCTGGGAGTGAGCCAGTGGCGTAGTATGCGTCTCGTAATCTTGAGGCTTCGGTGATGTAGTCGTCGAAGCGCTTCGATAGTGTTTGAGCAGAGTCGTTTGCTTCTAGCTCCTCGGGATACAGGTCTTCGTCACTCCGGGGCATGTGCTCGGTCATTGCGAAGACGGTCATCCCCGAGTCGAGTGCTTTCTGGAACATGTCTCGTAGTGTGCTTTTGGGGTCTGCGTGGGCGCAGTAGCTGCCGCTGTGGGAGTGGTGGGTGTGCATTGTTGCTTGACTGCTGGCTTGGGGTGTGGTTTTATTTCTACGTTGCTAGTCGGACAGTAATCACAGTCTTCTCTAGAGTAGCCACCGCGTAAGGTCTTGCTGCTAGGTCTACAATACTTGTTGTTCAACGCTCGATGTGATTTGCTTTTCCAAGGTAATGTTGCCTGTTTTGGCTTGTCTATCTTCAACAATTCTCTCGAGATACTACTGCAACAATTTTCTTGCCTCAGTGGCACCTTTTCGGGAGTCACGAATCTGGAGTATAGTTCAAGGTCCAGATGATCGATTCCAGAATCAAGTTTTGTGTGTTGAGGAGGAAGACAGTCACGTCTAAAGGAAAGTCCCTGGCCAACATCATATCGATGAGGCTGAATTCGATGATTATCTATGAATACCAGAGGGAAGGAGGGCAGAAACTGTCAAGTTCAAAGAATGTATATTTCTAGAAATAACGAAGGTCTGTATGCCGCCCATCCCATCCCATTTATGCCTCCTAACCTCAACAATGCACCAACCCAAACTCTATAAACAGCTCCCCTCCATGCTTTTCAAGTTTAAGCAGAGACACTCTCGGCCCTGGCTTCCTTTGGTACTGGTGCTGCATTCTCTGCGCCGACTTCGACCATATCTCTGTAATGACCACGCTCGAAGCTCTTCATGGGAACCATTCCATACTTCTCCATCATAGCCTTGTCCTCGTCCCATCCATTGCAGTCCGTTGTCAACATCTTCTCGCCAGTAAACACTGCGTTTGCACCCGCCATGAAGCAAAGCACTTGTTGTTCTTCTGACATTGTTGTCCTGCCTGCAGCGATCCTTATAATAGTCTTAGGCATAACCACTCTTGCAGTTGCAATCGTCCTCAGAATGGCATCGAATTCAATGCGCTTCTTGTTGCTGTCTCCGAGTGGTGTGCCCTTGATAGGTACGAGTGCGTTGACAGGGAAGGATTCGGGATGTTCAGGCAAGTTGGCAACAGTGTGGATTAGACCGACGTGGTCTTCTGGCTTCTCTCCCAGGCCCAAGATACCGCCAGAGCAGACGTTGACGCCAGCTTTGCGTACGTTGGCCAGGGTCTGAAGACGCTCGTCGTAGCTGCGTGTGGTGATGACGCTGGGGTAGTGTTCTCGGCTTGTATCGATGTTGTGGTTGTATGCTGTCAAGCCCGCGTCTTTCAATTCTACGGCTTGCGCTTCATCAATCATGCCTAATGTGACGCAAACTTCCATGTCAAGTGCCCTGACGCCCTCAACCATAGCCTTGATGTTCTTCAGACTGGTCTTACGGCCACGCATGTCACGCCATGCGGCACCCATACAGAAACGGGTGCTTCCATTTGCTTTTGCGGTGGCCGCGGCGGAGAGGACAGAGTCGACGCTGCTGAGCTTGGTGGCCTTGAGACCAGTGCTGTGACGTGAGGACTGGGCGCAGTACGAGCAGTCTTCAGAGCATCCACCAGTCTTGATGTTCATCAATGTGCAGAGTTGAAGGGCAGTAGGGTCGTGGAAGCGGCGGTGAATGGTGCCCTAAATACATTGTTAGCAACCTGTACATGATCAAGCTTATATGTCTTCGAGCTTCATACAGATTTAAAAGCGAGCTCCATAAGGGGTGTGTTATAGATTTCTCTGATTTCGTCCTTTGACCACACATTTCGTGCGGTGGTTGCTTTGGTAGCATTGCTAAGGACCGAGCCTGGAGCAGCCGGGGCAGCACTACCAGCTGAGGGCAGGATTGTTGAGCCTAATCTGTCATCGACGACGGTGCTGAAGAGACGCTTCCTTGAGGCAGAGGTAAGGCGGAGAGCCTTGGGAGCGAATGTTGCGGCCATGGCGTTTCAAGGAGTGTGTGAAGGAGTGCTGATGACCTGCAAGCAGCTAATGAGTGTGTTGAGGAAAGAGAGAGAGGATGAATCGCTGCTGTTGTTTTGCCGTCAATGGGATATCTAAGCATATCGGCTCCAAAGCCTCAACGGTCAGGAAGGCTGGTGGGGTTGTTTTCCAATGGTCAGGTACGAAAATCGATCCGGACCAAGATTCGAGGCAGCGAGACAGACGACAAGGATAAATAGCAAAGAGGATGAGATTTATTATCTACTACTAGGATTACATACTTGTCAAGAGAGCCATGTCGTGTTCCATAAGCCTGTTTGTATCACCCAATTCATAACGCTGCTCCAACGCCATCACCGTAATTCCAAGCACCATCATATCCATCGTCATCTCAAGCCTCTTTACTCAGAAGCTGAATATGCTTGCTTCACCTCATCCTTGTACTTCTCCAAGATACCCTTGCGGTTCAGCTTCTGTGCGGAAGTGGTAAGACCGTTCTCTGGGGTCCATTCATCAGATGATAGGACGACACCCTCAATAATCTCGATACCACTGAGTCCACCTGCTTTACCATCGTTTTGCAGCTGCTTCAAGACGAGCCCGTTAAGCTTCTCGTTCGTGCAGAGCTCCTCGAGAGACCCCTTGATTCCGTTCTGCTCCGCCATCTTCTTCAATGCAGGCTCGGCAGGCAGAATGATAGCGATAGGCTTGTTCTTGTCCTCTGCTGCATATACACAGATATTGAGAACGACTGTTGTCGAACGGTAGACAGACTCAAGCTGTTATAAATATTAGCACTGTCATGCCGGAAGTTCTTGTGTATTGCTCACCTTCTCGAGAGCAATGTACTCTCCATTCAAAGTCTTGACAAGGTTCTTCTTTCTGTCAATGATCCTCAATTGACCACGTGAGTCAAACTCTCCAATGTCACCAGTCTTAAACCAGCCGTCCTCGAATGATTCCTTGTTCTCCTTCTCGAGGTCGAGGTAACCTTCAGTGACTGCTGCTCCACGAATCCATACCTCACCTTGGGGCGGGTTGTTGGTCGCATGGTAACCCGCATCAGGGAAATCAACGAGCTTAACCTCGATAGATCCGGTAACCTCACCAACTGTCTGGTCGTTCCATGCTGCAGGGTCCATGATGGCTCCCATCCCGCAGGTTTCCGTCAGACCGTAACCGTTAATCAGTGGGCATATCGTGAGAGAGATGAATCTTTGGGTCTCCTTCGATACTGGTCCACCACCATTGAGCGCGATGCGGAGTCTTCCACCAGTCGCCTGTTTGACCTTGTTGAAGACAACAGAGTCGAGCAGGTTTGCGGAAATTCCTGATCCGGGAATTCCACTGTTCACGGAAAGAGACTTCGCCTGTAGTGCTGCATGGAAGAGGTTGCGTGCGATCATGCCGCCACCATTCACCTTGCCAAGAATACCCTTCTTGATTGTTTCCCATACAGCCGGTACACCAACAAGAACTGTTGGCTTGAACTCCCCAATATCGCCCTTACAGTTACGAACACTTGTGTCAACAAGGGTGCGAGGATTTCCGTATCCCATGGTACCTCCCCAAAGCAGACAAGCATTTTCGAATACGAATTCCAGAATGTGAGCGAGAGGAAGATAGGTTAGCAGGCCATCACCAGGACCAAGGTAGGGGCCGACAATGACATCGACGCCAGCAACTATAAAGAAACATTAGTGACTATATAGCATGAGAAGGTCAGTTTATTACGCACCTCCTGCGACGACGTTCTTGTGCTTGAGCAAGACACCTTTAGGTGTGCCAGTAGAGCCGGAAGTATACATGATACAGCAAAGGTCGTCAGCCTTTGGCGGCACAGGATCTACCAAGTTATCTTTTCCTAGCTGCCTGAGCTCGTCAAAGCTGTGAATGGTCAACTCAGGGTGGTTGCGCTTCAGGAGGTCGATGTGCTCTTGCTTGACCTTTCCCAAGCTGTTGTAAAAGACGTGCTCAATTGATTTGGCACTCTTCAGAGGGTTGTCGAGCTTCGGAAGAAGATGAGGGTCGACGAATATTGCCTTTGGTCCTGTCTGAACCATCGAGTGCTTGAGACCTTCCTCTCCGAGAGTGTCGTATGCCGTGACGATGGCCATGGATTGTGACATTGCGCCTATACAAAGTGTCAGTAGTGTTATGTACATGTGAATACAGCTATGACTTACCATGCGCCATGCTGAGCCAGAATGGACTATTCGCTTGCGTTAGCTGGTCTGTCACAATAGTTGAAGAGCCGTCATATGGGCTCACCTTGTCGCTGCCATGATGTGTAGTCTATCATCCTTCTTCATGCCCAGCTTGCGCAATCCAGCACCGAGCTGGAGTACCATGCGCTCATACTCAATAAAGCTGAAGTAGTTGTAAGGAGATAGTTCAGAATATGTCCACTTCTTCTCCGTCTCTTGCTCTTTCCCATCTACGACCTTCTTGACCTTCTTAACCTCATCGTGCGTCTTGATGAGCTTCCTGTACCCAACAGCTTTAGCGTTACCAAACTTCTTTGCCGAGTATGACACAAAGTCGAAGATGGTCTCAACGCCTGGTTCAGGAAAGACTGCCAGCTTATCCTTGGTGCGGTAGTTGCGTCTTGGAATGGTCTCTCCTTTGACTGGCTGCACGTTGGGCGCATCGACGGTGAATGGACCATTCGTGTACATGCGCGGCTGTGGGTGCCATGTTCTGGGATTATCCATGGTGAATGATGTCTTTAGAAGCTTCTTGTTTGAGAAAGTCTGTTCGATCTGCAGGCGTGGAGGAAGCTCCTTGCAGCTGTGTTAAGCCGACGTCTTAGTATTATCTATGTGCTTTGAAAAGTGAGATGTTGCGATAGCTGATCAAAAGAGTAAGTATCGGCTTGATGATTGTGTTGTCGCAGAAGAAACAGGCGTTCAAAGGTTGCAGGATTGTAAGCAGCCTCGCGCGCCTTGTCTTGTTGCTCGATGCCCGTTGATGTCATGGATCGCTAAGAACTATTCTGGGCCTGGCGCACGGGACAGTGATCGGAAGGGCACTTCTTCTACCTTGAAACTGCTTACTCTAAACATACAACCATCACTGCTTGTCCTCTTCAACGGAGCTGACGCTGGTATTGGCTATTGAGTAGACGACGGATTGAAAGTTTGGTGTGGCTCATCTTGTCACAGATGTTGACGATAATTTCTGATATCATACACTTCTCTTGAATGGCCTTTGTGAAATTGACAGAGTCACTTGGGGAAGCTATAGAAAACGCAGAAGAAGGTCTATATCATTTCTTGTACGCTAATTCAATATGTATTGATATTGTATATAGAAACCTTCTTGCTATGGTCTAGCGGCGTACCTTCTCGTGGTCTAGGAATGCTCGATACTCATGCCGAAATACTCGAATTGACTATTGGTGGCCGTGACTTGACCATCCATCAAAGTCCAGCTCTCCTGAAAAGCAATCTCGCCACTGGCACGACTGGGGCAGTGGTATGGGATCTGACGCCTGTCTTTGCTGAGTGGATCGCCACAACCTCGAACGTGCTTTTCAAACATGATATCCTCGGCCCTGATGCTACAGTGCTGGAGCTGGGAAGTGGTATAGCAGGAGTCGTAGGTTTGATGCTCGCCCCGTCGATCAAGAGATTCGTGTTTACAGATCAGGAGTACGTGCTCAAGATGCTGCGACAGAATATAGAGGCGAACACGATCGCACCGAAAGAGCAGAAGACTTCAAGAAGTAAGAAGAGCAAACCCACGAAGCAGCAGACGCCAAACCCTACCTCAAATGTCAACATCGACGTTCTTGCGCTCGATTGGGAGGTGAGCGCGCTGGATCAGTTGCCTCAAGTGCTCGATACTGATGGATCTGACAGTGGCATTGACGTGATTCTTGCAGTGGACTGCATTTTCAACGAGAACATCGTCGAGCCCCTTGTACAGACTTGCAAAGTGTTGAGCCAATTCCGGCAAGCAAAGTCAGGACGCCCTACTGTTTGCGTCTTCGCTCAGCAATTACGATTGCCAGATATATTTGAGCAATGGCTGAGAACAACCCTGCGTGATTTCACAGTATGGAGGGTCCCTGACGAGATGCTCTCAAAAGAGCTTGCAGAGCGATCGGGGTTCGTCATTCATCTGGCTGTGCTCAAGGATGTCTGAGGATGCTGTGAGTTCAGACCACTTTGCTTTTGACCGATGTTTAGACTTTGGGTAGCATCATAGGCAAAGTGTTGCAATCACCATTATTGCTAGGTTCCGCACACGCGGGGTAACACCAAACTTTAACTTTCTCAGAGACGCTTTTTGGTCAGCAAGCTAGATTGGCCAAGGCATGGCATTGTTCAACGATACGACGGACGGTCTCTGCACCTCACAGTCAGCCATGACCGAGTTCAAGGCAACATACTCGATTATTAGCTTGAGAGCGTTCCAAGCAGCTGCTTACCGACTCGTGACTCGTGCTTCGTATCGGGATGTTTTGCACAAAAGTAGTGGTGCCGCGGAGCTGTATCCAACTGTGGTGTCCCAGTGTTTCGGTCACGTCGGCTCATCCAATGCGCTAAGGTGTGGCTTGACTGGAAGACTTGGCTCGGAACATGAGACGTCATTGTCATTGTCACTATCCTCTTGCAAATACTTACCTCGAGGACAATTGATGATAGGACCATGATGAGTGTCTTATTTCATTATTACTGGCACTATTTGCGAAACTTGTCAGTCCTGTAGGAGGTCGGTCTTCACATCCGAATAATTAAACGCATAAAAGGCAGATCATGAGAGTTTCATGACGCAAAACTTCAACGGAATTATAGATCCTGTTCTTTACCTTATCGTGTTTCCATCAGTCATCATCAAAAGCCGGCGAAAGGGCCGAAGGGCGATGCGCCGAACGTGGTTCATTGAGGAAGTGGCCGCAATTGCTTGACCGATTATCGGACATGAGCTAAGAAGAACTGTACAAGTGATGAGAAACGGTGCTGGCATAAGTCACAGGGACAAAATCAGGTGAACAATGATGATAAATTGCCTTTTTGCAGAGAAAGAGGAAGGTATATGCGGTATCCTGGGACAAGCCGCCAATGAGACACCAAAAGGAAGAGGCCGAGAATTCACCGTATCGCAAATGTCACTGTTGATGATGAGAAGTGCTCACGCTTTTGGCTGGTGGCTCAGATATAGATGGGATTCATTAAGACGCGCGCTAACAGGCGAGGCAGAGGGAGAGGTGAAAGAGAGATTCAGAAAATCGAAATCGCTTTAAGCTCTTTGGAGGCAGATAACAATGACAATAAAGTAATCGTGATCGTGCCTGACAGACAAGCATAAAGGGGTGGGATCGTCATCAGAACTCAGGTCCGAAATGCCCTCTCAATTTTTCTGTTCTTCACCACGCCATCTTCGCCATTACGTCGTCTCGCCTCTGTAGTACACAAGAGTACAGTCGCCTTACTACGAGACTCGTTTGTCTTCCATCAGTGGCAAGAGTTACTGTGCTGTCTGCATCTCTCTTGCGTCTCTTCACGATCATAAATCGCCCATTTTCCTCTTGGTCGGTTCGTCACAATTCAAACGTTACGGCTGCTCCACTCGGATTCCACTCAGCATACCACACACCTCACACCAACGAGCGTGATAAGCTTGTCTTGTTCGGTTTCTGTCTTCCATCCTAACTCACGACATCCACGCTCTGCTCGACTCCAGCGTCTCCGCCGAGCACCGTCAATTCCACACTTCGGCCCATCCGTTCTCTGATTCGACCTTTGTTACTGCATCCACGGCCTTGAATCTTGATCCATCACGACCCATCATCGACATCTTGTTTCAAGCCTCACCAGCAACATTACCATCTTTCATTGTTGTTTCAGCATTGTTTCGGCGTTTTTAGTCTGCTGATTCTGTAATCGTCTTTACTGCTCCTGCTTCACGGGCTGTCTGGCACAGCACAGCAAGGAATTTCCGAGCCTTCGACCTCGCGAGAAAGTCTTTTTTCAAGACTATTGTCAAAAGTTTTGACGCTTCACTTCATCTAAGATATACTTGACGACCAGCTTACAAAGCGTCTTTACAAGAGAACAAAGACGCGTCAAAAAGTACTTCTGCTGGACTAGGCGACGAAGATGAACAACTATACCAATTACAATGGAACTCCATCTGGACATGGTTCAAATGGTCAATCTCAGCACCATCTAACCTCTTTGCCCAATCTCGCAAGTCACAATTACCAGCAGGACTCGCCTGCATCCTCCCACACTCTGCCGCCAATCCATACCCATCCGAACGGCCAGACTCCTTATCACAATCAGCTTTACAGAAGCGCCGCAGTGTCAAGCGCGCCGCATACACCGCGTACACCTCACACGCCGGGTACTCCCGTCAACGGCGCTTCGACAGCTAGCCTGTCACAGATTGCACCACAGCCCCAGAACGGCAATCATCACCAACAGCATTCGTACCTCCCAATAGTCCCTGCTATGGGCCAGCAGCAGCAGCCGATGCCTTTCAGCATGTCAGGATCGTCACAGAATGGAGGTCCACCCTCTTCGACGTCATACTCTCAGATGCCTTCAATGTTTCCTCAGCAGCTACCATCAGTCTATGATCCTTCTAGAGCTCGTACTACACTACCGCCATCATCATTACCTCCGCCGTCTCAGACTGTAGGCAACAACATTGGTCACATGGGTTCGGGAATGGAGCAGAGACTAGCGCCTGTGGTGGGCTCTCAAGGAAGGCGTGGCATCTTGCCGAGCGCGCCAGGTCGACCTGCTGTACCAGGCGATGGGTCCGCTGCTCGAGCTGCGCTGAACCCAGTCAACAAAACAGCGGATGGAAAATATCCTTGCCAATACTGCAATAAGACATATCTTCACCTCAAGCATCTCAAGCGCCATCTACTCAGACGTAAGTCGTCACTGTCTACAAATCTGGTTGCTTGACTAACATTACTCTCTCAGACACTGGTGAGCGACCTTACCAATGTTCGTTATGTGGAGAGACCTTCTGTAGAAGTGACATATTGAAGCGACATTTTGCAAAGTGCTCAGTTCGACGAGGCAATCCAAACAACCTTACACATTTGACACATGCTCAAGCACATCTGCGACCACAACAAAATATCCAGCAGCAACCACTACCTCCGCAGCAACTCAATGGCCAGCCACCAAATGGCCTTGGTATGACGAGTGCTGGTGGTGCGATGCAGAACAATCGTGCTTCTTGGGGTAGTGGAAGCATGAACGGTCAAATGTCACACCCTCCATACTCATCGGATGCACCACCTCACCTGCCGCTCAATGGCCTTCAGATGGACTCAAACAGATCATCCCGATCCAACAGCATTCACCGGCCTGCAAGCAGCAGTAGCGAAGACAAGAAGCGCTTCTCCAACGCTAGCAGCTTGGCGACCGTCCAAAATAGCCTCGAAACTAGTCCACCAAACTCCCTTCCTTCCATCAATGGCACACAGCAGTACGATCAGAAGTTTGATCCTGCATCACTTCAACGCGATCGCCTCCAAGGACAGACATATTCCAAGACATCTTCTCCTGCATACTATCAACAAGCTGCAAGCAATGGTGCTACGAGTCTCGCACAACATTCTGACCCGCAACCTCAGTTCTACTACCCTGGACATCATCCATACAGCAACCTTGGACCAGGTGCGAATGGAGACAACGAGAACCACTACCCTGGCTATTTTACACCTGGTAGTGACAACAGTCTATTGTTCTCAGCACAGCAGTCATAGGGTTTCCAAGCATGACCAACCTCCAGATCCTTGTCTTCACCTGTTCATCAGCCGGTACAGTAGGCATCGGTGATGATGTTAATGTTAAGAGCCGGAAACAACATTGGGTTGCGTCGGAGTAAGAAGGAAGGATATGGTTGCGGAGTTTGGTTCGCTATCCACTGTCCATTGTCTTAGCTGGCTGATGCACCAGCGGCATAGACTGTCGATTCTGTCTTATTGGCTCCAACAATATCTTCCCGCAGAGTTGGCTAAAGACATACCACAAAAAGATTTGGGCGTGACACGTGGAGAGAAAAGATCGATGCGACAAAAACTTGACGGCCGACAAGCAGAAACATTATGGAGGAATACAGGTTGCGGAATACACGTTGCGTGACTGCCGGATGTTCTCGATCAGGAGCAGGGAGGTAGTTATTCTTGGAACGAGTCCAGATAGTGCATCTTGTGTACGAATAGCGCAGAATAAGTGACAGAAACATGAAGACAAGAGGGAGAATACGGGTGAAATGATTTTGCGAAAGGGCAAAAGCACAAGCATGAAACGACCACATGATATTTAACCACGAAAGAATAACAATAGAGCTGTACGATATTGGTAGAGTGAGTGGTCTGGTGTATCTGTTATAATGCTCCCGATTGTGATTTTGTGAAGATTCTTTTCTCTTTCTTTATATCTTCCCTTTCGAAATGTCTTCCCTTGGTACTCTTTCTCTGTTATAGAAGTACTCCACATTCTACTGTTATACCTTTCACTTTTATAAATGCTTACAGTATGCGAAAGAATGAACGTGACGATCCACTTGAGCAATGACTCTATCACCCATTAATCCATTATTATCGATGAAAGAAAAGGCAAGAGCTCTCTTCTCGTCTCGTCTCGCAGAAAAAACAGGCAAACCACTATACTCCAGGGCAACATTAAGCCAACATAGTGCTCAGAATGAACAGCCCGAATATGTAATCAGCTACACATGCGAATGCCCAACGCCCAGGAAAACAACCACGCTCAAAAACCATTTTGACCTGATAACAAAGTCGTCGCAAAGAAGGCAGAAATTGTGCCAGGCATCTCATCATGCGTTTACAGATGTATGAGACGGACGGATGTGCTATTATACAAGAATCCAAAACCAGACCCTTATAATATAACATCAAACGCACCGCTGGACAATGACTAGGGAGAGCAAGCAGCAAAAGAAGAAAGGAAAGCACGGCTGTCCTATAATGTCCACACAATGCCCGACGAAAACCTCGAGCTAATAGTAGTCAGTAGTCACGGCGAATCGGAGTTTCTTTTCGACATGTCATGTGTCCGTTCCGCCATGGTCAAAGGATTTGACATGTCGTAGGTATACAACATAGAAGTGTCGTGTCAGCATGGGAGAGTAGAGCAGGTTGAAGGTTGTTTGTCGCTAGGGCGTTCGAAGACGCTGCGACTCACTCCAAATGGGATGCATAAGTATGGAGGAGCGAAGAGGAGGGGAGCGAAATGGCTGTCTCCTTTAGCAGCCTGTGTTGTGGAAATGTGTCGTGGGGAAAAGGTATCAATCAATAGGAACGAGCAAGTGTAAAGATATGAATATGTACAAAACTCTATTTCCTCCACTTCATCAATGGTCGAAAGTAATTACGAAATACGAAAGACCCAGAAACATCCCGTCCAAACGCCTGGCTCATGCTACAACAAATCCAAGAGAAGACGTCCATCTCTAATCATGCATTGCCAAACCCTAAACCACAACCACCCACAACCACAATCACACCCACAGGCACGTCCACCCCCCTACACATCACAACCCCTACTTCAAATCCTTCGGCGTCAGCGCCTGCACCATACTAGTCCCCTCACTAAACCTCGTCCTAAAGATCCGATTCGCATTCTGAAACATGCCATCCTTCAAACTGACCACAATAAACTGACTTCCCTTAAACCTCTCCTTAATCAGCCGTCCAATATTCTGCGTATGGCTCAAATCCAACGCCGCATCAACCTCATCCAAAATGTACATCGGCGCCGGCTTAAACTGCAACAGCGCCATGATCAAAGACAGCGCAATCAGCGAGCGTTGGCCACCCGATAGTTCTGTTAGCGATTGTTTCCAGATCTTGCCGAGCTGGACTTTGACTTCGAGGCCGTCGGAGATCTGCTTGCCCTCCAGGGGGTCGAGTTTGGCGAAACTGCCGGGGAGGAGGAGGTTGAAGATGCTGCCAAAGTCGGCGTTTACTTTGGTCCAGGTGCGGTGGAGGGCGGTTTTTTTGTATTCGTCCAGACTGTCGATTGTTTC